>FWWM01000240.1_pt1 | contig 184633 bp, 159 predicted proteins | sample 2228351 | NCBI WGS metagenome assembly FWWM01 (sample SAMEA103939774, study PRJEB20133) | metagenome | reverse complement strand
GGAGTTGCTGGTGGAGGTGCGCGACGCCGAGCATATCGCCCACATCGAGAAGACGTTGCGCTCCGCCGGGTACGAGGTTCGGGTACTGGAATGAGACTCTCGGTCTGGCGCGTCATCGCAGTGATATGGTGGGTGCTGACGGCGACACACTGTGTGCTTGCGCAGACGTGGCGGGTCAGCCAGCGCGGTGCGATTCTGGAAATCGCCTACGGTAGCGGTTCCAGCTTTCCCCAGTACGCTGCACTGCATCTGGACAGCAGCTATTTCCGGATGGTCTACTCGCCGCAAGCGGGATGGGGCACGTCGGTGATACTGATGCCTGCTTTCTGGTCGCAGGGCAGATACTATCAGGGGGCACCCGTCACCGCTACCTGGCGTACCGAAGGCAAGGACCTGATACTGTCGCTGACCGGCACTATCTCCGCCCTGCAAGTGGCACTGGAGGTACGCCTGAATCCGCCGGGAGGCAATCGGCTGGTAGCGCATGTGCGCACAACGTCGGTCACAGGCAACATTCCGCTGGACAACCGTCCGGGCGAGGCGTTCAAACCGGTGATGCTCTCCTCGATGCGCGCTTCCGCCACCCGGTGGGACGCGCGGGTCGCTTACGTCGAGGGGCGACTGGTAAACCTGCCGTCCAGCGGGTGGGTTCTGAACCCGCCAGCAACAGGAAGCCGTTTCGGGTTGATCGGGGGCACCTCCAGCTGGAAGACGAACGCTCCGACCGTTGAGGTGGTGCTGAAGCAACCTCGCCCTCTGCAGGTCACCGGCTGGGTCACTTTCAGCACCAACCCCAACGACGACAACGTGGGTTTCTGGGCGGCATCGGCGCAATTGCTGCGCTCGTGGCAATACACCCTTCGGGCTACCGCCACCCACCCCATCGCACGTTAGGCTCTATCTTGCCTCTCGCAGGCGGATTTGCACCGCCCGCAGGTTGACCTCCCTCATCCGCTTCAGCATCTCCCATTTGGGGCGGTCGCAGAGGTCCACCAGCCCGAAGGCGAAATGCTCCCCAATCACCAGCGTGTTGCCCCTGCCGGGACCGCGTCCGGTCAGTGGTTGGTCGCGGTACTGGAACCACATCACGCCCACACAGGCGGGATGGCGCGCCGCGTCGGTCACCCACCGCCGGTACATCTCGCCCGACTCCGCCTCGTCCTTCGCCCAAACGGGGTACCGTCCAAAGGCGCGTGCCCCGTCGTACCATGCGGGGAAGGAGAACTCGCCGCACAGGATAGGCTTGTCGATGCGGTCAATCAGCCGTTTCATCCAGTCGTCGGCGAAGTCGGGGGCATAGCGGTCGTAGCCCAGCACATCGCAGTGGCGCGCGCTCAGCACCCAGTCCTCCTCGTTTTGCCACCAGCCGGGTACGATCCAGAAGCCGAAATAAAGATGGTTCGGGTCAATCTCTTTGACCGTGCGGTAGACCCAGGCGTAATACCGGTCGGCGTAGAACTGACGAAGCTTCTCGATATCCTCATCGGGCGGGGTGGGAGTGGCAGTATACAGCTCGCTACGGTTGCGTGCCTCGATTTTCCATGCCCGCGCCATCTCGGCTATCTGGTTTCGGTAAAGGTTCTCCAGCGCGTGGTCGATCAGCGCTCGCTTGCCTGCGGGCGCATTGGGCAGGCGCAGAACCTGCACAATCTCGTCGCTGGTGAAGATTTCGTCCATCTCGTTCCCCAGCGACCATCCCAGCACGTAGGGATTTTTGAGGTGAGGCTCGATCTGCCTGCGCAGGTGTTCACGGAACTGTGCCTGAATCGCCGGGTCGAAGATGTCGGGATGGCGTACCAGATTGGGAACCTCCCAGCGCCCGAGCACGGGTGAGTAGGGGAAATCGGGAATACCGCCCCACTTACCGACGCCGGAGAACCCGCAGGCAAGCACCCGCTGGCGGGCAAGCTGAATGCTCTGTTGCTTCCAGTCGTCGCCAAACCGGCGCATCAGGTTCACCGCGTGCAGGCAAACGTATTCGGTATTGTCGCGCTCGCCCCAAACGTTCTTGCCCCACACCTCTGCCGTCTTGCCATCTTTGGGCGGAAGCCACTCAAACACCGCCTCGCGTTCGGATACGGGCGTCATCTCCCACGTCAGTCCCGGCACCGAACAGACTCCCAGGTAGAAGCAGGGGTATCCATCCGGAGTAATCAGCCACCATACTCTACCTCTGCGCACCGCACGGTAGAATCCGGTTGCCTGCTCGCGCCAGCCTGCTTTCTGGTAACCGCCGTAACGGTCGTAATCGCTCGGAATGCCCCACTGCTGAAGAATCCGGCGCTCTTCCTCGAGGCTTCGCTGGAGGTCAGCATCCGAGCGCACTTTGTCCGGGCTCTGCACGTAACGACACTGCCCGAAGCGGTCGATGTAGGGCTGAAATCGCTTCCAGTCGGTGACGGGCACAAGGCGGAACGAGACGTCGATGTTCACAGGCAGGTCGGCGATAAAGCGCCTTTCCTGAACGGACTTGCCCCACAGCGTTTCGGGGTTGAACATCCGCACAGGTTTAGGGATGGAGCCGTTGCCAGAAGCCAGCTCGAAGTCGATGCGCGCTCGTCGTCCGGTGGTAATGGTGACACGCTGGTCGACGACGCGATAACTGGTCTGTCCGTTTGCCCACGAGGGTACTGTGCCGACCTCCAGCACGCCCTCGTGCGGATTGAATCCTCCCGTGCTTTCTCCCAGCAGATCGCGGCCCAGCTGAAGGGTCGCTTCCGAGTCGGAAATGTGCGCGCTGAGGTGATAGGTTCGGTTCCACTCCCACTTCGGCGTGTGCACGATGAAGCGCCATGAGTTGCCATCGCCCACGCCAAGCGCAATCTTCAGCGTCTCTACCGAGCACACGGGTTCGGAAGTCTCGTTCTCAAAGCTCAGATAGAAGCCACGTCTGCCCTGCCAGTCGTACTGTGCAGCGAAGTAGTAGCGGTGTGCGGTCACCGGTTCTACTCTCCTTCTGGTAGTTGTACGAGGTTGGATTCAATGCAGTCATGACGCTTTCCTGCCGATAATAAGGGGCGAGGAGGTTGGTCGCATGGCGTATCCGGCTCAGAACATCAGGATTACGGGCATCGACATCCAGAGCGTGGAGAAGGACTCTTCTTTCGCCACGGCATACGCCTTTTATCTGCAATTGTCGGAAACGCCGAACGAGGCGTGGACGCTCGCCTTCACCGAAGAGTGGAAGGCGATTATGGCGGCGCGCAAACTGCAGCTGGACGTGGTGGGCGACCGCCTGCGCTGTATCATCTCGGAAGGCGACGACCTGCGTCGGGTGGTTCAGTTCGCTTACGAATTCGTGGAGCGTATCAACCAGCGCGTGCCACACTACTGCGCCCAGCTGGAGGAGCGCGATCGGCGCGAGCAGGCATACCGGCGCGAGGTAGAAGAGCGTATCGAGAACATACGCTCGCGCTTGAAGGTGCTTGCTGACGAATTCACGGACAGGCAAGCGGCGTAGAAAGGCAGGTGTTGGCATAGTGGCATCGAGCGGCATCAACTTTTCAGGACTGGTATCCGGCATGGATACCGAAACGCTCATCGCCAAGATCATTCAGGTGGAGAGTCAGCGCAAAGCCATCTGGTCCAAACAGCAGTCGCAGCTCACCCAGAGGCTCACCGGCTTGCAGGCACTGCAGGCACAGTTGATAGGCTTCCAGTCGGCGATCTCTCAGGTGACGGTGCAGACTGCCTTCCGTGCAGTGAGCGCGACCAGCAGTGCAGAGAGCGTGGCGCGAGTGACTGCAAACAGCGAAGCGATGCCGGGTACCTACCTGCTGGAGGTGTCACAGCTTGCCACCAACCACAAAGTCGCCACCTCCGCGCAGGCATCCGCCGATGAGGCACTGGGGCTGGAAGGCTCGTTCCTGGTCAACGGCAAGCAGGTGAGCGTCGTTGCCAGCGACAACCTGCGCGACATCGCCGCACGTATCAATAACGCGAAAGCGGGTGTCACTGCCTCGGTTTTCAGCGTCAGTGGTGGCGAGAACTATCTGGTACTGACGGCGCAGAACACCGGCGCCGTCAACGCCATTTCGCTCAGCGACATGGGAGCCGGTAATGTGCTTCAGTCACTGGGGCTGGTCAACAGCAGTACCTCCCTGAAAAACGCCATCACCAACGGCGCGCAGTCCGACAAGTTCTCGGATACCAGTACAGCCATCGGTACGCTGATGGCGCTGAACAACGCGCCCTCGGGCACCATCCAGATCAACGGTGTGGACGTCGCCATCGACCTTGCTACCGACTCGCTGAACTCCATCGCCACTAAGATCAACGATGCGGGCGCCGGGGTGACTGCTTCGGTGGTAACGGTGAACGACAATGGAACCACCCGGTATCGCCTGCAGATTACCGGGGCGAGCACGCCTGCCTTCACCGACGACCAGCACATTCTGGAGGCGCTGGGCATCCTGAAAGCCGGTTACGGCAACGAGCTGGTGCAGGCAAAGGACGCGCAGTTCAAGATCGACAACATGAGCCTCACCAGCAGTTCCAATGTGCTGACGAACGTCATTCAGGGCGTCACGATTACCCTGATGGATGCCGACGCTACCAGCCCGAAGAGGACCACCATTACCATCACGCGCGATACGCGCAGTATCAAAGAGGCGATCCAGGGCTTCGTCAAGACCTACAACGAGACCGTGGACCTGATCAAGAAGTACGACTACTTCGATACGGAGACCTACGACACCGGGCCCCTGTTCGGCAACCCGACCGTCAACGCGCTGAAAGCGGAGCTGATGGCAGTGCTTTCCGATACAGTGGCAGGCGCACCTTCGGACATGAGTATGCTGGCGCAGGTGGGCATCACGCTGGATCCGACGGGTTCGGGCAAGCTGGTGCTGAAAGATTCCGCGCTGGATGATGCGCTAAACAATCGGCTGGCGGATGTGGAGCGGTTGTTCCGCGTGATGGGTTCTACCAGCGACCCGCGCCTGACATACGTCATTGCCACCAATAAGACTAAGGCTACCGGCGTTCCGCTGACGGTGGAGATCACGCAGGTCGCCACCCAGGCAAGAGCGGTAGCAGGCACGGCGCAGACTCAGGCAAGCACCGTCGCCGAGCGGCTCACCTTCGGCGGCTCGCTGTTCGCAAACAACGAGTATACCATCACCCTCAACGTCGGAAACACCATCGACGACACCATTGCACAGATCAACGCCGACGCCAACCTGTCGCGCTATCTGGTTGCCTCCAAAGACGAGAGCGGGCGACTGGTGCTCACCTCCAAGCAATACGGCTCCAAAGCCGCGTTCACGGTGGTGAGCGACCAGGAGGCATCCGATAGCAACAGCGGTATCGGCACGACACGGATCGAGGTGCAGGGACAGGACGTGGCTGGTACCATCAACGGCGAACCCGCCACAGGAGATGGGCAGTTCCTGACGGGCAACTCCGGCAACGCGACGACCGAGGGACTGCAACTGCGAGTGACGGCTACCACAACAGGCGTTATCGGTACGGTCACCGTCACGCGCGGGATAGCCGATCGGGTGTTTCAGCTCATTCAACGCTTCACCGACTCGATCAACGGTGCATTGACCGACGAGACCAAGACGATTCAACAACAGATCGATGAGCTGAAACAGCGTATCAGCGCGTTCGACGAAGCGATGCAACGCCGGGCGGAGTTCCTCCGGGCACAGTTCACCCGCATGGAGTCCGCCATGAACAAGATGCGCAACGACGCGATGCGCTTGACCGCGGTACTGGGACAGGCAACTCTGATGAGCAATCTGGGAGGATAGGAGAGGACTGGAGAAGATATGGCGCTGACAAGCCCGTATGATGTATATCAGCGGATGCAGGTGGACACCGCGTCGCCTGTCAAGCTGGTGGTGATGCTGTACGATGGAGCGATTCGTTTTCTCAGGCAGGGTCAGGACGCCATGCAAAGGGGAGACAGGGAGAAGCAGAACCACTTCCTCATTCGCGCACAGAACATTATCAGCGAGCTTGCCAGCTCACTCGACCTCGAAGCGGGGGGCGAGATCGCTGGGAACCTGATGGCGTTGTACCAGTTCATGCACGAGCAGCTGGTGCTGGCGAACATCGAGGACGATGTGCAGAAGGTGCAAAAGGTGCGCGAGATGCTGGAGAGCCTGCGCGAGGCATGGGCGCAGGTCGAATCAGCCGTGCGCGAGGCGGCGACACAACCTGTGTCGTCAGGAGCGGGAGTGACTCATGCAGCCTGAAACCGGCGGCTACTGGCAGAAATGGCTGTTGAAGCACGGCGAGCGGATACGTCTGCTCTGCGCCCTGCAGGAAGAGGCTATCCGCCATGACCGCTGGGACGAGCTCCAGCAATTGCTTCAGGAACAGGAGGAACTGCTTGGCGAGATATGGCAGGCGGTTCCTCCCGAGCTGCCCCCCGATGTGCTAACTTTTGTGCAGGAGATACGCGATCAGAACCTGCGCCTGCAACAAAGGATACAGTCGCGAATGGAAACCCTGCGCGCCGAGATGGCTGGCGTCAGCCGTTCGCGCAACACACTGAGACACTACCACACCGAACTTCCCGCTGGTCACCTCGAAGACCGCGCCGCGTAACAGGAACTTCCCGACACACCGGCGAATCCGTTTTCGAACCCGTCATTCTGAACGAGGTGAAGAATCTCAAGGTGGCAAAGAAGAGATGCCTCGCGTTCGCTCAGCATGACAACAAATGAGTTCATTCTGGCATTTAACCATGTCATTCTGAGCGGAGCGAAGAATCTCAGAGATGCTTCGCGTTCGCTCAGCATGACAGGGTGGTGGAGCGTAACGAATAGTCTACAGGAGGTGTTGTATGCCCGGTCTGGTGCAGGGAAAGAACGCGCTGGTGCTGGGTGTCGCCAGTGAGCGCAGTATCGCGTGGGCTATCGCTCAACGGCTGGCTCAGGAAGGGGCGAACCTGGCATTAACATATCAGAACGAACGACTGGAAAAGAACGTCCGCCCGCTGGCAGAAACCATACCCGGAACGCTGGTGCTTCCGTGCGACGTATCCGACGATGAGCAGATCGCCGCACTGGTGCAGTCTCTGCAGGAGCAGTGGGGCAGGGTGGACATTCTGGTGCACAGCGTGGCGTTTGCCAAAAAAGAGGAGCTGTCGGGGCGCTACGTGGATACCTCGCGAGAGGGCTTTCGCATCGCGATGGACGTGAGCGTGTACTCGCTGGTGGCGCTCTGCCGGGCGATGGAGCCGCTGATGGGGGCGGGGAGCAGTGTGGTCACTCTCACCTACATCGGCAGTGAGCGCGTGGTGCCCAACTACAACGTGATGGGCGTGGCGAAGGCGGCGCTGGAGGCGAGCGTGCGCTATCTGGCGTCCGATCTGGGCCCGCAGGGCGTTCGGGTGAATGCAGTTTCCGCGGGTCCCATCAACACGCTGGCGGCGCGTGCGATAGCCGGTTTCACCACCATGCTCCAGCGGGTGCGCGAAGTGGCACCCCTGAGGCGCAATACGGAGGCGGAAGAGGTGGCTGATACCGCGCTGTTCCTCGTCAGCGACCTGGCGCGGGGCGTGACGGGCGAGGTCATCTACGTGGATAGCGGATACCATGCCATGGGTATGGTGTAAACGGACAACACGGCAGAACACAGGAGGTACACGATGCGAAAACTGACCATTGCTCTGGGGTTGCTGCTCGGCTGGGTCTGTATTGCTGCGGCGCAGCAGGAGACGCCGGGTGAGGTGACCGTGGGCGGCGAGCTCATCCTGCGCATTCGCTTCAGCGCGGGCGGGATGACGCCGAAAGAGCGTGCGGACGCCATCACGATGCGCCTGCGCACCATCCTGCAGGACCCGGACATCCAGCCGTCGGACGTGGTGGTGAAGCCGATCGCGGGCGGCGAGGCGGCTATCTACGTCAAGGACCAAATGCTGATCACCGTGGACAGACGCCACGCCGATTTCCACAAGACCACGCCGATGAAGCTGGGAGAGATCTGGGCGAAGCACCTGCGCGAGGTGCTGCCGAAGGTAAATGTAGTTCCCCGCTGAGATGCGTGCCTGACTGAGATACAGGGAGCCGCCTTGTGAGCCGGGGCGTGCTCCCGCTTTCCGTCATCGAGACAGATCGGAGTTGGTGATGAACTTGATTGTTTACGCGCACATCCTCACCGTGCTCGCAACCGGAGCTATTCTTCCTCTGGAGGTGCACATGTCGCACAGCGTTCCCGAAAACGTCTACCGCGCGGAGCTGGTCAGCTATCCCGGCGCGTACGGCTTTGAAATCGGCAAATCGGGCATCATTCTGGTCAGCGATAAGGAGCTGGAGATGCTGGCGGACCCCGACCAGAAACTGAACCTCACGCTGACCTTCGAGCCTCAGGAGATGAGCCTGCGCCAGGTGTGTGAAAACGCGAAGACCGCTGGACACCGTACGCTCATCATCGCCTTTGACCACTTCTTCAGCCAGTATCGTCCCGGGCAGGCGGGACCGCGCCGCTACACGCCCGACACCGATGAGTATATCCAGCGCCTTGCTCCCATCGGGCAATTCGCCCAGAGCTACGGGCTGGGGCTGGAGCTCAGCCTGCTGTCCCCGCTGGAAATCGGTCCCGGCTACCGCGCCAGAACTGGCGAGAGCGGGATGTGGATGCAGTATCGCAAGGGGTTGCGCGACCCGCAGACGGGCGCTTTCAGCATACAGATGTGGCGGCATAGGCGCTGGGCAAACAACAAGGGCGTGGTGGAGCTGGAGGACGCGGGCGTGCGCGTATTCGCCTTCCGCGAACAGCCCATCGGAGGCACTCCCTACCGTGTAGTGAACCCCCATAGCATCGTGGAGATTACCGATGTGGCAAAGGTGGAGGTCTTCCCCGGCGCGCAGGCACGGGCGGGCGACTTCACCGCCGAGCGCATCCGCGTGTACGGCACGGGCAGAACTGACATCGGCGACCTGAACCGCGTGCTGGTGGTGCAGATGTATCGCTCGCCAGAGATGGACTACTTCAGCGAGAAGGCGTTACCGTTCTTGCAAGAGCTGGTGGACAAATACGCCGATGCGGGTATCCGGCTGAACGCGCTCTATTCCGATGAGATGCATATCCAGCAGGACTGGGCATACTTCAACCATCACGAGCACGGCGACTTTGCCATGCGATACGTCACCGATAGCCTTGCCAGGCGGTACGCGCAGATGTACGGCGAGCGGTATCGTGACTTTGCCAGATACCTGCTCTACTTCGTGTACGCGCAGGAAGATTTCTCCTCCGACCTCTCCGCCCGCCAGCCGGTGATGCACGTGTTCGGGGCGACGCCCGAAGCCATCCGCGAAACGGCGCTCTTCCGCGCCCGCTACTATCGCCTCCTGCAGGATGGGGTGGTGGAGCTCTTCACCTCAGCAAAGCGCCACGCCGAACAACGCATGGGGCACAAACTGGAATCTCGCGCCCACGCCACCTGGGCGGAAAGCCCCACCGTGGATTACTGGAACGTCGGTCAGGAAAACATGAACCGGCACAAATACGAGTACACGCCCAACTTCGTCTGGTCGGTCACGGTACATCAGGCGGCGTCCGCTTGCCACGACTACTTCCGCTGGGGCGACTTCCTGACCGGCAACGGCAACGACCACTCGGAGGGCGGCTGGCTCGACCGCAACTACTACGGTCTGGCGCTGGGCTGTTCTACCGGCATCCTGAACGAGGTGCCCTACTCGTACGCGGCACACTGGGGCTCGCCGCGCGAAATCTCGGAACGCCACTGGTGGCTCCAGTGCGCGTACGGCACGGCGGGCGGTTTCCATGCGCGCGTGCAGGGGATGCAACATCGCGCCGTGGAGGTGCTGATGCTCTATCCGCTCGACCTCGTGGCGGTGGAGGAACGCTTCGGCAGCTGGATGACCCAGTACGGCTACGCCAACTACATCACCCAGTGGAAACTGCTGGAGCAGGGCAGGCTGGAAGGTGGAGCCATCCGCATCGGCGACTACCGATTTACCACGCTGGTAGCGCTGTTCGAGCCGTTCCCCGCAAAGAAGACACTGGAACTGATGAGGCAGATGGTAGAGCAGGGCGGGCGAGTCATCTGGTCAGGTCCGCCTCCGGTGCTGACCGCCGAGGGTGAGCCAGCACTGCCCATCTGGCAAGCAATATTGGGTGTGCGGTATACTCCACGCCAGACTGAAGGCATTCCCGCACCGGGGCGAGTGGTCACCTTCAGCGGAACACTGAGCAACGTGGCGCCACAGGTCATCCTGACCGATTTTCTGGTTGACCATATCTATCCTGTGACCCCCGAGGCGGGCACGGAGGCAGTGGCGCATGTGAACGAGCAGGTGGTGGGCACGGCGCGCCGTACCCCGAGTGGCGGTATCGCGGTTTTTCTGGGCTACCGACCCCGCGATGACCAGTCGCGCAGTCTTGGCTATGACGCCCGCAACTGGTACGAGGTGCTGAGCGCACTCGGTGCCTATCCGCCCACCGGCAGGTTCGCCGACTTCAACGACAACCCGGAGCATCTGTCCCGAACGGGAGAGTATCTGGTCACCCGGTTCCCCAACGGCGCCGTATCCATCGCGCCCCACACGCGCAGTATCGTGGAGGATTGGGACGGCGGCTTCGCCCGCAACCGTCAGAGAGACGAACAGGTGCTTCAACGTCTGAAGCTGCCCTCCGACCGGGTGCAGGTCACGGATTTCCGGGTGAACGGGCATCGTGTAAGCGTGAACAGCCGCGGCGCGGTGAGCTTTCGGGTAGATGAGCGGGGCGAACTCGTCGCCTTCTGTGGTTCCGACTGCACGGAGATCGAGATAGACGGCAGGCACCACGTTTTCGCCGAACGGATCGAGGGACATCCGGTGGCGCTGGTGGTGTGGGCGCCGATTGCACCGGAGCGCAGGGTAGACGGAGGCGCGGTGATGGAACTGCGGGTGCATGGTGCCGCGCGCCTCATGCTTCCCGACAGTCTCTTTCCTGCCAGATTCAGGCTATTTCTGGAAGGTGCTACGCCGGGCAGTAAGGGGCGTGAAATGCCCTGCCGCCGCGAGAACGGCAGGGTCATCATCGAGGTGCTCCCTGATCTGTCGGGCAGGTGGATATTCGTGGTGCCGGAGGGGTAGCCCGCGCAAACCAGCCACTACCCGACAACCACGTTCACCAGCTTATTGGGCACCACGATGACCTTCTTCACCGTCTTGCCGTTGGTGAACTGCTGTACCTTCGGGCTTGCCAGCGCCAGCCGTTCCAGCTCTTCCTGCGGGGTATCCACAGGCACCACCAGCACGTCGCGCAGTTTGCCGTTCACCTGCACCACGATGTTCAGCTCCTCCGCGGCGGCGACGGCTTCGTCGTATTCGGGGTACGGCTCGTTGTAGGTGAAGCCCTGGTAGCCCAGCCGCTCCCACAGCTCGTCGGCGATGTGCGGAGTGAAGGGCGCCAGCACCAGCACCAGCGAATGCACTGCCTCGCTGAAGGCGGGGGAGGTGATCAGCGTGTCCTTCAGGTCGTACATCAGGTTCACCCACTCCATGATCGCCGCCACCGCCGTATTGAAGCGGAAGTCCTCGATGTCCTCGCCCACCTTCTTGATGGTCTGATGCGTCTTCCGGCGCAGTTTGCGCTCGTCCGGTGTCAGCTCCGCGCCCTGCAGTTTCTGCTTCCAGTCGCGCTGATAGTGCGGGATGGTATCCAGCACCAGTCGCCACACGCGATGCAGGAACCGGTTCGCGCCGCTGACGCCCTCTTCGCGCCACTCGATCGCCTGGTCAAAGGGCGCTACGAACAGCTCATACAGGCGCAGGGTATCCGCCCCGTGCTTCTCCACCACCGAGTCGGGCGTGACCACGTTGCCCTTGGACTTGGACATCTTCACCATCACGTCGGGGTTATCGGGGTCGGGCGCCAGCACCATGCCCTGATTGCGCAGGGTGAGGAACGGCTCTACGAAATGCACCAGCCCGGCGTCGTACATCACCTTCACCCAGAAGCGGGCGTACAGCAGATGCATGACCGCGTGTTCCGCCCCGCCCACGTACACGTCTACCGGCAGCCAGTAGCGCACTGCGTCGGGGTTGAAGGGGCGGTCGGTCTCGTGCGGGCTGGCGAAGCGCAGGAAGTACCACGACGAGCAGGCGAATCCGCCCATTGTGTCGGTCTCGCGCTCGGCGGGTCCGCCACACTGCGGACAGGTGGTGTTGACGAACTCGGGGATGTTCGCCAGCGGCGATTTGCCCGTGCCGGTGGGTTCATAATGCTCCACCTCGGGAAGCAATACGGGGAGCTGCTCTTCCGGTACGGGAACCTCTCCACATTTCGGGCAGTGGATGATGGGGATGGGCGCACCCCAGTAACGCTGTCGGCTGATCAGCCAGTCGCGCAGGCGGTAGTTCACGCGCCGTACACCGATGCCCTGCGCCTCCATCCATTCCGCGATGCGTTGCTTGCCTTCCTCGCTGGGCAACCCGCTGAACTGCCCGCTGTTGACCATCGTGCCTTCGCCCGTGTACGCCTGCTCCAGCGGTTCTCCGTTCCAGCCGGGTGGGGCAATCACGACGGGGATGGGCAGACCGTAGCGTTTGGCGAAGTCGAAGTCGCGCTCGTCGTGGGCGGGCACTGCCATAATCGCGCCGGTGCCGTAGCCCATCAGCACATAGTCGGCAATGAAGATGGGCACCAGCTGTCCGTTCACTGGATTGATGGCGTACGCGCCCGTGAAGACGCCGTCACGCACCCGCTCGGTGGACATGCGCTCGATCTCCGTCTCCCGCTGACTGCGGGCGATATATGCCTCCACTTCCTGCAGGCGATCCGGAGTGGTGATTTCGGGCACCAGCGGGTGTTCGGGCGCCAGCACCGCAAACGACATGCCGAAGGTGGTGTCCACGCGCGTGGTGAACACGCGAAACGCCCTGCCGGAGGGGTTGCCGCTGGCGTCGGCGACCTGCATCTCGAACTCCACGCCCTCGCTGCGCCCGATCCAGTTGCGTTGCATCATCTTGATGCCTTCGGGCCAGTTGATGAGGTCGAGGTCGTTCAGCAGTCGCTCGGCGTAGTCGGTGATTCTGAAGAACCACTGGGGCAGGTCGCGTTTTTCCACCGCACTGCCACACCGCCAGCAGGAGCCGCCCTCCACCTCTTCGTTTGCCAGCACGGTCTTACAGGAGGGACACCAGTTTGCCGGGGCGGTCGAGCGATATGCCAGCCCCCGCTTGTAGAGCAGGAGAAAGAACCATTGTGTCCACTTGTAGTAGTCCGGCGAGCTGGAGTTGATTTCTCTGCTCCAGTCGTAGGAGATGCCGATCATGTTCATCTGCCGCTTGTAGTTGGCGATATAGCGCGGCACCGTCTTGCTGGGATGCGAGCGCTTGCGGATGGCTTCGTTTTCTGCAGGCAGACCGAAGGCGTCCCAGCCCATCGGATGCAGGACGTTAAAGCCCTTCATGTGCTTGTAGCGGCAGAAAGCGTCGGTGGGGATGTAGTTGCGGCAGTGTCCTACGGAAAGCCCGTCGCCGGACGGATAGGGGAAAAAGTCCAGCGCGTACAGCTTGGGCTTCGGACTGAAATCCTCCGCCCGAAACAGCTGCGCCTCCTGCCAGCGCTTCTGCCACTTCTGCTCTACCTGTTGCGGTTGGTATCTTTCCTCCATCCGTGATAACCCCTCCCGGACTGAAACAGTAGTATCAGTATAACTTGAGGGATAGAGGGTTTGCAAGGGCGACGAAGGGGCGATGAAAGATGCCCTCCCGCAGGGGGGAGGGCATCGTGCAGAGTGCGAGCTTCAGACTACCGCGACCAGTCGTTCTCGTCCTTGCCCGTGAGCGACCAGTTGTAAGGCACCTTCACCAGTCCTCGCCGGATCGCCTTGGCGTGTCCATCGGCGAACACGAACACCGCCATCTTGTTGTGGCGATAGCGCACCTGCCCGTAGCCCTGGTTCTGCGTCCAGTCCCAGTTGTTGCCGTCCCAGTCGCCCGTGCCCAGGTCGCGATCCAGCAGGTTCCACAGCGGGTCGTTGTCGCTTTCGGGGAAGCGTCCCCACCAGCAGAACTCCTGCCCGGGCCACCAGCAGAAGTTGGCGGAGGTGTCGTATCCCCACGCGCCGATCTGCGTGCCGTCACCGTAGACGATGGTCTCTGCCGGGTGGGTGAAGATGGCGTCGCTGTCGGGCACGTAGTGTACGTAGCCGTCCCAGTCGCCCCACAGCGGGCAGATGTGGTCGTTCATGCTGTAGTTGAACCGTTTGGCGATACCGGACGGGCAGATGCGGATTTCGCCGCTCTGGCGATAGGTGCTCCAGTCGTCGCCGGTGCCCGACTTGATGTAGGGCGAGACGCGGAAGAACCAGTGCCCGTCGCCGTTGGGGCGGTTGTGCCAGGCGGGGAACCAGGTCTCATCGTAGTCCTGCAGGTACATGCGCGTTGCCAGACCGATCTGCTTCATGTTGCTGACGCAGGTTGCCTGACGCGCCTTTTCCCGCGCCTGCGCAAACACCGGGAACAGGATGGCTGCCAGTATCGCGATAATCGCGATAACCACCAGCAGCTCGATGAGCGTAAAGCCGTTGCGTTTCATTCTGATTAGCCTCCTTCTGAGTGAGATGATAGGTTTGAAAGCGGTGCTGTGCTTTCGCCCAGCACCAGCTGTGTTGCCAGTTTTCGGACGGATTCCTCCGGTTGGGCGCGTCGCTCGATCCACTCCATGAGCAGACTCACCGCCTCTGCCGCCATCTGCTCCAGCGGTTGTCGGACGGTGCTGAGGCGGGGCGAAAGCATCCGTGCAAACGGAGTGTCGTCGAAACCCACCACAGACAGGTCTTCGGGCACGCGCAGTCCCATCTCCTGAGCCACCTGAAGCACTCCGGCGGCGGTTTCGTCGTTGGCAGAGAGGATGGCGGTCGGACGTTCCGCGCCCGACAGGATGGCTCTGGCTCCGGGCAGTGCCCCCTGCATGGTGAAGTCGCCCTGCGCCACCCACTCGGCACGATAGGGCAGTTGGTGCCCCTGCAGGTAGCGCCGAAAGGCACTGAGACGCTCGCGAGCGTCATGGAAGGCTTCTGGTCCGCCGATGAAACCGAACCGTCTGTGTCCATGCGTGTACAGCCAGTCCATCGCCGAGAAGATACCCCCAGCGTTGTCGGCGACCACGCTGGGCACGCCCTCCACCAGCGCGGAAAGCACCACACAGGGCACATTGCGCTGACGCAGTTCCTGTGCGACGTGCGAGGTGGCGGGCGGTGCGATCAACACGATGCCATCCGCCTTCCCGCTCAGCAGAGAATGCACCAGCTGCGTGTCGTCCATCGGTGTAGTGGAAGTGTGCAGGAGGATGTCGTAACCGTGCTCGCCCACTGCGTCGGCGACGCTGGAAAGCACCGCGTGGATATAGGGCGAGCGAAGCATGTTGCGTGTTACCACAGGCGGAACCACAGCGATGGTTTCGGTCTTGCCGGTCACCATCGACCGCGCCAGTCGGTTGGGGCGGTAGTCCAGCTCGCGCGCCACTTCCAGCACACGCTGGCGCACCTCTTCAGGCACTGGACGCGGACCGCCGTTCAGCGCGTAAGACACTGTGGACACGGAGATCCCGAGCCGTTTAGCGATGTCTCGGATGGTTGCTGGCATCGTTTTTGCCTCATCGAAACGTTTCGCGAAACGTTTCGATGAAATGATACCAGCTTTTCGCTGGGTTGTCAAGAGGCGCGGGAGTGTTGTTTGAAAGCCCGTAGCACGGGCATCTTGCCCATGATGAAGGCACTGCTTACCCGTCTCTGACGACACGATGGGGTCGGTTGATGTGGATTTCTGGGCGTATGGGCGAGGACGCCCGTGCCACGAGTCTGGGATATCAAACACCCTCAGAGGCGCGGGGAGGATTTTGAAAAGCAGGTAAGAAACGCAGGTCGCCCGCCTCGGAGGGCATGGTCATGAAGGGGGCGGGGGTGTTCCCCCGCCCCGCGGGTCAGACGTCACTCATCCCCGATGGCGCCGAAGTTCCGCACCAGAACGCCGAAGTCGAGCAGGGTCACTTCTTCGTCGCCGTCCAGGTCGGCATCGGCGTTCCAGTTGTCGTCACCCGGAGCACTGCCGAACGCCGCCACCAGCGCACCGAAGTCGAGCAGGGTGACCTCGTTATCGCCGTCGATGTCGCCGTTGGTGAGCGCAACATCCACGCCGGTCACGTCACTATCCGTGATAACGACGTCGCGCACCACCACCCTCAGCCAGTGGCTGGCTTTGAAGGCGAGGTCATATCTGCCCGGCTCCACGTCGGGGATGGCGTAGTGTCCGGCATCGTCTGTGTAAAGCACGTCACTGCGCACGGTGGTACCGCCCTGGCGCAGTTCATAGGTGATGGGTACCAGCGCTATCGTACCGCCGAAATCGCGCAGGTCGATGGTTCCACTGATCTGGTAACGCGCGACTTCCGGCTCCACGATAAAGTACTGGTTGCCGGGTATCGCGCCGAAGTTCACGAGCCGTGGCTCGCCCAGATTGCCCCCGCCGCCGATGCCTGCGAGTACCTGATTGGACAGGTAATCATGCGCCCAACCGTTGATGAACACACACACTCTGAACGGGCCGGTTGGATTGCCGATGGCGCTGAGCGGTATCGCCAGCTCCACGCCGGTCATCACATCCATGCCGTTGCCGGCGCCAAAGCCGCCTGTAACCCCGCCTGTGTTGCTGTTGTTGATGGTGGCGCGGATTCCGAAGGGGTTGTTACCGTCCACCAGCACGCCGTCGCTGACCGCGCCCGTATTGCCCAGATACAACCCGACGCCGGGGCTACCCAGCTCCGCGTAGTTCGCATACAGGCGATACGGCGAGCCGCCACCGGTAACCCCGATCCAGAAGTCCGCCTCAAAGTCGGGGTCAAAGGTCAACCCGTTGCCGCTTCCGTCGTCGCCCATACGGTTGAGCCCGTTGAAGTCCACGTCCGGGTTATCGCCGCGCAGGCGGTTCTGTCCACCGGGGCGGGTGTCGAAGAAAATCTCCAGCTTATTGAAGTTGGATTCGAGGTTCCCCGCCAGCAGGAGATAGAGCACGCCGTCGACCACCACCCCGTAGACAACGTCCAGTTCCGAGCCGTTGGCGTAGTCCACCAGCCCGAGGTTGTTGTCGCCGAAGCCGGTCTGGGTGTCCTGAACGGCAAGTATGCGGTACTGCGGGTCCCAGGAGCCGTCGATCACCGGCTGGGCAACAGCGGTTGTGACAAGCAGTGCGCTGAGCGCCAGCGCCACGACAGAGACGATGCGTATCATCTTCATACCCTCCTTTCGGGTGATTTGGTGCCATCGGGAGGTTTCAGAATACGTATTCACCACACATACCTATTATCGCTCGAAGGCGCAGATCGGTCAAGCACCGCCTGAGGCTGTTTGAAAAACAGAATTTGGAGTTGAGACCCCTCTCCCCACCTCTCCCCGAAACGGGGAGAGGGGTTGGCTCCCCTTCCCTTGCAGGGAAGGGGCTGGGGGTTAGGTTTCATTGTCGGCTCGGCAGGGGCTCCTCGCCCTTCAATCCTTTCGTCATGCTGAGGCGTCAGCCGAAGCATCTCTGAGATTCTTCGCTTCGCTCAGAATGACGTCAATAGTTGGCAGAGTGAGCCTTTTACTTGTCATGCTGAGGAGCGAGCTGAAGCATCTCAGAGATTCTTCGCGTTGCTCAGAATAACCAATACCGTGTCATTGCGAGCCTTCGGCAGAAGGCGAAGCAATCCCCCGCGAATCAGGGTGGTCGCAGGAGACTGCTTCATCGCTTCGCTCCTCGCAGTGACACGGGCGTCGGGGGATATTTCAAACATCCTTAGCTCCTTCCGAGGAGAATCGCCCCCGTTCCTGTGCTACAATAGGCGTGAGGAGGAGGACGGCGATGGACGACGTGATGGCACTACCACAGACCAAGCGCATCGCACTGGTAGCGCACGACAACAAGAAGCGTGATCTGCTGGAATGGGTGAGGTTCAACCGCGACCTGCTGGGACGGCACACGCTGTATGCTACCGGCACTACCGGCAGACTGATCGAAGAATCGCTGGGCTTGCCGATCATCAAACTGCAGAGCGGTCCGCTGGGTGGGGACCAGCAAATCGGTGCCAAAATCGCCGAGGGCGAGATCGATCTGCTCATCTTCTTCTGGGACCCGCTGGAACCGCAACCGCACGACCCCGATGTGAAGGCGCTACTGCGTATCGCGGTGGTCTGGAACATCCCTATTGCCTGCAACCGCGCCTCCGCCGATTTCATCATCTCCTCGCCGCTGATGCAGGGCGAATACCGTCGCCAGATACCGGACTACGGCGGTTACGCGCACCGAACGGTATGAACCCCGCAGGCAGGAGAACATCGCAAGCTAGGCGGAATCTACCTCTGAGAGACACAGCCACAGAACAACAGGGAGGCTTGCTTTATGGCTCGGATTCTGGTCAGCGACCCCATTGCGGAAGCTGGCATCGAGGTGCTCAAACAGGCGGGCGAAGTGGACGTGCGCACAGGGCTGGCGAAGGAGGAGCTCATTGCCTGCATCGGCGACTACGATGCCCTGGTTGTGCGCAGTGAGACCAAAGTCACTGCCGATGTAATCGAAGCCGCAAAGCGCCTGCGCATCATCGGAAGGGCGGGCGTGGGGGTGGACAACATCGACGTGTCCGCAGCGACCCAGCGGGGCATCATCGTGGTCAACTCCCCAGAGGGCAACACCATTGCCGCGGCGGAGCTGACCGTGGCGATGATGCTGGCTCTGGCGCGCAACATTCCGCAGGCAGACCGCAGTCTGCGCGCCGGCGAGTGGAAGCGCAGTAAGTTCGTGGGCACGGAGGTCTATCGCAAAACGCTGGGCATTGTCGGACTGGGCAAGATCGGGCGCGAAGTGGCTCGCCGCGCGAAGGGATTGGGGATGAGCGTGCTGGCTTACGACCCCTTCACGCCCGCTGAGGTGGCAGAGCGCATCGGCGTGACGCTTACCGATCTGGACAGCCTGCTGGCTCAAAGCGACTTCGTGTCCATCCACGCGCCACTGAATGACCAGACGCGCAACCTGATCAATGCCGAGCGCATCGCCAGGATGAAAACAGGCGCGCGCCTTATCAACTGCGCACGGGGAGGCATCGTCGATGAGCAGGCGCTGGCGGAGGCGATCCGCGCGGGCAAGCTGGCGGGCGCAGCGGTAGACGTGTTCAGCAAGGAACCGCCGGGTCCCGACAACCCCCTGCTATCGCTGGAGCAGTGCGTGCTGACCCCGCATCTGGGGGCGTCCACCACCGAGGCGCAGGTCAACGTGGCAGTCGATGTGGCAGAACAGATCGTCTCGGTGCTGAAGGGTGGACCGGCGCGCAGTGCGGTGAACCTCCCGCCCATCGACCCCGAGGTGCTCCAGCGAATCGCTCCCTACCTGATGCTGGCGGAGAAGATTGGCAAACTGCACGCGCAGCTGGCGCGCGGTCCCATCGTGCAGGTGGAGGTGCGCTTCAGCCCCGATTTCGCCGACCTGCCCACCGACATCCTGACCCGCGCGGTGGTGACCGGCATCCTCCAGCCTGCCCTCAGCGAGCCGGTGAACCCCGTCAACGCCCTGCTGATTGCGCAGAGCAGGGGCATGAACGTCAGGCAAACTCTGTCTCAGCAGGCGGAGGCGCATGAGCTGTATCCCTCGCTCATCACTGTATCGGCGGAGACGCCCGGGGGCGAACGGCATGAGGTGGCTGGCACGGTGTTCGGCAAGAGTGACGCGCGGATTGTGTATGTGGACGGCTATCGGGTGGACGTTATCCCGCATGGCATCATGCTCTTCACCAGCCATACCGACAAGCCGGGAGTAATCGGGCGCGTGGGCACTCTGCTGGGCAGTCGCAGGGTAAACATCGCGGGCATGCACCTCGGGCGTGAAAAGGTGGGTGGCAAGGCGCTGATGGTGTTGATGGTGGACGACCCCATTGACGCCTCGTTGCTGGAGGAAATCCGCGCGCTGGACGGCATGGAGACCGCGCAGGTGGTGGAGCTGTAGACGTGGCTCGCAGGCGGCGTGCGAAAGCGAAGGCGGTCAGCGAGGAGTACCCGTCGCTCCCCCACAGCCTGCTGTGGGCGGTGATAGCGGCGTTCGTGGTGCTGAGCCTGCTGTTCAACTTCCGCACGCCGGCGGGCAACAACGGCTACTTCCACACGCCCGACGAAGGGGCGCATCTCTCCTACGTGCGCTGGATTGCCGACAAAGGAAGTCTGCCGCGCTTTGAGGGCTATGGCGGCGCGGGCTACGAGGCACATCAGCCTCCGCTTTACTACACGCTGGGCGCGCTGGTGTGGAGGCTGAGCAGACCCTCGCCTCTCCCGCCGGCTCGCGCGGTGCGACTGCTTTCTACGCTGTTCGGTGCGTTGCTGGTGGCGACGGTCTATCGCCTGGCACGATTGCTGATGCCCGATGTGCCTGCCGTGGCGCTGGCGTCTGCCGGGGTGGTGGCGCTCCTGCCGATGCATATCGCCATCTGCTCTGCCGTCAACAACGACTCGCTGACCAACCTGCTGTTCGCGCTGGTGATGATGGAGTTCGCTCTGCTGTTCACGCAGAGCAAGCCCTCGCGCTGGATAGCACTGCGGATGGGACTGTGGGCAGGACTGGCAGGCTTGACGAAGGTAACCGCCCTCCTGCTGATACCGGTGTTGGTGGTGGGCTGGTTGCTGGTTCCACGCACGCGCGGGACGCGGGTATGGCTGGGGATGCTGGTCAGCGTAGGCATCGCGCTGGCGTTGATGTTTCCCTGGTTCGTGCGCAACATGCAATTGTATGACGACCCTCTGCTCCTGCGTGCCTTTGAGCGCACGTTTGCCGGAACCGCCCGCGCCGAGCAGTTCCTGAAGGCAGGCGTCAGCATGACGGAATACCTCCGGCAGGTTGCAGACTGGACGTACCGCTCCTTCTGGTTCGCCTACGGTACTCCGCAGACCGCCGCCAAAGGCATCCCCAACTTCCTGCCCGACCGATTGTATGTGGTGATGAGCGTGTGGCACCTGCTGACCCTGCTGGGGTTCGCGCTCAGCCTGTGGCGCGAGCGGGAGCAGTTCGCGGAGGGGGCGTGGCGGTGGTGGACGGTCGGCGGGTTGCTGTTCCTGCTGGTGCTGGGAGCGTTTGTGCGCTTCATTCTGACCTATTTCCAGACTCAGGGGCGGTACCTCTATCCCGCGCTGGCGCCCGTTGCGCTGGCGTTCGCCATCGGCTGGCGTGGGCTGTTCCCGGTGCACCTGCGCGCCTCCGCGGATGGCATCCTGTTGCTCGTGTTGTTTGCCGTCAGCGTGCTGGCGGTGTCGGTGATATGATACGAGAGGAGGAGAGAATGCCTTTCCGTACGGGCAATAAGTTCGTGGGCATCCTGTCCGAACCTGTACCCGTCAGCCCGGCGGTACGCACGCAACCACTCCCCGACGACGCCGATGACCCTGCCATCTGGGTGCATCCGTCGCGCCCCGAACAGAGCCTCGTCATCGGCACGAACAAGGCGCCCGCGCCTCGCGGTGGTCTTGGCGTGTTCGACCTGCAGGGAAGGCTTCTGCAGTGGATTGGCGGGCTGAACCGCCCAAACAACGTGGATGTCGCATACGGCTTCCGATGGGGCGGGGGGCGCGTGGATATTGCGGTGGTGACCGAACGCCTCGCCAGTTGTTTGCGAATCTATCACATCGACCCATCCCGGCGCAGGCTGTTCGACATCACCGATCCTGCTGGGGCGCAGGTGTTTCGGGGCGAGTCGGGCGAGCAGGCGATGCCGATGGGTATCGCGCTGTATACCCATCCCCGCACGGGAGATATTCACGCTATCGTCGCGCCCAAATCCGGACCACGCAAGGGATATTTGCATCAATATCGCCTCATCCGCACGCGAAGCGGGCGTGTGGGGGTAGAGCTGGTGCGTACGTTCGGCGCGTTCAGCGGGGAGAAGGAGATAGAAGCGGTGGCAGTGGACAGCGCGCTGGGCTACGTCTACTACGCCGACGAGCAGGTGGGCATCCGCAAGTACTACGCCGACCCCGACCGCCCCGACGCCCATCGCGAGCTGGCGCTGTTCGCCACGCACTTCCAGGGCGACCACGAAGGTATCGCTCTCTACGCGCCGCCACAGGGCGAGGGCTATCTGCTATGTGTGGAACAGCTGGACGACAACAGCCTTCTGCACATCTATCCCCGCTTCGGGCGGCAGGGCAAACCGCTGGCGGTGATTGCGCTGGGAGCCGACGCCACCGACGGGCTGGACGCCTGCGCGAGCGGTCTCGGCGCGACGTTCCGTGCGGGCATGGTCGTGGCGATGAACAGCAAAGGGCGCAACTTTTTCTACTACAGCTGGGAAAGCATCGCCCGAGCCGCGAACTTGCACGGTTGATATAATAGAGGATATGGACGGGCGCCCGCGTCGCGGCGGGCGCCTGCGGTAGCCGCTCTACGACGGGCGTCTCCGGCACAACTTCACGACTGGAGCCAGTCCGATACCCAACAGCAGGAGGGTGATGGGTTCGGGGATTGCCCATGAGGGCGCCAGCACCCAGCCGTCCCCGCCGTTGTCCCAGCCGTTCCACTGCGACGGATCAAGTGCACCGAGCCGGTTAGCCCCATATACCACCCAACCCTTGCCCCAGGGCGAACCATCGGGGTACCCGAAATCATTGATCTCGCTGTCCCTCAGGTCATACACGTAATCCTCCCACCGTACCCTGGCTGGCGCAGCTGGATAGTCGTACCCGAAAGTATAGTCCACACCGCTCTCCAGCCATGTTGAAGGGTCATCTCGGTTTGTTGAGTACCACTCCATCCATCCCCCGAGAATACGCACATCCCAGCCTTGCTTCGGGACCTGGATGTTCTTGTAGTGAGACAGGTCTGGATCTGGTACGCGATGCCGAACGTTCCAGACGCCGTATTTCTTATCCTGCTCTGTTCGGTAGATGGATGTGGTGACCTCGTATTCGTATCTACCCCCGCGGTACCGGCTCTTCAGCACATCTGTGCTTACACCATGGTTGTTCAGATACAGGAACAGTAGTTGATCGTCCTCATGCGGTAGCAGGTCTATGATTGCACTGAGGAGGTTTTCACGTGTCGCCGCTCCACGGATGAATATCTCGCCATCCTTTGGAGTGCCATCTCCAAAATAGGTCTCTATGCCAGAGCGAGGCCACGGGTTGTTTGTCCTTCCCGTTAGCGAATGCCATGCTGTGCTGATATCCTGCCAGAAGTCGTCCCTTGGCGGCGTTTCATCTGCACTGAACAGAAGAGCCCGATACCCCCGCTGCCAGTCCAGTGTTCGGTCGCCAAGACCACCCGACGCCTCCTGGGGTGTCTCATACTTGTCGACCGCAGACTTCGCCGCTTCGTACGACTGATGCAGACTGTTCGTCATGCTGTTGTTCATGAATTTCTGACCGAAGGCGACGGGAGGACCGTAGGAGTACTCGTCCCACTCGCATGCCGCCGCGACGTACAGCTTGCTTAGCGTGGACAGTTCGTTCACGAATCCGCCACTGTGACAGAAATCCAGTACGGCAACCACCGTTCCTTTACGCCCGGCAACAGACAACGGCGCCGACAGCTCATAGTCCCACACCAGACCCGTGCCAGAATAGTCCTGTGTGACCATAGCTGCAGGCTTTTGGTCGTAAGGGGTGATGACAGCCCAGCACGCACTGGCGCAGAGCGCGACGATCAGCAGGAGCGCGAAACGGTGTATCCTTTCCTTTACCCAGCCCATCGTGGAGTAGCCTCCCTTCTGCACGATTGTGACCATTGTTACTATTGCACCACCAGAGCCGTTTATCAACCATGTCTGACCGGCGGAAGAAGAATCCTCGCCAATCTCTTCAGCGCCGCTCTCTTCCTCTTGCTGATCGCCTGCACCGAAACGCTTTCCTCGCGGGCAATTTCTGCCTCCGTGTACCCCTCCCAGAAGACCGCTCGCAGGAGACGCTGGTCACGCGGGGGCAGGCAGGTTAGGGCGAGCTGGATAGTGTGGTTCAGCTCTCCTGTTCCGTCATGCGACGAAACAGTCTCGCCGCAGGCGACACAGTGGCTGGCGTAGCGCCACTCCTGACGGTACCGCTGAAGGCAGGCGTTGATGGCATGTTGATAGGCACACCAGAAACGACGTCGGGGGTCCTCCGAGCGACAATCCATATAAGCCTTCCAGCTCGCTGCCTCTGCCTCCGCCAGCATCTCCTCCATCCAGTCGTGATGCGACCAGTTGGGTGGTGTTTTCCAGGTCGCCACACGACGCAGGCAAAACCGGACAGCACACTCCCATTCGGTGGTTTGCATCATGCCGACCACCTTCCAGAGTAACTCAGTGTAGACCATGTGTGGGGAACGAGTTGGGGAATGCCTGTCGTCGGGGGGCTTTGTTGCGCCTCCACGGCGATAGGGAGCCAGCGCGTCTGGGGTTACGGGGTGCTCTTCCCTGCGTCTGCGTTCCAGGTAATGTGTACTGCAAGATTCGTACCAAAGAGAGGGGTAAAACGAGATTTATGAGTAAACTCATAAAAATTGCTGTATATGAAGGTATCTGTAGAGGATTGTCTATCTGAAGCAGGCGTCTTCCCATCACACGCCGAATCATGCCGTCGGACTGCTGATGGAAGGAGGCTGACATGCATACACTGCGTTTCCGACAGGTGCATCTGGACTTCCATACCTCCGAGAAGATACCCGGCGTGGGTAGTGAGTTCAACGCGGACGAGTTTGTGGAGACGCTCAAACGCGCGCATGTGAACTCGGTTACGCTCTTCAGCCGCTGCCATCACGGCATGATTTACCATGAGACTCGCTTCCCCGCGAAGCATCCGAACCTCACCTGCGATCTGCTGGCTCTGCAGATCGAAGCCTGCCATAAGCACGACATCCGCTGTCCCATCTATATCACCGTCGGCTGGGACGAATACATGGCGAAACAGCACCCGGAGTGGCTGGAGGTGGATGCGAGCGGCAGGAGGGTGGGACCGCCGCCCCTGCAACCCGGCTGGCACAAACACTGCTTCGCTTCGCCATACATCGATTACGTCATCGAGCAGACCGATGAGGTGCTGGAGCGCTTCGGCGACGAGGTGGACGGCATCTTCTTCGACATCATCTTCCAGAACGAGGTGTTCAGCGTGTGGGCGATGGCGGAGTTCGAAAAGCAGGGATGGGACCCCGCCGACTCGAAGGCACAGAGTGCCATGCGCGAACTGCTGGTCAACCGCACGAAGGAACGCCTGTCTGCCGCCGTGCGCCGGCGCAACAAGCACTGTACCATCTTCTTCAACGCGGGGCACATCAATCCGCGCATTCGCCCAAGCCTGCATACCTACACCCATCTGGAACTGGAGTCCCTCCCGTCCGGGGGGTGGGGTTACGCGCACTTTCCCATCACTATGCGCTATGCCCGCACGCTCGGGCTGGACTGTCTGGGCATGACGGGCAAGTTTGCCGTGTCGTGGGGGCATTTCAACAGCTACAAGCCGCAGGCGGCGCTGGAATACGAGTGTATGCAGATGCTGGCGCTTGGCGCGAAGTGCAGTATCGGCGACCAGCTGCACCCCACCGGCAGGCTGGACCCGGCAACCTACGACCTGATCGGCAAAGTGTATGCGCAGGTGGAGGCTAAGGAAGAATGGTGTGCCGACGCTGAGCCGATAGTGGAAGTCGGTGTGTTCAACGTGGAGGCGTTGCAACCCCAGCATATGCGCATCCCCCCGGCGAACCTGGGCGCCTATCGCATCCTGCAGGAAGGCAGGCACCAGTTTGACTTCATCGACGGCGAGAGCGACTGGAGCCGTTACCGCGTGGTGGTGCTTCCCGATGAGGTAGTGATGGACGACGCGCTGGCGCAGAAGGCGCAGGCGTATCTGGATTCGGGAGGTGCATTGCTGTGCACCGGCAGGTCTGGCTTGCGCGAGGATGGCGCAGGGTTCGCTCTACCCGCTATCCCGGCGTCCTTTGAAGGTGAGCTTCCCTTCTCGCCCGACTTTGTCCGTCCGCTGGGCGCGTTAGCGGAGGGCGTTGCCGACGCGCAATATGTGATGTACCAGAGGGGAGTGAGGGTATCGCCTGCATCGGGCGCCGAGGTGCTGGCGGAGGTGTGGGAACCCTATTTCGAGCGCACCTATCAGCACTTCTGCAGTCACGCCCACACGCCGCCTGCTCGCCGCGCGGAGTATCCGGCGGTGCTGAGGCGTGGAAAGGTGGTCTACTTTGCGCATCCGGTCTTCAGCACCTTCGCGCAGGTGGGCATGCCCTTCTACAAGCAGATAGTGCTGAACGCGCTGAGACTGCTTCTGCCCAACCCGCTGGTGGTCGCCGATGCGCCCAGCACCCTGCAGGTCACCTGGAACCGCCAGCCGACGAAGGGGCGTTCGGTGGTGCATCTTCTGCATTACATTCCGGAGAAGCGCACGCTGGCGGCAGAGTATCTCGAGGACGTTATCCCGCTCTATAACGTGCCACTGCATCTGCGCACCGCTCCGCCCGCGCGTGTCTATCTCGCACCGCAGGGTGATAGCCTGTCCTTCGAGGTGCAGGGAGAGTATATTCGTCTGACCGTGCCCGAAGTGCGTGGACACCAGATGGTGGTGCTGGAAGAAGCTTAGATGCAGGAGACCGCTCGCGACCTCATGTTGAGAGGCGCAGATGGATAAAGCGGGGAACATAGAGGCTGGCGTTGCTCAGCACTTCGCCCAGATCGAAGGAGTTGGTGGCGTAGGTGACCAGCAAGTCGCCGGGCGAGGACAGCTCGGGGTGCGCCTTTCCGGCATAGCAGAACACATGCTGTCCGCGCTGGGGGTCCGGACATCGGTAGACCGTTTCTGGATCGCTCCATGCTCCGGTGGGCGAATCCCCCCAGCGAATGCGCACCTCGGGTGCCAGCGTGGCGGGTGAGTATACCAGCGCCCACCTTTTCATCGCGGGCACAAAGCTCACGCTGAACTCGGAGCCGATGTCCTCGCCCGCCGACGCGCATTCGCGCCACCATCGGCTCCAGCCTTTGCCCGTCCAGAACTGCCATCGGGTGAAATGGGTCAGACCGCCTGCGGGCGCACGCGCTATCAGAAGCCCACGACGGAGAGGGGTCTGCGCACGGTCATCCCTGATGCCGTAAACGTAGTGCCACTTCCCATCGCTCCATACCGCACTGCCGAAGGAGATGGTCTCTTTCTCTGAACGCAGGAAGAAAGGCAGGCGATGCAGATGAACACGCCATTGCGAAGGATGTGCAGAGCAGTCGGGGATCTCAGCCAGCCACGCACTTTCACTGCGGAAGCCGAACACGCCCGGCTCGCCTGTCGGCACGATGTGCGTCAGGAACAGCCACAGTCGCCCGCCCTCGGCGATACCATGCCCGAACCAGAACCATCCTTGGGCAGAGCGAGGTGAGATAAACGCGCCCGCTTTATCGCCGCGGGGCTTGCCAAAGAGGAACTCGATGCGGGCGGTGCGCGGGTCTTTGCCCTGCTGGATGGCGATAGAGTTGCCCATCACCAGCGTGGCGTTCACGCGCCTGCCCTCGCGCACTTCGCCAAAGAACGTATCGCCGAAGAGCCATAACACCTGCTCATCAGGCAGAAGAACGGTATAGGCGCAGTCCGACCCGATCCAGCCGTCTTGCCGCTGGAACAAGCGTTCCCACTCGGGGGCAGGTTCTGCCGTGATGCGGATGCTCATGTAGTGCTCCCCAATGGTGCTTTCTGCAAGCGTGCGCTCGTATTATAGAGTGTTTGGCAGGAGGGCGTCAAATCCCCGCAACCGACCGGCACGTCCTCACGTCAATAAATAACGGCTTTGAACGAACCTGAGAGGTGAAAGGAACAAAACCGGTAATGCTCAAGCAAACGGTGTGGTTGTTCGTGGTATTGCTGGCGGCAACCGCATGGGCGCAGGATACGGCGCAGGTGCCCCAGCCTTTGACTTTGAAAGACGCCATACGGATCGCGTTGCAGAAGCATCCCTCGGTCGCCATTGCGAAGAACCAGCTGGAGCAGGCACGGGCGCGGCGGGTTCAGGCGGAAGCGCGATACTTCCCGACCCTGAGTCCCACTGCCACCTACATCAACCAGCAGACGCGCACGCAGTTGCCCGGCTTCGGCACGCGCATCGGTAGCGTGGAGGAGACGCGCACCGAGATGTCTCTGCGCCAGACCGTTTTCGATTCCGGACAGCGCGAGATTTCGGCAGCGCAGGCACGGCGCTCGGTGGAATCGGCAGAACAGGCATATCGCGACGCCGTCCAGCAGAAGGTGCTGAGCGTCACCACTGCCTACTATGAACTCCTGCGCCGAATCGCCCTGCAACGGGTTGCTGAAGCCAGCGTGCAACGTGCCCAGCAGACGCTGGACGTGGTGAAGGCGCAGGTGGAAGTGGGCGTGGCAGCACAGAAAGACGTTCTGCAGGCGGAAGCCGAGCTGGCAAACGCGCAGGTGTCGCTGATTCAGGCACGCAATCAGGTGCGACTGGCAGAAGCCAGCCTGCGCAACGAGCTGGGTATCGGGCAGGAAGTGTCTCTGCAGGTGGCGGAGGTTGGTGACGCAGAGGCTGAGCAACTGCCTCCGCTGGAGCCGCTGGACAGGTATCTGGAGATGGCGTTGAAGCAACGCCCGGACTTCCAGCGCCAGCGGGTGAGCAGTGAGATACAGCGGCTGAGCCTGCGCCTGGCGGAGATTCAGTCGAGCATTCAGGTGCAGAGCGATTTCTCCTACGGGCGTCGGTTCAACCCGGACCCGGGCGATTCGCGCAGTTTCACCATCGTGGCGTCGTATCCGCTGTTCGATGCGGGCGCGGCGCGGGCGGCGGTGCGCGAATCCCGAGCCGCCTACGATAGCTCTTTGCAACAGCTGGAGCAGTTGAAGCTGACGGTGCGCCTGGACGTGGAGCAGGCGTATCTCACCCGTACCGAGGCGCAGGAGCGGCTGAACGCGGCTAAGAAGGCGCTGGACGCGGCGCGAGTCAACTACGAAGCAGCGCTGGAGAGCCGCAAGGAGGGCGTCAGCAGTCTGATCGAGGTCATCAACGCCCAGGTGGCGCTGGTCAACGCCGAAACGAGCTACGTGCAGGCGATATACGACCTTCTCGCCGCGGACGCACGCCTGCAACGCGCTATCGGTAAAGACACTGCATTCTCCGAGGGAGGGGGACAGGGATGAAACGCGCGATAATCATCGCCGTGATACTGATCATTCTCATCGCCGGCGGTTCCATTGCCTGGAGCCGATGGCGCAACAATAGCGAGCCCAAACCAGAATACCGGACGGCTAAGGTGGAACGCGGTACGGTGACCAAATCCGTGACCGCCGAGGGCACCCTTCAGCCGTTGACGGTGGTGGATGTCAAGTCCAAAGCAGGCGGCATGGTAACGCAGCTGGCGGTGGACGTGGGATCCGAGGTGAAGGCGGGACAGCTCATTGCCCGCATCGACCCCACCGACACCATGACTGTGTACGAACAGGCGCGGGCGGACCTGGACGCCGCGCAGGCGCGTGAGGAGCAATCGCGACTGAACCTGCAACTGCAGGCGGTGCAGAGTCAGGTGGCTGTTCTGCAGGCGCGGGCGAACCTCGAATCCGCCAGAGCCCGGCTCGAACAGGCGCGACGACAACTGCAGATGCAGCCCAGACTCAGTCAGTCCGCCATCCGACAGGCGGAAGCGAGCTACGAGACGGCGCAGGAGAACCTGCGCCAGCTGCAGGAGGTGACCATCCCCCAGACGCGCACCGAAGTGCAGGCACAATACGAGCAGGCGAAGGCGAACTACGAAAACGCCGAGAAGAACCTGGCGCGACAGGAAGAGCTGTTGCGCAAGGGGTTTGTGTCCCAGCAGGCGGTGGATTCCGCGCGAACCCAGCGCGACGTGGCTAAAGCACAGTTCGATACTGCGCAGAAGCGGCTGGCGCTGGTCGAGCGCGACCTGCAGACGCAGTTGCGCAACGCGGAAAGGCGTCTGGAAGAAGCAAGAGCCTCGCTGGAATCGGCGCGTACCAACGCCGAGCAGGTTGCCCTGCGCGAGGCGGACGTAAAGCAGGCGGAGGCAGCCGTCCAGCAGGCGGAAGCCGCGCTGAGGCAGGCGGAAGCGAACCTTCTGCAGAACCGCATCCGCGAGGCGGATATTCGCTCGGCACAGGCGCAGAAGGTGCGCAGTAAAGCCAGCCTGCAGAACGCGCAGGAGCAGTTGCGCAGTACCACCATCGTGGCTCCGCGTGACGGTATCGTCATCAAGAAGTTCGTAGAGGAAGGAACGATTATTCCGCCCGGCACCAACGTCTTCGCACAGGGCACCAGCATCGTGCAGATCGCCGACGTCAGCCGGATGTTCGTCGACGTGCAGGTGGACGAGACCGACATCGCCTTCATCGAGCCGGGTCAGAAGGTGGACGTGACTCTGGACGCCTACCCCAGCGAGATTTTCGAGGGCGTGGTCACGCGCATCGACCCGCAGGCGGTGGTGGAGCAGAACGTGACGGTGGTGTATGTGCGAGTGGAGATCGAGAACCCCGACGCCCGCCTGAAACCCGGCATGAATGCCACCTGCGAGTTCGTCGTGGACCGCAAGGAGGACGTGCTGGCGGTGCCTGCGGAGGCGGTGAAGGAAGACAACGGCAAATACTACGTGCAGGTGATGGAAGGCGGCACCCCCAAACGCCGCGATGTGGAGATCGGGCTGGAGGGTAACGACACCATCGAGATCGTCAGCGGGCTGAAGGAAGGCGAGGAAGTGGTCACGCAGGTGATCCAGCCTCAGACCCAGCAACAGAGCAGTGGCGCCCCTCGCGGTATGGGTATGCCGATGTTCGGTGGACCGCCGCCGAGGATGAGATAGCGCGGGGAGGTGAACCGATGAACTTCGTGGAGAACTTCCAGATAGCCCTGCGCAGCCTGCTGGCAAACAAACTGCGATCCTCCCTGACGATGCTGGGCATCATTATCGGCGTCGGGGCGGTGATCGCCATGATTTCGGTGGCGCAGGGCGCGCGCGAACAGACCATGCAGCGCATCCAGCAGCTGGGCACCAACGTGCTGGTGGTGTTCCCTGGGCAGATGCGCACCGGAGCGGCGTTTGGCGGATTCGGCTCGATGCAGATTCTGAAACCAGAGGATGTGGATGCCATTCGACGCGGATGTCCCTCGGTGCGGGCGGCGTCACCGGAGGTACGGCGCAATGCGCAGGTGAAGTACAAAAACAGGAACACCAACACCAACATCGCCGGCGTCTCGCCCGAGTACTCCACCATCCGCAACTATCCTGTCCAGCAAGGGCGGTTCTTTACCGAGCGCGAAGTGGACAGCATGGCGCGGGTGTGTGTGATCGGGCAGACGGTGTACGAGAACCTGTTCAACGGTTCCAGTGCACTGGGCAAAACCATTCGCATTCGCGGTATCGGCTTCAAGGTGGTCGGCATTCTCGCACCGAAGGGCGCGCAGGGCTTCGGCAACCCCGACGACATCATCTTTGTGCCCTATACCACCGCCATGCGCCGCCTGTTCGGGATGGATTTCATCAACAGCATCAGCGTGCAGGCGGTCAGCGAGGAGCGAATGAGCGCGGCGTATCAGGAGGTTGAAGCTGTGATGCGCCGCCGACAGAGGCTCAATCCGGGGCAGGACAACAACTTCCGCATCATGAACCAGGCGGAGTTTGTGCAGACGGCGGAGGATGTCTCGCGCACCTTTACGCTTCTGCTTGCGGGTATCGCCAGCGTGTCCCTGCTGGTGGGCGGTATCGGCATCATGAACATTATGCTGGTATCGGTCACCGAACGCACGCGCGAAATCGGCATCCGCAAGGCGGTGGGCGCCAAGCGGCGTGATGTGCTCCTGCAGTTCCTTATCGAGGCTGTCACATTGAGCCTCGTGGGCGGGATTATCGGCATTCTGGCAGGGCTGGGCGCAACGTATTCCCTGGCGAGAATGTTCGAGTGGCAGGTGCATGTGACTCTGCAACCGATCCTGCTCGCTTTTGGCTTTTCCGCTGCGGTGGGCATCTTCTTCGGCATCTATCCGGCGCAGAAGGCGTCGGCACTCAACCCCATCGAGGCGTTACGATACGAGTAATCACACAGGGGAGGAACGACATGAGGACACGATGGACACTCTGGGCTGGCGTGCTGGTGATGGTACTGAGTAGCGTTGCCGCGATTGCCCAGCCGCCTCCGGGCGCGGGGGGCTTCCAGATGACCCCCGAAATGCAGAGGCGCATGGAGGAGTTTCGAAAGTGGCGCGAGGCGCACAGGTATACCTTCCAGCTGACCAGCACCCTGCGTGGGCTGGAGGAGCTGGATAAAGACCAGAAGACCCGGCTGACACCCGCGCAGGCGAAGAAGATACTGGCAGTGCTTCAGCCCCTGCGTAACAAACCCAAGATGACGCAGGACGATGCCAAGAACGCGCTCAAGCAGATCAAAGCGGCGTTGAACGTGACGCAGCTCAACGCGCTGGCGCGTATCGAGGCGGAGCGCCGTAACCGTCGCGGCGGACCCGGTGGGCCCGGCGGTGGCGGCATGGGAATGCGACCGGGCGGACCTGGCGGTGCTCCGGGTGGTGCACCCGGCGCTCGTCCCGGTGGCAATGCAGGGGCGCGCCCCGGCGGGCCAGGCGGCGGGCAGTGGCGGATGCCGGACCCCGCTTCGATGAAGGACTTCAACCCCTTCAAACCCAACCCGAACATGGGTCCCTTCGCCCAGCGCGGTGCGGAGTACTGGAATAACTTCTTCAAAGGCTTACAACAGCGCGCCTCTGGTAAGTGATCCCTCCTGCCCCCTCCCACCCGGGAGGGGGCTTTTCGCCTTCACTTTCTGTGGGCAAATGATAATCTCAACCAAAAGGCAGGAGAAGTAAGTTGCTATCAATACCGGTAGAAGTGCTGTTTTTTTGTTCAGACTTAACGCACTGCTTGACAGCAATGGTTGTGCGTGATAGAGTAGAGTCGCATTGAGGGTGTGCTGTGACGCCCACGAACGTCCATCACGTGAAGGAGGGATCGGCACGATGTTCTGCCCATGCATGAGCGGGGCGATCGTGCGGGTGCTGGTGGTAGTAGTGTGCGGGGCTACGATCGCCACTGCGGTGTCTGCGCAGACGCTGTTAAACTCCGGCGTCTGGCTCCATCCCGATGGCAGGTACCACCTGTACGAAGTGTGGGGCAATCCCGACAAGACCTGGCAGCAGGCGAAAGATTTCGCCGAATCTCAGACGCGCTCTGGTTACGGTTCGGGGTATCTTGCCACCATTACCAGCCAGGCGGAAAACGCCTTCGTGTGGGACCTGTGGGATCATTTAGTACAGGATGTTTCCAGCGTGTGGTTAGGTGGCTATCAGCCTCTCGGTTCTCAGGAACCCGCCGGTGGATGGACATGGGTCACTGGTGAAGCCTGGAGCTACACGAACTGGGCTCCGGGGGAGCCGAACAACCTCGGCGGCGCGGAGCATTGGCTGGAGATGTGGCGCCAGCATGGAGGCGGCACCTGGAATGATGCTCTAGCCAACCTTCATTTCGACTTCGTTGTCGAGTACACGGGTCTCCAGGTGATACCGGAACCGACGACACTGTTGCTGTTCGCCAGCGGACTGGCGAGCCTGCTGACATTGCGGCGGCGCGCCTCATAACTGGCTTCACAGTTTCGTTCTTGCTCGAGGGGCTGCTCCTGTCAGGGAGCAGCCCTTTTCCTTCTCGCCCCTACTGGAATTGCGGGCGCGATTCGGCTATACTGGCGGTGTAGCAAATCAGATGGACGGAGTGGAGGGTTGTCGGACCTGACGCTGTATCATCCTTACACCTGGCTGGGTATCCTGCCCGTTCTTGCCCTGCTTGCGTGGTGCGGCGACATCTGGTGCCGGAAGCTGCGTCTGTGCTGGGCGGATGCTTCCGAGCGGCTGGCGTTCGGGCTGGCGCTGGCGACGGGAGCGATGGGCTATCTGGTGCTGGCGGTGGGTTTGCTGGGCTGGCTGAAAGCATGGGCGCTGTGGGCGGTGCTGGCGCTGATAGTGCTGTCGGCGCTGTGGTTGAGACGTGGTGCAGATAGCATAACCGAAGAGAAATGGAACTGGCGGGCATGGCTTGTGCCCGGAGCGGTGGCGGCGCTAATACTGCCGATGGTGGCGTCTCCGCCTGCCGCCACCGACTGGGACGGGCTATCGTATCATCTGGCGGCGCCCGCCATCTGGTTGCGCGAGGGGCGAATCGGCTACATTCCCTTCATCCATCAGTCCAACTTCCCCTTCGTGATAGAGATGCAGTATCTGTGGGCGCTGGGCGTTGGCGCGGGGGCGGGAGGTGCGAAGCTGTTCCACTGGGCGACCCTGCTGATGACGCTCGGCGCCGTGTCTGCCTTTGCCCGGCGGGCACAGATGCAGGGCGCAGGGGCATGGGCATCGGCGGCACTGGTTTCTGTGCCTGTCGTGCTCTGGGAGGCAACAATCGCCTACGCCGACCTCGCGACCACCGCCTACACCATGCTGGCACTGCTGGCTGGCTGGAACAGTGTCGGTGAGCACGACGCCTCCTCCAGACGCCGATGGTTGATACTGGCGGGTATCATGGGCGGGTTCGCGCTCGGCACAAAGATGACCGCACTGGGTAGCGTGGGCATTCTGGGACTATTGCTTGTGTGGGAAGCGGTCAGGCAGAAGCGCATACGCCTTGCGGAAGTGATGCTGTGCGTGAGCGTGGCGATACTGGTGGGCGCGCCGTGGTACATCAAGACCTGCCTCTACACCGGCAACCCGGTCTACCCCTACTTCTACGAGATATTCGGCGGGCGCAACTGGACGGCAGAGAACGCCCGCATCTACCGGGAAGCGCAGCTGGCGTTCGGGCTGGGCAGAGAGCCATACAAGCTGCTGATGGCGCCATTCAACCTCACCTTCTACTGGAGCCGGTTCTTCGACCCGCTACCGTTTGTGGGATCGGTGGGCTTTGTGTTTCTCGCGGGGCTGATTCCGCTACTGTTCGCCCGCCGACTGCCCGGCGCGTCGCGGTGGTGGATGGTCTTCTCGCTCGTGTCCATCGTGTTCTGGTTCGTGCTGATGCAACAGGTGCGCTATGTGATGGCGATATTTCCGCTGGTGGCGTTGCTGTGCGGCTGGCTGGCGGTCAACGAGGAGCGTCGGTGGACGGCGTGGGCAATGAGGGCGGTGATTACCCTGCAGGTGGTGTGGTGCGCAGTGGGCATCTCGCCGTTGTGGGTCCGTTCGCTGACGGTTTGGACGGAGTCACCATCTGCCTATCTCCAGCGAGCGCTCGCCGGGGTGTGGGGTGCTTCGGAATGGATTAACCGCCACACGCCGCCCGAAGCGGGCATCGTGCTTTATGACGAGACGCGCGGGTTTTATCTCCGGCGCCGTTACCTGTGGGGTAATCCGGGGCATCACACGCTGATAGACTACGACTCGCTGAGCGACGGCGATATGCTGGTGCGCACTCTGCATCGCATGGGTTACCAGTACGTTCTGCAGAATCTGGCGTTTGTGCCGCCGAACGCTGAGCACGAACACTGGAGGCGCATCCTGAACGACGCCATCGCGCGCGGCGCGCTGGTGGAACGGTTCCGCGAGCGGTCGGTGGTGGTGTTTGAGATACGCCCACGCCCCATCGCGATTGCCCGCCGCTAAGGTATAATGGGGCAGAATTGCTGGGAGGCAGAGCCGATGAGCCGATTCGCGAAATACTGCTGGGCGGTGCTGGCATACAACATCCTGGTGGTGCTATGGGGAGCATTCGTGCGGGCAACGGGGAGCGGCGCCGGTTGCGGAAGCCACTGGCCCACCTGCAACGGCGAGATTATCCCACGCCCCCAGTCGGTGGAAACCCTGGTGGAGTTTACCCACCGCGCCACCAGCGGACTGGCATTGCTGGCAGTGCTGGCGCTGTTTGTCTGGGCATTTCGCACCCATCCGCGCAAACACCACGTGCGACTGGGCGCATCGCTCTCATTGTTGTTCATCATCACCGAGGCGCTGGTGGGCGCGGGGCTGGTGCTCTTCGAGTGGGTGGCGCACAATGCCTCTGTCGCGCGTGCCATCTCGATGGCGGTGCATCTCGTCAACACGTTCCTCCTGCTGGCAGCGCTGACGCTCACCGCATGGTGGGCTTCGGGTGGGGCACCGTTCCGCCTGCGCGGGCAGGGCAGGATGCTTTCGTCGCTGGCGACAGCGTGGCTGGCGGTGCTGTTGACGGGCATGACCGGCGCGGTGATTGCACTGGGCGACACCCTCTTCCTGGGACTGGGCGTCAGGCCCGAAGAATCGCCGCTGGTGCGCACGCTCATTGCCATACGCCCCATCCATCCGGTGGTGGCGGTGCTGGCAGGGGCATACCTGTCGATGACCGCCATCTGGGTATTGAACCAGCGTCCTCAGCCCCTTATCGCGCGTTTGGCTATGAGTATCATGATGCTGTATGTGGTGCAGTTGATTGCAGGCGCGGTGAACGTGGTGCTGAAAGCGCCGGTGTGGATGCAGATTGTGCACCTGTTGCTTTCCGACCTCATCTGGGTGGTGCTGGTGGTGATGTCGGCGGCAGCTCTGGCTACCGCACCCCAACAGCAGACAGCAGTGCAGACACCTCCCGTGCCCAACCCTGCACCGCCGTGACATCACGTAGATGTTTCGGTTACAATATGCAGGGGGATAGACCTGCGTGAACGTGCAAGGACAGCTGACCATCGACCTGCATGACAAGCCGGGTCAGGTAGAAACAAGCAGATGCGCCGCCGACTGGGCGGACGTACTTGGCGGTCTTCTTGCCGGTGACCTCGACTTTGCGAACGACGATGTTAACACAGGGCTACACAATCTTCACGCCTTCCCTGCGAAGTATCCGCCAGCGCTGCCGCGCATGTTCATCGAGCATCTCACCAAGCTGGGTGAAGTGGTACTCGACCCGATGGTCGGTTCCGGCACCACCATCGTGGAGGCGGCAAGTTGCGGTCGCCATGGCGTCGGCATCGATATCGACCCGCTGGCTCTGTTGTTGTGCCATGTGAAGTGCGATTTGCCAGAACCGTCTCGCGCTTACCAAACAGGTCTCAGCATTTGCAACCGAGCACAGGCACAGGTCGAGAGAGACAAGGACGCCTTATTTTCCTGCATCCAGCAGCGATACGACACCAGAACGCGGCAGTTTCTGGACTACTGGTTTCTCCCCGAAACCCAGTTGGAGTTGATGGCGTTGCTAAAGCAGATAGAAGCAGAGCCACAGGGAAACCTGCGACAATTCCTCCAAATGTGTTTCTCCAGCATCATTATCACGAAGTCTGGTGGTGTATCGCTGGCGATGGACCTGGCACATACGAGGCCGCATCGGGTTACGGATAAGAAGCCGCGCTCGGCTATCGAAGAGTTTGCCAGGAAGGTGCGCAGGAACGTGTCGGCTATCGAGCAGGCGGGGGTACTGCGGGGAAGAGCCGATGTGTTGTGTGCGGACGCGCGGCGGCTCCCGCTGAAGGACGAGAGTGTGCATCTGATTGTAACCTCGCCGCCCTACGCGGGCAATGCCATCGATTATATGCGTGCCCATAAGTTTTCTCTGGTATGGCTCGGCTATTCCATCGATACCCTGTCGCGATGGCGAAGGGAATACGTGGGCAGTGATGCTTATGGCGAGGTGTCGAGCCATAAACTTCCGAACAGCGTTGAGCAGGTACTTCGTCAGGTGCGGGAGCGCGCGCCGAATAGAGCGAAGGCATTGCAAGCATACTATACCCAGATGGCTTCTGTGATGCGGGAATGCTATCGGGTACTGTATCCGGGCAGGTGTGCAGTACTTGTGGTTGCCAGCTCGCAAATGTGCGGAGTGGATACGCAAGCGGATATGTGTTTGACCGAGATCGCCGAGAACGTTGGCTTTCGGGCCGTGGGTGTTGGGCGTCGACGCATCCACCGTGACCGCCGCATGATGCCTGCCAGCCTGCACAAACACCAGTTGAATGGCATCGAGCGTCGTATGCACGAAGAGTATGTGATTGGACTGGTCAAGTAGGGGTGTCGCTATGGATATCGCAAGTTTGCGCAAAGATTTTCTGCAGAGAGTGTGCAAAGAAGTGTTGTCTGTGAACCGCCAGGGGATTCCTAACTGGTGCGACAAGGACAACAAGAGCAGTGTATCGATCGGACGAGGGATTGCTGATCGGATGCCTGCTGCGCCCGGGGCTCCGGAGATATCTGGACAGGAAGCGGGCTCTCGTTTTCAACGTCTCGTCCACGATTTCTTACAGACCGCCTTTCAGCAGCTTGTCCGTATTCGTCCAGGTAGCTGGGAGTTCTGCGTGGGAATCAGTATTACGCAGTATTATCAGTACGAACATCTTGCTATACTGGATTCGCTCTCCAAACAACAGCCCACACTGAAGACGGCTCTTGGCACAGATTATCTGGTAACACCGGATGTTATCGTCGCCCGCCGTAGCGAGGATGACTCGCTTCTGGACCCTGATGGCATTCTGTTTTGCGAAGAAGCGATAGCTACACAGACGCCGCTGAGGAAAGCGAATTATGATGGGCTTATCCTGCACGCGGTCATATCCTGCGAATGGACTATCCGCAGTGACCGCGCTCAAAACACGCGCACCGAAGCCCTGAATATCATCCGCAACCGCAAAGGTCATACCCCGCACATCTGCGCAGTCGTCGCGGAACCTCTACCTACCCGTATCGCGTCGCTTGCGCTGGGTACGGGCGACATCGATTGTGTTTATCATGTCGCACTGCCCGAGCTACGTGAAGCTATCCAGTCCGTGAGAAACGACGACCAGCTGGACATGCTTCAGACGCTCGTAGATGGACGCCGCCTGCGCGACATCAGCGATTTGCCCTTTGACCTCGCGATATAAGCGCCATACGATTTTCGCAGGCGAAGAATCTTGTGCAGAATCTGCAGGGTTGTATGCAGGAAAAACCTGAACGCCTCCGAAATATAGCATCGCAAAGCAAATCGGCGCGGGAGGGATAGTTCGATGGAATGTGAAGAGTTCTCGTTGCTGGCGCATATCTCCGACCTGACGGTGGAGCACAACATCCCCTTCAACGTGATGTTCGAACTCACGCACCGGTGCAACACGCGCTGTAAGCACTGCTATCAGCACCACCCCAAACGCGCCGATGGTGAACTGACCACCGAAGAGTGGTGCCGGGTGATGGATGACCTTGCGTCTGCTGGCACGCTCTACCTCACGCTGACCGGCGGCGAAGTGCTGTTGCGCAAGGACTTCTTCGACATCGCCCGATACGCCCGCAAGAAACGCTTTGCGCTCAAGATATACACCAATGGCACACTGATCACCCCTCGAGTGGCGGAACAGATTGCCAGCCTGCGCCCGTTCACAGTAGAAATCAGCGTATACGGCTCCAACGCCGAAACGCACGATGCGATGACCCAGGTGAAGGGCAGTTTCGACCGCGTCGTCCGCGCGGTGAAGTTACTGGTAGGGTTGAGACAGCGCGTTATCCTGAAGTGCCCGCTGGCAACCTCCAGTTTCGGTCAGTACGAAGACATCATGCAGATGGCTCAGGAGCTGGGCGCGGAGTATCGCTTCGACCCCACCATCGCGCCGATGAACGATGGCGACATGTGCCCCACCAACCTGCGCATCGGCGTGGAGGAGCTGATGAAGCTGTACGACGACGAGCGCGTCTTCAAGAAGAAGGGGTTGCCGTCCATGGGGCCCGACGACAAAGTGAAGATGTGCGATGCCGGGCGCAACAGCCTTGCCGTCAACCCATGGGGCGAGGTATACCCCTGCGTGCAGATGCTGATCCCGTGCGGGAACGTGCGCGAGAAGTCGATTCTGGAGATCTGGTACGGTTCGCGCGAACTGCGTAACCTGCGCAACATCACCCCCGACGACCTGAAGCAGTGCCAGACGTGCGAGGTAAAGCAATACTGCAGTCGCTGTCCGGGACAGGCGTTGCTGGAGGACGGTAGCCTCACTGGCTGTCAGAGCAGGGCGCGCACCATCGCTCGCATCCGCAAGAGACTGGCAGAACGACAAACAGCCGCCCCCGGCGGGAGCGGCTTACTGCGCGTGGTGGCTTAGGGGCTGAAACTCCCTACGTGCCCATCTCCCAGGAGGTAAGGTACTCCTGCTGTTCGGGCGTCAGCGTGTCGATGCGGATACCCATCGCGTCCAGCTTCAGGCGGGCGATCTCCTTATCCAGCTCGACAGGCACGCGATATACCTGCTTCTCCAGCGTGTGGGCATGCCGGTGGATGTACTCCGCGCTGAGCGCCTGATTGGCAAAGCTCATGTCCATCACGCTGGCAGGATGCCCCTCCGCCGCCGCGAGGTTGATCAGTCTGCCCTCGCCCAGCAGAAATATCTTACGACCATCTGCCAGCACATACTCGTCCACGAACTCGCGGATGCGCCTCTTCGCCACCTTCATTCGCTCCAGCGCCTCGATATCGATCTCCACGTTGAAGTGCCCGGAGTTCGCCACGATGGCGCCCGACTTCATCACGGCGAAATGCTCCTCGCGGATGACGGAGATGTCGCCGGTCAGTGTCACGAACACGTCGCCGACACGGGCGGCTTCTGCCATCGGCATCACCTGGTAGCCGTCCATCACCGCTTCCAGCGCACGCAGGGGATCTATCTCTGTCACAATGACGTGTGCGCCCATGCCTTTGGCTCGCATGGCGACGCCGCGTCCGCACCAGCCGTATCCAGCCACCACCACCGTACGACCCGCCAGCAGGATGTTGGTTGCCCGGAGGATGCCGTCGATGGTGCTTTGCCCGGTTCCGTAGCGGTTGTCGAAGAGGTGCTTGGTATCGGCGTCGTTCACCGCGATGATGGGATAGCGCAGGACGCCGTCTTTCGCCATTGCCCTCAGGCGGATGACGCCGGTGGTGGTCTCCTCCGTGCCGCCGCGCACGTTCTCCAGCAGTTCCTGCCGTTGTGAGTGCAGAGTGGACACCAGGTCCGCGCCGTCATCCATCGTGATGTGTGGCTGAGTATCCAGCACGGCGTGGATGTGGCGATAGTAGGTGTCGTGGTCTTCGCCCTTGATGGCAAACACGGGAATGCCATGATGCTTCACCAGCGCTGCGGCGACGTCGTCCTGCGTAGATAGCGGGTTCGAGGCACATAGCGCCACCTGCGCCCCGCCCGCCTTCAGGGTAATCGCCAGGTTTGCCGTCTCGGTGGTCACGTGCAGGCAGGCGGCAAGGCGCACTCCCTCCAGCGGCTTTTCTTTCTCGAACCGCTCGCGGATAAGACGCAGAACGGGCATATCCTGTTCCGCCCACTCGATACGCAATTGTCCCTTATCGGCTAAAGCAATGTCCTTGACGTCGTAGTTCATGAAAATCCTCCGTCTTGTTGTGATGTCTGAACCTCACACTTGGCGGGCGAACCTCCCGGTGAGCCGACCCCTCTCCCGCCCTCTCCCCGATGCGGGGAGAGGTGTTTCCCCCTTCCCTCGCAGGGAAGGGGGCAGGGGGTTATGTTCCCCCTCAAGCCGTGCCCACATGGTTATTCTTGCGCACCGGGTCGACGATGACACCGTCGAACACCGCGGCGTTGGACTTCACCCGACAACCTTTCCCGACCACGCACCGCACCAGCATGGTGTCACGCATCACGACCGCGCCTTCCCACAGGATGCTTTCCTGCACCGTGGCGTTGTCTTCCACCACGCAGTTGTCGCCCAGCACGCTGTACTCCAGCACCTTCGCGCCCGGACCGATTTCGCAGTTGTTGCCGATGACCACCGGATAGCCGATCTCGGCGGTGGGATCGATCTTCACATCTTTGCCGATCCATACGTACTTGCGCGTTTCAGGGTAGGGGATGCGCAGAGCGACTCTGCCCTGCATGGCGTCCACGTGCGTCTGCTGGTAGGTGCGCAGGTTGCCCACATCCTTCCAGTAGGAGGAGGTGAGGAACCCGTAGAAAGGACGCCGCTGTTCCAGAAGCAGAGGAAGGAGATTCGCGCCGAAGCCATAGGTGACGCCGCGCGGGATCAGGTCGAAGATTTCAGGCTCGAAGACGTACACGCCCGTGTTCGCGGCGTTGGAGAAGATGACCTCACCGCGCGGTTTCTCGAGGAAGCGGGTGATGCGCCCTCTCTCGTTCAGCAGGGCGATACCGTATTCAGAGGGGTCATCCACCAGTGACAGCGCGATGGTCGCAATAGCTCGTTTCTCTTTGTGATAGCGCAGGAGTCGGGTCAGGTCCAGGTCGGTGATGTCGTCGCCGCCGATGACGATGAAGGTGTCGTCGAAAAAGTGCTCGCATCGCTTCACACTACCGGCGTCGCCCCAGAGCCGGTCTTCTTTCGAGTAGTGGATTCGCACCCCCCACTTCGAGCCGTCGCCAAAATGGGACTCGATCTGCTCGCCCAGGTAGTAGAGGTTCACCATAATGTCGGTGAAGCCGTGCCGCTTCAGCAATTCCACAATATGCTCCATCACGGGGCGGTTCACAATGGGCACCATGGGCTTGGGCACGTTGCGGGTCAATGGGTCTAACCGCGACCCCACACCGGCTGCCAGAATCATCGCTTTCATCGCGTTTGTTCCTCCTCGAATTGCCGCACCATCGCGGACACATAATCGATCTGCTCATCGCGCAGTTCAGGATGCACCGGCAGGGAGAGCACCTCCTCTGCGGCACGCTCGGCGTGTGGAAAGTCGCCGCGCCGATAGCCCAGGTTGCGGTACGCCTCCTGCAGGTGCAACGGCAGAGGATAGTACACAGCCGTCACGATGCCGCGCTCTTTCAGATACTGTTGCAGGACATCGCGCTGGACATGCCGGATGGTGAACTGATGGTAGGTGTGCAGGTTGCCCGGGGCGGTCTCCGGCAACACCGCCTGAGTGCCTGCCAGCTGTTGCATGTAGCGGCGGGCGTTCTGCCGACGGCGTTCGTTCCAGCCGTCGAGGTAGCGCAGTTTCACGCGCAGAATCGCCGCCTGTATCTCGTCCAGACGACTGCAGTAGCCGGGCACGCGGTAGAAGTAAGCACCGCCCTCCGCACCGTGCGCGCGCAACTGCCGGACCCGCTTCGCGATATCTTCGTCGCTGGTCAACACAATGCCACCATCCCCAAACGCGCCCAGGTTCTTGGTGGGATAGAAGCTCAGCGCGGTGGCGTGACCTGCCGCCGCTACCCGCATACCGTTTTGCTGGGCACCTATCGCCTGCGCCGAGTCGTTGATCAGATACAGATTGTGTTTCTGAGCGATATCCCACAGCGCATCGCGTGGAGCCATCTGCCCGAACAGGTCGACCGGCAGTATCGCGCGCGTGCGCGGGGTGATGACACGCTCGATAGCCGACACATCGATATTATAGGTGCAGGGGTCAATATCCACGTAGACCGGTTTGGCGCCCAGCCGAACGATGACTTCCGTGGTCGCGCCAAAGGTGAACGGGGTGGTAATGACCTCGTCGCCGGGACCGATGCCCACTGCCGCCAGTGACAGCTCCAGGGCATCGGTGCCCGAAGCCACCCCGATCCCATATCGCGCCCCGCAGTATTCCGCCACCTCCTGCTCGAGGCGCTCGACGTTCTCCCCCAGAATGAAACGCCCGCTCTCCAGCACGCGGGCAATCGCCTCGTCGATCTCTGCCCGCAGAGCACGATACTGCGCCTGCAGGTCGACTATCGGCACATGCATGGTCTTCTCCATTCGATTTCCTCTACCAGTTTGTTCCCAGACGGCTCTCGCGCCCTATTCGGGTACCAGAAGCGATGACGGCATCGCTGATGCGACAACCTGCCTCAATCTGCACATCGCTATCGCACATCACACGGGTCAGGTCCGCTCCTTCTGCAACCTGCACCCGTTCCAGCAACACGCAGTCCTCCAGCACGCTTCCTCGCGCGATGCGACAGCCCGCGCCGATCACTACCGTTCCGCGCAGGTGCACGCCTTCTTCCACCACAGCTCCCGCGCTGACGTGCACCATCGCTCCGGCATCCAGCGTTGCCTGCACCTGTGCGCCTTCCATGCACCACAGCCCCTCCGCGCGGGGACTGCCCGGCAACGATACATTCACTCGCCCCCGCAGGAGGTCATTGGTCACCTTCCAGTAGTGGGTGGGACCTGCCACATCTACCCAGTAGCCCTCCGCGGGCGCGCCGTACAGTCCTTCGTTATTCGCAATCATGCGCGGGTAGATTTCGCGCTCGATCGAGACCATTCGCCCTTCCGGGATGCTCTCCACCACATCCGGCTCCAGCACGTAGAAGCCGGCGTTGATGTAGTCCCAGCCGGTCTGCTCCACGTTGGGGTTCGCTGCCAGCGCTTTCTTCTGCTCTTCTGTTGGCTCTCGCCATGCCAGAACCCTGCCGTCGGCGTCCAGTTCCAGCACGCCGTACGGGTTGGGGCTGGGCACTGCCTTCAGCGCAATGGTCGCACGCGCGCCCCGTTGCTGGTGCAGGCGGATAATCGCGCTCAGGTCGAAGTCGGTCACAATGTCCCCGTTGAACACCACCACTCGTTCACGACGCCACAAGCTCTGCGCGGCATTGCGGATAGCCCCCGCCGTGCCGAGAGGCTGGTCCTCCTGCGCATAGCGCATCCGCACCCCAAAGCGGGAGCCGTCGCCAAAGTGCTTCTCGATGGCATCCGCCATATAGTTGGTAGCGAACACAATCTCGTCCACTCCGTGCGCCTTCAACAGCGCCACCTGATACTCCAGTAACGGGCGGTTGAGAATGGGCATGAGAGGCTTCGGACGGGTATAGGTGAGCGGGCGGAATCGTGTACCAAATCCACCAGCGATGATAATCCCCTGCATTCCATCACCTCCCAACCGTGTTCCATCTGGTATTTTCGGGTAGCACACCCGACAGATTATACTCAGCAGATAAACGGTTTGTAAAGTTGGGGTGAGGGTGTTCAGAAAAAGCTGACGCCAGCACTATCCGCCTCCCTGCGAGGGAAGCCACCGGAAAGTGAGGCTAAACCAGAGCCGTCATCTACCCTGTCCAATAACACTCACCATACCATCACTTCAGCAAGAGAATCCTTACTGCTGTAGAACAGATAGCCGGAGGGATGAATGATGAAAGAGTTACTGGACGCTATTGAAAAGGTGAAAAAGTGCATCGAAAGGCATAGGGCAAAGTTAACAAAGAGCGAGGCGCTCACTCGTTATGCCCTCATCGACCCTATCCTGCGCGCCCTCAACTGGGATACAGAAGATCCTGAACAGGTAGTGCCGGAATTATCTATATCCCACCCGCCGGGAAAGGCATCTGGACGCCCTGACTACGCTCTGTTCTGGCAAGGTGAGGCGTCTGTGGTGCTGGAAGCGAAGTCGTTGGGGGGTGATTTGTATGGAGCCCAAATCGACGCTTTGCGCTATTGCGGAAAAGAAGGTGGTGCACAATACTTTGTGGTCACAGACGGCAACGTTTGGGAACTCTATGAAAAGAACGACCAATTCGGGGATCGAATTTTCTCCGTCTGCCTCAGCAAGGACGATCCCGCCGATCTCGCTCGCAAGCTTCTAGCGCTGTGGCGTCCAGCCATGCCCAACGTCGAGCCTGCTCCTGCCCCGCTCGTGCAACAACTAATAGAACATACTACAACCCAGCCAAGCTCCCCAAGCGGTGAAGGGATTCCGCTGAGCAAATTGAAGCCGTCTGGCAAACGCGAGAAGGTCGAAGGAACTCTCCGCTTCCCGGACGGACAGGAAGAGCCTATCGACAACTGGGCAAAGATCCTTGTCGCGGTTGCTCGCTGGGCACTGCCCAAACTACAAAAAAACGGACGGGTACCTCTTCAGAAAGAGCGCAAAGGGGCGCTGATTAGCCAAGGCAGTAAGGGTTTGAGAAGTCCGCGGGAAATCGATAACAATCAAAACTATTACGTAGAAACTCGCTTTAACGCTGCCCAGTGTGTTAAGCAGGCTTGTTATATCCTTGAAGAAGCTGGAACCAATCCAGCGGCGGTGGAGCTCATTCGGTCGCAGGCGGAAGACGAAGAGTAGGCTTAGACCGCGGGTTTGATAACATGGAACAGACTCAGCAAAAAGCCAAAGCCATCATCATCGAAGAGGTAGAGCGGGCTGGTTGCAAGGTCAGGCGTGTTCTCCTCTTCGGCAGTCGTGCTTCTGGTGCGGGCCGCCCAGACAGCGATTGGGACTTCTATGTGATTGTTGATCGCAACATCGAGTTCCATCTGCGGGAAGATATCGCATCGAGAATCCGGTTTCGGCTTGCTCAAGAGGACGTGTTCGCCGATGCGTTCGTCCAGTCAGAGGAGGTGGTGAATAAGCGACGGAGAGACACAGGCTACCTCACCTACTACGTGCTGAAAGAGGGAGTACCGATATAGGTGGGGAGACTATGCCATTCCTGTGTGATTGCGAGGAGCGCAGCGACGAAGCAATCTCCTCCGTCTACTGCGATTGCCTGAGGGCAGGCTCGCAATAACACGATATTTATGTCATCGTGTTCTCTGTTTCCTGTCATTCTGAGCGAAACGAAGAATCTCTGAGATGCTTCGGCTGGCGCCTCAGCATGACAGGGGGGTAGGAGACGAGTCCGCCGCCGGGTCATTCTTAATGTGTCTGTGCGTTATTTGGTGTTTGTCCCTTGTCTGCTTGGTTTTGAGGAGAGAGGGAACACACACAAGTCATCTAACTCATTGCAGGATGTGACACCTTACTCGGATAATAGCGTATGATACTACGGAGGCTATAACCATGGCTCTACCCAACAGCTCGCATCTCTTAACTGCCCAGACTGCTGGTTCGGGTTCTGATGACCTGCGCCTGCACCAGCTCACGTTTTATCTCGAAAAGCTGCGGGAGGATGAGGCCACTTCTGGCGTCGCGCAGGTGGCGATTTTGCTGTGGCAACGCATCGAACACACGGTGAAGAGCTACCCCGTCGCCAGCGTGGGAACAGAGGGTCAGATACTGTTTGCTTGGGATCGAGACGAGCATCATTTCGAGATCGAGGTGTTTCCAGACGAACATATCGAGGCTTTCTACTATAACCTTCAGACGGGCGAAGCATGGGACGAGGACATCGCCCTGGAAAGGCTTGAAGAAACGGTAATGGAATATCTGAAGAGGTTGTAGTCGTCACAACATGATCGCGCCCGGTGCCCTCAATCAGCCGATACCCGGTGGTACGCGCGTCTTCAGGCTTGCACGCCCCGAGTCCTCTACAGGAATCCCCTCTTACACCGCATTCGAGCTCAGCAGTGAAGACCGTCAGCAGACGCCCCATAAACTGTCTGTGTGGCTGGATACTCTAACCCGTCCGGATGAAGCACGGCAGATCATGCCGAACCCGGCAGGATATACCTTCGCTCTGTATTTGAACACGGACACCATCCGACAGATTCATACCCGTCTTCCCTGCAATCTATCCAGTGTTTCCCCTCTAGATGTTGTGTGGGATCCGCTCCCCACACCACCGCAGTTTCTGGAACGCCCCGGCTGGCTGGACGGACATTGCGGTATTACGGGGCTGATGCGCCCTCCGCAAGTCGCCCGAATGGTCTACAAAACTATCAGGACGTTGCTTTTTCGCGAGTCGGAGATAGTGCGGGTGGAGTGAGCGCGCTGGCTTGACAAACCACCCCCGAATGGCTACAATCTATCCCTGCAGGGCGCAAACACCGGTGGGGATGGGGAAGAATGGACGGCTCGATGCCTGCGAAAACTCCATCTGCGCGAACAACCGCTTCTCCCGCCTACGCACGCCAGAAAAGCCTGGACGACGAAGTGCGTTTCGTCAAGGGCGTGGGCGAAGCGCTGGCGCAGGTGCTCGCCAAACTGAATATCTACACCGTGTTTGACCTGCTGATGCACCTCCCGCGCCGATACGAAGACCGCACCCACTTCCGTACCCTGTCGCAGGTGGTGCCGGGCGAAGCGGTCACCGTGCACGGAACCATCATGGCGGTGGACAACGTCTCCCCCCGCCCGAAAATGACCATTACCAAGGTGATTATCGACGATGGAACCGGCACGCTGGAGCTGGTGTGGTTCAACCAGCCCTATCTGAAAGACAAGTTCCTGAAGATGCGCGGGCAGGACATCGTGGCGTACGGGGTGGTGCAGAACGCTCCTTATCATTACCAGATGCAGACGCCGGAGTGGGAACCGCTGACCGAGTCCGACCCGCTGGCAGCGCACCGTATCGTGCCGGTATACCCGCTGACGGAAGGGCTTCCCCAGACCCGCCTGCGCCGTATCATGTTCAACGCCCTGCAGACGTATGAGCCGGTGCTGGTGGACTGCCTTCCGCCCGACCTGCGGCGACGGTTGAACCTGATGCCCTTCGCGGAGGCGGTGCGCAACGCCCACTTCCCCGAAAGCATGGAGCACCTCGAGCAGGCGCGACGACGCCTCATCTTTGAAGAGTTCTATCTACTGCAACTGCACATCGCCCAGCGCAAAATCGCCGAGACCACCGGCGCGCCCGGTATCCGTTTCCGTATCGACAGGGAAGTGCTCTGGAGCAAACTGCACGAGATTGTGCCCTTCGAACTCACCAGTGCGCAGAGGCGGGTCATCGAGGAAATCTGGAACGATATGGCGCGAGAATATCCCATGAATCGCCTGCTTCAGGGCGACGTGGGCTCGGGCAAAACCATCGTGGCGGCGGCGGCGATACTGGCTTGCGTGGAGAACGGCTATCAGTCGGCGGTGATGGTGCCCACCGAAATCCTCGCCGAACAGCACTTCATCGTGCTATCTCGCCTCTTCCGCAAATTGGGCATCATCGTGGATTTAGCGGTGGGAAGCCTCACCCAGCGCGGCAAGAAATCGGTGCGCGAGCGTATTGCCACGGGCATCACACAGGTGGCGGTGGGCACGCACGCGCTCATTCAGGAGGGCGTCGAGTTTCGCAAGCTGGGGCTGGTGATTATCGATGAACAGCACCGTTTCGGCGTGCTTCAGCGCGCCGCCCTGCGCGAAAAGGGCGAGAACCCCGACGTGCTGGTGATGACCGCCACGCCCATCCCGCGCACCCTGACGATGACGCTCTACGGCGACCTGGACCTCTCCATCATCGACGAACTGCCTCCGGGTCGGCGACCGGTGAAGACCCACCGCAAACGCGCCCATCAGCGTGGGCAGGTGTACGAGGCGGTGCGCAAGCTCATCCAGCAGGGACAGCAGGCGTATGTCGTCTGCCCGCTCATCACCGAGTCCGAGAAGATGCAGGTACGCGCGGCGGAGGAGCTGGCGAAGCACCTGCAGGAAGAGGTCTTTCCCGAACTGCGCGTGGGGCTGTTGCATGGACAGATGAAGCCCATGGAGAAAGAAGAGATCATGGAGCGGTTCCGGGCGGGCGAGATCGATATCCTGGTCTCCACCACCGTCATCGAGGTGGGGGTGGACGTGCCGAACGCCTCCGTGATGGTCATCGAGGACGCAGAGCGGTTCGGTCTGGCGCAGTTGCACCAGCTGCGCGGGCGTGTGGGGCGCGGGGCGCACCAGTCTTACTGCATCCTCATCAGCGACTCCAACGGCGAGGACGCGAACCGTAGACTGGACGTGCTGGTGCGCACCAACGACGGCTTCGTGATTGCCGAAGAGGATCTGCGTCTGCGCGGTCCTGGCGAGATTTACGGCACCCGGCAGAGCGGAGTGCCATCCCTGCGCGTGGCGGACATCCTGCGCGATGCGGAACTGCTGGAAATTGCCCGACAGGAGGCGTTCCGCACGGTGCAGTCCGACCCGGAGCTGAAGCAACCTCAGCACCGCCTGTTGAGCAGTGCCATGCAGCGCAACATGCCCAGAGCGGTGCTGGCAACGGTGAGTTGAAATGGCAGAGTGCCGAATAGCCATCTATCCCGGCTCGTTCGACCCCGTCACCAGCGGGCACTACGACATCATCGTACGGGCGTCGCGTCTGTTCGAGAAGCTGATTGTGGCGGTCGCGCCCAACCCGTCCAAACAGCCACTGTTCACGGTGGAAGAGCGGATGACGATATTGCAGGAAGTTTGCGCCTCATTGCCTAACGTGCAGGTAGAGAGCTTCGATGGGCTTCTGGTCGACTTCGCCATGAAGCGCGGGGCGCAGGTCATTGTGAAAGGACTGCGCGCGGTGAGCGATTTCGACTATGAACTGCAGATGGCATTGACCAACCGGCGCCTGTGCCCGCAGATCGAGACCATCTTTATGATGACGAACTCAGAATACGTTTTCCTGTCCTCCAGCATGGTGAAAGAGATCGCGCGGCTGGGGGGCAGCGTGCAGGGGCTGGTACCCAAAGCGGTGGAGCCCTATCTGTATCGCAAGCTGGGCAGACCCCTGCCGAACCAGAACAGAGAAAGCAACAGGGGGTGATTACGATAGAAATCCTGCAACTTCTGAAACAACTGGAAGAGCTGGTAGAGAACACTCGCTATATTGCCCTGCTGAAACTGACTTTTGGGCTAGATCACGACGAGTTCTTTGTGCTGGTCAACCGTATCCGCGCCTCCTTGCCGGAAGACGTGAAGCGCGCCAGCAACGTCACCCGAGAACGCGACCGCATTCTGGAGACAGCCCGCGAAGAGGCGAACCACATCATCGAGCAGAGCCGGGTGGAGGCAGAACGCATCCTCGAGGAGGCGCGCTTGCAGGCACAGCGCATGGTAGACCAGAGCGAGATTGTGCTGATGGCGAAGGAGCAGGCTCGGCAGATCGTTGCCAGCGCTCAGGAGGATGCCCGACAGATTCGGCGGGGCGCAGATGAGTATGCTCGCGACGTGCTGAACAACCTCGAGGCGGTGCTGGCGAAGGCGATTGGAACCATCCAGCGCGGCAAGGAAACACTTGAGGATTCTCTGGAGGAGATGTCCGTCGGTTCTGCACGCTAATCACAACGGAGTATGAGGAGAACCAGACCGTGAACATACTGGTGGTGAACTGTGGAAGTTCGTCGGTGAAATATCGGCTGTTCAGCGACTCGGAGGAGCGAGCGCGCGGTTTGATTGAACGGGTGGGCAGTGCCGAGACCCCTAACCACACGGTGGCTGTGCAGAAGATGTTTGCCGAACTCAGCCAGACCGATGGCGGCATAGCCATCGAGGACATCCACGCCATCGGGCATCGGGTGGTACACGGTGGCGAGCGTTTCACCGGCTCGGTGGTTATCACTCCTGAGGTGATCGAGGCGGTGGAGGCTTGTGCCAGCCTCGCGCCCCTGCACAACCCGCCAAACCTGCTGGGCATCCGTGCCTGTATGAAGCAGGCACCACAGGCGGTGCAGGTGGCGGTGTTCGATACGGCGTTCCATCACACCCTGCCGCCGCACGCCTACCTGTACGCCCTGCCCTATGAACTGCGCGAGAAGTACGGCATCCGCCGATACGGTTTCCACGGCACATCGCACCGCTATGTGTCCGAGCGGGTAATCGAACTGCTCAGGCAGGACAACGCCCTGCAATCGCCCAGCAAGGTCATCTGCTGTCATCTGGGCAACGGTGGCAGTATTACGGCAGTGCTGGACGGCAAGAGCGTGGATACCAGCATGGGCATGACTCCCGCCGAGGGGCTGGTGATGGGCACACGCTCGGGCGACATCGACCCGGCGATAATCCTGCATCTCCAGCGCACACTCGGCTGGGACGCCGACCGGGTGGATCGGCTCATCAACAAAGAGGGCGGACTGCTGGCGCTGGCGGGCGTCTCCGATATGCGCGATGTAGAGGCGCGCGCCGCGGCTGGGGATAGTAAAGCGCAGACCGCTTTTGAGGTATTCTGTTACCGGATAGTGAAATACATCGGCGCGTATGCGGCGGCGATGAACGGTGTTCATGCTATCGCCTTCACGGCAGGCATCGGTGAGAACAGCCCGGCGGTGCGCAGCAGGGTTTGCGCGTCTCTGCAGTACCTCGGCGTGCAACTCGACGAGAAGGCGAACCGCGAAGGTAAGGGCGAGCGGTGTATTACCCTTCCCGAATCGCGTGTGCGCGTGTATGTCGTGCCGACCGACGAGGAGCGAGCCATCGCCGCGGAAACCCGCCAGCTGGTGGAGCAAATGCGCCGAGCCGGTTGACAACGCCATTACGAGAGGGGGAACTCCCCGTGAGACTGGACCTGACCGAGATCGCCCAGCACGTGGGCAAGCAGATGACCTACGAGGTGGACGAGCCGGCGAGCTCGATCACCGATGTGGAGGTGCGAAGTCCTATTCGGGGCACTCTGCTGTTTACCAACACGGGCGACCTGTTACTGGTGCGGGGGGCACTGTATGCCAGCGTGGAGCTGGAGTGCAGTCGCTGTCTGCGCCTCTTTGAAATGCCTCTGACCTGCGAGGTGGAGGAACAGGTGGAACTGCGTGCCATCGCCGCGCGCCCGTTTGAGCATCCGCAGGTGACCATGGTGCCGGAGGAGGGCGACACGCTGTTTCTGGAAGGCAACATTCTGGACCTGACGGAGCTGATCCGCCAGATGTTGCTGGTGTCGCTTCCGATCAAGCCCCTGCACGACCTGGAGTGCAAAGGGCTGTGTCCAACCTGCGGCGCCGACCTGAACGAGGGCGAGTGCGCCTGCGAGAGGCAGGTGGGGCATCCCGCCTTCGCCGCGCTGGCGAAACTGCTGGCGCAAATGGAAGAGGCGTGATTCCGTGATATAATATATCGGCAATTTTCATCGGAAAGAGGTGAGACGGTGGCTTTACCAAAGAGACGTCACTCCCATGCGCGCACGGCAAAGCGGCGCACTCACTATATTCTCAACGCAGCGACCGTCGTGAAGATCGGGCGCTGTCCAACGGGCAATCCCAACTGCCCGGGGGCGCATCTATCGCATACCGCCTGCCCGGTGTGCGGGTATTACAAAGGACGCCAGGCAGTGCTGATCAAGCAGAAGCGGCGCCGCGAGCGATAACGTCCTGTCCACATGGCGATCTCCCACTCGTCCATACGAATCGCGGTGGATGCGATGGGCGGGGATCACGCGCCTCATGAAGTGGTGCGCGGATGCCTGACCGTCGCTCAACAGATGCCCGATGTGGACATCACGCTGGTGGGCGATAAGGAGCGCATCGCCGCAGAGGTGCGCGGCGCTTCGTTGCCTCCAAACGTTCACATCCGCCACGCCTCCGAGGTCATCGAGATGGGAGAAAGCCCGGTGTACGCCATCCGGCGCAAGCGCGACTCTTCCATTGTCGTCTGCGCTCAGATGGTGCAGGAAGGGACGGCGGATGCCTTCTTCTCCGCCGGGAACAGCGGCGCGGTGATGGCAGTGGCTGCCCTGCAAATCGGGCGCATTCCGGGCATCGACCGTCCAGCCATCGCCGCCGCCATACCCAGCAAGAAGGGCAGCTTTGTGCTGATCGATGCCGGTGCGAATGTGGACTGCGACGCCTCGCACCTGCTGGAGTTCGCCATCATGGGGTCGGTGTACGCGCAGGTCATCCTGAACATTCCCAACCCAACCGTAGGTCTGCTCAGCAACGGCGAGGAAGAGGGCAAGGGCAATCAGGTGGTGAAGGCGGCACACAAGCTCCTGCATCAGAGTGGATTGCCTTTTGTGGGCAACATCGAGGGCAAGGATGTCTTCGAAGGCAAGGCGGATGTGGTGGTGTGTGACGGCTTCGTAGGCAACGTCGCGCTCAAAATTGGAGAGGGAACCGCCAGCTTCATGGTGAGCCTGATCGAGGAAGAGGTGCGCCGCCATCCCCTGCTGGTCGTCCCGCTGGCGATGTTGCGCGGGGTCATCCGCCGGCTGAAACAGCGCACCGACTACGCCGAGTATGGAGGCGCACACCTGCTGGGAGTGCGTGGGGTCTGTGTGATAGGGCACGGACGCTCGCACGCCAGCGCCATCGCCAACGGAGTACGCCTCACCGCCCGCTCGGTGCGTGAGCGCATGGCAGAGCGCATCGAAACCGCCATGCTGGCTCAGACCGCACTTCTCAGCTCTGTACCTCTGCTCCTTCAGGAGAACGACGCCGATGTGCGGTAAGGTGCGTGCCGGTATCGTGGGGCTCGGCGTGGGAATACCCGAGCAGGTGGTGACCAATCACGACCTCGAACAGCGCATCGACACCAGTGACGAGTGGATCGTGACCCGTACCGGCATCCGTGAGAGACGTGTTGCCCCGCCCGACATCGCTACCTCTGACCTCGCAGCGCAGGCAGCGACACAGGCACTGCAGAACGCCGGTAAAAGCGCGGAAGAGGTGGACCTGATCGTGGTGGCGACCGCTACGCCAGATATGCCCTGGCCCTCCACTGCCTGTCTGGTGCAGGCGAAGATCGGCGCATCGCGCGCCGCCGCGTTCGACCTCAACGCCGTCTGTTCCGGCTTTGTGTATGCGCTGTGGATGGCATCGCAAGCAGTGGAGACCGGCGCGTACCAATGTGTGCTGGTCATCGGAGCGGACATCCTCTCCCGTCAGGTCAACTGGGAAGACCGGGCGACCTGCGTGTTGTTTGGAGATGGCGCGGGGGCGGTGGTGCTCGCGCCGGTGGAGCATCCCTACGGGGTGCTCGCCGGAGTGCTGGGCGCAGATGGCACGGGGGCACCGCTGTTGCATGTGCCAGCCGGCGGCACGCGCGAGCCACTCAGCCCCGAGGCGCTTGCCCGTAAGAGGCACACTATCCAGATGCGCGGACGGGAAGTGTTCAAGTTTGCGGTCACCATCATGGGCGAGGTATCACTGCAGGCGCTGGAGAAAGCGGGCATCCCGCCCGAAGAGGTGGCTCTGTTCATTCCCCATCAGGCGAACATTCGCATCATTCAGGCGGCGGCAGAGCGACTGAACCTGCCGATAGAGCGCGTATTCGTGAACGTCGACCGCTATGGCAACACGTCCGCCGCCTCTATCCCCATCGCGCTGTATGAAGCATGGAAGCAGGGGCGACTGAAGCAGGGCGATGTGGCAGTGGTGGTGGGCTTTGGCGCGGGGTTGACCTGGGGGTCTTGTGTGATACGGTGGGTGTGAGGAGCAGGGTGATGTTTGCACTGGTGTTTCCGGGACAGGGTTCGCAGACGCCGGGTATGGGCAAAAGCGTGGCGGAAGAGTTCGCCACCGCACGGCGCATTTACGAAGAGGCGGACGACTTGCTCGGCTACTGCCTGAGCGCGCTCTGCTTTGAGGGTAGCGAGGAGCAACTGCGCCAGACGATTCACGCACAACCGGCGCTGTTTGTGACCAGCGTGGCAATCTGGCACGCGCTGAGCGAGCTGGTGGAGCTGAAACCCATATGCGTGGCAGGGCACAGTGTGGGCGAGTATCCCGCGCTGGTGGCGGCAGGCGTGCTGGACTGGCGAGACGGATTGAGGCTGGTTCGCGCGCGGGCGCAGGCGATGCAGGAGGCGGCGGAAAGCTCCTCCGGAACGATGGCGGCGGTGCTGGGGCTGGACACGCAGACGGTGGAGGCAGTGTGTCAGGAAGCCTCTTCGGCTGGGGTGGTCGTGGTGGCGAACTATAACTGCCCGGGACAGGTGGTGATTTCGGGCGAGGTGGAGGCGGTTGCCCGAGCCGGTGACCTCTGCAAACAGCGCGGGGCGAAGCGGGTGCTACCCCTTCGGGTCAGTGGAGCGTTCCATTCGCCGCTGATGGCTCCCGCTGGCGAGCGTTTCCGCGAGGCATTGCAGGCGGTGACCTTCCACGCGCCGAAGATACCTCTCGTGGCGAACCGTACGGCAGACGTGGTGGACGGACAGACCGACTTCGTGGCTCTGCTGACCGAGCAGTTGCTCCATTCGGTGCGCTGGGAGGAGAGCGTACGCCGCATGTGGGAGCTGGGTGCGCGACGGTTTCTGGAGCTGGGTCCCGGCGAGGTGCTGAGCGGGCTGATTCGCCGTACGATTCCGGAGGCGGAGACCCGAGGCGTGCATACTGCAGAGCAGGTGCGCCAGACGGCAGAGATACTGCGGGCAGGAGGAGAGATTGAGACTGGAGGGTAAGGTTGCGCTGGTTACCGGCGCGGGCAAAGACAGCCGGGGCATCGGACATGGCATCGCCGTCGCGCTGGCACGCGAGGGAGCGGATGTGGCGGTAGCCTCGCACACGCTGGCGAACGCGCTGAGAGTGGCGGACGCTGTCAGGGAGCTGGGCAGACGTTCGCTGGCGGTGGAGATGGACGTGTCGCGCGCGGAGTCGGTAGAGGCGGGTGTTGCCGAGGTGCTGAACACTTTCGGCAGGATAGACATTCTGGTCAACAACGCCGGTATCACGCGCGACGCCCTGGTGGTGCGGATGCGCGAGGAAGACTGGGACGCCGTGCTGGATGTGAATCTCAAGGGGGCGTTCCTGTGCAGTCGCGCGGTCGCGAAGGTGATGATGAAACAGCGTTTCGGCAGTATCGTCAACATCACCTCCATCATGGGGTTGACGGGCAACGCCGGGCAGGCGAACTACGCTTCGGCAAAGGCGGGGCTGATCGGCTTGACGAAGTCGCTGGCGCGCGAGCTGGGCTCGCGCGGCATTCGCGTGAACGCCGTCGCGCCCGGCTGGATTGAGACCGCCATGACCGACTCCCTGCCCGAAACGGTGCGCGAGGCGATACTGAGGCAGATCCCGCTGGGCAGGCTGGGCACAGCCGAGGACGTGGCGGGTGCTGTGGTGTTTCTGTGCAGTGACGAGGCGAGCTACGTCACCGGGCAGGTCTTGACGGTAGACGGCGGTCTCGTTATGATGTAGAACAAAAGCGATTTCCAATCGGCAATCCATTTCGAGCAAAGAAACCTGTACACACGGAGGCGAGGAATGACCACATTTGAGCGCATCAAGAAAGTGATTGTGGACAAGCTGGAGGTGGACGAGAACGAGGTGACGCCGGAGGCATCCTTTGCAGAAGACCTCGGCGCGGACTCGCTCGACGTCGTGGAACTCATTATGGCTCTCGAAGAGGAGTTCAACATCGAGATACCCGACGTGGACGCGGAGGGCATTCGCACCGTTCAGGACGCGGTGAACTATATCGAGCAGAAACTGGCAACGGGTTAGGTCGCGATGAATACAGCATGGCGGCGGGTGGTGGTGACCGGCATGGGCGCCATTACCCCGTTGGGGCTGGATGTTCCCTCCTTCTGGGAGGGGCTGAAGCAGGGGCGCAACGGGGTGGCGACCATTACCTCGTTCGACCCGACGGGTCAACCGGTGCGCTTCGCGGCTGAGGTGAAGGACTTCTCTCCGGAAAACTACATGGAGCGCAAGGAAGCGCGCCGGATGGATCGCTTCACGCAGTTCGCCATCGCCGCGACCAGAGAGGCGCTGAGCGGTGCAGGATTGCAGATCACGGACGAGAACCGCACACGCATCGGCACGCTCATCGCCAGCGGAATCGGCGGACTGCAGACGCTGGAGGAACAGCACAAAGTGTTCCTCGACCGGGGTCCCGACCGCGTCAGCCCGTTCCTGATCCCGATGATGATCGCCAACATGGCTTCGGGGCAGGTGGCGATTCAGTTCGGTCTGCAGGGACCGTGCACGACGGTGGTCACCGCCTGCGCGGCGGGCACCAACGCTATCGGCGACGCCTGGGAGATTATCCGGCGCGGCGACGCCGACGTGATGATTGCGGGCGGTAGCGAGGCAGCCATCACTCCTCTGGCGCTCGCCAGCTTCGCCAACGCGCGCGCTCTCTCCACGCGCAACGACGACCCCGAACACGCCAGCCGCCCCTTCGACGCCGAGCGCGATGGCTTCGTGATGGGCGAAGGTGCCGGGGTGATGGTGCTGGAGGAGCTGGAGCACGCGCTAGCACGGGGCGCACCCATCCTGGCAGAGGTCGTCGGCTACGCGATGACCGCCGACGCCTATCACATCACCGCGCCCGACCCGGAAGGTGATGGCGCCAAACGGGTGATGGAGCTGGCAATGCGCAAGGCGGGCATCGCCCCGGACGAGGTGGACTACATCAACGCGCACGGCACCTCCACCCCTGCCAACGACCGGCTGGAAACGCTCGCCATCAAACGAGCGTTCGGCGACCACGCCTACAAGATGGCGATCAGCTCCACCAAGTCGATGACCGGGCATCTGCTGGGCGCGGCGGGCGCGGTAGAGGCAATCGCCACCGTGCTTGCCATCCAGCACCAGGTCGCCCCGCCGACCATCAACTATCAGAACCCCGACCCGGAGTGTGACCTGGACTACGTGCCCAACACCGCCCGCCCTATGCGCATCGACGTGGCGTTGTCCAACTCGTTCGGCTTCGGCGGGCACAACGCCACGCTGGTGTTCAAGCGATGGGAGGAAAACGGTGTTTGAGACTCTCTACAGACGGTCTTTCTGGGGGACGACTGCTGAGCCGACGGGAGTGTTGTGAACCTAACCCCCGTCCCCTTCCCTGCGAGGGAAGGGGGGAAACACCTCTCCCCGCGTCGGGGAGAGGATGGGAGAGGGGTTGCACGGGGATGCCTCCCCTCATCAGGCTGACCTGTCGCTACTCAATCGTGAACTCAAGGGGTGTGCAATGGCCGAACTGTCCACTTACGAGCGCGTGAAGCGGATGTACGAGCACCGCGAGGCGGACCGAGTGCCCATCACCGATAGCCCGTGGGGCGCGACGCTGGAGCGCTGGCATCGGGAGGGGATGCCTGCCGATGCCGATTTCAGCGAGTTCTTCGGTCTGGACCGCTTCGCCCATATCGGGGTGGACAATAGCCCGCGCTACCCGGTGCAGGTGGTGGAAGAGAGGGAGGAATATGTTATCACCACCTCACCGTGGGGCGTCACCATGAAGAACTGGAAGCACCGCGGTGGAGTGCCGGAGTTTCTGGACTTCACCATCGTGGACTGGGACAGCTGGCTTCGAGCGAAAGAGCGCATGACCCCCTCCCCCGACCGAATTCCGTGGGACCACCTGAAAGAGAACTATCGGCGCTGGCGCGAGGAGGACTACTGGATCAGCGCAGGGTTGTGGTTCGGCTTCGACGTCACCCACTCGTGGGTGGTAGGCACTGAACGGGTACTGCTTGCAATGGTCGAGCAACCCGAATGGCTGACGGACATGTTTCGCCACTTCCTGGATGTCAATCTCGCCCTGCTGGATATGGTGTGTGAGGCGGGGTACACCTTTGACGAAATCACCTGGCCCGACGACATGGGCTACAAACAGCATCAGTTCTTCTCGCTGAAGACCTATCGTGAATTGCTGAAGCCGTTCCATCGGCGGGCGTGCGAGTGGGCACAGGCGCGTGGCGTGCATGTCAGATTGCACTCGTGCGGGGATGTGCGTCCCTTCATTCCCGACCTGATCGAAATCGGCGTGCAGATGCTGAACCCGATCGAGGTGAAAGCGGGCATGGACCCGGTCGCGCTCAAACAGCAGTACGGCGCCCAGCTGGGCTTTCACGGCGGGCTGAACGCCGTGCTCTTCTACGATATGGACGCCATGTTCGCGGAGATGGAGCGCGTCATCCCCGTGATGAAGCAGGGCGGAGGCTACATCATCAGCTCCGACCACTCCGTGCCCGACAGCGTCAGCCTCGTCCAGTTCCGCCAGTTCGTGCGCAAAGCGAAGGAGCTGGGCAGGTACGACTGACCCCCCACAGGCAAGCGCTGTTACTCTGCCATCTGCTGGCGCAGTCTCTTTGCCTGCTCCTGCAGGGCTTTCATCTGGTCGGCGAGCTCCTTCACCTTCTGCAGATACTGCTCGCTGAGGCGGTCAAGGCTCTGAATCCCCTTCCACGCCTCGTAACCTGTTGCGATACCGTACACGAGGTCCACCGTGTTACTTCCATACTTCCACAGGCGGACATACGGATGATCGCTGAAGCGCGTGAAGTCCGTCAGGATGCTGATACCGTCGCGCACGCTCTCCAGTATTTGCGCCAGCGTCTTGTTCTCACGCGACAGCAGGTCGACAATATCGGCAAAGGTGCGCACGTTCTCCAGACGCTCCAGCCACTGTTTGGTGCGTTGTACGCGCTCGACCTCCTCCTTCGACACTTTGCCGGCGGTTTTCGCTTCTTCGAGGATGGAATCGTAATGCTTGTTCAGCCCATACACCGCCGTGTCGATCAGCAGATTGGCACAGGCTTTCACGACCGATTCCATGCCCTCCTCCGCCATCGTTTGCCATTCCTCGAACTGGCTCGCTATGCTCTGCATCTCGCGGGTCAGTCGGTGCAGCTGTTCGGCGGTGATGGCGATCTGCTTCTCCACCTGCTCGAGCTCGGCAGCCCATCTCGCCCGCAGAGTCTGCTCATCGTCCTTCCCAGTGGCTGTTGTGGGGGGCGGTTTCTGCCCGCCCTGCTGGGCGACCGAGGGGCGCGATGTGGGCGCGAGGCTCGCCGCATGGGCAACCGATGGCGGGATGAGGATGGGGTCGCGCTCGCGCAGGGTAACCACTACCGAAGAGGCGTCCATCCTGCCCTCAGCGATTTGCCGCAGAGCCTCCTGAATCTGGGTTACCTGTGATTGTGCCTGATGGCGCACGCTTTCCGCTTGCTTACGAACCTGCTCTCGCTCCTGATCGCTGAGCTGGGTAGATTGGTCGGTCGCCTGCAGGGCAGTATCGGCGGCGCGCAGAGCTTCTGCTGCTTCGTCGATAGCCTGCAGGGACTGCAGGATAGCCTGTGCGTGTTTCGCTGGATTGGGCACGCTGGGAGGGTTACCCTGCAGGTCGGGTAGAGTGCTGAGATCGATCTCGCCTGTCATGGCGCGTGCGGCGCGTTCGGCGAGGTCGCGGGCGGTTTCCATGTCGCCGTTCGCCGCCGATTCCGCCGCCTGTCGGGAGAAGACCACGCTCGCCGCCAGCTGTCGCGAGGTACTGGCGATCAGTTCCGCCTGCTGTACGGGCTTCACCCAGCCGTCGCCAACCTTCTGACTGTAGTCTGTGCCTCCCTCGAAGATGACGTTCAGCGCCGCGGAGTCGCCTCGCACTTCGAACACCGCCGTCCAGAACCCAGGAAGTTCCTGCGGCGGATTGAAGCGGATGCCTGTCGGGTTGGCGGGGACGAGCTTGCGTCCGCTCGCCTGTGCCCAGCGCACCAGGGCGATCACCTTGGTTGCCTCGCGCAGATGATGCAGTTCGGGCGACACGCGGGCGTACTGGTCATAGCGTTCGGTCAAGTAGCGAGCGTAGCCGTCGATCCATGTCTCCAGTGCGCTCTTCAGCCTGCCATCCTTGCCGTTATACCGCCTCAGCCAGCCGATGATGCGCACCTGCGCGGGATCGAACGCCACCACCGTTCCGTCCGGCGACACGCGCAAAGGCGCCTCGGCGGGTTGCAGCTGATGTCCGACCTCGATGTCTGCGCCACCGAGAATGCGCACTCCGGACTGGCGCGATTGCTGGTCGAAGTACTCATGCTCGCTGATGTGCCCGGGCACTCTGGCGCTCAGATCGGGGTCGCTGCAGAGTGTTTTCAAGGTGACGTCTGCGCTGTAGAATATCCAACCCAGCGGACTGTGGCGGTCGAGTGCGCTGAACACAGGCTGGACGGCTGGCACAGGCAGGTTGTAGAACAGAGCGAGCGTCTGTGGCGTGAGCGCGTAACCGTTCATAATCTTCTCCAGAAAGCGCGCGCTCACGATGCTGGTCAGCTTCTGCATCGTGATGGCGTTGATCTCGCTGTCGGAGATGCGGTTCGCGCGGTACTTTTGAACGATGTCGTTGATTTCCGCTTCTGGCACGCCTGCACGTCGCATCAACGCAGGATAGATAATGGTGTTCAACTCCTTCAGCGCCTGCGCCTCGGATAGCCGTCCGGCATGATAGGACTGGATGACCGCTTCCGCCTCATCCCACCTGCCTAATCGCTGGAGCAGGTTGCGCATGGCATTCTGTTGATCGTCGTCCGCCATGAAGTCCGCCAGTTCGTCCCAGCCGATTCCGCGCATCACCTTCGCGATGACCTGATAGTGCTGTTGTCGGTCTACCGGCTTGTCTGCCGCGGCGTTCAGGATGATCATCGCCTCTGGCACGCTAATCCCGAAAGCGTTGCCCAGCCTTTGCGCCAGACGCCGGCGGTCGGTCTCGGCACGCGAGTCGCTCAGGACGAGATTGATCAGCCGGTTCATCCACTGCACGCCGTACTGCTGGTCTCGCCACAGGCGCTCCATGTCTGCGTCGATTCGCTTCTTTGCCTGCTCCAGCACCTGCTGGGTGCGCGGAGTCGGATCGAGCGAGAAGGAGGGATAGGGAGAGGTAAGCGCGTCGCGCAGAAGGTCGTCGTAGGGGATAGGACCGCCCGGCAGACTGGGGTCATAGATTCCTGCGAAGGTGACCTCGCCGCTCTGGGGATCGATAAAGGCGTATTTCAGCACGTTGATCGCTCCGGCGCGTCGGGCGGGGGGCAACCTGTCGGATGGCGCACGCAGGACAACCGTCCGCTGGAACCGTCTGTTTCCTCTCTGCACATGCACCACGCACGCCTGCCCCGGCGACATCTGCCGGATGTGCGTCTGGAGCGCACCCAGGTTCTCGATGGGCGTGCTGTCCACCTGATAGATGATGTCTCCGGGCAACAATCCGGCATAGTCTGCAGGCGAGCCGGGCTTGACTTCCAGAACCAGCGCGCCCCGAATGCGCCATTCCGACGCCACTTCGCCCAGCGCGACACCGAGCCACACCGACGGCGGGGATGCACTACTGCCAGAAGGAGCAGACGTCGCCGACTCTGCACCCAGAGTAACCTGCTGACCGTCGCGAAGGACAAGGACGGTGAGCGGCTTGCCAGAGCTCAGGAACATCTGCAGTACCCGAACTCCCGCAAGTCCTTTCAGCTCCGTACCGTTGACCGATAACAGCACGTCGCCCTGACGGATGCCCAGCCTGGCGCCGAGACTGCTCTCCATCACCGCGGTCACCACCAGTCGCTCGACACCAGAGCTATCCTGTTGCAGGCGAAACGTGATGCCCAGCCTCTTGGACGGACCGTCCTGCTGAGCGACTGCACCTGCCACACACCCAAACACCAGCAACCAGACTGCCAGACGGCAGAAAAGGCTCGTCCTCATGCCTATCTCTCCCTGACGTTTATCCTGCTGTTTCCATTATAGGCGCAGAACGTGAGAAACTGCACCGTCTGCGTTCGCCATGTCGTGAGCGATTGCACCAATCGGGTATAATTGCGACACAATACAACCGACAGGAGACATGAACCGTGCGCTGTTTGCTCGACCTCACCGGGGAACAACATACGCAAGAGACACTCTATCAGCATCTCACCTTTCCACCGGCTCCCGCCGACCGCCCCTACGTCTTTCTGAACATGGTCAGCTCGCTGGACGGCAAAATCACGCTGGGCGAGGTGGGCGATTCGGCATCCGGGCTGGGCAGTCCAATGGACCAGACGCTGATGAGACGCTTGCAAAACAACGCGCAGGCGGTGATAATCGGTGCGGGAACCCTGCGGGTGGGGCATGTCGCTTATCCGCCCTCGCTGTGGCGAGCGGTGGTGACCGCCAGTGGCAACATCCCCACAGATTCCCGCCTCTTCCGCGAATCGCCGGGCAAAACGATAGTGTTCACCACCGAGCAGGGCGCAGGGACGCTTGGCAGGATGTTGCAGGATACTGCCCGAGTGGTGTCATGCGGCAGGGACAGAGTGAACCTCCGCGAGGCGCTGAACTTCCTGCGTCAGCAGCTCGGTATCGAGCGGTTGTTGTGTGAAGGAGGCGGTGGGCTGAACTTCGAAATGTTCGCCGCGGGGCTGGTGGACGAGTGGTTCCTGACGCTGGCACCAAAGGTGAAGGGCGGAAGCCACATCCCCACCACTGTGGAGGGCAGGGGCTTTCCGAAAGAGCAGGTCGTGCGGATGCAGCTGGTGTCGGTATACGAGCAGGACGGAGAGCTGTACCTGCGCTATCGCACGCAGAGGTAGACCATGACACCCTCCGAGTTCCGACGACTGGTGGAAGAAGCCATCGACTCTCTGCCGGAGGAGATTCTGCGCCACCTCCGGAATGTGGAGGTGCTGGTCGAGTGGACGGCGTCGCCCGAACAGCGGCGCGGGGCAGGGCTCCGTGCGTGGGAGGACCTCTTCGGGCTGTATGAAGGCACGCCACTCACCGCGCGAGGGGTCACTTCCGGCGAGCCGGTACTGCCCGACCGAATCACCATCTTCCAGCGCCCCATCGAGCGACGTTATCGCACGCCAGAGCGGATTCGCGACGCCGTACGGCGAACGCTGATCCACGAGATCGCGCACCACTTCGGTATCAGCGACGAACGCCTGCGCGAGCTGGGCGTCTATTGAGGCAGAACCATGCATCAGCAGATTCTGGCAAAACTGCAGGAACATATCGAGCGCGTGCCCGCTGAGGTAGCGGTGTCGGTGCGAGGCGTCACGTTCGACCTGCAGGTGGACATTCGGGGCGATATGGCGTTTCGCTCCGCCAGCGTGATCAAGGTTCCCCTGCTTGCTGTCCTGTTCTGGTTGAGCGAGCGAGGACTGCTGGACTGGCAGGAGACGATGTCCCTGCGCGACCAGGATCGCACGCCCGGCTCTGGCATCCTGCGTCACCTGCACAGCGGACTGGATTTGACCCTGCGCGACCTCGCACTGCTGATGATTGTGCTGAGCGACAACACCGCCACCAACATGCTCATCGACCGGGCTGGGATAGAGCAGATACAGCAGTTCCTCCATCAGCTGGGCTTTCATCGCACCACGCTCCAGCGCAAGATGTACGACTTCACAGCGGCAGAGCAGGGCAGAGAGAATCTGTGCTGTGCTTCCGAAATCGCCGACCTGCTGAAATGGATGGCGCAGGGTGAGATCCGGGCGACCGACGGAAGCGTGCTGGTATCGCGGAAAGGGTGTGAACAGATGCTGGACATCCTGCGCGAGCAGTTCTATCGCGACCAGATACCCTATCTCCTGCCGGAGGAAGCCCGTGTGGCGAACAAAACGGGCGAAATCAGCGGTCATCATCACGATTCGGCGGTGGTGTGGACGCCGACGGAGTGCTACTCCATCGTGGTGCTGACGCGCGGGTTCGAACATCGGCGGGTGGCGGCGCAGTTCATCGCCAAGCTGTCGTTGATGGTATACGAGACGATTCGGCACAGCACCCCGCACTACTCTGGTCAGTAGACCTTTTTGTACAGCCGTTGCTCTCTGTCGCAGGACTCCTGCCTGATGACGCGGAAAGAAATCGTGATGTGTCACCGCACGAAGGAGGTAGGTTGGCATGAGGACAAGGCTGTGGCTGTGTGTGGTGTTGTGCACAATCACTGCAGTGGCATACGCTCAGCATAACACCCTTTCTCCACGAGAACAACGTTTCGGGTGGAAGCTGCTGTTCAACGGTAGCGACCTTTCCGGGTGGACGCCTGCCGATGCTCCCGGCGCATGGAGCGTTCAGGATGGCGCGATCTACTGCAATGGCAGGGGAGGTGGCTACCTCTATTCCAACGACCAGTACAAGAACTTCGTCCTGCGCCTCGATTTCAAGATGTCGCCCAATGCCAACAGCGGCATCTTCATCCGCACGTGGGACCGCAACGATCCTGTGAACACCGGCATCGAGATCCAGATTCTCGACAGCTACGGCAAGTCCAACCCTGGCAAGCACGACTGTGGGGCGGTGTACGACATCATGGTTCCCGCCAAGAACGTTGCCCGCCCGGCTGGCGAATGGAACAGCGTCAGCATCTGCTGTCGGGACGATTGCCTGAAGGTGTTCATGAACGGCGAGAAGATTATCGACATCAAGCTGAGCGACTGGACGGAGCCCGGCAAGAACCCCGACGGCACGCCCAACAAGTTCAAATACGCCTACAAGGACATGGTGAAGCCGGGCTACATCGCCTTGCAGAACCACGGGCACGAGGTGTGGTTCCGCAACATCAAGATCCGTCCGCTGTACTGAACCCCTTGCGAGATGCGCCGTGAACACGGCGCATCTCCACAACCCTTTTCCAGCCCAAATCGGGTACAATACCAGCAACGACAGCCGCGCCCGCGCGGGATAGAAGGAGAGTGTTTTCGCCATGCAACCCAACCGCCTCATCCACGAAAAGAGCCCATACCTCCTGCAACATGCGCACAACCCCGTGGACTGGTATCCCTGGGGCGAGGAGGCGTTCCAGCGAGCAGTTGACGAGGATAAGCCCATCTTCCTCTCGGTAGGCTACTCGTCCTGTCACTGGTGTCACGTGATGGAGAAGGAGAGCTTTGAAGACCCACGTATCGCCGATATTCTCAACCGGAACTTCATCTGCATCAAGGTCGATCGGGAAGAGCGACCCGATATCGACGACATCTACATGACGGCGGTGCAGTTGCTGGCAGGGCGTGGAGGGTGGCCCATGTCGGTATTTTTGACGCCGGAGGGCGAGCCCTTCTTCGCCGGTACCTACTATCCGTCCGAAATCTTCGCGCAGATCGCCCGCCAGCTTGCCGATGCCTACCAGAACCGCCGGGATGAGGTGTTGCAATCCGCACGGGAGGTGGCAAGCGTCATCCAGCAGGTGACCTCAGCACAGTTTGAAGAGATGGAGGGCGAACCCGACCCCCGAATCGTGGGGCACTATCTGCGTGAGATGAGCCGCCACTTCGACGCGGTTCACGGCGGTTTCGGTACTGCCCCCAAGTTCCCACCGAACACGGCGTTTCCCGTGCTGTTCTGGCTGGCGGAGAACCTCGACAACGAACTGGCGATGCAGATGACAACCCGCACGCTGGACGCCATGGCGCTGGGCGGTATCCATGACCATATCGGCGGCGGGTTCCATCGCTACTCCACCGATGCCGAGTGGCTGTTGCCCCACTTTGAGAAGATGTTGACCGATAACGCGCAGCTGGGCTGGGCATACACCGAGGCATACAGCCTGACAGGCAACGCTCTGTATGAGGAGACGGCTCAGCGTCTGTATGACTGGGTTCTGCGTGAGATGCGCGTCGACGGGGGCGCTTTTGCCAGCGCGATGGACGCCGACAGCGAAGGCGAGGAGGGTAAATACTATACGTGGACGCTTGGCGAGATACGGCAGGTTTTGCCTCCAGCCCTTGCCGACCTGTTCTGCAACGTGTACAGCATCCGACCGGACGGCAACTACCGCGACGAAGCCAGCAGGCAGGTGACGGGCAGAAATATCCCGCATCTGCGCGCACCCCTGCACGAAATCGCCGCTGAGTTGAACATGGCGCCCCAGGACCTGCAGGAGAAGATGAAGACCGCCCGTGACCTGCTATTGCAACATCGGCTTCAGCGCGTTCCTCCGTTGCGCGACGATAAAGTGCTGGCGGGCTGGAACGGTTTGATGATCGAAAGCCTCGCCTATGCGGGCACGGTGTTTGACCGGGAAGATTACATCCGCGCGGCACAGGAGGCTGGACGGTTTATTCTTACGCAGATGACCGATGCCGAAGGACGTCTGTTGAGACGCTACCGTGACGGTGAGGCGAAGATACTTGCCTACCTGGAAGACTACGCCCTTCTCGGCACGGGGCTGCTGGCGCTGTTCGAAGCCACTGAGGATGAGACATGGCTGGCAGAGGCAAAGCGCCTCGCTCAGCGGATGATCGCCGATTTCTGGGACGATGACCATCGCGCCTTCGTCAACACCGCCGACTATCACGAGAAGCTGATCGCGCGGGTGAAGGAGGTGCACGACCGCTCCACCCCCTGCGGCAACGGCGCGGCTGTGCGCCTGCTGGCGCGGCTGTACGAAACCACCGGCGAGGAGAACTACGGCTACTTCGTGTATCACACTCTGCGCTCGCTCTGGTCGCCCATCCAGAAATATCCGCAGGGTTCCGACAGCCTCATCTATGCACTCCTGCTGATGACGGGCGATACGCTGGAAGAGGTGCCAGAGGCGGAGGAGACAGAGCAGGCGGCTCCCCGTTCCGTCCTGCCCGTCAATGTGGAGATGCATATCATGGAGGGCGGCGTGATGGTGCGGTTCCTGATGGAGCACGGCTGGCACATCCTCGGCGCCGAAGGCGTGCCCGAAGACCTCGTGCCCACGCGCATCGAGGTGACCAGCACCCTGCCGCTGATTTTTGGCGAGCCGATGTTCCCGCCCGCCGACACCCTGCCGAGCGGCGACCAGATGATACCCATCTACCGCGGCGAGCTCCGCGTGGTGGTGCCCGTTATCGGCATTGGGGAGGTCACTCAGGATACGGGCGAAATTCGGGCGCGGGTTACCTGCCAGCCCTGCACCGACACCGAATGCGCTCTGCCGCAGACGGTGGAGCTGGTGGAACAAGTTCGCCTGCAGATGCGCACCGACAGCGGGTAGCAGGGCGTCTCTCGAACCGAGCAGGAAAAGGACTGATGCAGGATTAACTTAACCGTACTATGGCGGTTCTGGAACAACGTGCGAAACCTGTGGCGGAAGCGCCGGTAGCGATAACCTTCACCCCGCGCCTGCGCTTCCTGCGTGCTCTGCTTGTCGGTTTGCTCCTTCTGCCCATTAACGCCTACTGGGCGGCGGATGTGCTGGTGGACGTGATATTCTCTCTGCTCGTGCCCCCGATGTGCTCGCTCATCGTCCTGGCGTTCATCAACATCTTCCTGCGCCGGTTTGCGCGCCGGTGGGCGTTCAGCAGTGGGGAGCTGGTGCTGATTTATGCTTTCCTCTCGGTAGCCACTGCCATCTGCGCCGAGTGGATGAACATCATGTATCCTTACACCTACTCGTACGCCATGTTCGCCGACCAGAACCCCTGGAACCGCGAGAACATCCTGCCTCGCCTGCCGGACTGGTTCTTCTTCAAGGATGCCAGTCAGCTACAGGACTTTCAGCGCGGCGGGTTTGATCTGCGCTATGCAATATCCAGACTGCCCATCTTCGCGAAGCCTCTGGTGGCGTGGACGGCACTGTTCGGGCTGGTATGCACGGCGATGCTGTGTATCAACACACTGATGCGCGACCAGTGGAGCCGACGCGAGAAGCTGGCGTTCCCCATCATTCAGGTGCCCATGCTACTCACCCGTCCGGATGCTCCTGCATGGAAGAGCCGGTACCTGTGGGGCGCGTTCGGCGTCATGTTCGCCATCGACATGCTCAACGGCATCAGCTTCCTGTATCCGTCCGTGCCGATGATCAGGGTGCGCTTTCTGGCGGACGTGAACCAGTGGCTTCCCGACCCGCCCTGGAACGCCATCGGCTGGACGCCGGTGGGCATCTTCCCATACATGAGCGCGATTGCCGTGTTTATGCCCACCGACCTGCTGTTCAGCTGCATCTTTTTCTTCTTCCTGCGCAAAGCGATACAGATTATCATGCTGATGTACGGCTACGAGCAGGGCGTGTTCGGAGGGGGCTGGCTGGTTCCCAGCCCGCCTTATTTCAGCGAGCAGACGTGGGGCGCGTTCTTCGGGCTGTTTGTCGGTGCGATGATCTCCTCGCGCGGCTACCTGCGCGAGCTGTGGCAGCATATTAAGGCGAACACTGCTCCCACGCCACATGAGGTTCGTCCCCGCTACGCCCTGCTGGGGCTGATCCTGTCGCTGGCGGGGCTGGGTTACATTGGGCTGTTGAGCGGGCTGTCGCCGTGGCTGGTGATTGCCTATGTGGGCGTGTTTCTGGTGTTCAGCACCGCGCTGACGCGGATGCGTGCGCAGCTGGGACCTCCATCTCATGAGATGGCGTTTATGGGACCACATCAGCTGGTGCTTGGCTTCGGGGCGAACCAGATGCTGAGCCAGGCGGACACGGTGCGCATCTATCACCTGTTCTTCATCTTCAACCGCATCCACCGCTCCCATGCGATGCCCTACCAGCTGGAAGCCTACAAGATGGGCGAGAGCGTGGGCGTGTCGGCGCGTTCCCTGTTCTGGACCATGCTTATCGCCATCTTCGTGGGCGTGGCGGTAGGGCAGATGGCATACATCTATCGCGGCTATCTGCGTGGCGCGCCCGCGGCGTGGGGTGAGATCGGCAGTGCAACGCGCCAGATTATCGAACAGCCTCACCCTGTCAACATCGCAGCGATTCTGGCGGTGATCACGGGCTTTGCGGTGGTGATGTTACTGGATGCGATCCGGTTTCAGGTGCCCGGTTTCCCTCTGCATCCCGTCGGTTACGCGCTGTCGATGAACTTCGGGGTGGACTATTACTGGTTCGGACTGATCATCGTGCTGATTGTCAAGTCCTTCGTCCAGCGCTACTACGGACTGAAAGGTTACGAGAAGCTGCGCATGGTCGCCATCGGCATCATTCTGGCAGAGTTCACCGCCGAGCTTATCTGGTCCAGCATCACCATGAAGACCCAAATCGCCACTTACAGCATCTCCATCAACGGTCGCCTTGGCTGGCAACAATGACGAAAGGAGGCAATTCAGGTGAACACGCTTCAGCGTACCGGCATCGAAGGTCTGGACAGGCTGATAGGCGGTATCCCGCAAGGCAGTCGGAACCTGCTGTATGGACCGCCGGGCTGTGGCAAGACGGTGTTTGCCATGCAGTTTCTGTGGACTGGTCTGCAGGAGGGTGAAACGGTCTCGTACGATGTATTTGACCGACCGTGGACGCACATGCGACGTTACTTCGCCTCCTTCGGGTGGGACATCACGCCTTATGAGCAGTCGAGACGGTTCATCCCCATTCAGGCGTTTCCGCACTTCGAGGAGTATCCGAAGGACCCACTGGTGCGCTACTTCTCGCTGGCGGATTTCAACACGATGCAGGAGATCGACCTCGAGCTGTCGCAGGCGGGCGTCACACGCTTCGCAGCGGGCGATAACTTCGAACACGTCTTCACGGCTCTGAATGAAGAGCAGTGGATGCTGGTCGAACACTGGACTATCAACTGGTGCCACTATGACGGCATGACCAACATCGACATCATGACCGAAGTCGCCGAGCGCGACCCGGTGACCAACCGCCTGATGGACTTTACCTTCTCGCTGGCGCACAACATCTTCCGTTTCCGCACGCGCGAGGTGGCAGGAAAGATGCGACGCGAACTGCGAATCGAGAAGATGGAAGGGGTAGCGCATCCGCTGGACTGGTTACCGTTCGAAATCACCCCGCACGGCATTGTTCTTACACCATAAGGAGTGGCACTATGGCAGTCGAGGTTCGCATGATACCCGTCTCGCAAATCGTGGAAGACCCCGAACAGCCCCGGCGAGATATGGACACGGAGAGCCTGCAGGGGCTGGCAGACAGCCTGCGCCAGCACGGCATGTTACAGCCCATCGTGGTCAAGCCCCTGCATAATGTGAACATGTATCAGATTGTAATAGGTGAGCGTCGATGGCGCGCGGCACAGCTGGCAGGACTTTACGAAATCCCCTGCATCGTGCGTGAGGTAGACCCCGAAGAGGCGCTCACCGATCAGCTGATCGAGAACCTTCAGCGCGAAGACCTGCGCCCGATCGACCGCGCCCGCGCCCTGCAGATGGCGAAAACACGGCTGGGGCTATCCAACCGTGACCTGGCAAGCCGTCTCGGCATCAGCGACCGCATGGTGGGCTATATGCTGGAACTGCTCGACCTGCCCGAAGAGATTGCCGAGCAGGTGGTGTCGCGCCCCAACCGACCCGCCGAAGGCGCGATTACCGAAAAACATGCCCGCTTCCTGAAGCAGCTGAACGAGATGCCAGACGTGCAGGCGCAGGTGGCAGAGAAGATCAAGAGCGATCAGCTCAGCACCGACGAGACGGCGAAGCTGGTGAAGGCACTGCGCATGTCGCCTGAACGGGCAGAAGAGATACTGCGCGGTTCCGCCCCCGACTGGGCAGAGTGGATCAATCCGGAACTGCCACCTCTGCCAGAAGAGGAACCGTTCCCCGCAACCGAACCGGCTCGCGCTGTCGGTGTCGCGGAGCCACAATCGCCTTCTTTACAGCCTGTATCTTCACGCGCGCCGGCGGAAGTGGTGCGCCGGGCGATCGAACTGCTGGGCGAACTGGAACCTGCTCGGATGACCCCTGAAGAGCGCACGGAGACGGTAGAGGTGCTTCGTTCTCTGCTGATAGTCGCGGAGACGCTCATCGACCAGCTGATGCAGGACTGAGCCGGTACAAAAAAGCGGGGTAGCAGTGAAAGGAGAGCAAAGCCTGCTACCCCGAGGAAGGAAGGTGAACTCGGTTCGCTACTTCTATTATCGGCTGCGAACCTGAGTTTCTCTAGTATTATTATACGCGATTTTCACCCCAAAATACCTGCTTTTTCAACCTGTTTTTGGTAATATCCCATCCAGAGCAAGTATTTTCCCCGTCCAGTTAGCCATAATATATCACGAATTACCGGTTTTGTCAATCCCTGCCGATTCCTGTGAAGATTCCGGATATGAACAAAATCCACAATACACGGAGATACACAGCGCCCGTCCGACAACACGCCATCGGCATAACGATAATTTAACGGTCAGGTGCTTGCATTTATCTTAGCTCCGAGTTACAATAGCCTCGCAAACAATCGTCAAAGGAGGGAATATCATGTTCCGGAAACGTCTCGCGTTTACACTCATCGAGCTGCTTGTTGTGATTGCGATTATCGCGATACTGGCAGCTATCCTGTTCCCCGTGTTCTCGCAGGCGAGGGAGAAGGCGCGTTCCGCCTCCTGCCTCAGCAATCTGCGACAGTATGCGCTGGCAACGCTGGCTTACGTGCAAGACTATGATGAGTACTTCCCGCAGAGCGTATACAGCATGGACAACGCCATCCTGATGCCCGGCTCGGGCGACCGTGTGTTTACCGTGTACGACGCCACCATGCCCTACGTGAAGAACGTGGACATCATGGTCTGCCCGTCGCATCGACCGGGCATCGACTTCGTTGCCCTGCTGCAACCGCTGGGGCTTCGTGGAAGCGGGGCGTTCCGCTACTCGTCCTACGCGATGAACTTTGCCGTCTTTCAGGACCCTGCGCTCCCGCCCGGGCTGTTTGCCAATGACCCGGTGGTGAGCCTCGGCGCCGTTGGCGAGCCAGCAAACACCACGATGTTCTACGACAGCATATATGTTGCGTTCCGTGCAACGCCCATAGACCCCATCTGCAACCCGCCCACCGGCGCCTTCGGATGGGACAACTTCCCGGCGCATCCTCGTCACTCGGATGGCTTTAACGTGAATTTCGTGGACGGGCACGCCAGATACTATCCACGCAGGGGAAGCATCCCGGGCACCTCCACGGGCAATGTGCCTACCTACACGCTACCCTGCGACCTGTCGGGTATCCCGGGCGGAACACCCGACACGTAGCGGATTGACGAAGGGGGAGCGCGCACACTTCGCGCTCCTCACTTCACCTTTCGTGCCACCGCCTTCAGCACGGCAACGCCGGCATTCAGTGCCGGACGGTCATCGCGCGCCACCATCACCGTGACGAAAAATCGCCCATGCGCCCAGTACAGCGTGGTGGCGCCGTCGGACTGCACCCAGAACCCTGTTCCGGTCACCTTCAGCGGTTGCGGTTTCGCCTTGCGGTTAGCGTTGCGCCAGTAGTCTACGAACTTGCGCGCGGAGTTGGCATCCTTCATCGTGTGCGTGGTGACGGTGACATACAGGTCGCCGCGCTGATACAGCTTCTGCGCCGCCTCCTGCACCCCGTTGTTCAGATAGAGCCGGTAGCCGCCGTTGTAGATGCTGGTCAATCCGTCGCCCTTGCCGTACAGGTAGGAGCCGGTCACCTCTTTCCAGCCCTTCAGCTCCGCGCCGGGCAGGAGACGAGCGCAGGGGCTGTTTTCTCCCTGTGCCCACACCAGCGAGGTTATCAGCACACCCACTATCCATGTCCATCGTCGGCTTGTGCCCATTTTGTCGCCTCCTTTTTGCACTACGCATATTCTACCATGCCTCATGCAGGAAGCCCAGCCCTGCTGGCGTAGAGTGTAGACGAGACTGAGAGCGCGTCCAGGAGGCAGTGTATGCAAATCCCTTCGCGAGATGAACGAGTACACCATGTGCGGCACGGCGAGATGCATTTGCCCACGCCGTCCTATTCCTCCCGCCAGCAGTGGGAGGCACGGGTACGCTGGCTACGTGAGCAGATACTGAGCAGTGCAGGTCTATTACCTCTGCCGCCGAAAACGCCCCTGCGCCCGCACATCTTTGGGCGTATTGAGCGCGACGGCTACAGCGTGGAGAAGGTCTATTTCGAAAGCTTCCCCGGCTTTCTCGTCACCGGCAATCTGTACCGCCCTCTGGGCAGAAAACCGCCTTTCCCTGCGGTGCTGTGCCCACACGGTCATGCCCAGCATGGGCGGCTAACAACCAACCCTGCGGACAACAGCGACTACTCCACTCCGGGGCTGTGCATCAACCTCGCCCGGCAGGGGTACATTGCCTTTTCCTACGACATGGTGGGCTATAACGATAGCCTGCAATTGCCCCATCAGCGCATTTCGCAGGAGTGGGAGCTATGGGGGATTCACCTGTTGCGACTGCAGTTGTGGAACAGCATCCGCGCGTTAGACTTTCTGTGGTCGTTGAAGGAGGTGGACAGGAAGCGCATCGGTTGCACAGGCTCCTCCGGCGGCGGTACCCAGACCTTCTTGCTGAGCGCGGTGGACGAGCGAGTGACCGCATCGGCACCAGTGGTGATGGTATCCGCGCACTATCAGGGAGGATGCTTCTGCGAGAACGCGCCGGGGCTTAGACTGGATACCAACAATGTGGAGATTACTGCCCTGTCCGCACCGCGTCCGGTGCTTTTGGTAGGGGCAACGGGAGACTGGACGAAGAATACGATGGAGGTGGAGTATCCAGCTGCAAGGGCGTTGTATGCTCTGGTGGGCGCGCAACCCCGCATCTCTGCCGTGCGCTTCAACGCTGACCACACCTACAACCGCCCCATGCGCGAAGCGGTATACGCCTTCTTCGGGAAGTGGCTGGGCGGCGGAGAAGTCTTCTCCACCGAGCCTGCCTTTACCGTAGAGCCTGCGGAGGCTCTGCGTGTGTTCCCCGATGGCAACCTGCCAGCCGGTTACCTGCGCGGTGAGGCTGTGCTGGAATCCTTGCGCCAGCGCGATGCCGAGATTCTGCGTTCGCGGTTCCCGCGCAGTCCACAGGGCATTCCGGCGTTCCGACGGTGGATTGGTAACGCCTGGTTGCATACGCTGGCGGTAGAAACACCTGCGCCCGGCAGTGTGGAGGTGCTGGGGGAGGAGATCATTTCCGGGACGGTTTCAGCACGACGGTTTGCCCTCCGAAGGAAAGGCACCGGGGAGGTGGTGCTGGGCACGCTCTTTGAGCCACGCGAGCGCAGGGCTGGACGTGCAGTCTTGCTGTTACATCCGGAAGGAACCGCTCGCTGGCTGCGCGGCGAGACGCTCCTGCATCGCCTGCTGGGGGAGGGATTGACCGTCATGACGCTGGATGCCTTCGGCACAGGGGAACACCTGCAACGCTTCGGCAGGCGCGAACTGCAGGGCAACTTCCCGGAGACTTTCAACCGCACGGACATGCAGTGGCAGGTGCAGGACACGCTGACCGCGCTGGCTTACCTGCGTTCCCTGCGAGGGGTGCGCCAGTTAGCGATGATTGGCGCGGACAATGCGGGCTGGTGGGCGTTGCTCGCCGCATCGTGCGACCGAAAGGTGGATTCGGTGGTTGCCGACCTGAACGGCTGTGACGGCACGAACGCCTTCTACCGGCAGAACGTGTGGATACCCGGCATCCGCAGGCTGGGCGAATGGGCAACGGCGGCAGTGCTGGCTTATCCCGCCCGGGTACTGGTGCATCATCTCTCTGGCGAGGAAGCCCGTCGCGTTGCACTGGCACCGTTCACGCCTGCTATCAGCGTGTCACCCTCGCCCGTAACGGAGGTGGAGGCTCTGCACTGGGTTACGTCCTCAGCCGTGCGCCGATAGCCTCCAGCGCCTGCACGATGGCGCGCACGATGTCGTCCACCTCGTCGTCGGTGAGGGTACGCTCGGCACTGCGGAAGGTGAGCGACAGGGCGAGGCTTCGGGTGCCTGCGGGGATGCGCTCGCCGCGGTACACGTCGAAGAGCCGGACGCTCTCCAGCAACGCACCACCCGCCTGCCGGACGGTCTGCTCTACCTGCTGGTAAGGCAGGTCTTCGGGAGCAACCACCGCCAGGTCGCGCAGTACCGCCGGGTAGCGCGGCAGGGGCACATAGCGCACTCGACGCTCAGCCTGCGCCCACAGCGCCTCCACATCGAACTCACCTGCCAGCACCGTGCGTCGGGTGATGTCCAGCTGGTGTAGAACGTCCGGGTGCAGTTCACCGAACACGCCCAGCTCACGTCCACCCGCCAGCACCACCGCACTGCGCCCCGGATGGAACCGCACATCCGTGGTTGGCTGGTACTCCGCCTCCTGCACCCCTACGGCGTCCAGCAGGCACTGCACCACGCCCTTCGCGGTGAAGAAGTCGGCGGAGGGATAGCGGGCATCCCAGCCGGGCGGGAAGACCGAACCGGTCAGCACGAAGCCCGCCTTCAGTTTCTCTTCGTAGTCGCCGTCGGGCAGGACGCGGAAGACCGCACCCACCTCGAAGAGGAATATCTCGGTCTGCCGTCGCGCCAGGTTGTGCAGGACCACATCCATCAGCGACGGGATGAGCGAGTTGCGCAGGGTGCTGAGCTCCTCGCTGGCGGCGTTGCGCACGCGCACCGGGGTACGGGAAGGATCGTCCAGCGGACCCGGCGCACGAAGGGTGTGCGTGTGTACCTCGGTCAAACCTGCCCTTACCAGCGCATCCTGCAACGGTCGTATCAGTCGAGTATTGGGGCTATCGCCGCCGCGGTGGGTGTGTCCAAACGGCAGGCGTTCGGGGATGTTCTGGTAGCCGTACACGCGCCCGACCTCTTCCGCCAGGTCTTCTTCGATGTTCAGGTCGGGGCGGAAGGTGGGCACGGTGACGTGGATCACGCCGTTGCGCAGTTCGGCTTTCATCTGCAATCGGCGCAGGCAGTCCACCATCGTCTGCGCATCCAGGTTCAGCCCCAGCAACAGGTTACAGCGTTCAGGGCGCAGAGTCACTTCGCGCTCCGAGGCGGGGCGGGGATACACATCCACCACTCCCGTCACCGGTTCGCCCGCGCCGATCTGTTCCAGCAGTTCACACGCCCTGTCCAGCGCAGAAACCACCCCGCCCGGGTCCACCACGCGCTCGAAGCGGTAGGAGGCTTCTGTGGACAACTGCAGTTTCTGCGAGGTGCGCCGGATGGACGTGGGGTGGAAGTGTGCCGACTCGAGCAGGACGTTGCGGGTATTGGGGGTGACCTCCGTCTCTCCACCACCCATCACGCCAGCGACGGCGACGGGGTGGGTGGCGTCGCAGATCATCAGCATATCGGGCAGGAGCTCGCGCTCTACTCCGTCCAGCGTGACGATTCGCTCGCCCGGTTGCGCCCGCCGTACCACGATGCGTCCCCCCGGCAGGAGGTCGAGGTCGAAGGCGTGCAGGGGCTGTCCCAGCTCCAGCATCACGTAGTTGGTCACGTCCACCACGTTGTTGATCGGGCGCATCCCTGCGGCGATCAGGCGTTTCTGCATCCAGTCAGGCGACGGGGCAATGCGCACGTTGCGCACCACTCGCGCCGCGTAACGGGGGCAAAGGTCATCATCTACGATCTCAACGCTGGCGAAGCGCGCTGTCTCGCCCGGTTCCGTGCTGTGGGCAGAGGGCGTGGGATGGCGGAGCGGCAGTGCGTACAGCGCCGCCACTTCGCGCGCCACGCCTACCATCGACAGGCAGTCACCGCGGTTGGGAGTGACCTTCACATTCAGCACCGGCTCGCCCTCGTCCTGCTCGATCGCCTCCACTTCCAGTCCCGCCATCGTCAGGCGATGAGCCAGTTCCTCCGGCGACGCCTGAACATCCACATACTGCTTCAGCCATTCTATCGGCACACGCATCGGTTACGCCCCATACCTTTGCAGGAAACGCAGGTCGTTTTCGAGGAACAGCCGCAGGTCGTCGATCTGATACTGAATCATCGGAATGCGCTCGATGCCCAGTCCGAACGCAAAGCCCGTCCACTCTTCAGGGTCAATGCCGTGCGCACGCAGGATGTTGGGATGGATCAGCCCTGCGCCACCCAGTTCCAGCCATCCGCCCTGCCAGTAGATGGCGTAGTCCACGCCCGGCTCCACGAAGGGGAAGAAGTCGGGGCGGAAGCGCACCTGCACATCCTCTCCGAACATCGTGCGTGCGAACGCCGCCAGCACGCCCTTCAAATCCGCCATGCTGATGCCTCTGTCCACCATAAAGGCGTCCACCTGATGGAAGGTGTGGTGGTGGGTGGCATCCACCGTTTCGTTGCGGAAGCACCGCCCGATGACGGCGATGCGGAAGGGCGGTTTGCGCTTCTCCATCACCCGACCCTGCACGCTGGTGGTCTGTGTGCGAAGCAGGCGCGTGTCGGAGATGTAGAAGGACATCTGTTCGTCCATCGCCGGGTGGTCGTCGGGGTAGTTGAGCGCGGCGAAGTTGTAGCGGTAGTCGTCCAGTTCGGGGCTGTCGACGAACTCGAAGCCCAATCCGATGAGGGCGGCTCGCACACGCTCCATCGTTTGCGTGAGCGGATGCTTCAGCCCCACGCGCAGAGGGCGTGGGGGCAAAGTGATGTCCACCTGCTCGGCTCGAAGTCGCTCTTCACGCTCGCGCTTCTGCAGTTCCGCCCGGCGGGCATCTATCTGCTCCTGCAGTTGTGCCTTCACCGAGTTCAGCAGCTGTCCGAAGCGCGGGCGTTGCTCCGGGGGCAGGGTCGGCAGGGCGCGCAGGAGCTCGGTCACCTGCCCCTTGCGCCCCAGATAGCGGGTTTCGATCTGCTCCAGTTCCGCCGTCGTGCTGGCAGACAGGATGACCTGAGAGGCTTCCTCTACCAGAGCACGGACTCGCTCTTCCAACGCTACCCCACCGTGGTCAGAGTGGCATGTTGACGGGCGATCTGCACCAGCTCGCGGAAAGCCTCCGGCTGATTCACCGCCATGTCCGCCATCACCTTGCGGTCGAGCGCGACGCCCGCCTTGGTCAGCCCTTCGATGAAGCGGCTGTAGGGCAGACCTTCAGCGCGGCAGGCGGCGGAGATGCGGGTAATCCACAGCCGTCGGAACTGCCGTTTGCGCACGCGTCGGTCGCGGTAGGCGTATTGCAGGCTCTTCATCACCTGCTCGTTGGCGCGGCGGAAGACGTTCTTCTTACGCCCCCAGTAGCCCTCGGCGCGCTCGATGATCTTCTTGTGCCGTTTATGGGTTATCGTGCCGCGTTTGACACGAGGCATTTTGCGTCATCCCCCTTCACTTAGATTCCCAGCAACCGCTTCATGCGCCAGCGGTTACCCTTATCGACCTCTTTTTCGATCTCCAGTCGGCGTTTGCGGGAGCCACTCTTGTGCAGGAACATGTGGCTGTTGCCGGAGTTGCGGCAGATCAGCCGTCCTTTGCCGCTGAGCGCAAACCGCTTCGCCGCCGTTTTGTGCGTCTTCATTTTCGGCATATGCTCATCTCCTCGCTCGATTAGTGCGTGAAAAATGGGGGAGTGTTCCCCCATTCAGGATGATACCATCACTGGTCTGCTCGTCACTTGCCTTTTGGCTTCGGAGCCAGCACCATCGTCATCGTGCGCCCTTCCATGCTGGGAGGTTTCTCCACCACGCCCACCTCAGCGCAACCGTTGGCGAAGAACTCCATCACTTTCTGCCCCATCTCGGGGCGGGTGATCTCCCGACTGCGGAAGAGCACCGTAATCTTGACCTTGTCGCCCTCTTTCAGGAATTTGATGCAATTATTCAGCTTGAAGTCCAGGTCGTGATCGTCCGTGCCGGGGCGTACCCGGATGGCTTTCACCTCTGTGACCTGCTGTTTCTTCTGGGCTTCCTTCTCCCGCTTCGCCTGCTGGTACTTGAACTTCCCGTAGTCCATGATGCGACACACGGGAGGGTTAGCCTGAGGAGCGACCTCGATAAGGTCCAGTCCGCGTTCCTGCGCAATTTGCAGTGCTTCGCGGGTGGGCAATATGCCCAGTTGCACGCCGTTCTCGTCCACGACGCGCACCTCGCGTGCCCGGATGCGCTCGTTGATCCGCAGATCTGTTCTGATGTTTCCTCCCCCCAGAGCAAGTTTTGCGCAAACCAACGCGATTTATTCTATCTGAGATTGTGGTCAGTTGTCAATAGGCGCGAAGACAGGGGCATGTCCCTGGGAGCCACAGCACCCGGCAGGAAACACAGTATCGTAACGCCAACAAGAAGAACAACACAATCCGCCTGGCGGGGAGGTGTTTTGGGGATGTGCAGGCTGTGGCGCGCGGTGATTGTGCTAATGGTTTTCTGGTGTCCGCTGCAGGCTCAGAACCTGTTGCCGCCCCTGTCTGCATGGAAGGTGGGCGACTCCGCGGAGATACCTCCTGACTGGAATATCAGCCAGACCGCGTTTCGGCAGAATCTGAACGGCAAGCCGGTGCTGGCGGTGCGCGGAGCGGGGCAGGACAGCGTCTACTGGCGTACCGACCCGCTTTCGCTGAAACCGGGAGAGGTGTGTATCTTTCGCTTCCGTGCGCGTGCCGATGGGGACGGGACCATCATCAGCGGAACGAATGTGGTGAACCGTGACTTCCGTCCCACCCAGCAGTGGACGGAGTATCGCTTTGCTTTCCGCGTGCCGGAGGTATCGCCTCAGTTCGCACGGCTCGGGCAGTGGCATCTGCAGGGCACAGCAACTTTCGAGATGGCGGAGATGTATCCCGCGCGGGTGGTGCATCGCCGGTGGGGCGACCTCACGCTGGGCGAGGGAGAGAGCCTGCGCAACGGGGAGTACACCGACGCGCACAATCTGGGGTGGTTCGGCTCGACAGTTCATCGTACGCTCTACCGACAGCGTGCCTATTTCAACACCAACCGCTGGAACTTCGGCGCGGGCGACGAGGTGGTGTACCGCCACTCCCTGCCTTTCCCGATGCGCTCCGCCCGCCTGATGCTGAATGTCAACTACCATACTGGCGGCGAGTTGCTGGTGGAGGCAAGCCGCGACGGGCAGAACTGGCAGAGGGTGCTGACCGCTTCGAAGGTGGGGCAAGTCGACGTAGCCCTGCCTGAGACGCTCTTCCCGACCCGACAGGTGTTTGTGCGCCTCGCAGGAGAGGGCAATGGCGCTTTTGTGCAGGTGGATACTTACCGCCTGCGGGCGCAGGTAGATTACCGCGGTGAAGCCAGAACAGGCGCGTCGCTGATTGTGGAAGAGCGCCTCGCTTCGTCTGGCCTTCAGGCGCGGTGGCTCGCTTCGGGGAACGCCTGGCGCGTGCAATGGATGAACAACCAGCCGTCCGGCCGGCAGTTCGACGTGGCGCTGGGCATTGACGGCACATGGCGCCCGCTGGGACGAGTGAACCTCAAACCGAACGGGACCGGCGAAACGGTGCTGGAGCTGTCGGGGCTGTCGGCAGGCAGTCATCAGATTGCCCTGCGTGCTACTGCCGGGCGTGCCATGCTCTACTCAGCGCAGACGGAGGTCAACATCATGGTGCTGGACGAATCCCACTACGGTTATCCGCTATCCGCCCCTGCCGATTTTGGCGAGGTGTGGTGGTGTGAAGGCGCATGGAAGGTAGGACGCGACCGCCCCGCACCGAAGGGCAAGGCATCTCCCGCTATCCTCATCGAAGGGGCGCGTGGAGAGTTCGAGCCCGCACAACTGGTACTTCGGGCGAAACAACCAGATACCGTGGTACAGAGTGTGACCGTTAGCGACCTGAAGGGGGCGAAGACCAGCATTCCGGCTACCCACGTAAGCGTGTACGAGGTCGCCACAGTGCAGGTGGAGCATCCGAGCGACAGCCTCGGCGCGCCGGGCGAGTATCCCGACCCCTTGCCTCCGCTCAAGCCGCCCTTAGCCCTGCCACAGGGTCGCAACCAGTCGTTGTGGATACTGGTTCATATCCCGGAGAGCGCGCCCGCCGGCGACTACACGGGAACGCTGAAGGTACACACCAATCGCGGCGTGGTATCCGTGCCGCTGAAGGTAACGGTGTTTGATTTCGCCCTGCCCAAATCGCCGACCCTGCGCAGCGGTTTCGGCATCAGCGCGTGGAACATCAAACGGTACCACCATCTCGATACGCCGGAGCAGGAGCAGAGGGTGTGGGAGATGTACATGCGCTCGTTTGCCGAGCATCGCATCGCGCCGTACTCGTTCTACGCTCATGCGCCCATCGAGGTGCGTTTTGATGGTGAAGGTGCGGACAAGAAGGTCATCGTGGACTTCAGCAAGTTCGATGTTGTGGCGAGCTACTATCTGGACACGCTGGGGTTCAACGCCTTTGTGTTGCCCCTGCAGGGGATGGGCGGCGGTACCTTCTACGAGCGATACCCGGGCGAATTCGGCGGGTTCCGCGCAGGCACTCCCGAATACGAACGCCTCTGGGGCGACTACGTCCGGCAGATCGAAACGCACCTGCGCGAGAAGGGCTGGCTGGAAAAAGCAGTCGTGTACTGGTTTGACGAGCCCGAACCGCGCGACTACGAGTTCGTTATCGAGGGGATGCAGAGGCTGAAACGTCACGCACCGGGCATCCGCAGGATGCTCACCGAACAGCCGGAGCCTCCCCTTTACGGGCATGTGGACATCTGGTGCGGGCTGACGCCCGAATGGACGCGCGAGAAGGCGGAGGAACGCAAGCGCGCCGGCGAGGAGGTGTGGTGGTACATCTGCACCGGTCCCCGTGCGCCCTATATCGGGCTTTTCATCGAACATCCGGCGGTGGAGATGCGGCTGTGGGGCTGGCAGACGTGGCAGTATGGCATTCAGGGCATTCTCATCTGGGAGACCACCTGGTGGACCAGCCCAACCGCCTTCCCCGACAGCCTGCAGAACCCCTGGGAGGACCCCATGAGCTACGTTAGCGGCTACGGCGTTCCGCAGGGCACGAAGCAGTTCTGGGGCAACGGCGATGGACGGTTCCTGTATCCACCCAGACGCGACCCGAACGCCCAGCATCCGCCCGCCATCGAGCCGCCTTCTCCATCCATTCGCTGGGAGAACCTGCGCGATGGGGTGGAGGACTACGAATACTTCGTGCTGTTGCAGAGAGCGATCGAGCGAGCGCGCGGGAAGGCGCCCGACAGCCTGATGCGGGAGGCGCAGAAACTGCTGGAGGTTCCAGAACACATCTCGCGCGACCTGACCCACTTCACGACCGACCCGCGCCCCCTGCTGGGGCATCGCCGTAAGATCGCGCGGATGATCGAGCGTCTCCACAGGGCAGTGGGTGGGCAACGTGCACTGGCAAAGGAGGCAGAAGAATAATGGCATTGAAAGCGGGCGTTTGCGAGACAGACATCACGCCGCCGGTTGGCGTGTGGCTTTCGGGTTACGCGGGGCGTCCTACGGGGTGCGTCGGGGTGCACGACCCGCTGTACGCCCGCGCGCTCGTCCTGGACGACGGGCTGAGCCTGGCGTGTGTGGTCAGCCTCGACCTGATCGCGCTGGACTTCGACCTGGTGCAGATGATACGCGAGAGCATCCAGCACCGGGTGGGCATCCCCGCCGAGCGGGTGCTTTTGAACTGTTCCCACACCCATTCAGGACCCGGCACCCGCACCTTCCGCACGATGGGCGAACGCGATGAGCAGTATTGCCATGTGATGGCACGCAAGGTGGTAGGAGCGGTACAGCAGGCGGCGGACATGCTGGAACCGGTGAGCCTTCGCTGGGGGCGGGCGCCGGTGCAGATAGGCATTAACCGCCGTGAACGGCGCGATGGACAGACCGTGCTCGGGCAGAACCCTGACGGACCCGTTCAGCCTTACGTGGATGTTCTGCGCCTGGACCGCGAGGACCAGACGACACTGGCAACGCTGTTCTGTCATGCCTGCCATCCCGTCGTCATGGGTGGGGGCAACCTGTGGGTGAGTGCGGATTACCCGGGCTCGGCGTGCGACTTCCTGCGTCGGGTGGGTGTGGGCACGCCCATGTTTTTGCAGGGCTGTGCGGGCAACATCAACCCCATTCACACGAACGCCACGTTCGCGCATGTGCGCAAGCTGGGCGAGATACTGGGCGCGGCGGTGGTGGTGGCGTCACACCTGTCGGAGCCGGTGGATGGTGTCCCGCTATCGGGTAGCCTGCGCACGGTAAACCTGACTTACCAGTTCCCCTCGCTGGAGGAGGCGCAGGAGCACCTCCGGCAGGCGGAACAGGCACTGCAGAAGGCGGAAGAGGAGGGCGCGCATCTGGGCATCCTGATGTGGCGTCGGGATATGGTGCGTTGGGCACAGGATTTGATACTGACGGTGGAAAAAGGCGAGCCAGCTTCCATGCCCTTTGAGATGCAGATCCTGCACATTGGCGATGTGCGCCTGCTCGCGTTCCCTGCCGAGATGTTCGTGCAGTATGCGCTGGACTTCGTCCGGCAGTCGCCAGCCACAGCCACAGTGGTGCTGGGTTACAGCAACGGATGCTGGGGATACATCCCAGCCGCTGGAGATTACGCGCTGGGTGGTTATGAGGTGGACATGGCGTACCGCTACTACGGCACGCTGATGGTTACCCCCGACTGCGAGCGACTGATTCGCGAGGAGGTATACCGCCTGCTGGAAGTGGACTCTCCGGACTGGACGCCTTATTCAGTGTAGCCTCTCGCTGTATGACCGGATGCGGTTGTATGGGGGCATCGGTTTTCGAGTTGGCGGAAGCCTCGCAGAGATGTTGCCCTTCACCCTGTGGAGGGCGAACCTCCCGATGAGCCGGTTGAAACCCCTCTCCCGACCTCTCCCCGAAGCGGGGAGAGCGGTTACCCATTCCCTCGCGGGAAAGGGAGGATAGGGAGTTAGGTTCCGACCGGTGAGCTGATCCCTCTCCCGACCTCTCCCCGAAGAGGGGAGAGGGGTTACCCATTCCCTCGCGGGGAAGGGGCAGGGGGTTGGGTTCCTTCACCGGCTCGGACGGAGCCTCGCCCTCCAGAAGCGTGCCTCGTCCTGTCATGCTGAGGCTTCAGCCGAAGCATCTCAGAGATTCCTCGCTTCGCTCAGAATGACAGGAAATGAAGAACAGAATGACATGAAACCCCGTGTCATTGCGAGCCTGCCTTCAGGCAGGCGAAGCAATCCCCTGGCGATTCACGGTAGACAAAGGAGACTGCTTCGTCGCTTCGCTTCTCGGAATGTTACAGGAACGGCTTGTGAGGAACTGCCCTTTGGGGCGCGGGGTGCAAAGAAGATTTCCTGTATCATCGAGACCCTCTTGACTTTTGCGCGAGATGGATGTAGAATATAGATACTACAATGTATTATAATGTATGACAACATTGTAAGGGAGCGAAGATGGACGAGCAGATACTGTACCGGCAAATCTACCAGAGGCTGAAAAGCGACATCGCCAGCGGGCATTTCCCGCCCGGCTCGCAGTTGCCGACCGAAGCCGAGCTGATGGCGCAGTATGGCGTCAGCCGGGTAACTGTGCGTAACGCACTGGCTCTGCTCCAGCAGGAGGGGCTGGTGGTTCGCATCCCCGCGAAGGGCACTTTCGTGAGGCGCAGTGACCCCGTCTCCACGGCGCCGAAGCTGATCGCACTGCTCGCGCTGGACGTGCAACTGGACTTCTTCGGCAAGATTATTCGAGGCGCAGAGCAGGAAGCCGCTGTGCAGGGATACAAACTGCTCGTGCGCTCCACCGACAACGATGCCGAAAAGGAACGGCAGTGCCTGCTGGAACTGCAGTCGCACGTGGCGGGATTCATCATCGCGCCTGCCACGGGCAACCAGAATCATGCCCACTATGGTCAGCTGCTGGTGAACGGCGTGCCGTTTGTGTTTGTGGACCGTTACCTGCCCGAGTTCAACGTGGACCGTGTGACTTCGGACAACGTGCAGGGGGGGTATATCGCCACACGGCATCTGCTGGAGCTGGGGCATCGGCGTATCGGGGTGATTGTCGCACGCAAAGCCACCTCCTGCACCGACCGCCTGCATGGCTATCGGCAGGCACTGGAGGAGTTCGGAGTTCCGTTCGACCCCCAGCTCGTCGGGCACGTGGTGGGCAAGCGGCGCGATGGTTGGGATGAGTATCTGCACCAGGGCGGGGTTCAGGCGCAGGCATTGCTCAAACTGCCCGAGCGCCCCACGGCATTATTCGCGATGAACGACCTGCTGGCGGTTGGCGCGTTGAGGTACCTGCGAGAGAAGGGCATTGCTGTGCCCGATGAGGTGGCTGTGGTGGGTTACGACGGCATGGAGCTGGCAGACCTGGTCAGTCCCAGCCTGACGACTGTGGAACAGCAATCCTTGCGCATGGGGGCGGAAGCGGTGCGGTTGCTCGTGCGTCGTATCCGCGACCGCGAGTTGCCGGCTCAGCATGTGGTTCTCCCCGTCAACCTGCGTGTTCGCGCGTCCACCTCTGCCGTCAAGGCGCTGGCAACCCCGGCATTGAGCCCCCTACCGGCGAAGGGAGGTGGTTAGAGGGGCTGAAGCTGTTCTGCGATAGTGCATTCGAGCGCCACGTTGCTCTCGTCTGCAGTGTTGCCGTGAAGTCATTCCATGACAACAAAATGGGAGGTGTACACTGATGTCTCGCAAAGCGTTTACACTGATCGAACTGCTGGTGGTCATCGCGATTATCGCGATACTGGCGGCGATCTTGTTCCCCGTGTTCGCCCAGGCACGGGAGAAGGCGCGCCAGGCGACCTGCACCAGCAACATGAAGAACATCGCTACCGCCTGGGCGATGTACGCTCAGGACTACGAGGAGACCGGTCCGCCCATGTGGGTGAAGAGCAACCTCACTCGCGGCTGTTTCCCCGTGGTGGACCCGAACTTCCGCGCGCCCTACACTGGCACGCCGTGGGGGCAGTACTGGCCCGACCTCATCTATCCGTACGTGAAGTCGGGTCGCGCCGCCACCTACGATGCTCAGGGTAGACCAGTGTCCAAGGGCAACCGCGGTGTGTTCACCTGCCCGACGGGCGACTCGCTCATTCCCGCCGTTGGTGGCGAGAGCGGATGGGGTTCGCTCACCTACGGCATCAACCAGAGCAACATCAACGGCGACCCCATCAACCCGGAGAGTGCAGGCGCCGCGGCTGGCGGTGGAGCGGACTTCCTGTGCGGACAGGACCCCGGTTGTCAGGGCTGGGGATGGGGCTGTGCCAAAGGTGCGCAGCTGGCTCGGCTCACCCATCCGGCGGACTCCATTGTGTTCATGGAGGGACCGGTCGGCACCGGACCCATGTTTGCAGAGTGCTGCAGTATGGATTCTTATCCCGGCGACCGGGCGACTATTCTGGCGAAGATGGCCACCGCCTATCCGGCTGAGGGGGGATTCCCGGCGGGCTATCACCCCAACCGCCCGCTGAAGCGCGCCAAGCTCGATCCCAACTTCTGGGTGATGGAGAACGGTCAGCTGAACGACGACGGCACCGTGATGCCGGTTCAGCGCTCGAACGACCGTGCAATGCGCCCGCACAACAACGGGCAGAACCTCATCTTCGCGGACGGGCACGTGAAGTTCCAGCGCGACACCTACATGCGGCAACATACGGCGTCGTCTGACTAAAACGGGCAGGTGCTCTCCCCTTGTGGGAGAGCACCGCTTCCGGCAGGAGGTGTGAGAAATGCCCCAGACGATCCGCAGAGGCGGACGCAAACCGGAAGAGGGCTGGCAGCGTGAGATCAGTCCGGGCGTGGCGGTGCTCGCCGGGGTGGTTCTGCTGGTTTTCGTGCTGTTCCTGGTGCACCAGTTCATCACGCCTATCATCCCGCAACGGCGCGTCAGCCCGGAACAGGCATGGCAGGCGAAACAGCAGGAGCTTCAGCAGAGAATGCCCCAGGGCGGATGGGTCTCTCCAGCACCGGGCATGCCGCCGGTATACGTTCCACCCGCCGGACAGGCTCCCTCTACCCCGCAGGGTCGATGACACTGCCGGGGCGCGAAGGCGACGCGCGGGGGCAATCACAGGAGATTGCCCCCGTTTTGCGAATAAAAGAAATTGAACGATACCGCCGCGCTACGGAAACCGCAACATGTCGAAACGAGCCACGTTGACCATGACACAGGAAAAAGGTTCTGTGCCCTCACTGGAGATACCGGAAACCAGACGAGGGCTGAGCCTGCGCGCGGTGTGCATCGGGTTGCTGGCTTCTCTGCTCATCGCCACGCTGGACCCCTATGGGTTGTATCGAATACAGGGCTCCTACATGACCCTCGACTACAGCACACCTGCGGCGGTGTTATTGTTCTTCGTGCTGGTCGCCATCATCAACGGCGTGTGGAAGCGATTCAGCCCACGTACGGCTCTGCGCCCCCCTGAACTGATTACCATCTACACCATGATGATTGCCGCCTGTGTGGCTCCGACGCTGGGGTTGACGGCGCAGATTCTGCCCGTGCTGGGTGCGGTGACCTACTTTGCCAATCCGGTGAACGGCTGGGAGCGATTGATCCATCCGCATCTGAATCCCGCGCTGGTGCCGAGGGATAAAGAGGCGATCCGGGTGTTTTTCGAAGGCAAGCCGGGTGCGGCGGTGCCCTGGGAGGTATGGCTCCCTCCGTTGCTGGCGTGGATGCCTTTGATCCTTGCGCTGTATTTCGCGATGATCGCCAGTATGGTGATATTCCGTCGGCAGTGGATGGACCGCGAGCGGCTGGCGTTTCCGGTCACGCAGTTGCCGCTGGAGATGGTGAACGAGCAGGCGCCTCTTCTGCGCCGCCCCCTGTTCTGGCTGGGGTTCGCTCTGCCGTTTGCAGTGGGAAGCCTGATCGCCCTGCATAACTACGCGCCTGCCTTCCCCGCGCCCAGGATGAACGTGTACGTGCCTCTGTTCCGCGAGACGGTGAACTGGAGCCTGCGTTTCAGCTTCCCGATGCTGGGCTTCTTCTATCTGGCAAATCTGGATGCGCTCTTCAGCCTGTGGTTCTTCAACCTGCTGTTCATGGTGATAAGGGGCTATCTGAACATCTACGGCGTGGAGATACACGAGGACCTGGGAGGGGCGTACGGCACACCCTACATCCCCTACAAGTATCTGGGCATGGGCGCGATGACGATGCTGGTGGCGACCGGATTGTGGTCCGCGCGATCGCACCTGCGCGATGTGGTGCAGAAGTCGCTCGGCAGGGGCAGGGCGGTAGACGACAGCGGCGAGGTGCTCAGTTACCCGGTCGCCTTCTGGGGGATGGTCGTCGGGCTACTGTTCATGAGCCTCTGGATCTGGTGGTCGGGGTTGCCTTACTGGGCGACATGGCTCTATCTGCTCTTCATGATGGTGTTGTTCTTCGGTTTGACGCGGGTGGTGGTGGAGACCGGTCTGGCGGAGGCAGTGGCGGCGATGATTGCCCCCGTGTTCACGGTGGCGGGCTTTGGCAGTATGCCGTTCGGGGCGCGTGGGCTGACCGCGCTGGGGCTGACGTGGGTCTATTCTGCCGACATCCGCACGACGGTGATGGCGTCCAGCATCCACGGTCTGCGTCTGGCAGAGCGCACCGGCGTCCGGTCGCGAGGGCTGTTCTGGGCGATGATGCTGGCGATTGTGGTAAGCATTGCAGGCTCTGTCTGGATGACGCTGGATCTGGCATATCGCTACGGCGGCGTGAACCTGAACCGATGGTTCTTCATCGACGGACCGCAGTTTCCCTACAAGTGGGTGGAGGGTAAACTGAACAACCCCTCAGAGCCAAGCGTTACAGGGTGGCTGTTGACCGGTGCAGGCGCGGCGGTGATGGGCTTTCTGAGCGCAATGCGCCAGCGTTTTGTGGGCTGGCCCTTCCACCCGGTGGGCTTCTGCGTGGGCAGTACGTGGATTATGGACGAAATCTGGCTGACCTGCTTTATCGCGTGGTTGCTGAAGTTTCTTATCCTGCATTTTGGCGGGTTGCGCTGGTTCCGGCTGTCGTTGCCGTTCTTTCTGGGGCTGATTGTGGGGCAGTATACCTGCAATGGGTTCTGGCTGATAATGGACTATTTCAGTGGGGCGCGAGGCAACCAGATATTCTGGATATAGCTCTTGTGGCACAATCCAGCTGGCGAAGGTATAATGCACTTGCGCAGACCCTTTGCAGGAGGTGGAATCCGTTTATGCCCATCTATGAATACCGGTGCAACGCCTGTCGCAGGCGATTCAGCGTGCTGGTTGGAGTAGTCGCGGAAGAAGACCCCCTGCAGTGTCCCAGTTGCGGCAGTACCGAGCTGACCCGGCTCATCTCGCGTTTCGCCCGCCTGCGCAACGAGGACGATGTCATCGACGATATGCTGGACCCCGACAAAATCGGTGACCCCGAGGACCCCAAAACGATGCGCCGCTGGGTGAAGGAGATGGGCAAGGAGCTGGGCGAGGACTTCGCCGACGAGTTCGACGAGATTCTGGCGGAGGAGGAGAAGAAGTCTGCGTCGGGCGAGAGCGAGTCGGGGGAGGGCGGCGACACCGGCGATGACCTGCTCTGAGCCTATTCCACCAGCACCCGCACATCGCCCACCCGGCGGGTCAGGCGGATGCTGTCGAAATATTCCAGCAGAGGCACGGCGAACTTGCGGCTGGAACCGGTCAGGTCGCGAAACTCTCCGACGCTGATGGAACCCTTCTCGCGGATGGTACGGCGCACCAGCTCCGCCATCTCCTCGACCACCTGCCGGTGAAAGAAAAGGTCTTCCTCCAGTCTCAGCACCTCGCCCATCTCCACCAGCACGTCGATCATCGCTTGCACCGCGCTGGGCGGCGCGCCGACCTGCTGGGAAATCAGCGCGACAGGTGGAGGCGTAACCCCTGCCTCGCGAAGCACCTGTGCCACACGCCTTGCCAGCCTCTGCTGTCGCTCGTTCAGCTGGATGTGGAAGCTTGCCAGGCGCACCTGCGTTCCCTGCAGAACCAGATGACCCTCTTCCTGCCAGCGCATCAGCAGAGCCTCGAACAGCCGCGGAGGCAGATGCCGTGCCACGACCGACCGCAGTTCCTCGCGGGGCATTCCGGCACGCATCGGATTCTGCCGGTGATAGCTCCCCAGAGCCTGTTCCGTCTTCTGGCGCAGGTCGTTCAGCACGCTGTGCGCGAACCATAACCCGCCAACCTGTATCGCCTGCTTCTGCTCCTCCAGCCGGCGCAGTGCAGACGCGATGCTTCCGGTGTCGGTTTCAGCGCGACGAGCGAGCTCTGCGTCGTCCATGCCGAAGGAGGACTGTGCCAGAATCGCCAGCACCTTTTCACCGGGGTCGCCCTGCAGAAGCGATTGCAACTGCTGGATGACGGCAGGCGAGAACCGCTTGTGGCGCGCCGCGTGGGGTTCCAGCACGATTCCGCCGCCGATCGTCCACATCGGCGAGTAGGTGCGGATGACGAACCGGTCGCCGCGAGCTGCCACCAGCGGCTTCTCCAGTCGTAACTGCACGAACCCCTGCGTGCCGGGCTCCAGCCGCTCGGCATCCAGCAGGGAGATGCGTCCGATCACCTCCGCCGTGCCCAGGTACACCCGCACCCGCGCGCGGTGAGCCAGTCCCTTCGGGGCATCGGGTAGAAGCACAATCTGCGCGTCGAACGCCTGCGTCGGGCGAAACAGCCCTGGCGGCACACAAACCATCCCGCGCGCCAGCTCCTGCTTCTCCACACCGGGCAGGTTGATCGCCACGCGACTGCCCGCTACCGCCTCATCCACCTTCTGCCCGTGCACCTGAATCTGCCGTGCCCGCGAGCGCAAGCCGGGCGGAAGTATCTCCACCGCATCGCCCACCCGTACTCTTCCGCTCACCAGTGTGCCCGTGACCACCGTGCCCGCTCCTGCCAGAGTGAACACGCGGTCGACAGGCAGGCGAAAGGGTGCGCTGGCATTGCGGGCGGGCACGCGCCGTATCGCCTCCTGCAGGGCGCTCAGCAGGTCGTTCAACCCGTGCCCCGTCACTGCCGACACCGCCACAACAGGCGCGTCTTCCAGCGGCGTATCCTTCAGGAAACGCGCGACCTCTTCGCGCATCATCTGGAGCCACTCGTCGTCCACCAGGTCGCACTTTGTCAGCGCCACCACGCCCGCCTTCACATCCAGCAGTCGCAGGATGTCCAGATGTTCGCGCGTCTGCGGCATGATGCCCTCATCTGCGGCGATTACCAGCAGAACCACGTCCACACCGCCCGCGCCCGCCAGCATGTTCTTGAGGAACCGTTCGTGCCCGGGCACGTCCACAATCCCCACCACCTGTCCATCGGGAAGCTGAAGCGACGCGAACCCCAGGTCGATGGTCATGCCTCGCTCCTGTTCTTCCTTCAGGCGGTCGGGATTGATACCGGTCAGCGCAGTGATCAGCGTAGACTTGCCATGATCTACATGTCCCGCCGTGCCGACGATCACGTGTTTATGGTCTGGTATGGTTCCCATCGCGTTCCTCCCGGGCTCTGTTCGAAGGATTCCGCTAATAGAGTATACCGCCCTGCGTGATGCCCACGGCTTCTTCACAATCTCATAACAAATGCGCGCTGACGAGTGCCTTGACACTGCGCCGTTGTCACGATACACTAGCAGTGTGTTAAGAAGTTTGCGTGCTGGAGGTTAGCATTATTGGGAACGGCATACACTCCGGGTCTGGCGGTCAGCGCACACGCCCTGATCCGTAAAACGCGCCGGTTGCCCCTGAAGGGAACGGTCGTGGTGCAGGAAGGGCAGGAGGTGACCCCGGACACCGTGGTTGCCCGGGCGGAGATACCGGGCATCATGCAGACAGTTCGGGTGGCGGAACAGCTGGGCGTTCAGCCCGATGAGCTGCCGAAGATGCTGAAGGTGAAGGTAGGCGACGAGGTGCAGGTGGGTACTGTGCTCGCCGAGTCGCGTGGATTGTTCGGGCTGTTCCGCACAGAGGTGAAGTCGCCCATCGAGGGTACGGTGGAATTGATCTCCGAAGTATCGGGGCACGTGGGCATCCGCGAGAAACCGACCCCGCTGGAAGTGAAAGCATACATCGCGGGCAAAGTGGTGGAGGTCATCCCCCAGGAAGGCGTGGTGGTGGAGACGCACGGCTCGCTGGTGCAGGGCATTTTCGGCGTGGGCGGCGAGCGTCTGGGCGAAATCAAGATGCTGGTGGACCGCCCCGACCAGCCCATCACCGACCAGATGATTACCCCCGACCTGGCGGGCAAGGTCATTGTCGGCGGCAGTTTCATCCCCGGTTCCGCCCTGCGCAAGGCAGGCGAGGTGGGCGTGGTCGGTATCGTGGTCGGCGGTACGCTGGATACCGATCTGGTGGAGTTTCTGGGCTACGATATCGGCGTCGCCATCACCGGACACGAGGACATCCCGCTGACCCTCATCCTGACCGAGGGGTTCGGGGAGATACGCATGGCTCAGCGCACGTTTGACCTCCTGCGCAGTCTGGAGGGCAGGATGGCGTCCATCAACGGCGCGACGCAGATTCGCGCCGGGGTCATCCGCCCCGAGGTGATCGTGCCTCGCCCTGAGCTGGCGAACGAGGCTCTACCGCGAGCTGCCTTCGAGGCCCAGGTGCTGGAGGTTGGCAGTCACGTGCGCATCATTCGCGAGCCGTATTTCGGCAAGCTGGCGACGGTCACGGCGTTGCCTCCTCAGCTGGTGGAGATACCCACCGGTGCAATGGTGCGCGTGCTGGAGGCAGAGCTGGAAGATGGCGAGCGCGTGGTGGTGCCCCGCGCCAACGTGGAGATTATCGCCGAGTAACATACGATGAAAGTGCTGGTCGTAGATGACGAGCAACCCCTGCTGGACGCTCTGCAGTATGCGCTGGAGCGCGAGGGCTACGAAGTCGTCACGGCAACCGACTCGGAGGAGGCTCTGCAGGTCTTTGAAGAGCAGAAGCCGGACCTGGTTCTGCTGGACGTGATGTTGCCCACGCGCAGTGGCTTTGAAGTGTGCGAAATCCTGCGCAAGCGCAGTGCGGTGCCCATCATCATGCTGACCGCCAAAGGGGCAGAAACCGACCGGGTGGTGGGACTGGAGATCGGCGCGGACGATTACGTGACCAAGCCGTTCAGTATGCGTGAACTGCTGGCACGCATCCGGTCGGTGCTGAGGCGGGCATCTGCGGGCGCGGTGGCGACCGGTCCGGTGCTGAAAGTGGGCGACCTGACGCTGGATGTGAGCCGATACGAGGCGAGGTTGCGCGACCAGCCTCTCTCGCTTTCGCCCAAAGAGTTCGAACTCCTGCGTTTCCTGATGGAGCATCCCGGGCAGGTGTTTTCGCGACAGACCCTGCTGGACCGCGTGTGGGGCGAAGATAAGTACATCGAGGAACGGACGGTGGATGTGCATATCCACTGGCTGCGCGAGAAGATTGAGCCTGACCCGCGCAAGCCCAAATACCTGCTGACCGTACGCGGGGTCGGCTACAAGTTTCGGGGCTGAGAGATGACGCTGGTTCTGCCATGGCTGTTGGCGCTGGTGCTCGGCGCGGCAGTCGTGGTGCTGGTGTGGAAACTGCGCCATGCGCAAGAGCAGGTCTCTCCTTTCCGACGGCGGTGTGAGGAACTTTCCGCGGACCTGCAACATTACCGCTCGCTGTTGAACCATGTGCTGGAATCCCTGCAGGACGCGGTGCTACTGGTTACGGCAGAGGGCGTGATTACCTCAGCCAACCCAGCTGGCTCGCGCCTGTTCGGGGAAGGGCTACTGGGGCAGACACTCCTCCAGCGAACGCTCTGCTACGACCTCAACCTCCTGCTGACCCGGTGTGTGCAGACCCAGCGTCCGCAACACGCCGAACTGCAGTTCAGCCATCCGGTGCCGCGCACCGTGTATGTGCGCATTGTGCCCCTGCCCACCGCTCCTAACGCGGCAGAAGCCACCTACCTTGCCGTGTTCACCGACATCAGCGCGTTGCGGCGACTGGAACAGGTACGAAGCGACTTCGTGGCGAACGTCTCGCACGAATTGCGCACGCCGCTCGCCTCTATCCGCGCCAACGCGGAGGCTCTCCTGCAATCGCCACCAGAGGACCCTGCCATCGCCCACCGCTTTCTAAAGACCATCGTCCAGCAGACCGAACGGCTGACCCGCATGACCGAAGACCTGCTGGTGCTGGCGAAGGCAGAGGCACATCCTATCCCTCAGACCCAGCCGGTGAACCTGCATCAGGTGGTGCGCTCTCTAGTAGAGCAGTTGCGTTCTCAGGCAGAGCAGGCGAACGTCAGCGTAAAGGTGGAGGTGCCAGAAGGTCTGGTGGTGTATGCCCAGCGCGACCAGCTGGAGCAGATACTGTGGAACCTGATCGACAACGCCATCAAATACAACCGTCCGGGCGGGGAGGTTGTCGTGCGTGCGGACAAAAGGGGCGACGGCAGTGAGATTGTGGTGGAGGATACGGGCATCGGCATTCCGCACACGCATCTGGAGCGCGTGTTCGAGCGGTTCTATCGCGTGGACAAAGCCCGCAGTCGGGCGAAAGGGGGGACTGGGCTGGGGCTGTCCATTGTGAAGCATCTGGTGGAATCGCATGGAGGACGAGTGTGGGTGGAGAGCGAACTGAACGTGGGCAGTCGCTTCGGGGTGTGGTTGCCCGATAGCCGCACGGAACCTGTGGAGCGCGCCGTCGCCTCATGAGTTTTCAACCGCTATCTATGTTGCTGATGTGTCTTGCCTCGCTGAGCGCAGGCTTTTTTGATGCCATTGTGGGCGGCGGCGGGCTGATTCAAATCCCTGCGCTTCTCCTGCTGTTCCCGCAGTTCCTTCCGGCTACCGTTCTGGGCACGAACAAGCTCATTGCCATCAGCGGCACCACGATGGCGGCGTGGCAGTACGCACGCGGCGGGCACGTGCACTGGCGCATTCTGCGGTTACCCATTATCTGTGCGTTTACTGGCTCGGCGGCGGGGGCACAGTTGGCGGCGTACCTGAGCGCAGAGGTCATGCGCCCGCTGGTGGTGGTGATGCTGGTGGGAGTGTGGCTCTACACCTGGCGGCGCAGGACGCTGGGCACGATAGCGCAGACGACCAGGTATGCGCGTCATCCCCACCTGGTAATGAGCGCCATCGCGCTGGTGTGCGGGCTGTATGACGGCTTCTTTGGCCCCGGCACGGGCAGTTTCATGATGTTCGGTATGACCACTCTGCTGGGGATGGACTTCTTGAGCGCGACCGCGCACACCAAAGTGCTGAACTGCACCACCAACCTTGCGGCGCTGGTCACCTTCGGATGGCAGGGGCATGTGCAGTGGTTGTTTGCCCTACCCTTCCTGCTGGCGAACGTGCTGGGCGGCTGGCTGGGCAGTCGGCTGGCGATGCGTCAGGGAAGCGGATTCATTCGCCGCTTCTTCCTGTGGGCGGTGGCGCTGATTCTGGCGAGGCTCATCTGGGATATGCTATAGCGGGTTCACCGGCTCGCCGTTGCGGCGCACTTCGAAGTGCAGATGCGGACCGGTTGCCAGCCCTGTTGCCCCCACGTAGCCGATGACCTGACCCTGCCTCACCATTGTGCTTTCGCCCACCGCCAGGGCGGAACAGTGCGCATACAGCGTGGCGACGCCTCCGCCGTGGTCGATAATCAGCGTGTTGCCGTAGCCGCGGCGGTATCCGGCAAATATAACCTCGCCGTCCGCAGCCGCTTTGATGGGCGTGCCATGGGGCGCGGCGATGTCCACACCATTATGCATCCGGTTGACCTTCAGGATAGGGTGGTAGCGCATCCCGAACCCGGAGACGATGGGACCGTTCACCGGGCGGATAAACCCTCCACGGAACGGCTTAGCGAGGCGAGCCTGTCCGCGCGGAGTCTGCTCCATCGCCCGCAACATGGCGGCGATCTGGCGGGACTCTTCCTCCCACTCGTCCAGCGCCTGCTCCTTCAGCTGACGGTCGCGGGCGATGTCCTGCAGGATTTCACGTTTGACGGTGGTCTGCTGTTGCAGGAGGTGCGTCTGCTGAGCCAGTTCCGCCTCCAGCCGGGCGATTTCCTGCGCCTGCTTGTCCAGCTGCGCCTTCGCGCGGGCAACCTCTTCCCTGTCCTGCCGGATGGCGAGCACCAGACGCGAATCGGCGCGGGCGATACGTCCCAGCACGTAGGAGCGGCTGATCAGGTCGTGCACATCGCGCGAGCCAAGCAGAACCCGCACCGTGCTGGCGTTTCCCTGCTGGTAGGCGACGCGTACCCGTCGTGCCAGCAGTTGCTGGCGCTGCCGGAGGCGGTTCTCCAGTTCCTGCAGGCGGGCGGCGGTCCGGCGTTGTTGTGTGCGTACGGTGTTCAGCCGAGCGCGTACCTGACGCAGGCGTTTCTGTGTGGTATCCAGCTGCTGTTCGGTTGCCAGCAGGTCGGCGGTCACTGCGCGTTCCCGTTTGCGAATCTGTCGGATTTCGGCGCGTGCCTGTCGTATCTGCTTCTGTACCTTTGCCAGTTTCGCCTGAAGCTGTGCTTTATCCGCTTTCGGGACGGGTTTGGATGCAGGTTGTTGAGGCGGTCTTGCCAGAATGACCGACGAAATCAGCACGAGCGAAATCGTCAGAACCAGCCGCCAGCCTGTGCCTGACCCCATGATTCACCTCCCTCTCACACCACCTGCAGGTATTTTCGCACGGACAGCGTGCTGACCGCACCCCCAATGATGGCTCCCAGTACGCTGAGCACCAGAAACACCACCCACACCGGTATGGGCGCACCGCCCATGCTCTCGATGAACACCAGCTTGCGCATGACGAAGTGCGATACCAGCTGAGACACCGCGAAAATCAGCCCGCAGGCAATCCACGCGCCTACCAGCCCCTGCACCACCCCCTCCAGCACGAAGGGGGCGCGGATAGTGCCCGATGTCGCGCCGATCAACTGCATGATGCGGATTTCGCGCCGCCGGGCGAACACCGTCAACCGAACGGCATTGTAGATAATCACGCTGGTCGCGATCAGCAGGAGAACGGTTCCTGCAATGCCGATCCAGCGCACCACCGCCGCCACCGACAGGATGATATCTACCTCTTCTTTCGCATCGCGTACTGCCTCCACCTCCGGCAGGCTCTTGAGCCAGGCGCTGACCTGTCCTGTGCGCGATGGGTCTTTGACCTGAATGATGAAGCTGTCGGGCAGGGGGTTATACGGCAGGGCTGTGGTAATCTCCTGCTGGAGCTCTTTCTGGAACTCGGGCCACGCCTGCTCCTTCGGCTTGAAGGTTACCTGTGCGATGTCGGGATGCTGTTCGAACTGCTTTTGCAGTTCCTGAGCGCGTGCGCGAGGCACACTGTCTTTCAGGAACACATCGATGGCGAACTTGGGCGGGAGGCTGTTCGCCAGCCGTTCCAGCCGCCACAGGATGAGCCCGAAGCCTCCAAACACCGCCAGCGCCAGCGCCACCGTGCCGATCGCAGCCAGCGTCATCAAGCCGTTGCGCCTCAGGTTGACGAAAGCCTCTTCTACCAGAAACTCGATGTGGCTAAGATTCATGCGCGTACACTCCACAGGGCACGTCGCTCACGATGGTGCCGCGGTCCAGCATCACCACCCGCTTGCGCATCCGGTCGATCACATACTTGTCGTGGCTGGCAACCAGCACCGTTGTGCCGCGGATGTTGATGTGGCTGAGCAACTGCATGATGTCCCATGAGGTATCGGGGTCGAGATTGCCGGTCGGCTCGTCTGCCAGAAGCAGGGGCGGGTCGTTGGCGATGGCTCGCGCGATAGCGACACGCTGTGCCTCTCCGCCCGATAGCTGGGCGGGGAAGCTGTCGCATCGCCTCAGCAGACCCACCAGTTCGATGGCGTTGGCGGTGCGCTTGCGTATCTCTTTGCGCGGTAAACCCAGCACGCGCAGGGCAAAGGCAACGTTCTCCCACACCGTTTTGTTGGGTAACAGCCCGAAATCCTGAAACACCACTCCCATCATCCGCCGATAGTAGGGCACCTCGTTCGGGGGTATCTCCGCGACGTTGCGCCCCGCCACAATCACCTTCCCGCGCGTGGGCAATACCTCGCGCGTGATGAGCTTGAGCAGAGTGGACTTGCCTGCGCCCGTCGCTCCTACCAGAAAGACGAACTCCCCCTTTTCCACGCGCAGGCTGACGTCCCTCAGCGCGTGCACCCCGTTCGGATATGTAACGGATGCTTCCTGAATCTCTATCATGTGCCCTACCCGACTATGGTATGGTTCGCAACACAGGGGCAAAAACCCTTTCGGCAGGAAGAGCACAGTTGCATGGCGAAAGCGTATACAGCATTACTAACAAAGGCGGGCATCATGCGGAGATACTGGCTGATTGTGCTGACCGTGGTGACCTGCGTGGGCTGGGCGCACGCGCAGGGCTTGATGGTGGGGCAGGGTGTATTCGTGGACCGCGACGGCGGAACACACCGCTGGCTCATCACCCCGGCGCACAGCCTGCAGTGGGATGGGGCAATCTATCTGCCCGCTGGTGTGTGGTTCATCCCGCTATCCCTGCGCGCGGACGCGACGGAGGCTGATTTCCAGCGCGATGAGCGACTGCTGGATGCGCTCGCTCAGGCGGGGGTGAGCGATGTGTGCGTGGTGCCTTCCGAACCCGCCGTGCGCGTTTCCGTTCAGCGGTGGCAGGCGCTGGTAGATGCACTGGAGTCGCGCAACTTCCGCTACGGCATCTCGCTGGGCGAGGCAGGCTTGCCCGTCGCACAGGGATTTGTGGTGGCGCCAGCGTCGAACCGCATCGCCGACATTGCGCAGGGCGGGGTGGTGGTCTTCCGCGCCCCCTACGCCGATTTTGCCCTCGCTTTCGTGGTGGACACGCACGACAACAGCGTGCTGACGCACACGCAGGTGAAGGTGGAGCAGGGCATCGGGCGGTTGCCTCTACAGATTCCGGAGGGCGTGCGCGCGGTGATGGTGGCGTATCCCCATCGCCCGCTGGCGGAGAGCGACGGCTTCGTGCCCGACGTGTGGCAGGGCTACGACGCCTGGCGCGACGGCGTCATCGAGCGGCTGGGCAAGGTGCGCTTCGGCAAGGGGCTTCGCTTCTTCGTGGACCCGCTCGGGCGATGGACGTTGCCATCGGATGACGAGGGGTACGTGCCGTCTTCGGATATGTTTCGGCTGGGGTTTGAGGCGTTTCTGGCGCGCCGGTACCAGACGCTGGAGAACCTGATGAGCGCGTGGGCGCTATCCGAGCGCAATCTGGAGTCGTTCGCGGAGGCGGCGTCGCAACTACCCCTGTGGCGCGGTCAGAAAGGGCTTCCCCTGCTGTTTGATGTGCGCACGGGCACGATGCGTCGGGTAGAGGCGTCGCGCTGTGCCTACTGGAGGGACATCAACCAGTATCGGCGTGAGGTGATGCAGGAGGCGGCAGACCGGCTCGCGGCGGTATTGCGCAGGCATGTGGCAGATGTGCCGGTTCTGCTCAGCTGGCAGAGGTTTCACCCCGTTTACGTCAGCACGCAGAATCAGCCGGGAGTGGACGGACTGCTGGTGGTGACCGGAGAGCGCGGGGCGAATCTGGCTCTGCGGGCAATGGCGCCGGCGATGGGGCAGGCAACCGAGAGCGTGCGTCCGACATGGCTGATGAGCCTGATCACACACGACATCAAGCAGGACTACGCCGATAGCCAGGCACTGACCGGCGAATGCGAAACGCTCGCGCAGGCGGGCAGTCGCGGATGGTTCCTCCGCGTGAGCGAGGGCACAGCGGATACTGGTGCTCTGCAGTGGGTGCGGGCGTTTGGGCAGGCGGCAGTCGCCCGGGCGGACTGGCAGGAGCCGCCGAAGGTGCTGTTCTTCCCGCTAACAGCGTCGGGAATCTGCGAGGTGAAGCGTCTTCCCGGCGACGTGTGGTGGTTGCCGTCGGTCAGGCAGGGAGCGATTGTGAACGTGGGGCAGAACTACCGCGCCTACCAGATCAGCACGCTGGCGGGCGAGCAATATGTGATGTGGGCGGTAGATCGCGAGCGGCCGACCAGTTTCCGCCTGATGGAGCCGCGCGTGTTCACCGCCCAGCTGCCCGACGGCACTGCCGTCAAAATCAGCGGCAAAGGACGCAACTTCTCGATGAAGCTACCCACTGTGCCGGTCGTCTTCACGGGAGGTGGGACGCTGTTCCCTGTGGAGGCGGCACAGGATGCGGTGGACGAGCTGGCTAGGCTGATCAAGCTCGCCGAGTCGCGACGCACGGATGTGGGCACCGCCCGCTTTCGCTGGCAACAGGCACGGGACAACCTGCGCTCCGGTCAGGTGTACACCTCCTACCTGCTGGCGAGCGACGCGCTGAACGAGCTGATACAGCGCATCGCCCCCTACCTGTGGATGGAGGCGGAAACGGCGGACGAAAGCAATTTCGACGAGGTGGTGGAGCGCGCCTGGGCAAGCGACGGCAAGGTCATGCGCCTGCAGAACTTCAACGACCCACCCGCGCGCGGATACTTCCTGCGCTATCGCTTCGCCGTGAAGGAGGAGGGCAACTACGTCATCTGGGTGGCGAGGCGAGCGGAGGGAGCATCGCCTCTGCTGTGGAGCATCGACGACAACGCGCCCCAGCCGCCCGAGAGCAACGTCGTCGTGGGCGAATACGGCGAAGGTTTTGGATGGACCCGCCTGGGCACTATTCGGTTATCCCCGGGCTTCCATACGCTGGAACTGCGCGTGGTCAACCGCGTGGGCGACACCTCTACACCCTACGTGCAGTGGGTCGACGTGGTGCTGTTAACTACCGGTAACATCATCCCGCAGGGCACGATCAAACCGCCAGTGAGGTAACGCGCCATCATGGAAAAGCCCGCTTCTCCCACCATCAGCTTCTTCCGGGCGATGCGCAACGCCAGCGGAGACGCCTACGACCGGCTGGGGCTGACCCTCGCCAGCAGTTTGCTGTGGTTTGCCGTGCTGATGGCGGTGTCGGTGGGCGTCAGCGCGTTGACCCGCACCCAGCAGGTGCTTATCGTGCTGAGCGGGATATTCGTCGGCGCGGTGTTGCTCAGCGAGGCGTGGATGGCGTGTGTGTATCTTGCCTACCGTATTGCCACGCGCGACGAGCCGTCTCTGCTCTGTTTTGTGGAGGCATGGCGGGGGCTCGGCTGGAAGACGGTTGCGCTCTCGCTGATACAGACCTTCGTGACGCTGGTGATTACCGCCAATATCGCCCTGTACCTGCAGAGTTCTCTCGTGCTACTGCGCGTGTTCGGGGTGGTCATCCTGTACATCCTGTTGTTGTGGTTGACGGCGGTGCTGTATCAGTATCCCCTGCTGGTGGAGCATGTGTTCGGCGCGTACGTGCCCGAGCAGACGAAGACCAGCTGGCTGAGGCGGGTGCTGAGACGGTCGCTTCTGCTGACCGTCGGCAACCTTCCCTTCAGTGCCGGCATGTTCGTCATTATCACTGTGTGGGCGATTTTCTGTTTCATCAGCGTGATTGGTCTGGCGCTGATGTTTTCCGGCTTCGCGTCGCTGGCGGTGGTGCACTGGACTCGCGCGTTGCTCATCAATTACGGGGTGATACAGCTACCGCCAGAGCCGGAGGTCGTTCCGGACGAGCAGTTTCGCATTCCCGATCAGTAGGCGAAGAGATCATCGAGACCGATTGGTGAAGGAGGGGCAAACCAGATGATCGAGGTCACCTGTCTGGGCATTCTGGTCGCGGATGTGGTCGGCAAGCCGATCGATACCTACCCGGAGCGGGGGCGACTGAACCTGGTGGAACGGATGGAACTGCACAGCGGGGGCTGTGCGGCAAATACAGGCGTTTCGCTGGCGAAGATCGGCGTGAAGACGGCGGTCATCGGCAAAGTGGGCAACGACGGATTTGGCGACTTTCTGGTGCAGGTATTGAAGAAGCACGGCATCGACACGCGCGGGGTCAAGCGCGACGAGAAAGAAGCCACCAGCGCCACGATGGTGATGGTGCACAGCGACGGCGAGCGCTCTTTCCTGCACTACATCGGCGCGAACGCAGCTCTGCGCCTCGAAGATGTGGACATGGAGATTGTCCGCCAGAGTAAGGTTCTGCACATCGCGGGCGCGCTCGTGATGCCCGGCATCGACGGCGAGCCGACGGCGGAACTCCTGCGCAAGGCGAAGGAGATGGGCGTCGTCACCAGCTTCGACACCGTGTGGAACGCTACCAGCGGCTGGATGAACACCATCCGCCCCTGTCTGCCTTACGTGGACTACATGATCCCCAGCATCGAGGAGGCGAAGATGCTGACCGGCAAGGAGGACCCCGAAGAGATCGCGCAGGTGTTCCTGGACCAAGGCGTGAAGGTGGTGGGGCTGAAGATGGGCGAGCGCGGCTGTTACATCCGCTCGCAGGATGCCCGGATTACGATACCGCGCTATCAGGTGCAGGCGGTAGACGCGCTGGGCGCGGGCGATGCCTTCGCCGCGGGTTTCCTGACCGGCGTAGTGAAAGGATGGGGCCTCGAGCAGACCGGTCGCTTCGCCAACGCCGTCGGCGCGCTGTGTGTGACCGCGCTCGGAGCGACCACGGGCGTGCGCTCACTGCAGGAGACGCTGGAGTTCATGCAGAAGACGCCGCTGGCATCGGGCTGATTTTGGATCTCAAGGTCTGTCGTTATCCGGTGTCACCGGCTCGGCAGGGGTTCCTCGCCCTCCGATTCTTTTGTCATGGTGGGACGGCTCACGTTGCGCAGTTTCTCTACCCACACCCACCATGCGGGGTTGCCATCAACGTGTCCGCTAATTGTGAGACGAGCGGATGCGCCTGCCGGCAGGGTGATGGACTGCAGATAGCGCCGGGCGTCGCTCTCCTGTGCGAAGGGACCCAACCGCACGGATAGCACACGTTCCACCATCCTCCTGCGCTGGTGTTGTGTTTCCTCTCTACGCCCACAGGTGATGGATTCCTGCTGGGAGTGTTAGCAGGAATAGACCAGGCAGTTAGCGAAAGAGAAAGCGATCTCTCTCGTTGGGAGAGCTGAGTGATGAGTAAGAGGATACATCGTATCTCTACGGGTATTGCCGGGCTCGACGAGGTTCTGGAAGGCGGATTGATCCCGGAGCGTGCCTACCTCGTGCGGGGTGCGCCGGGCACGGGCAAGACCCTGATCGGGTTGCACTTTCTGGTCGCGGGAGCAGGGCGCGACCGTCCGCTGTTCATCGCTCTGGACGAACCTGAGCACAAGATACGGCAGAACGCGGCTTCTGTGGGTCTGGACCTGAGCCGGGGGCAAGTGCTGGACCTGAGCCCATCGTCGGAGTTTTTCGCGCAGGTGCAGACGTACGACCTTTTTGCACCGGCGGATGTGGAGCGTTCGCCCATCACACAGACACTGATAGAGCGCGTACGAATTGTCCAGCCGCGCCGGGTGTTCATCGACTCTATGACACATTTCCGCTACCTCGCCCCGAATCAGTATGAATATCGCAAGCAGGTGCTGTCGTTCCTGCGCTTTCTCGCCGAGCAAGGCGCCACCGTAATGTTCAGCTCGGAGAGCAGTAGCATCGCACCCGATGATGACCTCCAATCACTGAGCGACGGCATTATCTCTCTGGAGCTGAATGGCGGCGATCGACGCCTGAGTATCACCAAGATGCGCGGAAGCGCGTTCCGCTCGGGTTCGCACTCCATGCGTATCAACAGCCATGGAGTTCAGGTGTTTCCGCAGTTACTACCGGAGGGGGCGCAGTTTACGGAGGTGGACCTGCAAATCCGGTCCGGTGTGCCCGCGCTGGACGCGCTGTTGCACGGAGGGCTGGAGAGGGGCACCATCGTGCTGATCACCGGCGCCAGCGGCGTGGGCAAGACCACACTGGGCATGCAGTTCATGAAGCAGGCAGCGGCACACGGGGAGCGGTCGGTGGTATACACATTCGAGGAGGAGATACCTCTCATGCTGGCGCGGTGTCGCTCGGTGGGCATACCAGCTGAAATGATGCTGAAGCAGGAGACACTGGCGCTGGTGAAAGTGGAACCCCTACAGCATTCTGCCCTGGAGTTTGCCTACATGGTGCGTGAAGAGGTGGAGAAGAGAGGAACTCGTATTGTGATGATCGATAGCGTCGCTGGCTATCGTCTCTCCCTGCGCGGCGAGGACCTGGTGGGGCAGTTGCACGCCCTGTGCAAGTGGCTTCAGAGCCGAGGGGTCGTCACGCTGTTGATCAACGAGACCCACACGGTGTCCGGACCTCTGCTGATCAGTGAGGTGGGGCTGAGCTACCTGGCGGATACCGTCATCTACCTGCGCTATGCTGAGAAGTACACTCCCCGCCACGCGGAGCTGACCACCGTGATCGGTGTGTTGAAGAAGCGGCTCAGCGATTTCGACCACACCCTGCGCGAGTTCCGTATCACCTCGCAGGGCGTTCAGGTAGGAGAACCTATCACGACACTGCGCCATATCGTGGCGGATACGCCCACGTGGGAAGAATCAGAATGACGCGCCTGTTGCTGATGATTGCAAACGCCCAGAATCGTCGCCTGCTGGAAGAGGCTTTGGCGGGGCACTACCCTGTTATCGCCTTCGACGAGGCGAGATACCGGGGCATGTTGCCCAGTTGCGACCTCATCGTGGTGGATGGGGTGTTGCTGGAGCGATACTCCGAGGCCATTCTGGACGCCAAACAGAACGCGCTTCCGACCCTGCTACCTGTGCTTCTGGTGACTTCGAGGAGAAATGTCGGGCTGGCTACGCGCAACCTCTGGAAGAGTGTGGACGAGGTGATTTTGAGCCCCATCGAGCCTGTGGAACTGCAGGCGCGAGTGGTGGTGATGCTGAGAGCGCGACAGCTGTCGGTGGAGCTGTATCAGCGCAATCAGGATATGGAGGCATTTGTGCACGCGGTGGCGCACGAACTGCGCGCTCCGTTACGGGCGATGGCAGGGTTCGCGACGGCACTGATCGAGCATGCGGAGATGGCACCCGACACCGTGGTGGCGGACTACCTTCAGCGCATCGTCAAGGCGTCCGAACAGATGAAGCAGATTCTGGATGTATTGCTCACTCTCGCACGAGTAGGGCGGGAGGTGGAGATACAGACGGTCTGGCTCAAGCCTCTTCTGGACGACTGTCTGCAGGATATACAATCACCAAATGCCAATATAATGGCGTATATAGATTTAGACTTGCAATGTGATACGGTGGAAGCCGACCCCTTGCTGTTGAAGATCGTGATGACCAATCTGATATCGAACGCACTGAAGTTTCGCAGTAAGGACAGGGAACCTCGTGTCTGCATCGCCTCTCGCACGCGAGGTGAGGTCTGCCGCATCGAGGTACACGATAACGGCATCGGCATGGCGCTGGAGGACGTGGAGCGGGTATTCACGCCCTTTACGCGCCTGCATGGTGTGGGCGAATACCCTGGTCTCGGACTCGGGCTAAGCATCGTGCGCAAGGCAGTAACTGCTATGAACGGACGGTGTGGTGCTGTATCCCGCGCAGGCGAGGGGAGCACATTCTGGATAGAACTGCCACTGGTTGAGGGAGACAGATGAGGGTGCTGCTGGTCGACGACAACCCGAACGATCGCGAACTGATCAAGCGTCAACTGCGCAAGCAGGTTACTGAGGCGCAGGTGCTGGAGGTTTCCAGCCTCGACGAGTTCAAAAAGGCTCTGCACGACGGCAATTTCGACATCGTGCTGACCGACTACCGCCTGCACTGGTCGGATGGGCTGGCTGTCTTGCAGGCGGTGAAACTGCAGTATCCGCAGATGCCCGTCATCATGGTCACCGATTCGGGCAGTGAAGAGATCGCCGTGCGCGGTATGCGCGAGGGGCTGAGCGACTGCATCCTCAAAGGGCACCTGGCGCGGTTGGGTGCGGCAATGAGCGAGGCGATCGAGCGCGAGAGGGTAAAGCGCGAGTATGCAGAGGCACTCGAAGCGCTTCAACGGACACAGCAGATGGTCATCCAGCAACAGCGACTGCGCGCCCTGGGCGAGATGGCAAGCGGCATTGCGCATGACTTCAACAACGCCCTCACGCCCATCCTCGGCCTGACGGAGTTGTTGCTGGACGACCCGTATATCACGGCTAACCCGCAGGTTCGGCGTTATCTGGAGATGATCCATACCGCGGCACAGGACGCGGCGCAGACCGTCAGCCGCCTGCGCGAGTTCTACCGACCGCGAGGGCGTGCCGAACTGCGTCAGACGGTAGACATCAATTCGGTGGTGCAGGAGGCTATCGAACTGAGCGCACCCCGCTGGCGTGATCAGGCGGAGGCAAAGGGAGTATTCATCCATGTTCACACCAACCTGCAACCGGTTCCCCAGATCACCGCCAACGGGAGTGAACTGCGCGAGGCACTGCAGAACCTGCTCTTCAACGCGGTGGACGCTTTGCCCAACGGAGGCGACATCACCGTCCGCACCCGCCTTGTCGACACCTCACAGCAATGGGTGGTTATCGAGGTGGAGGACAACGGCATCGGCATGGACGAAGAGACGCGGATGCGCTGTTTCGAGCCGTTTTTCACCACCAAGGCTGAGCAGGGGTCAGGGTTGGGGCTGGCGGTGGTGTACGGTATCGTTCAGCGGCATGAAGGCAAAATCGAAGTGGACAGTGCTGTGGGCAAGGGCACAACCGTGCGTGTCTTCCTGCCCGCTATATCACCAGAGGTTGAAACGGCAGAAGTCAGCGAGTCCCTTGCTCCCTCGCGCTCGCTGCGCATCCTGCTGGTGGAGGACAAGCCACTGGTGCGCGAGGTGGTGCTGGAACATCTGCTCAGGCAAGGGCATACTGTCGATGTGGCGTCGGACGGCAAGCAGGGGCTGGACAGATTCATGGCATCCCGCTATGACCTGGTGATTACCGATCTCGCCATGCCGGTGATGAGCGGAGAGCAGATGGCAATGGAGATCAAACGCATTGCCCCAAACAAACCCATCATCTTGCTGACCGGCTTCGGCGATCCGAGGCTGGCGCAGAACGCCTACTCCGAGCTGGTGGATTATGTGCTGATCAAGCCGGTGACCCTGTTCGCCCTGCGGCAGGCGATTGCGAAGGTCACCGCCGAGTAGGGTACAATCGCTCTGATCAATTTTGTGGGAGGAGAACATGGCTCAACCGCTGGTGGGTATCCTGATGGGCAGTGACTCTGACCTGCCGGTGATGAAACAGGCGGCGGAAGTGCTGGAACAGTTCGGTGTGCCGTACGAGATGCGGGTATCCTCGGCGCATCGCACGCCTTTTGATACCATCGAATACGCTCGCACCGCCTATGAGCGTGGCTTGCGGGTGATCATCGCGGGCGCGGGTGGAGCGGCGCATCTGCCCGGCGTGGTGGCGGGCGTTACGACCCTGCCGGTCATCGGCGTGCCTATCGAGAGCAAACTGCAGGGGCTGGACTCCCTGCTGTCCATCGTGCAGATGCCGCCCGGCGTGCCTGTGGCGACGGTGGCGATCGGTGGCGGACGCAACGCGGGCATTCTGGCGGTGCAGATACTGGCGACGGGCAATCCCGAACTGCACGAGAAAGTCGTGCAGTTCAAGGAGCAGATTGCTCAGCAATCGCGCGAGAAGAACAAGAAACTGCAGGAAGGATAAGGTGGAAGACAAGCGGCTTCGGCTAACCCAGCTGGTGCGTTGCGCGGGTTGAGCGAGCAAGCTGGGACCGACCCAGCTGGCGCAGGTTCTGTGCCGCTTTCCGGACGTGGCTCATCCCGACCTTCTGGTGGGGATCGATACCCGCGACGATGCAGGGGTGTTCCGCCTTCGCGAAGACGTGGCGCTCGTGCAGACAGTGGATTTCTTCACGCCTGTGGTGGATGATGCCTACTGGTATGGAGCCATCGCCGCTGCCAACAGCTTCAGTGACGTGTATGCGATGGGCGGAACCCCCCTCACTGCACTCAATCTGGTGTGCTTCCCCATCGAAAACGTTCCTGCTGAGGTGCTGGCGGACATTCTGCGCGGTGGCTACGAGAAAGCGCAGGAAGCGGGCGTTGTGATTCTGGGCGGACACAGTGTGGAGGACCCGGAACCGAAATATGGCATGGCGGTGACCGGTATTGTTGACCCAAACCGGGTGGTGACCAACGCGGGCGCACAACCGGGCGACCTGCTGGTGCTGACCAAGCCGCTGGGAAGCGGTATTATCACCACGGCGGCAAAGTTCGACGAATGCCCACCGGAGGTGCTGGAGGAAGCCATTCGAGTGATGGCAACGCTGAACGCAGGGGCGGCGCAGGCGATGCAGGAGGTGGGCGTGCACTCTGCCACCGACATCACCGGATTTGGGCTGGTAGGACACCTGCATCAGATGGCGCGAGCCAGCGGTGTAGCGATGCATCTGCACGCAAGACATATCCCGCTAATGCCGGAGGTAGAACGTCTGGCAGAACAGGGCAACACCACGCGTGGTGGAAGCCTGAACCGGCAGTATCTCGGCGAGGCGCTGTCATTTGCTTCCGATGTCCCGCTGGCTCTACAGCACGCTCTGGTGGACCCTCAGACTTCGGGGGGACTGGTGATCGCCGTACCACCCGAGCGGTGTTCGGCTTTGCTGGACGCGCTGAACAGACACCAGTCCCCCTGTGCGGTGGTCATCGGTGAAGTAGTGGAAGGTGAGCCGGGGTATATTCTGGTGGATTAGCCTGCGCTAACCGACCAGTCCTGTCCCGTCCAGCGGCGCAGAACCCATCACTGCCAGCACTTTGCTGGCTTCTACGCGTGTGCGGGCGGTTCCGGTGATCCCTCGTCCAGCCACCACGGGCAAGGTATTGAACCCGCGCTGACGCAGGAGTTCGGCGCGTTGCAGGGCGCGCTGGACATCGCTCTCGTCCACCGTCCACGAAATCTCCCACACCATCAGATACTCCTCTTCCGTGCGACGGTGGTGTCCGGAGACCAGCAGGTCGATCGCCACGAGCTCTTGCCATTCCTCCTTGCTCAGGGGGCGTTCGTCATGCAGAGTCTCGATGAGCCTGCCTTTGTCCTCCACCTTCAGCTTGCGGAAGTAGTATCCCAGGATGGCGGTGGCATTGTGACAGTAGTAGCCTTCGAGGCTGATTCCCTTCAGCTCGCCAAGGTCGTCCTGCATCTTTCCCACGCGCTCCACCAGCGTGTCCATGCGAGCGGTGAGCTGGTTCACGCGCTCGGTCAACTCATCCACCCGTTTGGTCAGCTCGTCCACTCGCGCGGTGAGTTGCTCCAATCGCACGGTGAGGTCATCCACCCGTGCGGTGAGTTGCTCCAGCCGCACGGTGAGGTCATCCACCCGAGCGGCGAGCTCGTCTACCCGTCTGGTGAGTTGCTCCAATCGGACGGTGAGGTCGTCCACCCGTGCGGTGAGCTGCTCCAGCCGCACGGTGAGGTCATCCACCCGAGCAGTGAGTTGAGCGCTCCATCGCTCGGTCGCTTCCTGCCATTCAGCTACCTGCTGAAAGCGCTGGTTCGTCTCCACGATGAAGCGTTCCAGCGTCTGCGAGAGGCGTTCCAGCGACTGCTCAAGGCGGTCACTACGCTCGGGCAGTTCGCGGTAGCGCTCTGGCAGGAGCGCATCCAGCAATGGCTCGCGCCACTCGGGGTGTTCCTTCAGAGCACGGATGATGTCTTCAAGGGAATCCAGTGCCAAACCCAATCACTCCTCTCTCACATATTATACCCTGATACTGTTCGGCTCGGCGGGAGCCTCGCCCTCCAGAGTACCTGTCATGCCGACTCGTCTCGGGCTCAATCTGTGGGGCTGGATGGCGCTTTTTCCGGACGGAAGGCGCGATAGCCGCGGATCTCCATCATCTCACCGATCCGGCGCATCAGCTCGCGGCTGAAAGCCTCCCGCGCCTGTCGCTCGCTCTCATACTGCTGAGCGAACTGCTCGTAGTACATCGGCTCGCCGAAGACCACCTGCAGGCGATGCCAGCGGGGAAGACGCGGGTCGGCAGGCAGGATTTCGCGCGTGCCGATGACTGCAGTGGGCACCACCGGCGCCCCGCTCATTTTGGCGAGCAGAGCCACACCGGTCTGCGGTTCGATCAGATAGCCATCGCCACTGCGCGTGCCCTCCGGGAACATAATCAGCAGTTCGCCCTGCCGGAGCACATCCAGTGCGGTGCGCAGAGCCTGCCGGTCCGCCGTGTTCTGGTGGACAGGAAAGCACCCTACCCTGCGGATGTACCAGCCGAGCACGGGTATCCGGAAAAGCGGGGCTTTGCCCATGAAACAGCACCAGCGGGGCCACGCCGCACAGCCGACCACAGGCGGGTCCAAATAGCTGGTGTGGTTTGGTGCAAGGATAGCCGCCCCGGGTGGGATGTTTTCGCGCCCCTCCACCTTTAGCCAGAAGAAGAGGCGCAGGATGGGGCAGACCACCCACTTCGAAATCACGTAGAGGGTGGCGCTTCGCTCGTGAACCGGGCACGGCATACCTTCAGCACCTCCTCCACCACTTCATCGACGCCCAGATTGTCGCTGTCGATCACAACGGCATCGGGAGCCGGGCGCAGGGGAGCAATATGACGGGTGCTATCGCGCTGGTCGCGTGCCTCCAGGTCGCGCTTCACCTGGTCAAAGGGGACATCGATGCCTCGCTCCAGCAGCTCTTTGTGGCGTCGCCGGGCGCGCTCGTTCAGCGAGGCGGTGAGGAAAATCTTCACCTGCGCATCCGGAAACACTACCGTGCCCGTATCGCGCCCCTCTGCCACCGTACCACCCTGTTTGCCGAACTCCCTCTGCCAGTCCAGCAATATCTCACGCACTTCCGGGATGGCGGAGATAGGCGATGCGAGATTCGCCACCTCCGGTGTGCGAATCGCCTCGGTAACGTCCTCCCCGTCCACCAGCACGCGCTGTTCGTCTCCGTTCTGCAGGAGATCCACGCGGGTCTCGCGGGTCATGTCCACAATGTACTGCGTGTCCTGTGGGCGCAGTCCGCGTCGGATGGCTTTCCAGGCGATCGCGCGGTACAGCGCGCCGGTATCCAGATAGCGGTAACCCAGCGCCTTCGCCACCCGTTTTGCCACCGTGCTCTTACCCGCCCCGGCGGGACCGTCGATCGTGATGACTGCCTGCTTCACTGCGCACCTCCTGCCAGCTCTCCCAGTCGCTCGAAGAAGTCCGGGAAGGTTTTCTCGACGCATTCTGGATTCATGATGACGATACCAGCTTCCCGCAGTCCGATGAGCGCGAAGGACATGGCGATGCGATGGTCGTTGTAGGTGTTGACCGCGTTGCCTGAAGGTTTGCCCGGGTAGATGGTCAGTCCGTCAGGATGCTCTTCCACCCGGATGCCCAATCGCGCCAGTTCTGTCGCAACTGCGCTTACCCGGTCGCACTCCTGATAGCGGGCGTGCTGGACGCCTCGGATGCGAGTTGGGCTTTGCGCGAAGGGCGCCACCACCGCCAGAGTCATGAAGGTATCCGAAATATCCGACATGTTCACATCCACGCCGTGCAGTACGGGCGCGCCCATCACCTCAATGGCGTCTTCGTGCCACCTGACGTTGCACCCCATCTCTTCTAATACTTCCACAAAACGCACATCGCCCTGCAGAGAACCACGGCTGAGCCCATGTACGCGAACCCGTCCTCCCGTGATCGCGGCGGCGGCGAAAAAGTAGGAGGCGGCAGTAGCGTCCGGTTCCACGTCGTACACGGCGCCGCCTGACAGATGGTATTTCTGACCAGCCAGTATATGGATACGCTTCTCTTCCTCGTGCCAGTGCGCCTGCACACCGAACTGCTCCATCATTCTCTGCGTCATCCGGACGAAGGGGGCGGAGACCAGTTCGCCTTCAATGCGGATGTCTACGTCCTGTGTTGCACAGGGCGCTACCATCATCAGCGCGGAGAGGAACTGACTGCTGATGTCGCCCCGCACGGTGACCTGTCCACCCGCCAGACCTCGCGCTTGCACCAGAACAGGCGGACAGCCCGTGCCCAGCTCGGAGACCGCGTTCGCGCCCAGCACACGGAGCGCGTCGAGCAGGGGCTGGATCGGTCGCTGGCGCATACGGGGCGTACCGTCCAGACGGTAAACGCCATTGCCCAGCGCGACCAGCGCCGTGAGGAAACGCCCGGCGGTACCCGCGTTCGCCACCCAGAGGTCGGCTTGCTCGGCGGGTATGCGTCCACCTTCGCCCTGTACGACGATGGTGTCTGGTTCGGGGCGGTGCAGGCGGAACCCCAGCCTCAGCAGGCTCTCCACCATTACCCGCGTATCCTCCGAATCGAGCGCACGGCGGATGGTGACTTCCTGCGTGCACAGGCTTGCCAGCAGAAGCGCGCGGTTGGTGATGCTCTTAGAGCCGGGCAGTGTGATGCACACGTCCGGCGCCGAGCGCAGAGGCGAGATGACCCGTGGCTCGCTCATAGTCCAAACGCCTGCCGGAGGATCTGTGCCTCTGTGAAGAGGCGCTGGATGGTCTCGGCATCCTCGTCGGCAATCGCGGAGCGCACCTCCTCCAGCTTACCCACAAACTCGTCGATCGCCCACAGCACCTGCTCGCGGTTGTGCAGGAAGATGTCACGCCACAGCTCGGGCGAGCTGCCAGCAACGCGCGTGCCGTCGCGAAAACTACCGCCGATCAACTGCGGATAGGGCGTGTTCTCCGCCACATGCATCAGCGCCAGCGCCAGTGCGTGGGGAAGGTGGCTGGTGAGCGCTACCGCACGGTCGTGCTCTTCGGGGTCGGCGACAATCACCTGCGCACCCAGGCCCTGCGCCAGTGCGGTGACCTTCTGCACGGCTTCTGGAGCGGTGCGCTCGGTGGGGGTCACCGCCCAGCACGATCCCTCGAACAGGTCGGCGCGGGCGTTGTGTACCCCGGTCTGTTCGGAGCCTGCCATGGGATGCCCGCCCACGAAGCGCTCGCCGAGCAGTTCGGTGGCGGGCTGGACGATGGTGCCCTTCACCGACCCCACGTCGGTGACCACGCACTCGGCAGAGAGCCATTGCTGGCACAGCCGGATAGTGGGCACGATCAGTCCGACAGGTGTCGCTACCACCACCATATCCGCGCCGGTTACCCCATCCTGCAGGGAGGTAGTAGCCTCGTCAATCGCGCCCAGCTGGATGGCTTGTTGCAGGCGTTCGGCATTTCGCCCCACGCCTACCACGCGCTTTGCCAGCCCACGCTGACGCACCCCTATGCCGATAGAGCCGCCGATTAAGCCGACACCGACGATGCATAACCTGTCGCACACTGCTTCCGCCATCTTCGCCTCCTAGATGCTTCGCCCAACGGCTGGCGCCAGCCGGCGCAGTTGCTCCATCATCCCCTCGAAGGCTTCGAAGCGCAGGGACTGCGGTCCGTCCTTAAGCGCGCGTTCCGGGCAGGGATGTACTTCCACAATCACACCGTCCGCCCCGGCTGCAACCGCCGCGGCGGCAACGGCGGGCACCAGACTGGCTCTACCCGTTCCGTGCGATGGGTCGGCGATAACCGGCAGGTGCGACAGCTCCTTCGCCACGGGAATGGCGTTGATGTCGAAGGTGTTTCGGGTGTAGGTCTCGAAGGTGCGGATGCCCCGTTCGCACAGGATGATGTTGTAGTTGCCGCGCGAGGCAATGTATTCCGCCGCCTGCATCCACTCTTCGATGAGCGACGACCAGCCACGCTTGAGCAGGACGGGCTTCTGGCTATTGCCGATCTCTTTCAGCAGGGCGAAGTTGGTCATATTGCGCGTGCCCACCTGCAGGATGTCGGCGTACTCCGCTACCAGATCCACCTCCCGAGTATCCATCACCTCGGTGATGATGGGTAGGCCGGTCTCCTCGCGCGCGGCGGCGAGCAGTTTGAGCCCTTCCACACCCATACCCTGAAACGAATAGGGCGACGTGCTGGGCTTGTAGGCGCCGCCGCGCAGGATGTGCGCGCCCATCTGTTTGACGAAGCGGGCGGTCTCCATCAACTGCTCTTCGCTCTCGATGGTGCAGGGGCCCGCCATGATGGTGAGCCGATTACCGCCGATCTCCACGCCGCGCACGTTGATAACCGTGCCTTCAGGGCGGAACGGACGTCCCACCAGCTTGTACGGTTTGGAGATGATAATCACGCGCTCGACATAGGGTAGCGCTTGCAGTTGCTCGGAGAGGTCCGCCTTCTCGGTGTCCATGACGCCGATACAGCCCACGACGGTGCGCTCCACTCCCTGCGACACGTGCACGCCGAAACCGCGTGCCTTCAGGTTATCTGTCAATTCGTCGATATCTCTCTGCGTTGCCTGAGGTGTGAGTACGATGATCAAAGCGACACACGCTCCTTCTTCAGTTTGCTTGTTATAGGGGTTGGTGAGGGAATTATACAGGAATAGCGGGGAACTCGTCAACCGCACCGGGTGCGGAACTCCTCATCGGCTTGGCAGGAGCCTTGTCCACCAGGCGTGTTGCCTTTCAGTCTGTGGAGGGCGAACCTCCTGGTGAGCCGTGTGGAAACCCTGAGTGGAACCTGCGCAGGGATGAAGCGCGTTACCCCTCGCGCTCGGCTACCAGTGCGATCTGCAGTACCTCATCCATGTGGCGCACGAAGCGGAACTCGATCTCGTTCAGCACCTGCTGGGGGATTTCGTCCAGGTCGCGGCGGTTCTCTTCGGGCAGGATGACCACACGGATGCCCGCCCGGTGCGCCGCCAGCACCTTCTCCTTCACGCCCCCGATGGGCAGAACGCGCCCGCGCAGGGTGATCTCGCCGGTCATTGCCACATCGCGACGAACAGGACGCTGGGTGAACGCGGAAGCCAGCGCGGTGGCGATGGTAATACCGGCAGAGGGACCATCTTTAGGTACGGCGCCTTCGGGCACGTGGATATGGATGTCGGCGTTGCGCGTGAACTCGGGGTCCAGGTGCAGTTGTTCTGCCCGTGAGCGGATGTAGGTGAGCGCCGCCTGCGCCGATTCTTTCATCACCTCACCCAGCTGTCCGGTGAGCAGGAGCTGCCCCTTCGTGGCAGGCAGGACGCTGACCTCGATAGAGACGATGTCGCCGCCGAACTGCGTGTACACCAGCCCCGTCGCCGCGCCGATTTCGTCTTTCTCCTCAGCCGTGCCGTAGTGGTACTTTCGGGCGCCGAGGTAGGCGGGGATGTCTTCCGGCACCACCTTCTTGGATTCGGTCTGTCCCTCGGCAACGGCGCGTGCCACTTTGCGGCAGACGGAGGCGATTTCGCGCTCGAGGTTGCGCACACCCGCCTCGCGGGTATACTCCCGCAGGATGAGCTGGATCGCCGCGTCGGTGAACTGGCACTGTTCTGGGGTCAAACCGTGCTCTTTCAACTGCTTGGGCACCAGGAACCCCTTCGCGATGTTCATCTTCTCGTCTTCGGTGTAGCCGGGGAAGACGATGACCTCCATCCGGTCGCGCAGGGCAGGGGGGATGGGGTCGAGCAGGTTCGCGGTGGCGATGAACATCACCTCGCGCAGGTTGAAGGGCACCTCCAGATAGTGGTCAGAGAAGGCGTAGTTCTGCTCGGGGTCCAGTGCCTCAAGCAGAGCGGAGGAGGGGTCGCCGCGGAAGTCCATGCCCAGTTTGTCGATCTCGTCCAGCATGAACACCGGGTTGCGCGAGCCTGCCTGCCGGATGCCCTGAATAATGCGTCCGGGCAGTGCTCCCACGTATGTGCGCCGGTGCCCGCGGATTTCCGCCTCATCGCGCACGCCGCCCAAGGACACACGCACGAACTTGCGTCCCAGCGCGCGGGCGATGGAGCGTCCGATAGAGGTTTTGCCCACGCCGGGCGGTCCCACAAAGCACAGGATGGGTCCCTTCATGGCGCTTCCCGCCAGCTTACGCACGGCGAGGAACTCGAGGATGCGCTCTTTCACCTTTTGCAGACCATAGTGGTCTTCGTCCAGCACCTGTGCCGCGGCGGCGATGTCGAGGTTGTCTTCGGTGGCTGTGCCCCACGGCAGAGAAGTCAGCCAGTCCAGATAGTTGCGCACCACCACGCCTTCCGGAGCTGCGAATGGCATCTTTTCGAGCCTTTCCAGCTCCTTGAAGGCGCGTTCCTGTACCTCCTGCGGCATCTGCGCGGCGAGGATTTTCTGACGGAACTCTTCGATCTCGCTGGCGCGTTCGTCACGTTCGCCCAGCTCCTGCTGGATAACCTTCAGCTGTTCGCGCAGGAAGAACTCGCGCTGGGTGTCACCCATCTCCTTTTCCACGCGCGAGCGGATGGTCTTCTGGATCTCGGCGATTTCGATCTCCTTACGCATCAGCGCGATCAGCCGTTCGAGCCGCTCGCGCACGTTCTGCATTTCCAGTATCTGCTGTTTTTCCTCCAATCGCAGGGGCAGATACGGCGTCACCGTGTTGATGACCCGCTCGGGGTCGCTCTGGTTGTTGACACTGGCTACCACTTCGCCTGTGATGGTGCGACCTGCGTCTGACAGCTGCTCGAAAAGCGAAGCCACAATGCCCATCAATGCCTCGATCTCGAGGTCATACTGCTTCTCGCTGGGCACGGGCTTTACCGCTACCTGAATGAAAGGCGTGGTGTGGATATATCGCGTGATGCGCACACGGTCAATGCCCTGAAGCATCAGGCGCAGGGTACCGTCGGGCATCCGCAGAACCTGCAGAACCTCTGCTACGATGCCTACATCGTAGATGTCGTCCGGTTCCGGTTCCTCAATGGCGACCTCTTTTTGCGCGGCGAGAGCGATTAGCCGCTCATTCTCCATCGCCTCCTCCAGCGCGCGCACCGAGCGTTCGCGCCCGACGAAGAGGGGAAACACCATCTGCGGGAAGTATACAGCGTCGCGCACGGGCACCAGTGGAAGCAGAGAGGGGATTCGCGAAACGGCGAGCTCCTCCTGTTCCGCAGGTTGACGCCTGCGCCTCGTGGAGCGAGTTCGGGGTTGAGCCTCCTCGGTCTGGGTTGTCTCCTTGCGTGCTCGTGGCATAACCTTATGATGCCTGCTTGATGTCTTCCGCACGCAGTACCTGCGGTTCCGAGCGCTCTCTCACCGTTTTCTCATCCACCACCACTCGCTTGATGTCCTGCGAGGAGGGCACCTCGTACATGATGTTCAGCATGATCTCCTCGATGATGGCACGCAGGGCACGCGCGCCGGTTCCACGCAACATCGCTTCCTGGGCGATGGCTCGCAACGCCCCTTCGGTGAAGACGAGGTCCACGCCGTCCATCTCGAAGAACTTCTGGTATTGCTTGACCAGCGCGTTCTTCGGCTCCACTAGGATGCGCATCAGCGTCTCTTCGTCCAGTGGCTCGAGCGTGGTGACCACCGGCAGGCGCCCGATGAACTCGGGAATAAAGCCGAACTTCAACAGGTCTTCGGGGATCACCTGAGCCAGCAGTTCGCCGTAGCTGAGCTTCTTCTTGCCTTCCAGCGAAGCGCGAAAGCCCATCGTCTGGTTGCCGAGGCGCTGAGCGATGATTTTGTCCAGCCCTTCAAACGCACCGCCGCAGATGAACAGGATGTTGGTGGTGTCCACCTGAATGAACTCCTGCTGGGGATGCTTGCGTCCGCCCTGTGGTGGCACGTTGGCAACGGTGCCTTCCAGTATCTTGAGCAGTGCCTGCTGGACGCCTTCCCCGGACACGTCGCGCGTGATGGAGGGGTTATCCGCCTTGCGGGCGATTTTGTCTATTTCGTCGATATACACAATACCGCGCTGGGCATTGCGCACGGTTTCCTGCAGAGAGGTGCCTGTGTCCGCTGCCTGGAGCAGGCGCAGGAGGATGTTCTCCACATCTTCGCCCACGTAGCCCGCTTCCGTCAGCGAAGTGGCGTCCGCGATGGCAAAGGGCACGTTAAGGATTTTCGCCAGCGTCTGCGCCAGCAAGGTTTTACCGCTTCCGGTAGGCCCGATGAGCAGGATATTGCTCTTCTGCAGTTCCACGTCGTTATCGCGGGAGGAGTGCTGGATACGCTTGTAGTGGTTGTACACAGCGACCGACAGCGCCCGCTTGGCACGCTCCTGCCCTACCACGTACTGGCTGAGGATGCGATAGATTTCCTTCGGCTTCGGCACACTGGGTAAGCCATGCGCCGCCACACGCTCATGACGCGATAGCTGCGACTGAATCAGCTCGTTCGCATACTGGATGCAATCGATGCATACTCCCCCATGCATCCCCTGGATCAGGCGTGGGCGAATCTTGCCACACAGTACACAACGACCTTCCAAAGGTTCAAATCCTGTTCGTGCCACGGATTCGCTCCTCTAACTGATGATGTTTTACCGCGCGCCACGCGACAGTATTTCGTCGATAATGCCGTATTCCTTCGCCTCCTGCGCGGACATAAAGTAATCACGCTGGGTATCCTGCTCTACGCGCTCCAGCGGTTGCCCGGTATGGTAGGCGAGGATTTCGTTCAGCATCCGGTTGTATCTGAGCACTTCCTGCGCCTGGATGTTGATGTCGATGGCGGTGCCCTGGAAGCCTGCGCTCACCTGGTGAATCATCACGCGTGCGTGCTCCAGACAGTAGCGCTTACCCTTCGTGCCGGCTGCCAGCAGTACCGCCGCCATCGATGCCGCCTGTCCCACACAGATGGTGGCGATTTCGCACTTGAGCACCTGCATCGTATCGTAAATCGCCAGCCCTGCCGACACACTGCCACCTGGCGAGTTGATGTACAGTTCGATGTCGCGGTTCGGGTCCTCTTTCTCGAGGAACAGCATCTCCGCGACCACCAGGTTGGATACGTGGTCGTCGATCGGCTCGCCGATGAAGATGATACGGTCCTTGAGCAGGCGGGAATAGATATCGTATGCACGCTCGCCGCGCGCCGTCTGCTCTACCACCATCGGGATCAGTGAATTGTGCAGGACAGGTCGCACTCTCATTGCCTACTCCTCATTATCGGTCTCTTCGCGCCTGGACTGGATGCGAAACTCTTCTTCTGTAACTTCGGCAACATCCCACAGAAACTGCAGGGTCTTGTCGAAGAGGCGGCTTTCGACCTCGTCTTCGAGCTCTTCACTCGCCGCGGCTTCCTCTTCGCTGATGCCCTGCTGTTCCGCCACCTGACGGGTCAGCTCCTTGCGCTCCTCGTCGGTGAGAGAAATGCCCTCGCGCTCGCGGATGTGCTTAACAATCAGCCCGACCAGAATGCTCGTAGCGGTGCGCTGTTCCCAGTAGCGGAGGAATTCCTCTTCGGTCATGCCGTAAGTTTTGGCGTAATCTTCCAGTGAGTATCCGCCGCGACGCAGTTGTTCCTCGAGGGTCTCGAGCGTATTGCGTGCCCGGGAGGCAATGATAATGGGCGAGATGTCCACCTTCGCAGCGGTCAAGAGAGCCTGCCGCAGGCTGCGGTCTGACGCCGACTTCGCGTAGCGTGCCAGCTCTTCCGTCAACTGCGCGCGGATGTGTTCACGAAGCTCCTCCATCGATTCCGCGTTCATCTGCTTGAGCAGTTCCTCATCATCGGGGAGCTTCATTTCGGAGATGCCGTGCATGGTTACCTGAAGGCGCACGGTTTTGCCCTTCAGCTCGGGGTCCGGCTCGGTTTCGGGGAACTGCACGGTCTCCTCTTTGGTGTCGCCCGCCTTCATACCCAGTAGCATCTTGCCCAGCGGATGCTGTTGCATCTCCTCGCTCAGGTGCACCAGATTGCGGCGGGTTGCCAGCGGGTTCGGTTCGCCCTCCACGTGGGGAACGATGGTCACAAACACCACGTCGCCGATTTGCGCCTCACGCTCCACCCGCTCATAGCGTGTGAACTGGCGTCGGCGGGATTCGATCTCATTGTTCACGTCCTCGTCGGTGACAACCGGCTTATAACGAGTGACCTTAAATCCGCGGTAGTTCTCAATCTCCACCGTCGGTTCCAGCGGAACCTTCAGCGAGTAGAGCATCGGCTTGCCCTCTTCCAGCTGCTGAACGTCCAGCTCCGGGGGCGCGCCGTAGGGTTCCACCTGTGCCTCGCGCAGGGCGTCGTCCATGGTATCACGCAGAATCTGCTCAAGCACGCGCTCGCGCACGAAGTCCTCGCGCAGGGCTTGACGCAGAAGGCTAATCGGCGCCCTGCCGGGGCGAAAGCCGGGCACCTCCACGTACTTACCGAGCTGCCGGTAGACCCGTTCGAAGACCTGATTCACGCGCTCCGGCTCTATCTCTACCTGCAATGCGACCGTTCGATTTTCTAACGGTTGGGTGGTGACTTGCATGTTTTCCTGATGCCTCACTAACAGATTCCCAAATTATTCCCAAAGCACCGTCGCAAAAAGAAGGACACAATCCGCCACTCTTTCCACAACATAAGGGGCGGGTTGCATCCTTCCTGAAGCGCCAAGAATCGCTGTCCTGTTACTCTTTGTGGTCACGTTGCTAGTGTACCATACGGCGGGGATGCTGTCAAGGAGACAGGGCATCCCTCTCAGACGTCCCTTTGCACTACGTAATCGCACAGGGCGGCAAGGCTCTCCCGAATCGCGCTGTCGGGCAGGCGCGCCAGGGCGTCTATCGCCTGCTGAGCATGGTGTCTGGCTATCGATTGCGTGCGGGCAAAGCCATCGTAGCGGGTGATGATGTCTACCACCTCGCCAACTTCTCCGTCTTTCACCGGTGTCTCGATAATCTCCAGCAGTCGCTGACGGTCGGCGGGGCTGGCTTCACGCAGGGCGATGATCAGGGGCAGGGTGAACTTGCCTTCGCGCAGGTCACTGCCTACCGGCTTGCCCAGACGGACGGGGTTGCCGGTGTAGTCCAGCAGGTCATCTGCTATCTGAAACGCCAGTCCGATGTGATACCCATAGTCGGAAAGCGCCTCCACCAGCGACAGCGGAGCATGAGCCACCAGCGCCCCCGTACGACAGCATCCCTGAATGAACACTGCCGTCTTGCGATGAATGATGTCAAAGTAAGTCTGCTCCGAGATGGAGGGGTCGCCCGTGAAGAGCATCTGCAACACCTCCCCTTCGCTCATGGCGATAGCCACCTGGGACACCGTGCGGATAATCTCGATATCGCCATCCAGCGCCAGCAGGTGCATCGCTTTCGCCAGCAGGTAGTCGCCGGTCAGCACGGTCACGCCGTTCCCATACAACGCGCTGGCGGTGGGGCGTCCACGTCGTGTGGTGGTATTATCCACCACATCGTCGTGGATGAGGGTCGCCATGTGCATCAGTTCCGCCACCGCTGCGAGAGGAATGAGGCGACCACGGTCAACGGGCAGACCAGTGGCGTATGCACTCAGGCATACCAGCGCGGGGCGCAACCGCTTGCCGCCGGACGACAGTACATGCTGACCCAGCGACCAGATGGTGCGGACGGGCGAGGAGATCTCCTGCTCGATGCGCTCTTCCACGTCCCGCAGGTCGGGCGAGACAACCTCCAGCAGTTTGGCGATGTACGGGTCGGTGGTGTACTTGACAAAGGCTGTGGTATGGCTCATGGTTTAACTCCAGAATGAATGCAAACGATACCAAAAGTGAGTTCGCGCCACGCTACCTCCTCGAACCCTGCATCCCGCATGATTTGCGCCAGCTGCTCGCGCTCGGGGAAGTACTGCACAGAGGTCGGCAGATAGGTATATGCGTCCCGATGGCTGAGCAATCCCCCGATTCTGGGAAGCAGGTGATGAAAATAGAAGTAGTAGACGGAACGGAACGGCTGTCGGCGAGGGTGCGAGAACTCCAGGCAAACCACGCGCCCGCCCGGCTTCAGCACACGCCACATCTCTGCGAAGGCTTTCCGAATGTCCACCACGTTGCGGATTCCAAAGGCTACTGTGACGGCGTGAAAGGTATTGGGCGCAAAGGGCAAAGCCAGCGCATCCCCCAGCGCCAGCGTGATCGTGCGAGAATGGGCACTTTTCTGCACTTTGGATAAGCCCAGCTCCAGCATCGGATGGCAGAAGTCAATGCCCACCACCATGCCGCCCGCGCCCACCAGCTCTGCCAGACGGATGGCGAGGTCCGCCGTGCCGGTACACACATCGAGAGCCATATCGCCCGGTCGCAGGTGGGTTTCTCGCGCCGCTGACTCACGCCAGCGGTGGTGAATACGCAGGCTCAGCAGGGAGTTCAAGAGGTCATATCGCGGGGCGATACGCGCAAACATGTTGCGCACATAATCGCCCTTCTGCTCCCCGATAACTTTGGACTCATCCAGTAAAGTGCTCACCGTGTGTGCCTGTCGTGTCTTCGTTCACAATCTCGTAACGAGTATACCCTATACACTTAATGAGGTCAAACATCGCGGTTCGGCAGAGAGGTGTGCTGAAGGCGAAGAAGCCCCCAAGCCATCAGCGCCGCGTCCAGAGCGTTCTGACCTATCTGAGGCAGGTAGTGGTAATGCTCGAATGGGTGCAGGAGGCTCATCGGCAGGTAGGTCAAGCCGTGCCACAGCAACCACCAGCCGAACCATCGCCACGAACGCCGTGCCGCCGCCAGCACGCCCAGAAAGGCGAGAGCAGCCATCAGCGTGTTCCATGCATCTGGCACGAAGAACAGGTAGGGGTCCAAGCCGACCGTCTTCCAGTAGCGTATGCTCCCTGCTACGGGCAAGACGGTTTCCAGCAGATGCTGTAGCCCTATCAAGGGGGCGGAGCGCAACTGTTGTTGTTGATACCCGCTTGGTGAAGCTGGTAGCAGGGCGAAACGCAAGGCAAGAACACCGACGGCGATAGCCAGTATCAAACCCGCCGCCATCCATCCACGCCAGCCCCACTGCCTGCGCATGGCGAAGGCGAGCACCAGCGCCAGCGGAACCATCATCAGCGGTTGCTCGTACGCGCCGCACGACCCCGCGTAGAGCAGACCCGTGCCCAGCAGAAAGCGGCTCTTGCCCGTATCTCCCCACCTGACGAGCATCCACATGCCCCACACCGCGAGGCAGGTGGATAGTAGAGCGGTGCGTGAGGGAACCCAGACGATAAGCCGCTCGAAATCGCTGAACACCAACCTGTCCCAACCCCAGAAAAAGGCTCCCACCGCCAGCCACAAACCCCACCACTGCGAGCGAAACCGCGACATCCATGCCGACAGCGTGCGCGAACGGTTCACCCACACCAGCCATGCACCCACCAGCCACCATGCCGACCATCCCTGCGGGGTGTGCAAAGCGTTCGTCTGTTGCAGGCTGAGCGCGAGGGCAAGTGCTAGGGCAAACAGGTGCTGAAATCGCTCCTCCGATAGCCAGTGCGATAACCACCGGCGGGCGAACCAGAAGCAAACTGCGTACGCACCCAGCGCCGTCAGCACCGCCAGCAACCAGTTGGTCAGCCGGTAACCCCAGCCGGCTTCGCCATACAGCGTGTAATCCAGCAGGAGCGATAGGCAGGTGGTGGGGCGATAGAAGCCGTTTTGCAGGAACCAGTCACCTGTAAACCACTGCCACCAGCCCTGCAGTCCGCCGGTATTGCGCATGGCGTCGAGCATGGCAACGGTATCGGTATCGGTGCGTAGGGGCGCGTTCGCCATTACCTGCCTCAGCCCCGGCAGGTTCGCGACGAGGATAAGCAATATGCACCACAGGAGCGCGGTTGGCTGTCGTTTCATGGTTGCTCAGCGCCGCAGGTCTGGCTAATAACCTTGTCAGTAGTTGCTCAGAAACTGGTCTCTGTGCCTGCAGTCTATCCCATGCTGAGTAAGCTCGTCGCGTCACGTGCGTTTGAACCGTCTTTCCAGCTCCTCGTTGCTCAAGACGAGCACGACGGGGCGTCCGTGCGGGCACAGGTAAGGGTTCTCTGTATCCGCCAGCTCCTGAAGCAGGTGGGTCATCTCCACATGCGACAGGGCATCGCCCGCGTTCACCGCCATCTTGCAGGCGGTGGTGGCAATCAGCGTTTCGTCGGTGAGGGGAAGACGCCTCTGGATGCCCAGCTCGGCGATTTCGTCCAGCAGGTCGCGCACCAGTGCTTCCACGTTGCGCTGTCCCAGCCAGGCGGGCGCGCCGCGCAGAAGCAAACTGTCCGCACCAAACGGTTCCAGCAGAAATCCCATCGCGTGCAGTTCCTGCAGATGTTCGTTCACCAGCGCGGCGGTGCGTCGGTCGATATGAAACACCAACGGAGTGAGCAGGTGTTGAACGGGCACCGGCTCCTTCTGGCGCAGGACGGTGAGCTTCTCGTAAAGCACCCGCTCGTGTGCGACGTGCTGGTCGACAATGAGCAGACCGCGCAGAGAGATCGCGATGATGTAGGTGCGATTCATCTGCCCCAGCACCTGAAACCCTTCTAGCATTTCCGCGTAGGGTCGAATGGTTGTTTGAACTTCGGCAGGGGGTGTTTCGGTGAGGTCGATGCCTGCGCGGCGCATCAGCTCGGCGTGGAGCACCTCCTGCGGTGGCGGTGCAGGCGGTTGCCAGATGGATGGGGCGGAAGCAGGAGGCGTTGTGCCCGCAGGCATTTCCAGACCGGTCTGCAAGCCGGGCAGGGCAGAGGGAATCATCCCCTGCTGGAGGAGAGCCTGTCGGACGGCGTTCAGCACGGCGTGGTACACCTCGCCCTCGTGCGAGAACTTCACCTCCGCTTTGGTAGGGTGGACGTTCACATCCACGCTGTAGGGTGGCACCTGCAGGAAGATGGCGGCGATGGGATGGCGTCCTTCTGGCGTGAGCGAGCGATAGGCGTCATCCAGCGCACGCGACAACACCCGGTGCCGCACCAGGCGGCGGTTCACGAAAAAGCTCTGCATGGCGCGAGTAGGGCGGGTGAGGTGGGGTGGCGAGACGTAGCCGGTGATATGCAGGTATCCCTCGCTGTAGTCGATGGTGCGCAGTTCGCGTGCCACATCCCTGCCGAACACGGCTATCAGCGCATGGCGAGGGTCGCTGCTACCCTGCGAGGCGAATATCTCCTGCCCATTGTGAAGCAGGCGGAAAGAGATTTCGGGAAACGCCAGCGCAAAGCGGGTCATCAGCTCAGTGATATGCGACAGCTCGGTGGCGACGGTTTTCAGAAACTTCAGGCGGGCGGGAGTGTTGTAGAACAGGTCTCGCACGGTAACGGTCGTACCGACGCGCGCGGCGCACTCTTCCGCCTCCACCACCTGTCCGTTCTCCACCAGCAGGCGCATTCCGGTATCGAGGTCGGCGCGCCTGGTCACCATTTCGAACCGGCTGACGGCGGCGATACTGGGCAACGCCTCACCGCGAAACCCCAGCGTGACGATGGATTGCAGGTCGTCGGCATCGCGGATTTTGGAGGTAGCGTGGCGTTGCAGGCTGAGCAGGGCATCGGCAGGGCTCATGCCTTCACCGTCGTCTGCGACGCGAATCAGCCGTTTGCCGCCCTGTTCCACCTCCACGACAATAGTGCGCGCCCCCGCATCGATGCTGTTTTCCACCAGCTCCTTCACCACCGATGCGGGGCGCTCTACCACCTCTCCTGCGGCGATTCGGTTGACCGTTTGCTCGCCCAGCAGGTGAATGCGTGTAGGAGTATTATCGTTCGTTCCCGTTTCGTTCACTTCTTTGGTTCAACCGGTTTGGGCGGTGCTGGCGGTTTTGCTGCCGCCGACTTGAGCATCTGGGTGTAGCGCTGGATGCGCTCCTGATACATCTTCACCTGCGGGTCGGTGTCCGGCTTGCCCTCTTTCTTCAGCTTCGCCAGTTGCTCTTTGGCGATTTCGATCTGCTTGGCGATGATCTGCGGCGGCATGCTTGTGCCGGGCGGCATTCCAGGAGGCATACCTGGTGGTGTCTGGAAAGCCTCGGGGTTATCGCGCCGCCACCGCTCCATAGCCGCCTTCTGCCACGCTTTGTAGACCTCCGCGCGTTTGCTTACCACCGCGTCGAGCTCTTTCACCAGCGCGAGTTTCCGCTGGTCGAGCCGTTTGCGCTCGGCAGGGTCCGTCGTCGCGAACCGCTTCTGGTCCAGCTGGCGCGATTGCTCGATCAACTGGTCTCTGCGCTTCTCCAGCGCCGCCAGCTGCTCTGCCAGCGCCTTCTCTTTGGGGCTGGGTTTGGACTGCTTCGGCTTGGTCGGAACCTGCGCACCCGGAGGCAGGTTCAGCTCTTTCTTCATGATGGTAGGCGGCTTGGCGACGGGCTTGGGCGGCTCTTCGTGAGCGAGCGCTCCGCTGGTTATCACAAAGACTGCAGTAACAGCGACCGCGGCCAGAGTTCTTATCACCGGTCTTACCCTCCTCTGCTTGGCTTTTGCTATCTTCATTATATACGAAACGCACGACGGGTAGCGTTCTCTCGGTTGGGAGAGGGAGTGGCCCATCGGAAGGTTCGCCGTTGGAAGGCTGTCGGTAGCCTGTTGCCTGCAGGTAGGATATAATGTGAAGGGCAGTACTTGAAAACGGAGCCATTATGCGTTCTCGACCTCGCAAACGAACGGTGACTCGTCCACTCCGCAGGCGTCGTCGTCCTATCTGGCAACGCCTGCTGATATATCTTCTGCTACTGGTATTGCTGGGCATTGTGGTGGGCGGAGGCTCTCTGATATGGATGCTCCTGCAGGTGCGCGAGATGTTGCCCAGCAGTGAGCAGATTGCTAACCTGAAGCCCTATGAGGGCACCCGCATCGTGTCGCAGGATGGGGTGGTGCTGGCGACGCTCACCAACGAGCGCCGTGAGCTGGCGAAGCTGTCGGAGTTTCCCAAAGCGCTCATCGACGCGATCGTCGCGGTGGAGGACAGCCAGTTCTGGAAGCATCGGGGCGTCAGTCCCCGTGCGGTCGCTCGCGCTGTGTGGGCGAACCTGCGGGCAGGGCGGTATGCACAGGGCGGAAGCACCATCACCATGCAGTTGGCACGCAACGCTTTCCTCACCCAGAAAAAGACCTTCTCGCGCAAGATTCAGGAAGCTCTGCTGGCAGTGCAGATCGAACAGCACCTCACCAAAGAGCAGATCATGGAGACCTACCTCAATGAGGTGTACTTCGGCAGCGGCGCGTACGGCGCGAAGACGGCGGCGCGCGTGTACTTCAACAAGAATCTGAACCAGCTTACCCTGTCGGAATGCGCTTTGCTGGCAGGGTTGATACGCCGTCCCTCGGTCTACTCTCCACATGACAATATGGAGCTTGCCCTGCGTCGGCGGGATGTAGTGCTGGATCGGATGCGAGTGCTGGGCTTCATCTCCGCTGAGGAGTATGAGGCGGCGAAGCGCGAGAAGATACGCATCGTGCCCCGCCGTCGGGAAGGCATTGCTTTCAAGGCGCCCTATTTCGTGTTCCATGTGCTGAAGCAGTTGCGCGAAGACTACGGCGAGGAGCAGATATACAAAGCGGGGCTGACAGTAGAAACTACCCTCAACTGGCAGATGCAACAGGCGGCAGAAAAGGCGTTACGAGAGGGCATCGCAAAGTACGGCAGAGGCAGTGTGACACAGGGCGCGCTGATCGCGATCGACCCTCGCACCGGCTACATCCGTGCGATGGTGGGAGGGGTGGAGTTCAGCAAGTCGCAGTACAACGCCACCACGCAGGGCAGGCGCCAGCCGGGGTCGGCGTTCAAGCCCATCGTGTACTGTGCGGCTATCGACATGGGGAAGCTCACTCCCGACTCGCGCATTCTGGATGCTCCCGTAAGCTATCGCTCTCATCCCAAACCCTATCGTCCGCAGAATGCTGACGGGCGTTATCGTGGCTGGGTGACGGTACGCCAGGCGATTGCTTACTCCATCAATATTCCCGCGGTGAAGACCATTGCCGAGATTGGTCCGCAGACGGTGATCGAATATGCCCGCAAGCTGGGTATCCAGTCGCCGCTGGAGCCGAATCTTTCGCTGGCGCTGGGGTCGTCGGCGGTTAGCCCCATCGAGATGGCGGTTGCCTACAGCGTGTTTGCTTCTGGCGGGAACCGTCCGGAACCGATGGCGATCGTGCGGGTGAAAGACCGCGACGGCAAGGTGATTCAGGAAAACGCTCCGGTCATCACCTACGGCGTGATTGCGGAAAGCACTGCTAAGACCATGGATGACCTGTTGAAGGGGCCCGTGCACATGCCTGGCGGAACCGCCTATCGCGTCCTGCACGATTTCGAGGAGGCACGAGGCAAGACGGGCACCACCGACGAGGGGCGCGACGCCTGGTTCGTGGGCTACACGCCAGACCTGACCACGGCGGTATGGGTGGCGCGTGAGGTAGTAGATCCCGCGAAGAATCAGAAGGTGTACCTGCCGATGCCGCGCGTGTTCGGAGGTACGGTGTGCGCCCCCATCTGGAAGGAGTTCATGGTGCAGGCGGTGCCCCTGCAGAAGGCGTGGTTGCAGAAGCTTCAGCCGGGCGAGGTTCCGGTCAAGGAGCAGAAGCCGGAGAACGTGGACACCGTCACCCTGACGCTGTGCGACGACAGCGGGATGATTGCCACACCCAGCTGCCCGCGCACGCACAAATTCACCTTCCGCCGCGGCGAAGAACCCACCGAGCGATGTACCCTGCACGCGGTTCAACCCCCGGCTGGCGTAGAAACCACTCCCGATACCACGCCATCCACCGACGATCAGCCTGCGCCCATCGCACCGCCGTCTCCAGAAGCTGTGCCGCCTCCATCGCCAACCGCACCTCCCACCTTTCCCGGCGGTGAGCCAGCAGGGTTATCGCCGCGCGTCAGTGAGCCATCGCCGACGGGATCGCCGTCTGCGCCCCGCCTTTCCGAGCCGCGGGTGACGCCTCCGCCCGCCATCGAGCGCGTGCGAATCTGCGCGGACTCCGGCTTGCTGGCAACGCGCTACTGTCCAGAGGTGATTATCAAGACCTTCACGGCGGGCAAGGCTCCCCGGCGCCGATGCAACCTGCACCGTCCGCCCCCAGGAGAGGAGTAGCCATGCGCGGACGCTATGGGGTGGAAAAGCCAGAAACTCCGCAGGTGCCCGGCTTCAAGGTGTATGTGGCACTCATCGTGCTGGGCTTTACGGCGTTGGTACTGCGCCTGTGGTATCTGCAGGTGGCGCTGGGCGAGCAGTTGCTGGCGCAGTCGGAAAGCAACCGCAAGCGGTTCGTGCGTCTGTTCGCGCCGAGAGGGATGATTGTCGACCGCGCCGGGCGCACGCTGGCGATGAACCGCCCCGAGTTCGTGGTCAGCGTCTACCCGGCAGAGGTGGGCGACGACGATTCGGTTCTGCGGCGGCTGAGCGAGATTCTGGACATGCCCTTCGAGCAGGTGCTGGAGGCGGTGGGAGACAGGAAACAGCGTGCCCAGCGTTTCTATCCGGTTCCTCTGGCGGTGGGCGTGCCGCTGGACGTGGTGACGCGCGTGGAGGAGAACCGCCTCTGGTTGCCGGGGGTCAGCGTCAACCCTCAGCCGGTGCGCTGGTATCCCGATGGCAAGCTGGCGTCGCACGTGCTGGGAATGCTGGGCGAAGTGAACGCCGACGAGCTGAAAGATCTGCGTCCGGCAGGGGTGGCGCAGGGTGAGTATGTGGGCAAGATGGGTGTGGAGCGCGCGCAGGAGCGGTGGCTGCACGGTCGCGCGGGGGGCAAGTGGGTGGAAGTGGACGCACGCGGGCGCCAGCGACGGGAAATCGAGGAGACGCCCGCAGAGCAGGGCGCGACGGTTATGCTGACCATCGACAAGCGGTTGCAGAGGGCGGCAGAAGAGGCTTTCGGCAACCGTGTGGGGGCGGTGGTCGCACTGGACCCGCGTACGGGCGAGGTGCTGTTGTTAGCCAGCTTTCCGCGCTTCGACCCCAACGCCTTCGCACGTGGGGTGAAGCCTGCCGTGTGGAGAGAGATTTCCAGCCATCCGTACCATCCTCTGCAAAACCGCGCCATCGGCAGCCGCTATCCGCCCGGCTCCACGTTCAAGATGGTCACCGCGGCGGCAGGGCTCCATACGGGAGTCATCACGCCGTACACCAGCTTCTACTGCCCGGGTGCCCTGCAACTGGGCAAGTGGCGATTCCGCTGTCACCGCAGGCATGGAGCGACCGGCTTCGTCAAAGCCATCGGCGAGTCGTGCGACGTGTACTTCTATCAGGTGGGTCTGAGGATGGGTATCACCGCGCTGGCGGAGATGGCTCATGCCTTCGGGCTGGGGGAGACGACCGGCATCGACCTGATAGGCGAAAGCAAGGGTAACATCCCCACTCCGGAGTGGAAGCGAAAGCGCTACAAAGAGGGGTGGTACGACGGCGATACGGTGAACGCCTCCATCGGTCAGGGCTTTGTGCAGTGCACGCCCTTGCAGATGGCGCAGGTCGCCGCGGCGGTAGCGAACCGGGGCACCATCATGAAGCCGTTTGTGGTCAAGCAGATTATCCGGTCAGACGGAACCGTGTTGCAGACGGAGCCGACCGTGCTGAAGCAGGTGCCTCTCGCCCCGCAGTACTGGGAGTGGCTGGCGCGGGGAATGCGCGACGCGGTGGTGGGACGCGGGGGAACGGCGCACGCCGCCAACCTGCCGGGCATTGCTGTTGCGGGCAAGACGGGCACTGCCGAAGACCCGCCTCGCCCCAAGCCGCACGCCTGGTTCATCTGCTACGCGCCGATGGAGAACCCGCGTATCGCGCTGGCGGTGGTGGTGGAGCAGGGGGGACACGGCGGCGCGGTGGCGGCGCCCATCGCCCGGCACATTCTGGAGACCTTCTTCGATATCCAGCACACCCGCACGCGCGGAGACGCCAGCGCGACGGACTGAACTGATTGCCCTCAGCCTACCTTCCTTGCTGGGTGCGCACCGAGTCGCCGAACGCCCACCCGCACAGGAAGCCAAACCACAACAGATTGGGCGCAAACAGCACCACCTGGTCCCGCCCCGGCAGGTAACTCAGCACAAAGCCGAGCGTCAGCCCAACCACCGCGCCCACCACCCGCGTCAGGGTACGGTGAAAGGCGTTCTGGGTAGCGGCTATCAGCAGATACAGGAACGCCGCCGCGTAGAAGGCAAACAGCCCCAGCACACCCAGCAGACCGGCCACGGGCAGACGAGCCTGTGGAACGCCCTGCCGATGGGGCCACCACACCACCTGCGCAATCGGCTCAATCCTGCCGCTGAGAGCGAGCAACGCGCCCGCGAACATGCTGGCGGTCAGCATCAACAGCACCAGCGCGCCGCTCCACCGGCTGACGAAGCCGATGCCCTGAAAGACGCCGTCCGCCTCCAGCCCGAGATACCAGGGCGCCAGCACCAGCATAGCCACCACTATCCAGCCGAACATCAGTCCGTAGCGTGCCCATAGCGTGTGCATCGGCGTGGCGCGAGGGGGCGACGTGCCCGCGAAGTAGCGCTGGCGCAGGAGGGCGTCCAGCTTGGACTGTGCGCTGGCGGAGCGGGGGTTGCACTGCAGGGCGCAGGTGAACATGGCAATAGCCTCCTCGATGCGTCGCTCCTGGCGGTACACGTCGCCCAGTATCTCGTACGCCTGCGCGTTGTGGCGCTGGAGGCGAAGCACCCTCTTTGCCAGCGATTGCGCCTCGTGCAGGTTGCCTCGTGCATAAGCCAGCATGGCGCTCTGCAGGAGCTGCTGTGCTTCGATTTCGGAAGTGCGCCCCGTTGTGGTGGAGGAAAACCCTCCTGTGGCGCGTTGATGGGAAGAGGGGCGCGAGCGGGGCGGTGGGGTAGTAGTGGTGTTCCCCGTGCCGGAGCGTGCGCTCTGGGCGCTCCGCCGCATCAGGTCATAATCGGCGCGCAGGGAAGGGCTGGAAAGCACCCGATACGCCTCCGTAATCTCCTTGAAGCGATGTTCCGCATCCGGCGAGCGGTTCACGTCGGGGTGGTACTTGCGGGCGAGCTCGCGGAACCGACGGCGAATCTGCTCGTCGGTGGCGTTGGGCGATACGCCCAGCACCTCGTAATAGTCCCGTTCCGGCATGCGCAACATGCGGTCATTCCCCCAGAAACGCGCCGCCCCCGGCGGCGTATCCCTGCCAGAAGCCGATAATCATGCTGGCAATCCACAGCGCAATCAGCAGATACACCCCGACGCTCAGCGCAATCACCGCCTGATGGCTCTTCACGTCGGTCTCCTGCTCATAATATTCGGCAACTTTGTCCATCATCGCATCCACGTTGCCGGTGCTCTCGCCCGTGCTCAGCATGTCTAGCACCAGCGGAGGCATCACGCCCGTCTGCCGGAACGCGCTGGACAGCGATTGCCCGTGCTCCACAGCAGTGACCGCCGTGCGGAGGCGTTTGGTCAGGTAATAGTTGTCTGTGGCGAGGGCGGAGATGTTCATCGCACGCTGAAGAGGCACGCCCGCCGAGAAGAGCGCCGCCATCGCCCGGCTGAATCGCGCCATCGCCAGTTGCCTCACCAGCCCGCCAATGCCGGGAATGGTCAGCTTGAGCCAGTCGTATGCCTCGCGGATCGCCTCTACCTGCAGGGCGATACGGAACACGGCGACTATCACCAGCACCGCCAGCAGGATGGGACCCGCCCAGCCGACCGTCTCCCGCAGGTAGGGAACCAGTCCCCCGCCCACCACCAGTATCGGTATCTTGGGGATGAAGATGCCTGCCACCAGCAACACCTTTGGATAGAAAGTGCCCGCACGGATTTTGAGGCGCAGCTTGTAATCGCGTTCCAGATAGTCGGCAATGCGGTCGAGCATGGTGTCCAGCAGTCCGCCCTCCTCGCCCGCCTGAATGAGCGCAATCTGCAGTTCATCAAACACGTGCGGATGCTTGCGTAACGCTGACACCAGTGACTTGCCCTGCATCAGGTCGTTCACCACCGCCTGTACCACCCGTCGCAGGCGCGGCTTGCCGGTGTTCTCGGCAACGGACATGAGCGCACGATGCACGGGAATACCAGCCCGCACTGCCGTCGCCAGCTGGCGGTAGAAGATAGCGAGGTCGCGCACCGAAACGCCAGAGTGCACGGGGTAGACCACCCTGTTCATCACGGCAGATTGCGCCTGCGCAGTGCTCGGAGCGCGTTCGGGGTGCACATCCAGCAGGAGCAGTCCCATCTCGCGCACGATGCCTGCCGCTCGGCGCGTGTCTTCTGCTTCCACCACGCCGGTCACCGTGCCACCCTGCTGGTTTTTTGCGGTATAGCGGTACAGGGGCATGGCTCTCACCTCTCAGGGCGTCTGGAAGAACTCGTCCACGAACCGGAACATGCCGGTAAAGTACGAGTGCACCAGCCATATCAGCGCGGCACCCCCCAGCACCAGCGTCGCGAGGCAACCGAGCCGCACCAGCGCCAGCGACGCCCTCTGGTACCGCTCGCGCAGGGTCTCCTCGTGGTAGCCCGCCGCGCGGTCAAGCATCCCGGCAATCTCCCCGCTCTGCTGACCCGCCGACACCAGGCTGATGGTCTCCCAGTCAAACAGACCGGTCGCCTGCAGAGCCTTGTCCACGCTCTGCCCCTGCCGGATGATAGGGAGGGCTTCGATGAGCTTCTCTCGCACGAAGACGTTGCCGGCGGAAGGAGCCGCCGCCTCCCACGCGCTGACGGCAGGTACACCCGCCGCAAACATCCTGTGCAGGGTACGCAGGAAAGCGGTCAACGCACGCTGGCGATTGAGCGCACCAAACACGGGCAGGCGCATCACCACCGCGTCTTTCCATCGGCGGTTGGCGGGCAGGTCGAGGAACCACCAGATTCCCCCTGCCACCAGCGTGATTGCCAGAAACACGGGCAGGGAGCGGGTCAGGAGCAGTTCCAGATACCGCCCGCCGAAGAGCGAGAAGTCGCCCCGCGCCATGCCATAGTAGAACGCGGGGAAGAGCGGTATCACCAGCATCAACATCGCCACGCCGTTCAACAGCAGGAGGCGCGGTATCCACAGCCTGCGCCACAGGGCATGTTCCTGCTCATAGTGCGTGGCGATTTCGTCGCAGATAATGTCCAGCGATCCGCCCAGCTCGCCTGCGCGGAACATGCCCACCACATGGGGCGCGAACAGGCGCGGGAACTGCTCCAGTGCCTGCGACAGTGACTGTCCGAGATGCGCGTTTGCCAGCATCGCACGCGCTACTGCCTGCAGGGATTCGGGCATGGAGGGCTGGTTGCACATCTGGCTCAGGGCGCTGACCGGATTGTTGCCTGCGCGAAGGAGCGCAGCCAGCTGGCGGAAGAATACGGCGCGTGCATGCAGGCTGGCGGTGGCGCGTTCGGCGCGGCGGTCTGTGGGCTGGCTTCGCGCCTGCGATGGTGGGGGCGTATCTGCTACCGAGACGATACGCCGGACGGCAAACCCCCTTGCCTGCAGGATTTGCTGGAGGCTTGCCTCGTCGTTCGCCTGCAGGGTGCCGTGAACTGGTCTGCCTGTGGTTTCGTCAACCGCCTCGAAGCGATAGGTCGGCATCTTGCAGTTTCCACACCTTCTGCGCCCGCACCTCGGGCTGTTCGAGCAGTTGTCGGACGGGCGTGCCGTCTGGCAGGGTCAGGTCGGGCGCAATCTCCAGCAGAGGAATCAGCACAAATGCTCTACAGTGCATGCGCGGATGAGGCAGGGTGAGCTGTTCGGTCTGCATCTGCACGCCCTCGTACAGCACGATGTCGATGTCGATGGTTCGTGGGTTGCCGTAGTGCGTCCGCACGCGCCCACCCGCCTGTTCCACCGCCAGCACGTGCTGTAACAGGTCAGTCGGCTCCAGCGTGGTGCGTATCTCGACCACCGTGTTCAGGTACATGGGCTGAGGCGTATCGTAGCCCACCGGTTCGGTCTCGTACACGCTGGCGCACTGTACTACCTCTACCTGTGGCGTGCAAAGCCGGGCAATCGCCTCGCGCAGGTGACGCAGGCGGTCGCCCTGATTCGAACCCAGACTCAGCCATGCTCTTTTGCTCATCCGGTCTACTTGCCGAATCCGGAGAACGGCGGCACGCGCTTGCGCAACAGCGTGAAGAGCGAAGCCAGCATATTCGCCCGCTCTACCTGCTCCTGGCTCTCGATAGCGTAACGGGCAATCGCCAAGCGGCGCTGTTCTTCCTCGCGCGGTGTGGAGTGGCGTCGGGCGAGCAGTTCCTCGTGGACATGCCGCAGTTCACCGTTCTCCACCCAGAAACCATGACACTGATCGCACCCGTCCAGTTCTATCGGTGAGTCGTAGAGGTAGCGATAGGGGTGCAGTCGGATGGCACAGCGCGGACAGCGTCGGTCTACAGTCTCCTCAGGAGAGTAGACCACGTCAGGTACGGCGTTTTCCTCTATCGATAGCAGGATCAGCGGGTCTACCTGCATCAGGGCGCGCAATTCAGCCTCATCAAACCAGACTCCTGCACAGGCGGGGCAGACGTCGACGTTGACACCATAGTAACGCTGAACCTGCATCTCGATTCCGCAGTCAGGGCAAAGCAGAGCACTCATGGGCTATCCTCCGGTTGTAAGCTGGCGTGCATCTCCCATTATACCTTACAGTGTCCTCACTCATGCTGACAGAACCAGCTGTAGCGACTGGATTCGCTATCCGGGATAGGAATCTTCCAGCAGAACACCTCATCAGGCACGCTCTCCGGGCAGTTCCAGATAACCGCGGGCTGGTTCGCCTTGAGCCATTTCGAGTGTCCGTCGAAGAACAGGAACACCGCCCCACCATGATGCACCACCGACGGACAGTCGGCATTGACGGGATGATACGCGCCATCGTTGAGGGTGATCTGTTCATCAATCAGCAGGGCGAAACGCGCCGGACGCTCCACTGCCGTTTCGGAGATGAATGCCGCGCCCGCATTCATCGAGTAGCTCAGCAGTTTCTCCTCGCGTGGGTCGGAAGGGCATACATATAGTCCGGCGTTCTTCACGTAGGGGTAAAGCACGCCGCTGACCGGTCCCTTCACTGCCAGCCAATCGGGGTTGACGGGGGCGGTGGTCTCCTGTCCAACGGGAACGGCGTAGATACAGGGCACCCACTGGGCGCCGGAGTTCCAGAGGAAGTTGCGCATCCACGGAGGCCATGCCGAATCCACCCATCCGCCCATGCAGTTACCGTCGCCGTTGCCGGGGTTTCGTCCGTCGTAGTCGGTGCGGTACATGACCAGCGCCAGCCCCAGCTGGCGGGTGTTTGCGAGGCAGGTCGCCTGCCGTGCCTTCTCGCGGGCTTGAGCAAACACGGGAAACAGGATCGCTGCCAGAATGGCGATGATGGCGATCACCACGAGCAGCTCGATCAACGTGAAGGCTTTGAGGTGACGCATCGTTGGTTGCCCTCCCTCACAGGCAGATTAGGTGCATCACCATTATAGCGAGATTCTGTGAAGCCGTAAACAGCTCTGGTGTTGCTCATCGCTCGAAGCGGAATGACCGGGGTACCCATGTCATTACGAGGGGGCAACGACGAAGCAATCTCTTCCAGCTGCCGCGATACGCATGGGGATTGCTTCGCCTTCTGGCGAAGGCTCGCAATGACACGAGTTTTGTGTCATTGTGATGTAATTAGTGTCATTCTGAGCAAAGCGAAGAATCTCTGCCACACGGGGAAACGAGATGCTTCGCCTGGCGGCTCAGCATGACAGCAGAATTGGAGGGCGAGGAACCCCTGCCGAGCCGATTGTTGACCTAACCCCACCGCCCCTTCCCTGCGAGGGAAGGGGAACAGACGCCTCTCCCCGTTTCGGGGAAAGGTTGGGAGAGGGGTCAGCTCACCGCGAGGTTCGCCCTCCAGTGTTTGCCAACCTACCTGCCGTAACCGCCAGGTGCTGGTGGCGGCGCCATAGGCGTTCGGGACTGCCCGGGCCCAGGAGGTGCCAGGTTCACTCCCGGTGGTGGTGTGCCGGAGACACGCTTTGGCCCGGCGAACCACGTGCGGGCATAGAAGAAACCGGCGATGACCAGCACCACGACAATCACGATGATAGCCACTGCAGGCGGTATCTCGCGCTTCATTTCACACCTCCAGATGGCGCTCCCGGCATTGCCGGGAGCGCCAGTGATTTACGGATTCAGCACGGGATCGGCGTCACGGTCAGCCTGCACCGTCCACTCATGGGGGAAAGTATGTCCCCACTTGCGGGTGGACACGTGACCGTCCGTCCAGATGATGTTCTGCATGCTGTTGAAGAAGCCCTGTATGGCAGGATCGCGTGAACTCCAGTCGGTGCCGGTGCAGGTCCAGGTGTTCCAGCCCAACCGCAGGGGATAGTCCAGGTGTCCGTCCTGCCACGAGTCGGGGCAGTGTCCGTTCACCACATAGATGGTTCCCGCGGGCTCTTGCAGAGCTGCCTGACTGAGGAAGCGATCCCAGACGATGCCATAATGCGCGCCCGGGTTGTTATCGCGCCAGGGGGTGAAGTTCCACGTTCCGACGCCGTTCAGCATGTAGGAGAAGTAGAGGGTGTTGCCGTCGGGGCTGAGGTTGATGTTCAGCGCCTTGCACACCCACGGTGCGTTGGCATCGTACTCCGCCTCAAGCTGCGGTGAAAGGAACACGCGCGTGTTTTTCACGTACGGCTGAAGGAGCGCGGGCCAGTAGACCCAGGGCCCTGGTGAACAGCGCGGATCACCTTCGTAGGGCAGTCCGAAGCCCAGCAGTTTCTCGTCATAGTCCTGCGAGTACATCATCAAGGCGAGACCCTGCTGTTTCATGTTGCTGATGTCGGATGCCTGACGTGCCTTGGTGCGTGCCTGTGAGAACACGGGGAACAGGATCGCTACCAGTATCGCAATAATCGCGATAACCACCAGCAGTTCGATGAGCGTAAAGCCTTTGTGTTTCATCGGGAGACCTCCTTCGAAAGTATAAGATGCCCTCCTTATCTTGCTGGAGCATATCTACGCTGTCAGCCGGTATATCTCCTTCGTCAGCTGGAGAATAAAGCACGGAGGTACCTCCCGCTGAGGTACCTCCGTTGCGATCAACATCCTCACGTTCTTCCAGCGCTGCCCCAGACTCCTTACCGCCGCTAGTCACCGCCTGCTGGAGGCTGGGCTGGGGGAGCCGGGCGGTTTACGTTGGTTGGTCGCTTGGCGGACATCTCTTTCGGTCCCTGAAACCATGTGCGACCGTAGAAGAACCCGATGACAGCCAGCACCACGGCTATCAGAATCAGAACCACTGCTGTTGGTATCTCGCGCTTCACATCACACCTCCACAGAGCGCCCCCGGCAGTGCGGGGGCGCTGGTTGCCTACTGGTTGAGGAATGGGTCTGCGTCACGGTCCGCCTGCACCGTCCATTCATGCGGCAGGGTGTATCCCCACTTGCGCGAGGACACGTGGCCGTCTGTCCAGATGATGTTTTGCATGCTGTTGAAGAACCCCTGCACGTTGGGGTCTCGCGAATGCCAGTCCATGCCGGTGCAGGTGTAACTGCTCAGTCCCATTCGCAGGGCATAGTCCACATCGGAGTCGGACCAGGAGTCCGGACAATGCCCGTTCACCACGTAGATGGTATTGGAAGGTTCCGCCAAACTGCCCTGATTAACGGCTCCCCACCAGACGATGCCGTTGTGTGCCATGAACACACTCTGACCACCGTCGAGCCAGGGGGTGATATCCCAGGAGAAGAGCCCGTTGAGCATGTAGGAGAAGTAGAGGCGGTTACCTTCGCGGTTAATGTTGAGCTCCGGACAGATCCACGGCGACTCCGTGACGTCCAGGTAGGCTTTGAGCTGAGGCGAGAGAAACACCTTCTCGCTCTTCACGTAGGGCTGAAGGAGCGCGGGCCAGTACACCCACGACCCCTGCGAACAGCGTGGGTCGCCTTCGTAGGGCAGACCGTAGCCCAGCATCACCTCGTCATAGTCCTGCGAGTACATCATCAGCGCAAGACCCTGCTGTTTCATGTTGCTGATGTCAGATGCCTGGCGTGCCTTGGTGCGTGCCTGTGAGAACACAGGGAACAGGATCGCCGCCAGTATCGCGATAATCGCGATAACCACCAGCAACTCAATCAGCGTGAAAGCGTTGCGTTTCATCTTGAGACCTCCTTCTGAACTAAGAGATGGCTTGTTTTTGCACCAAGAGGTCGGCGATTGACCTCGAAAACCAACGGATTGGGGCGGGTCTAGTTTTCTGTTCCTCTCTCACCTCCCTTGTGTTGGCGCAATGAAGATGTCCGTACCACCAGCTGGGGCTGAAGGAGGGCGCTTTGCACTTCAGCATCCGGATGGTTCATCCGGTGGCGGAGCATCTGCCATGCCTGCTGGCACATCTCCTCCAGCGGCTGGCGGAGAGTGCTCAGAGGTACCTCCAGGTACTCCGTGTCCTCGATACCGTCGCATCCAATCAGAGCCACATCATCGGGCACACGTACACCCAGCTTCCGCAGTCCATGATATGTCCCGATAGCCATCTCATCGTTGTGGCAGAAGATGCCGTCGGGCAGTCCGTAGGTGCGAACGTACTCCTGAATGGTGTGGCTGGATGCAGACCGTGACTGGTCTGGTACCTCGATGTACTCCGGGGGAAGCCCCGCCTCCTGGATGACCTTGTTGTAGCCAGCACGTCGCGCGTCGCGTCCATAGCACGAGTTGGTGTTCGCCAGATATGCAACACGACGACAGCCGCTTTCCAGCAGGTGACGCGTAGCCATCTGCCCACCTGCGTACAGGTCCACCCCCACGCGATCCGCTCCTTCCCAGTAGAACGCTCCCATGCCGACGAACGGTGTCCCGCGTTTCTGGAGGTAGTGACTGACCGATTGCAGGTAGACCGGACATTCCCAGGCAATGATGCCATCCACGTCGCCCAGCTCCGGTCGGGTGCCTGGCGGAAGATGTGCCACCTGTTGCATCAGCGTGCGGTAACCACTCTCCCGCAGGGACTCTTCCACCATCTGGATCACCCGCGCGTGCAGGCTGGTGCGAACGAACGGCATCCACAGCGCGACCATCCGCGTGCGCCCGGTCACCAGCGATCGCGCCGCCAGGTTCGGGGAGTACTCCAGCCGTTCAGCAGCCTCCAGCACCCGTTTCCTCGTTTCCTGCGAGATGAGGTGCGCCCCCGACCCGCTGAGCACGCGGGAGACGGTAGAAGGCGACACGCCAGCCTCTTCCGCTATTTTCCGGATGGTTACGCGCATGTGCTATTGCCTTTATGCAAACGTATGTGCATGATGCAAACGTTTGCATATAGTGTATCGCATCTTCCCGAAAATGTCAAGCATCTCCGCGGAGGGTGTTTGGAATCTCATACTCGTGGCACGGGCGTCCTCGCCCATACGCCCAGAAATCCACATCAACTGACCCCATCGTGTCGCCAGAGACGGGTGAGCAGTGCCTTCATCATGGGCAAGATGCCCGTGCTACGGGTTTTCAAATACCCTCAGCATCTGCGCGGCGCGAATAAACCCGTGAAAACACGGGTTTCTCTGCATCCCTGCGAAAAAAAACCATGCGGAAGCTTGCATAATCATAGACAAGGCGTTATAATAATAGCCATGATGTTATGCTTTTGAGGTGTGCCATGCGGGCGCATATCCTGGAAGTGCACGGTCCCAACAGCGTGGAGCTGTTCAAGGCGCTGTCTTCGGAAACGAGGGTGCGCATCCTAGAGCTCCTTGCCGAGGGCGATAAAAACATCAACGAACTGGGGCAGGCGCTTGGTATCTCTCAGCCTGCCGTCACCAAGCATACCCAGATTCTGGAGCAGATGGGGCTGATCCACACCGAATACCGCCCCGGCGTGCAGGGGATGCAGAAGCGCTGTCGGCTCGCCTACGACCGCTTCATCATCTCTTTCGAATCCCAGCAGGTGCCGGAGCATCGTGTGGAAGAGATCGCCATGCCGGTCGGGCTGTATACACTGGTGAACCCCACGCCCACCTGCGGACTGGCGAACAGCGAGCGCATCATCGGCTTTCTGGACGACCCTCAGTCCTTCTTCGAACCTGAACGGGCTACTGCGCAACTACTGTGGATGGCAGAGGGTTTCGTGGAGTACGTCTTCCCCTGCACACTAGGGGCAGGAGCGGAAATACATCGTCTGGAGCTGATGATGGAAGTCTGCTCCGAGGCGCCCAACCACAACAACGACTACCCCTCCGACATTACCCTGTGGATCAACGGCGTGGAGGTCGGCACATGGACATCGCCCGGCGACTTCGGCGGCAGGAGGGGACGCTTGAACCCCACTTGGTGGAGCGACTGCATGACGCAGTACGGCATGTTGAAGATCTGGTCGGTGGATGCGGAGGGCAGTTATGTGGATGGCACACCCGTATCCGAAACCACCATTGCCGACCTGATGCTCTCCCCACACCACCCGATCGTGGTGCGCATCGGGGTGAAGCCAGATGCTGAGCATATCGGGGGGTTCAATCTGTTCGGGCGTGGTTTCGGCAACTACGAGCAGGACCTGGTCTTACGCCTGCATTACGTGACAAGGTCGGTAGGCGGACGTACGGAGGTTACCGCTGGGCAGGAAGGAGGTGAGAGACGGTGAGTTCATCCATGAAGCGGGAGATTCCCGGCTGGGTTGCCGCGCTGGTGATCGTGGTGATTCTGGCGGTACTGGCGTTTGCTGGATATCGCTACTTCACCTCAGGCGCGGCGCGCAAACCCGGGGATTACCCGCCAGAGGCGTACCAGCCGCCCGGGTATGTTCAGCCTTCGCAGACGCCGGGTGCAACGACCGGCGGAAGGTAGACGCCATTGGTGGCATTATCACGGGCGACCGTGGCGATCGCCCAATCCCGTAGCATCTGCTACGATCATCAAAACATCAAAAACCAGAGGAGGTTTCGGAAAAAATGCAAAGGCGCAAAGCGTTCACGCTGATCGAGTTGCTCGTCGTGATCGCCATCATCGCGATACTGGCGGCGATCCTGTTCCCGGTGTTCGCCCAGGCGCGGGAAAAGGCGCGGGCGACATCCTGTCTGTCCAACATGAAGCAGCTGGGTCTGGCACTGCAGATGTTCGCCCAGGACCACGACGAGTACCTGCCCAAGGCATGGTTCAACGACGAGCCTGACACTTCGTGCCCGCAGTGCTGGGGCTACAGGGACCCCATGTGGGGTTGGGACTATGTGCTCCTGCCCTACGTGAAGAACAAGCAGATCTATCAGTGCCCGTCCGACTCGCAGAGCTGGCCCCGCGGCTTGTGGAACGATGAGTGGAGCAACCTGCCCGACAGACCCGATGCGGACAACATCCCCGGCTCCTATCGCATCAACATCAGCGACTATCCTAACGGTCCGTGGAATGCGCTGAAGCTGGCGGCGCTGGAGAAGCCGGCGGAAGCTATCCAGATCGTGGAGAGCCTGCCGGGCGTCAATAACGCTCAGTGGCACCAGGTCGCAACGTGGGAGGCGAATGAGGGCTACGTGTGCATCGACTTCACCGATAACGTCGCCTTCAACCGCCACAACAAGACCAGCACCGGCACCATCGCCCAGCGCAATCAGGGCGGCTCCAACTATGTGTTCGCCGACGGGCACGCCAAGTACATGACCTGGGGACAGACCTGGCGGCGTATCGGCGACGATGTGCAGAAGGGTGGACAGATCGTCACCCCGACGCCCTGGCGCCAGAACTTCTCCGGCTGGGACGACCGCTGTAACTACCGCGAGGGACAGAACCGCTAACCGCACAACGAGGGTGGGGGGAACTCCCCCCGCCCTCTTTATCTCGTGGAGGGCATCATGGCAACTTACACCAATCCGGTCTACGCACGCGATTTCCCCGACCCGCATGTGCTGACCTGGCGCGGCAAGTTCTACGCCTACGCTACCCACTCGTCCGGTCATGACTTTCAGGTGATGGAATCGACCGACCTCGTGCACTGGACGCACAAAGGTAGCGCCTTCCGTCCGCCATGGTCCAGAGAGCATCTGTGGGCACCGGAGGTGATTGCGTACCGCGGCACGCTGTACATGACCTACTCCGCACGCAACCCGCAGACCGGCAAACACGATATCGGTATCGCCACCAGCACCAACCCATTGGGTCCCTTCACCGACCGGGCAATCCTGGTGCGCGGGGACGACAACCGCGTGGGGGTGATCGATACCCACATCTTCTTCGATCGCGACCGCACGCCCTATCTGCTCTATTCGGAGGAGGACCCGCGTGCCATTGTGATGAGGCGGATGTCGCCCGACCTTCTGCGCGTGAGCGAGGAGAAGACGGTGCTTCTGCGCCCCGATCGCGACTGGGAGAAGGGCATCGTGGAAGCGCCCACCATGCTTTACCGCAATGGCACCTACTACCTGTTCTACTCCGGCGGCTGGTTCCAGAGCTACAAGCGCGATGCCTGTTACGCTGTTGCCTACGCCACCGCCTCCTCGCTGAAAGGACCGTACACCAAGCGGGAAGTTCTGCTACAGACAGTGCCCGGCAAGGTGTACAGCCCCGGTCATCAGTGCATTGTGAGCCTGCCCTCCGGCGAGATGTGGATGCTGTATCACGCCTGGGACAACCAGAACGAGCCGTTGTACGGCTCCAATCCGCTGGGGCGCACGCTGAGGCTGGACAGACTGCTGTGGAAGGACGGCAAGCCGTTCGTGGACGGTCCCAGCACCGAGCCGAAACCCGCGCCGAAGATACGCTGAACGCCATGCAGTTTCGCTGGATGCACAACATACACCCTGCCGAAGGTGCCAAAGGGTTCCTTGTCCTGCCCGGCGGACATGTGCTTGCCACGCGTACAGAGGGAACCCCCGGTGGCGTGCGCGTGGTGTGCTCCATCAGCCGCGATGGCGCACGCACGTGGGAACATCTGAGCACCATCGTCTCTGACCCAGACCCCACCACCGACATCGGAGACGGAAACCTGTGCCTCACCCGCAGGGGAGAACTGTTCTACGTGTACCGTCACAACCGCTATCGGGGCGAGTATGCGCGTAACCCCTACTACTCGGTGAAGGTAGCCATCAGCACCGACGGAGGCAGGACGTGGAAACCGCATTCTACCGTGTTGGAAGCGCGTCCCACCGGCGAGGGACCCAGCCGGGGGCTCTGGGCGCCTTTTCTGTTCGAAACCCGTTCGGGCGTCCTGCAGTGCTACTATGACGACGAGTACACACCCTGGCGCGAAGGGTTTTCCGGTCACCAGTGGGTGCGGATGCACACATGGAACACGAGAACCCGCCGTTGGGAGAACCCGGTGACTGTCAGTCGGGCGCACAACCCGCTACACCTCTCACGCGACGGGATGCCCAGCGTGGTACAGCTGCACGACGGCAGGTTGCTGTGCGTGCTTGAAAGCGTGCAGACCCTTCCACCCCACGCGGGCGTGATACGGTGCGTGGAGTCGCGCGACGGCGGGCGAACATGGTCGTGGCAGACTCGCGAACGACAGGTGGTGTATGAACCACGCAACACGCGCTTCATGGCGCTGGCACCATGGGTGACTGCCCTCTGGGATGACATCCTTCTCTGTGTCTTCATCACCGACGAAGACCGTACCGAGCCCGATAAGCCGGGCACGCCGCCGCCTCAGCTGAATATGGACGTGAAGTGCGTGTGGAGCACCGATGGAGGCAGGACGTGGAGCCGTCCAGCACAGACGGTGTACAGCGACACGCACAAATGCTACATGCCCGGCGTCGGTGTGTTGAAACGCCAGGCGGAGGAAGCAGAGGTTCTGGTGCTGTTCCTCGAAACAGAGAAGGGATTCTTCAGCCGAAGAGGCGTGGTGAGGAGGGAATAGATGCACCAGGAGCCTGTCGCCCATTCGGTCTGCCGGTGGTATCAAAGGGCATGGCGTCGCGCCGTCATCGATATGCACATCTCTGATTGGGACCCTCGCTTCCTCTCGCAATTCGACGCCGACCAGTACGTGGAAGCGTTGCGCCGGGCGCGGGTGCAGTCCGTCGACCTGTACGTGCAGTCGCATACGGGGCTGTTCAACTACCCCACGAAGGTGGGCAAACAGCACGCCAACCTTGCTGGGCGGGACATTGTGGCGGAGGTGATCGAGCGGTGTCGGCAACACGGCATTGCGGTGGTGCTGTACACCAGTCTGATCTTCGACCGATGGGCGTTCGACACCCATCCGGAGTGGCGCGGGTGCGATGCCGACGGCAACGAATTCGGACGCAACAGTCGCTACGGGGTAGTATGCCCAAACTCGCCCTATCGCGACTACGTGCGCGCCTGGGTGGAGGAGATGTGCCAGCGCTATGAGTTCGACGGGGCGCGTTTCGACATGACCTTCTGGCCCGGTATCTGCTACTGCACACACTGCCGCCGACGCTGGGAGGAAGAGGTGGGTGGCGAAATGCCCCGTGTGGTGGACTGGACAGATGAGCGGTGGGTGATGTTCCAGCGCAAGCGCGAGCAGTGGCTGGCAGAGTTCGCAGGGATTGCTACCAGCACGGTGAAGCGCCTGCGCCCGAACGCCTCCGTGGAGCATCAGGCGTCCACCTATCCAGCGATATGGGGCACGGGGGTGTCGTATCCGCTGGTGGCGCATAACGACTTTCTGCAGGGCGATTTCTATGGCGACGCGGTGCAGGGCTCCTTTGTGCGCAAACTGCTGGACGAGCTGACCCCGAACCGGCCCTGCGCTTTCGAGACCAGCCTCTCGCTGTCGCTTGGTGAACACACGGGCAGGAAGCCAGAACCACTGCTGGAGGCGAAAGCCAGCGCCGCGATGGCGGATAATACGTCGTTTACCTTCATCGACGGCATCGACCCCATCGGCACGCTCAATCTGGATGTGTATAACCGAATGGGGCGGATGTTCGACCGGCTGATGCCGCTGTACGACGAGCTCGGCGGGGAGCGCGTGGCGGATGTCGGCATCTACTACTCGCTCGATTCCAAGTTCGATATGCGCGACAACGGACGGTCGGTTACCGACCTGAGCGGTAGAGATACCCATACCTCCGCTGCTGTAGACGTGGCGCGTGCCTTCATGCGTCAGCACATCCTGTACACGGTCATCACGGCAAACGCGCTGGATCAGCTCGAGAGGTTTCGCGTTATCGTCCTGCCAAACGTGCACCACCTGTCGCCACGCGAGGCGGATGCTCTTCGCGAGTACGTCCGGCAGGGCGGCGCAATCGACGCCAGCGGGGATACCTCGCTGGTAACGACTGACGGCAGGCGCCAGCCGGACTTCCAGCTCGCCGATGTATTCGGGGCGTCGGTGGTGCAGGCAGACTGGATGGATTACATTCACTACCTCGCGCCAACACCTGCTGGCTCCGAGGAGTTTGCTGGCTGGAGCCAGAAGTATCCGCCGATGGCGCGCGGTTACGGCTTTCGGATTCGCGCCCACGACGACGCCGAGGTGCTGGCAACCACCACTCTGCCCTGGCGAGGCACAGACCCGACGCAGTTTGCCTCGATCCACTGCGACCCACCGTGGGAGCCGACGCACCAGCCCGAAGTGGTCTGTCACCGTTTCGGCAGGGGACAGGCGGTATACTCCGCCACGCCGCTGGAGATGGAAGAGAACCTGCGAGATGTTTTCGTGCGGCTGATACGACGGTTGTGCCCGACGCCGGCTGTGGAGACGAACGCCCCTGCACCGGTAGAGGTCACCCTGTTCCATCAGCCGGAGCGACTGCGCTACCGACTGAGCCTGATCAACTTCCAGCATGACCTGCCCAATATACCGGTGGAGGGCATCCGCATTCGCCTGCGCTTGCCCCACAAGGTGACAGCCGTGCGCAAACTGCCCGAGGGCACACCGATGCGGTTTCGCAGGCAGCGCGACGGCGTGGCGTTCACCGTGCCCAAACTGCATACGCTGACGATGTTCGGAGTGGAATATGAGTAAGCGGAGTGGTCTGCTGTGGCTGGTGATGGTGATCATCCTCCTGGTCGGGGGATGTTCTCCGCGCGACGGCTCGCTCACTAACCTGAATGCTGAGATCCGCTTCTGGAACGGCTTCACCGGTCCCGACGGGGCGACGATGGAGAAGATCGTCAAGCAGTTCGAGCGTGAGACGGGCATCCGCGTGAAGATGCAGATTATCCCCTGGGGCACTTACTACGACAAGCTCGTGCTGAGCCTTGCCTATGGCGGTGCGCCCGACGTGTTCATCTGCCACGCCAACCGTATAGCCGAGTTTGCGCGCTACGGAGTGTTCCGTCCGCTGGACGACCTGATCGCGGCGGACAAAGGGTTTCGCGTAGACGACATCCTGCCCAACATCTGGCGGGCAGGGCAGTACGAGGGCAAGCAGGTGGGGCTTCCGCTGGACTGCCATCCGCAGGGGCTGTACTACAACCTCAAACTGTTCCGCGAGGCGGGCATTGTGGACGCGCAGGGTAACCCAAAGCCGCCCGAGACGTGGGAGGAGTTTCTGGAGACCGCCCGCAGGCTCACGGTGGACAAAGACGGCGACGGTCGCCCCGACCAATGGGGCTTCGCCTTCACCTGGCTTCGCACCAACTGGATAACGTTCATCAGCCAGCATGGTGGTTCTATCCTGAGCGAAGACCTGCGTCGTGCGACGTTGAATGAGCCGCCTGCCGTGCGCGCTACTCAACAGATGTGCGACATCATCTTCAAGTATCGCGTCGCGCCCAAGCCGGAGGGTTTTGATTCGTGGATGGGCTTTCGGCAGGGGCGTGTGGCAATGGCGATCGAGGGCATCTACATGCTCTCCAGCGTGGAGGAGCAGAAGGGGCTGGAGTACGCCGGGGCGCCCGTGCCTTCCTTCGGTCCCAAACGGGCGGTATGGGGCGGCTCACACATGCTTTGTATGCCCAACAACATCACGCCGGAGCGCGCTGTGCTGGTGTGGCGATTTATCCGTTACCTCTCCGACCACAGTCTGGACTGGGCAGAAGGTGGACAGATCCCCGTGCGCCGCTCTCTGCTGAACACCCCGCGTTTCCGGCAGATGCGGGTGCAATACGCCTTTGCCAAACAGCTGCCCTATGTGGTGTTCGAGCCGGCGTCGCACAAGTCGACCGAGATCATGCCCTTCTACGACGCGGCGATTGAAGCGGCATTGCTGGGCATCAAAAAGCCTCAGGATGCGCTGAATGAAGCAGGAAGACGCATACAGCAGGTGCTTGACAGACCATGAAAGCTCTATCCCTTCCCGCACATAAGAGACACGAGGCGCTGGTGGGCTATCTGTTCATCGCGCCTTATCTGGTGCTGTTTGTGGCGTTTGTGCTGGTGCCGGTGGTGTGGGGCTTTTTCATCAGCCTGCACAACTGGCACGTGCTGGGTGAACACAAGCCGTTTGTAGGCTTGGCGAACTATCGCGCCCTGCTGAGGGATGACCTGTTTGGCATCGCATTGCTGAACACAGGCTACTTCGCGCTGTTGACGGTCATCCCGGGCAACGTGGTGTCGCTTCTGCTGGCGCTGGGCCTGAACGCCCGAATCCGCGGCGAGGACGTGTACAAGGCGGTATTCTACCTGCCCGTCATCCTCTCGGTAGCGGTGGTGGCGATTATCTGGCGCTGGATGTACAGCACCGAGTTCGGGTTGCTGAACTACTATCTGAAACTGCTGTGGCAGGCGTTGCATCTGCCGGGCGAGTTCCAGCCCATCCCATGGCTCAACAGTCCACAAAGTGCCATGCCTTCGCTGGCGCTGATGAGCATCTGGTGGGGTGCGGGTGGAAACATGCTTATCTATCTGGCTGGTCTGCGCGGCATCCCGGAAGAGTACTATGAAGCGGCGCGCATCGACGGCGCGAGCACGTGGGGGCGATTCTGGCATATCACGTTGCCTCTCCTGCGCCCGTCGCTGTTGTTCTGTCTGGTGATGTCGCTCATCGGCTCATCACAGGTGTTTGGGCAGAGCTACATCCTGACGGGCGGAGGACCGCACTACAGCACGCTGACGGTGGTGCTGTACATGTACCAGACGGGCTTCAGCCTGTATCGGATGGGCTATGCGTGCGCGGTGGCTTATGTGATGTTCGTGATCGTGCTGGGGTTCACGCTGTTGCAGTTCAGGCTTCTGTCTGCGAGGGGGGAGGAGTAGCGATGCGGTTCTCGCTGGCGCGGATGATACTTTACCTGCTGATGACGGCGGCGGCGATTCTGTTTCTGATGCCGGTAGCATGGATGCTGGTGATGTCTATTCTGCCCGAGTCGGAGATTTTCCAGCCGGTGCCGCACTGGATACCGCAAGAGCCGACCCTGCAGAACTTTCAGGAGCTGTTCAAGCGGGCGGAGGAGGCGCCAGTGATGCGCTGGTTCTGGAACAGCCTCTTCGTGGCGGGGACAGGCACGCTCAGCTATCTTCTGCTGAGCTCGATGGCGGCGTATGCCTTCTCGCGGCTGGAGTTTCCTGGCAGGAACATCCTCTTCTTTGTGGTGCTGTCCACGCTCATCATCCCCGGGCAGGTGACCATCATCCCGGTGTTCCTCATCCTGCAGAAACTGCACTGGTTCAATACCTATTATGCCCTGATTGTGCCCGGTCTCGCGGGCGCGTTTGGGGTCTTCCTGTTGAGACAGTTCTTCCTGACCATCCCCCGCGAGATGGAGGAAGCGGCGCTGATAGATGGTTGTGGTCGGGCGGGTATCTACTGGCGCATCATCCTGCCTCTCAGCAAACCCGCGCTGGCAACGCTGGCGATATTCTCCTTCCTGGGCGGCTGGAACGACTTCATGTTGCCCCTCATCGCCACCAATGAGATCGAGATGCGCACCCTGCCAGTCGGGCTGACCATCTTTCTGGGGCGCTACAGCATGCAGTACGGTCTGGTAATGGCGACAGCGGTGATTGCCACCGTGCCTGTGCTGGTGATGTTCCTGCTCTTCCAGCGACACATCATCCGGGGCGTGGTACTGACGGGTCTGAAGGGGTGACGGGCAGAGGGGCGGCGCATTATCCGGCGATAGCTTCGAGTATCTCCTGCCTCATCCCCTCTCCGACCTCTTCATAGATGGAGAGAAGCGCGCGGTAGGTTCCTTTTCCGCCGATCAGGTCCCAGAACTCTTCACCAATCAGAACCGCATCATCGGGCAGATACTTGCGGGCGATACTCCATCGATAATCCGCTCGGCTGTCTCCGTAGGGGTTATAGGGCATCGCGAAATACGTCTGCACCTGCGGGGCTGTTCGTGCGCGAAGAAGGCATATAATGAAGCATCCGCTGTACGGCTTCGACACATTGTCCCTTGTTTGGCTTGGGGGATTTCATCTCCACGAAAACCTCGTGTCTGGCGTTGGTAACGATGTAGATGTCGGAAACCACCGCCACATGTCGTGAAGGCGCGCCGGCTGATCTGGCGGACAACGCGGAGACCACCATTTGGGAAAGGCTTTCTGATACACCGTTCTCCCGAACACCGCGTACGATCTCTTCGCATCGGGCGAACGACTGTTCGTTTACATCACTGCTGAGAGAATACTGCCTGACCGCTTTCAGGTGCACGTCGCTGGCGATGAAGAGTGCGCATTGCTCAAAAGTGCTGCCCAGAGTGGTGCTGAGACTTCTTTCCAGCCCGCTGACCCTGGAGAGGATTGACCCCGCCACCGCATCATGAAAGGGCTTGAGTTCACCCCGCGAGGTAGAGTGCCCCGCACGTTGAACGAAATTAGCCAGTGCTCCTCGGATCGCGCCCTGCAGGTACTGTTTAATCCGTTCTCGTGTAGCATACTCGATGGGCACTCTACGGCTTCCTCCAGATGAAGACCGACTCGAAGAACTCGGAGCCTCTCAAGCCGGTGCGACGATTGACATGCCTTACTACCACGCCCTCCTGAATAACGCCCAGTTTCTGAGCAATAAGTGGATACAGCTGATACTTGTCATTCGCGACCACAATCAGGTAGCCGCCGGAGGGCATCGAGCGCATGGCGTTCTGAAAAACCTGTGCGATGTCCTCCACGTACTTTGCCCGCGCTCGCTCGGAGGAGCCGTTGCTTGCTGGTCCGATCTCCTGGTCACTGAGATCCTTGAGCCCCAGCAAGGCATAAGCATAAGCATGTTGAGCATGGTAATCGATGAGACCGACATAGGGCGGACTGGTAACGACACCGTCGATCGGTGGGACCTCCACCGTCCGGCTATCCGCGTGTACCACCTGCACCAGCGCACTGGTTCGCACCGCGGCGAACTCGCGTATTCGCCTCACGGTGTCCTGGCTGTAGCGTATCAGGAACTTCAGCGCCTCGGTGGTGGGCTCACAGACTCGCCGGTGCTTGTAGCACCAGTAAGGCTCGGTCTGTGGCTGGCTGTTTGGGAAAGTCCAGCTCGTAATGGGGCGTCATCCGGGCGGAGCGCGCAGACCTGCTGAGAATAACTCGCAACAGGTCCTTATACTCATACTGACCTCGCTCCACCACGTCGCGGTAAATAAGCAGCTCGCGCAGAGCCTGCGGAGCGTACCATTTCTGAAGGTACTCATTTGCCTCGTGGTCAGCGCTCGCGCAGTACTCTTCCGCCCGCTCGAACAGCAAAGGGAGCTGCGGACTCTCGGTCTGCACCGCTCGGCGCGTTCGGTCGAGGGCGTCGTGCACCTCGAACTTCAGTCGGGATAGGTCGTACTGTTTCGTCTTCGCGCGGCAGAGGAGCACATTGAAAGCTGAAACATCGTAGCCGATAGAATGAATGCCCAGCTCGTTTGCCTGCACCAGCGTCGTGCCCGACCCCACGAACGGGTCCACTACTGTCTGTCCGGGGCGGAAGTATTTGCGCAAGAACACCTCTACCAACTGCGGGATGAATTTGCCTAAATATGGATCCAGACGATGGACGTGCTTGGTACGTATGCGCTCTGGAAGATCTCGCTCTGTCCAGTTCAGATTGATCGCCTCCAGGGGCGTCTCTGGAGTGACGCTCTCCGGGCGGATGGGTTGGTACTCTTCGTACAGACCGGCTCGCATTTCGGCATTGGCTAGCATACTTTTTAATTCGTGCGCTGGATGAATTGTTCCTGCCATGCGCTCTATCGATGAATACGGAGCTGGTACCGGTTCTTGTCCTCATACTATCCTGCATTCCGCACAAAGGGTAAACCTCTCCCCTGTGCGAATCGACAGAATGTTACGAAAAATCACCGATGGAGGTCTGGATATGTTTCGCTGGTTATCTGCTTGCCTGTTGGTTGTCTTCACTGCGCTGGCGGCTATGGCAACGCCGCTGTATGATTATGTCGCCGCGGATGACGGCGCGTACAGGTGGGAGATTGTCAACACGCGCGAGATGGGCACCACGACCATTCTGGAGGTACGCCTCACCTCCCAGAAGTGGCGCGACATCGTGTGGACGCACCGCGTTTACCTGATCAAGCCTGCTCAGCTGAAGCACCCGGAGCTGGGCGTGCTGTATATCACGGGAAGCAGTAGTCTGGCGGAGGTCGGCGCGTTTGCGTCGGTGGCGAACGATGTGGGGGCCATCTGCACAGTGCTCAACGATGTGCCGAACCAGCCGCTGTTCAACGGGCTGAGCGAGGACGCCCTCATCTCCTACACCTTTATGGAGTTTGCCAAATCGGGCGACAAGACATGGCCTGCCCTTCTGCCCATGACCAAAAGCGCGGTGAAAGCCATGACCGCCGTGCAGGAGGTGGCAAAGAAACAGTGGGGCGTAGACGTGAAGGAGTTTCTGGTTACCGGCGGCTCCAAGCGGGGATGGACGACCTGGCTGACCGCCGCCGTGGATAAACGCGTGCGTGCCATCGCGCCCATGGTGTACGACATCCTCAACTTCCCCAAGCAACTGCCCCATCAGGTAGCAACGTGGGGCACCTACAGCGAGATGATCGCCGACTACTCCACCAAAGGGCTCACCGAGATGCTATCCACTACGGAAGGGCAGACTCTGACTTCCATCGTTGATCCCTACTTCTACCGCGAGCGGTTCAAGATGCCCAAGATGATCGTCAACGGCACGAACGACCGCTACTGGGTGATTGACTCAGCGAAGTTCTACTTCAACGACCTGCCCGGCGAGAAGATGCTTCTGTACGTGCCCAATGCGGGCCACAGCCTGCAGGAGGGGCTACCGCGCGTGCTGTCAAACATGGTGGCGTTTTACACCCTCGTCGTGGAGAAGAAGCCGCTTCCGCAGGTCAGCGCGGACGTGAAGCGCACCGGAAACAAGCTGACCGTCACAGTAACCACGAAGACCCCCGTCGTGGGTGTGCAGGTATGGACGGCACAGTCGCCCAGCAAGGACCTGCGCAACTCGCGCTGGCAGGCGCTAGACGCCAAACCAGCCGGTAACGGCAAGTATGTGGCGGAGGTCACCCTGCCCGAAAGTGGCACGATCGCGGTCATCGCTGACGCGCAGGTGGACGTGAAGGGCAGGACACTCAATGCCTGCACCGTGCCGGTGGTAATCACTCGATAGAAGCCGAGCGTGGTCTCAAGGTATGGGAGAGGCGTCACGGTGACGCCTCTCCTGATTCATGCTATGGGGTAACCAGCATGGGGTCGTACCAGTCGACGTGCGGACGATGTCCCCGAACCTGCTGGAAGGTCTGCTCGAAGCAGTGCCACCTGGCGTGCCCGTCTACGAACACGTAGTTCGCTCCTCCGTGGTGGCGCGTGATGGCGAGTGTGGTTGGCGTCTGGGTGGCGTTGTCCCACATCGCCATGTTCATCATGGCATCCACCACGCGCGGCGGGTTGCCCCAGTACATCGGCATGAAGTGGTCGCCCTTAATAAGCCTGCTGTTCTTGCGGTTCACATCGGCGAGTTCCGCGATGTAGATGCACTGAGCCGGGTTGATGACCGCCGCCAGCACCATCGGGCGGGGCTGAACCACATCACCCTGCGGCGGGTTGCCATAGGGCGGATGGTAGGGGTCAAAATAGGCGTTCAAGCCGTACGATGACACCCGCGGCGGATTGTCGTTCCAGGTGCTGGCGTTGTCGGAAGGACAACGCTGGAGCAGGCGGGTGCGCACGTACGGTTGCAGTTGCTCCAGCCAGCTGGGCGCCACGAAGGGCGAGGTCTGCCACATCATGCGCACACTGGGCATGGTCTCATCGTAGTCCTGAATATACAGCTGAACCGCGATGCCCATTTGTCGGCAGTTGGACAGACAGGCGGTCGCCCGCGCCTTCTCCCGTGCCTGAGACAGGACGGGGAAGAGAATCGCCGCCAGAATGGCGATAATGGCGATTACGACGAGCAATTCGATAAGCGTGAAAGCCCGACGATTCATGCAAAGAACCCTCCTTTTTCGTGCGTGGTGATGTTTCGAGGTTGAGAAGCCTCAGACCAGAGAAAGTATGTCACGCACGCGGAGGGTGGTCGATACGGACAACATCCAGATGTGTGTTGAGCGGGATATAGACGAACTGTTCGGCGCGGCGCGGCACAAGCAGGAACACATTCGCAGGGGACACTGCCCGACCGCTCCACGTGTTCAACACCTTCGCCGCGTCAGCCGGGTCGCACTGGCTGATGCGCTCTTTGCTGGACACCTGTTTGCCGGGCACACAACAGCAATTGCGGATGTCCGGACAGTTCTGGCAGTGGCAGTATATCGCGTGCAGGCGCAACTGGGCATCGTTGATCGATCGCTCTATTGCGTGCCACCGCAAAATACCCAGCCACCCGCCCAGCGTCAGGTCGTATATCCCCTGCACTGCCAGCAGAACGAAGATAGTCGTGCGCACAGCCATCGCCGAGTTTGTCCCAGTTTTCACGAACGATACATATAAAGTTTGGCATAGTTAGGCTAAATATTTCAATAGCAAAATGGGCGGGCAGGTTCTCTGTGGTTGGAGAAACGCAGTGAAGAGCTTCTAAGATGCTTCGGCTGACGCCTCAGCATGACAAATAGCAAGCTCATTCTGCCATCTATTGCCGTCATTCTGAGCGAAGCGAAGAATCTCTGAGATGCTTCGGCTGACGCCTCAGCATGACAATAATGCTGTGCACTGGAGGGCGAGGAACCCCCGCCGAGCCGATGACACCACAGGACGGCTCCCCTGAATGTTCGCCCTCCAACAGGACTGGCGTGGGCGGGGGTATAATAAAACGTCGGTGATGGCGGATGGCAACGGTGCTCCCTCAGCTGGCGATCGAGCCGATGCGGGCGGAAGACATCCCCGAAATCATGCAGATCGAGCGGATGTGCTTCATCACCCCGTGGCACGAAAACGCCTTCTATAACGAACTGCACCACGAGCCTGCCTGCTACCTCGTGGCGAAGGTGAACGGGCGCGTGGTGGGCTACGCGGGCATGTGGGTCATCATGGACGAGGCGCACATCACCACGCTGGCGGTGCATCCCGACTATCGCCGACACCACATCGGCGAGCGGCTACTGCTGGCTCTGCTGGAGTCGGCTATCGCACGCAGGGCGCGCAAAGCGACCCTGGAGGTTCGCATCTCCAACACCGCCGCGCAGAACCTGTACGTTAAGTACGGCTTCCGCATCGTCGCCATCCGCAAAGGCTATTACGCCGACACCCGTGAGGATGCGCTCATCATGTGGGCAGGGGATATGCAGACGCCGGAGTATCAGCAGATGCTTCGCGCCAATCGCTGGAAACTGCTGAGAGCCACGGCGCTGGAGCGTGAGGGGTAACTGATGAACGTTCTGGGAATCGAGACCAGTTGCGACGAGACCTCCGTCGCGGTGGTACGCGATGGGGTGGAGATTCTTTCGAATATGATCGCCTCGCAGGTGGACATCCACGCGCTCACCGGGGGCGTGGTTCCCGAAGTGGCGGCACGCAAGCACGTGGAACGCCTCAGCGTGCTGATCGAGGAGGCTCTGCACCGCGCCGGTATCGGTTACGCCGATATCGACCTCCTCGCTGTGACCAACCGCCCCGGCCTGGTAGGCGCGCTGATGGTGGGCGTTTCGGCGGGTAAGGCACTGGCGTACGCGCTGGGCAAACCGATTGTGGCGGTGCATCATCTGGAGGGACACATCGCTTCCAACTTCCTCACCGCGCCTGACCTGCAGTTTCCGTTCGTGTGCCTCATTGTGTCGGGCGGACATACCGACCTGCACATCGTGGAAGGGCACGGTCGCCGGCGACGGCTGGGAAGCACGCGCGACGACGCAGCCGGTGAAGCCTTCGACAAAGCGGCAAGGCTCCTGAATCTGGGCTACCCCGGCGGGCCCGTCATCGACCGTAAAGCGAAGGAGGGCAACCCGCAGGCGATCGCCTTCCCCCGTGCCTGGCTGGAAGAGGGCAGTTACGACTTCAGCTTCAGCGGGTTGAAAACTGCTCTACTGAGATACGTGCAGAACGCAGGCGATTCGCTGAACGTGGCGGACGCGGCGGCAAGCTTTCAGGAAGCGATTGTGGAGGTACTGGTCGGCAAGACCATCCGCGCAGCGGAGGAGTACGGTGTACCGCGCGTGGCGGTGTGCGGTGGCGTCGCGGCGAACTCGCGTCTCAAGGCGGCGATGAGTGAAGAGGCAGGCAGGCGCGGCTATCAGCTGGTTGTACCGCCACTTATCCTGTGCACCGACAACGCTGCGATGATTGCCGCCGCTGGCTATTTCCAGTATCTTACCTCCGGCGCGAGCGATATTGACTTTGACACCATTGCCAGCGAAGCGCTGGCTGGTTAGCGCCTGTCTCGTGGAAACACTGCGCTGTTTCTCCTGCCTCTGTGCGCACGCGAGCACCCGCGCGGTTTTTTTTCGAAAAACTCTCTTAAAACTCTTGACATCCGCGGCAGACCTGTGTACAATATGAATCGTTACATATATATCGTTGCATATCCAGAAAGGCGTATTTCTGATGAGTAAGGTGACGCTGAGAGAGATCGCACAGTCGCTTGGGGTATCCACCAGTCTGGTGTCGGGGGTGCTGAACAACCGCCCGAACGTGTGGGCATCCGAAGAGACGCGCCAGCGCATCCTGCAGGAAGCCATCGTGCGCGGTTATCGTCCTCACGCGGCAGCCCGTTCCCTGCGTAGCGGGAAAACACATAACGTCTTATTAGCCTATCAGCCGGTGACTACCATCCCCATCGATGCCATCGCTACCGGGCTGGCACAGGCAGGCTATCAGCTGCAGGCGGCGGTGTTTGCGAACACGGAGGGATTGCGTAAGACCATCCACATGGCATCTTCGACAAGGATGTGCGATGCCCTCATCCTGTGGGGAGATGAGGAGATTGTGGAACCAGCCGCCGAGGACATTGCGGCGTTGCGGATGCCCGTAGTGCTGAAGGGGCGCTACGAAAGCACTCATCCTGAATGGTATCAGGTGGACTTCGACCACGAGCGCATGATGGCGACTGCCGTCGAGCACCTGCGGACTCTGGGGCATCAGCGTATCGGCTACATGGGATATCGGCTCGAACGACAGTTCGCCCGTGTGTTGCTTCAGGGCTATCTGGAAGCCATGCATAGCCTGATCGGCAGGGATGTCCCCTCTGTGTACTACGAGCACACCGTAACGGAGCCTGAGGATGCCGTACAGATTGTGCAACGGTGGTTCGCGTTGCCGGAGAACGAGCGCCCCACTGCAGCGGTGATCGGCGCCGGCAACAACGCATGGTATGGCATCGAACGAGCATTGTTCAGTCGCGGTATGTTCATCGGAGAGGAACCCGGTGATTTCGCGGTGTGCGGTCAAAGCTATGAAGGACTGGTGTTATCTTTTGGGAAAGCCTACGCCTTCAAAGAGCTGGCTCTGAATACTGTCGCCTCCGCGATGGTGGAGAGGCTATTGATGCCTTTGTTGAGTGGACAGTGTCCAGATACCAGCATCATCCGTATCCTGCCGCCTTTCCAGCAGGTAGAAACGCATGGATATCGCTGTTACATGCAGGGTGGCAGACATTGAATACCGACCCAAACGGCGCTAGCCGTGGGTAATAGATCACTCTGTGGGAGGGAAACTATCATGAAACGCAACGTGGCTTTCACCCTGATCGAGCTGCTGGTGGTTATCGCGATTATCGCGATACTGGCAGCGATCCTGTTCCCGGTGTTCGCGCAGGCTCGCGAACAGGCACGCAAGACTGCCTGTTTATCTAACCTGAAGCAGGTCGGTCTCGGGGTGGGGATGTACATTCAGGACTACGATGAGAAGTTCCCGCGTGCATGGGGCTCCTGCGCGACGACATGGCATATCGCCATCGAGCCCTATGTGAAAACGGGCATGGACCGGGGAGAGGACACCTGGTCGCGCCGTGGCGGAGCTTTCTGGCACTGCCCAAGCGATGGCAAGGGCAACAACGTGAGCTACACCGGAAACGCGCTGTTACTCGGCGTGGACAACTGCCCCGGTGGATGGTTCAACGAAGAGGCGGCAACGCTGGCAGCCGTTCGGCGTCCAGCCAACGTCATCTTCGCAGGCGACGGCAACAAGGTGTGGTTCTCGTGGGTCGGTGGATGGTGGGAACCACCGACCGACTGGATCCGCCCCAGCCTTGACCTTGGCGTGGCTAATACCTCCGAAGAGGCGAGGCTGTTCTACGAGTGGTGGGCACGGAATGCCGACTACACCGACGGTCCCGCCATCCATCCGTGGGAGTTCGACGGCGGCGAGTGCAACAGCGCGGGCGTGCCAGTGTGTGCCACAGCGTGGGGCAACAAGTCTCCAAGCTGGCACTACAACCGCACCGGTTACAAGACCGGTTCCGCGAACTTCGTATATGCGGATGGGCACGCCAAGGCGCACCGCTTCGGTAGCCTGACCGCGGCGAACTTCCTGCCACATCTGGAGCAGTAAGACGCAACTCGACGGGGGGAGACAGAAGCGTTCTCCCCCCAATCTTCAGGAGGTACGGAGATGAACAAGCAGACCATCGCCGTGGTTGCCGTTGTCATCGTTGCGATCGCGTTGCTGGCGTGGCAGGTGTACCGCTATTTTGGACCGCGCCCGGAGTATCCGCCACCGACCTCAGCGCGTAACGATCAGGTGACGCAGTGGATTCAGCAGCTGGCTGAACGCACAGGCGGCGACGTCAACCGGCTGACCCCACAGGAACGAATGCAGCTGGACATGGTGACCAGGGGCAACTCTGAAATGGCACTTCGCGCCGCCTTGCAGAAGAAGCGGTAAATTCATCGTCGGGGGCGTGGTGCTCCCGGCAGAATCGTCTGGAGACCGGCAGGAACAGGGAGGTTATGCAATGTACCGTGTGCTGAGACTGATTGTCCCTCTCTTGCTCGCTTCATCTCTCGTCGCAACGGTGTACGCTCAGATGGTGACAGGCAGTGATATGCCCGGCTATGCGGAGGCGTTCGGCTTGCACGATCATCAGCGAAGCAGTGTATTGGAGGTCAAGCAGGTCGGCGTCCGCTGTGGTAATACCGAAGGCACCAACATCCTTTGGGACGGAGAAACAGCAGAGTTCCAATTTGAACTGCGCAATAGAACAGATAGAACCCTCGAGTTGCGCGGACATGTAGAGACCATCCACTACCGTACCGAAGTGCCTGTGGGTGACTGGTGGGTGCCCCATGTGTATCGCATCCGCATAGCGGGCAGGACGCCAGTATCAGCTTCCCTGGCGGCTCGTGGCACCGCGAGAGTGACGGTGCGACCTGTCGTTCCGCAACAGTACGGCGGCTATGTGCTCATTTTTGATTTTGGAGACGCAGGCAGGGCATTCGGCGCTGCGCTGGTGCGTGTACCGAAGCCTGATCCGGGCAAGGTGTTCATTCCTACTTTCGCTCTCGACATGCCCTGGCCTCACGAAATGAGCGAGGCTGTTTTCGCAACTTTCTACAAGCTGGGCATCAAAGGATGTCGGCTCGGCATCGGATACATACCTACCACAGACCCCCGCTATGCTGAGCAACTGGAAACGTTCGACGAGTGGTTGGGCTGGGCACGGAAGTACGACATCACCGTAATGCTGACAATCGGCGAAGGTGGTGCGCCGATGCCGCTGGGCAGACCGCGCCCCCATCTCAACGAACGTGACGAGATGCTGGATACCAAGTCCGATTATGCATGGCTACCCGAGTACGACGAGGACTTCCAGCGCTGGACCCAGCAGATTGTGGAGCGTTACGGATGGCCCAAAGGTGTGGTGAACGCCGTGGAGCTGTGGAACGAGCCGTGGGAGGGAATGTCCATCTCCGGCTGGGGGGCAGACATGCCACGATACCGGGAACTGTATACTCGTATGGCGCTGGGCGTGGAGGCAGCGCGGGCAAATGCAGGCGTTCGTGTGCTAATTGGGGGTGCATGTTCATCATCCAACACGCGCGATAAGCTCTTCTGCGACGGCACAGATACCTTCCTGAAATGGCTGGATTTTGTGAGCATCCACTACCAGCCGCTGGCAGCCGATCCTGCGCTGGTGCCCGAGTGGCGCAACCGCAAGCATCCCTACGGTCCGGTGCAGGTGTGGGATACCGAAAGCTGGATTGCCAACTCCGAAGACCGCGTGTGCGCAGTGATCGCCTCCATGCGCGCACAGGGGCAACAGCGCACGGCAGGCATTTATCACGGAAACGTCTACGAGAGTCAGGTTCTGCACGACCGACCGCGACGGGGCGTGGTGCAGGTATGGGCGCCTGCCGCCGCGGTCGCTGTCACGCAGAAGTTCATTGGACAGCGCGCCTTCCGCGAAATCCTGTTCAAAAACGGACTGCCCTGGATCTTTGTGTTTGACGGACTGCGCAATGCGGACGACGGTACGGTTGTGGTGGTGGGAGACCTGCGAGGCGTTTATGATGCGAACCGAATCCTGTTTCGTAACGTGCTCGGTCTGCGCAATCGCGAGGATGTTCGGCGTATCCAGCGAGAGTTGCAGAACCTGCCGCCCGGTGACTCCGAGAGGCGTCGTCAGTTGAAGGATGCACTGAACCGCGCGGTGGTGCTTCGGGATGCCCGGCTCATCCTCGCCAACCCCCGGCGCGAGTTCATCACTTTCGACCACTACGGCAACCCCCTGCCACGCGAGGGAGATCGCCTGTTCATCCCGCTGGACGGACGAGGATACTTCCTGCGCACGACAGGGGCGCGCGGTTCGTTCCAGCGACTGCTAGACGCGCTGAAAAGAGCGCGCATCGAGGGCATCGAACCGGTGGAGATTGTACTGGAGGACTTCCTGTCGCCGCTGGAAGATCGCCCTGTGCTTCGCATCAGGCTGACCAACGTGCTGAACCGCCCCGTCAGGGGCAAACTATCCGTGCACGTGGAGGGAGCCTCGCTGGAGCACAGCGATCTGGATGTATCGCTGAGACCGCATCAGACCCGCACGATAGAGCTAAGGGTGGCAAGGGGTGAGCCGAACCCGCAGAATCTGTATCCCTGCACTGTCCGCTTCGATGCGGGCGTCGACGGCTTAGCAGACCATGAGGAGACCCTCCGGGTGAACGTGGTGGCTCGCCGAAGCATTCATGTGGACGGCGACCTGAGCGACTGGGATGGCGTACTTCCCCAGATGATGACTGGAGAGGGCATCGATGTGAGCAAGGTCGAACAGGCTTACCTGCCGTTCAAGCCGTTCGAGCGGGCGCAGGGTGAAAACTTCGCGGTGGTCTACTTTGCCTGCGATCACGAGGCGTTCTATCTTGCCGCGAAGATCGCAGATACCACCCCATACGAGGGCAACGTGCGCTTCGAGACGCGAGATGATGACGCCTACTACTACCCCAAAGTCTGCTACGAGGTGAGACCAGACCCGAACAATCCCTCTCAAACCATCCGCCGCGAGCTTGTCTGGCCCGATGGTGTACGCCGGTTTTCCTACAGGAAAGACCCGGACCTGCCGTCCGGCAACGGGACGGACAACGTGCAGATTGCGTTCAACGTGCTGCCTCCTGAACGGAAGCCCTTGCTTTCCCATCCGCCCGGCACCATGCCGCGCTTCATGGTGTACGCCTGCACCGACTACGAGTTTGCCCTGAACCCTGTGGCGCCGCGCTATGGAGGTGGCACAGAAATCTGGTGCCTCCAGCGACCGGGCATGGTACGCAAGCACTTCTATCCCCGCCAGCCAAAAGCGCCCAACGACGGCGGACCGGTCAAGGACGGCAAACTAATCATCTGGCGCGACGAACAGACGCGCTACGTGGAGTGTGCTATCCCCTGGCATCACATGCCGGAGGTGAAGGAAGCGCTCTTTGCAGGCAAACCGGTAAAGATTTCGGTGCGAATCAACCATAATCAGGGAGAGGCGATGGAACTTGCCGCCGGGCGCAGTGTGTCAAAAGATAACTTCTGGGCGTTCCACAACGACTGGGTGACTCACTGGGCTAACGAGGTGGAGTTCATGCTTCAACGGTAACTCGCTTTTGTGGGGAACAGACAGCGGTCAGGGTGAACGGTACAGTTCATGGAACCTCCTTCTCTGGTACCCCCGCCGAATTTGTTCGGCGGGGGATAATCTTTGTTGCCCGCCCCGTATAATCTGTGTGAAGGAAGCCTGTTTCAGGAGAAAATACAATGAAAAGAGTGGTGGCTATCTTTCGAAGAGAGCTGCGCCTGACCGATAACCCGCTTCTGCACGAAGCAGACAATGTGGAGTTTATTCCTGTCTTCTTCCTCGACCCGTTCAATCAGCAGGAACACGGCGACAATCTGCCCGCCCTGTTCTTCCATGCCCTGAGCCAGGTGAAGGCAGGCATCGAGCGATTGGGAGCCCGATTGTATGTAGTACCTTCTGACCAGCAGGAGCGGTTTCTGGATGTCGCTCAGCCCGATGAGGTGCGCTTTTGTGAGGACGTAGAGCCACACTCACGGGATCGGGATGCCAGACTGCGTGCGCTGTGCGCGGAACGCGGTATTGCGGTGCGGGTGCTACGTGATAGCCTGCTCAGCCCCCTGCCAGACAGCACTTTCCCCAGCTTCACCCAGTTCTACAAGCGCCACTTCACCCAGCATGTGCAACCCGATTCCGCCATCCCCGTTCCGCGCCGACTGCACACCCCATCGCTGGACGTGCCGGAAACAGACATCCCGAACGTGGACACCGAGCCAGCCCGCCTGTGGTACGCTACGGAGGAGCAGGTTCAGGAGCGGTGGCAGGAGTTTGTGGTGCGCGCGCTGTCGCGATATAGCACCCAGCGCAACCTGCCCGCCGTGCCCGGTGTTTCGCGCATGAGCCCTTATATCCGTTGTGGCATGATTTCGCTACGTCAGCTCCTGCGCGAGGCGTGGGGAGTAAACGAGCAGTTCGTGAAGGAGCTGGCGTGGCGCGATTTCTACTCACACCTGCTGTACCACTATCCCGAAACGCCCGACACCGAACTGCGTGCCGACTGGCGAGGCTTCCCGTGGCGCAACGACGAAGCCGATTTCGAGCGGTGGACGCAGGGCAAGACCGGCGTGCCGCTAGTGGACGCCGGCATGAGGCAGCTTCTACAGGAAGGCTGGATTCACAACCGCGTGCGCATGGTGGTGGCGAGTTACCTGACCAAACACCTGCTCATCGACTGGCGTCTGGGCGAACGGTGGTTCTACCGCCATCTCGTGGACGCCGACCTCGCAATGAACGTGGGCAATTGGCAGTGGACGGCAGGCTGTGGCGCGGACGCCTTGCCCTACTTCCGCATCTTCAACCCCATCCTGCAAGCGCAGAAGTTCGACCCGCAGGGCGAATACATCCGTCGCTACGTGCCCGAACTGCGCCATGCATCCGCCAGCGAACTGAACGACCTGTCGGCTCTGCATCTGCGCTACCCCGACTATCCGGCGCCGGTGGTGGGGCTGGACGAAGGACGCGCTCGCTTTCTGCAGGTGGCGCAGAGGCATTTCGGAGAGGTTCCCACAGTGCCTCAACTGCCGCTGGAGGGGTAGAGCCTGGAGGGCGAGGAACCCCTGCCGAGCCGTCCTCGTGTCATTGCGAGGAGCGGTAGCGACGAAGCAATCTCCTCCACTTACCCAAACCCGCGGGGGATTGCTTCGCCTGCCTGAGGGCAGGCTCGCAATGACACATGATGTACATTCCTCTATCCATCGCGATTCGCAGGGAAACACGCCACGATACCGAACAGAACATTGGGAAAGAGCAAGGAGGTGAGCGTGAATGGCTCTGCCAGAGACCCTGAAGACCCGTCTCACGTGGGAGCAGTACCTGCAATCACCCGAAAGCAACGAGCTGACAGAGATCGAGGATGGCGAGGTGAAGCGGATGGCGTCGCCAACGGGCAGGCACCAGATGGTTTTGGGCAATCTATACCTGTTGATACGCAATCATCCTGTTCTGCGCGAGCGAGGCACTGTTCTCACTGCTCCTTTCGACGTGGTCGTCCAGCGGGAGCCATTGCGCGTCCGTCAGCCTGACCTGTTGTTTATTCTGCGGGAGCGCCTCAGTCCACAGGAGGTCATGCAAGCACAACGGCTCGAAATCGCCCCGGACCTTGTGGTAGAGGTTTTGTCCGCCAGTGACACGTTTCAAGTGCTTGCGCGGAAACTGGGCGACTACCACCAGCTGGGCGTGCAGGAGGTGTGGCTGATAGACGCCGAACAGAGCCAGGCGTTTGTGCTGTTGCGGGAAGAGAAAGGCTGGCACTGGCAGGGCCCGTTTGCTGGCTCCGCGGAGATACCCTCGCAGGTGCTATCAGGGGCGCAGTTCACCGCGCAACAGATTTTCGCTGTTGCTGGCGAATAGTTCGGCAAGCAGGAACATCTTCTGGTGGTCACCGTCCACAGGAGGAACACGATGAGTCAACCCATCCGAATCGGTTTGATCGGCTGTGGAGGAATCTCGCGGGCGCACGTGCGCGGGATACGGAAGCTCGGCACGGACATCGTGCGGGTGGTTGCCACGTGCGACATCGACCCGGCACTTGCCGAAGAACGCGCCCGCGATGCTGGAGCAGAAATCGCCGTCACCGACTGGCGTGCGGTGGTGGACAAGGAGGACGTCGATGCGGTGGACATCTGCCTTCCGCATGACCTGCACGCGGAGGTCGCTATCGCCGCGGCGCAGATGGGCAAGCACATCTTCGTAGAGAAGCCCATCGCCACCACGCTGGAGGACGGCTGGCGCATGGTGCGCGCCGCCAGGCAGGCGAACGTTCGCCTGATGGTCGCCTTCGTGGAGCGGTTCGAAGCGGAGAACCAGGGCACCAAACAGATTCTGGACGAGGGCTGGCTGGGCGCTCCCATCCTGGCGCAGGTTGACCACCTGCAGGACGTATTCATCCCGCCGGGGCACTGGGCGCGCAGTCGTGAACGGTTGGGAGGAGGTGCTATCGCCAGCGCTGGCTGTCACCGGCTGGACCTCCTGCGCTGGTTCATCGGCGAGGTGGAGTGGGTCTCTGCCGAAACCTTCTACAACCCCGACCGCATGGAGGGCGAAATCGCCGGAGTGGTCAATCTGCTCTTCAGCAACGGGGCGGTTGGCACACTGAGCATCAACTGGATGTCGCCCTACCGCGCGTTCTACCGCAAGCTGTGGCTGGAAGGCACCGAGGGCTGTGTGCACAACTGGAACGGCTTGCATGTTTTCTCGCGCAAGAAGCCCGAATGGTCGCAGGAGTTCGTCCGGCTGGAGGTGGAGCCGGTAGACCCCTTCGCTGCGGAGATGCAACATTTTGTGGAGTGCATCCGTGAGGGAAAAGAGCCTCTCACGAACGGCGAAGACGCCCTGCGATCACAGGCAATCGCCTTCGCGGCAAACGAATCGGAACAAACAGGTTGTCGGGTACGCCCGGCCGACCTGTTATCTCGTGCACTGGAGGATATGGACTGATGCCCGCGCAACCACCCAACATTGTGCTGTTCATCTCGGACACCTTCCGTCGCGACAATCTGACCTGCTACGGCGGCCGCCATGTGCACACGCCGTATCTGGACCGCTTTGCGGAAATGTCGCAGGTTTTCGAGCGAGCCTACTGCGGTTCATTCCCCACCGTGCCGTCGCGCACCGACCTGTTCACCGGCAAATGGACGTTCCCCCACCGCGACTGGTCGCCCCTCCCACGTGACGAAACCGTGCTGGCACAGTTGCTCTCGGAAGCGGGATACACCACCATGATGATAGTCGACACCCCGCACCTGCTCAACTATGGGTATCACTTCGACCGAGGCTTCCAAGCCTTCGAGTGGATCCGCGGGCAGGAGAACGACCGCTGGCGCACCGACCCTGCGGAGGTAGAGTACCCCTTTGACCTCAGCAAATGTCGCCTCGGCGAGCGCACCCTGCGCCAGTACCTGCGCAACGTCGCCGACCGCCGGAGCGAGGAGGATTATTTCCCCGCCCGCACCGTGAACACTGCCATCCGCTGGCTGGAACGTAACCTTCAGCAACAACCCTTCTTCCTGTACCTCGACCTGTTTGACCCACACGAGCCGTGGGACCCGCCCCAATACTACACCGCGCTATACGACCCCGATTACGAGGGCGAGAAGGTCATCTACCCGCAGTACTGGTACTGGCGCGAGTTTCTGACGGAGGCGGAACTGAACCACTGCCGCGCGCTCTACCGGGGCGAGTGCACTATGGTGGACTACTGGTTCGGCAGGCTGATGAGCCGGCTGGAAAGCCTGAACCTGCTGGAAAACACCATCGTCATCTTCACCGCAGACCATGGCTTCTACATCGGCGAGCACGGCATCATCGGCAAGGCGCTGTTCGAAGAGCGCGAGGGCAGGCACATCTTCCACCGCTCGCCCATTTACGACGAGGTGGCACGAATCCCTCTGCTCATCTATCTGCCCAATACCAGACCCGCTCGCCACGATGTCTTCACCGGGTTCGTCGACCTGATGCCCACTCTGCTGGAGCTGGCGGGCGTGCCTATTCCATCAGAAGTACAGGGGAGGTCGCTGGTACCCATGCTGAAAGGGGAGCAGGTGACGTGGCGCGACTTCTTCGTCACCTCATGGGCGATCGTGCACCAGCCGGGCGAGACGGTAAGCCGGGCGGTGGACGGCACCGAGCGGGTGGTGCTGTCGCCACGACCTTCTACCATCCATGAGCGCGACTGGACGCTTATCTACAGCGTAGCAGGCGATGAAGTGGAGCTGTACCACACCGCGACCGACCCTCAGCAACAGCACAACGTGGCGCGAGAACATCCCGACGTGGCTCGGCGTCTGCATGCCAGATTCCTGCGCTTTCTGGAGGAGTGTGGCGCGCGCGAGGAGTACCTCCAGCCCCGAAGGGAGATCAATGTGCTATAATGGGGTTGAGGTGATGCATGATGGCGCAAGCGATACTGCCGCAGCCCGCCCCTCCTCTGCCGGAAGGCAAAATCAGCTACGAACAGTTTCTGCAGTGGCTGGACGAAGACACGTGGGCAGAGTGGGTGGACGGCGAGGTTGAACTGATGAGCCCGGTTTCGCTGGAGCATGGCTCGGTGCACGTGTTCCTCATCACCCTGTTGCGCTTCTTTGCCTCCGCGCGTGCACTGGGCACGGTGTACGCAGAGCCATTTCAGATGAAGACGGGTTCCGACCTTCCCGGTCGCTCGCCGGACATCCTGTTTGTACGTCGGGAGAACCAGCACCGTCTGCGCCCCAACTTTCTGGACGGTCCTGCCGACCTCGTAGTGGAGATCATCAGTCCCGACAGTGAACAGCGTGACCGCGTGGTGAAGTTCGCGGAGTATGAGCGGGGCGGGGTGCGTGAATACTGGCTGATAGACCCTCACCGTCGTCGGGCGGAGTTTTACATGCTGGAGGAGGGTGTGTATCGCCTGCGCTTTGGTGGCGAGGCGGGCAGATACGACAGCGCCGTTTTGGAGGGTTTCTGGCTTCGGGTGGAGTGGTTGTGGAACCCTCCGCCAGAAATCGAGATAGTCAAACAATGGGGGCTTGTGGGATGATCTGGTTGCTTCCTTTGCTGGCTGTTAGTACATCGGCAGATGATGCCCGCTGGGTGCATCCACTGTGTCAACCGCTGGAGGTCACCTCCGGCGGTCCATTCGTTGTGCTGGAGGACGGAAACCTGGCGACGGTCGACCATCAGGGTTTTCGGGTGAGCAAGGACAACGGCAGGACATGGTCGGAGCCGACACCGGTGTGCGAGGGGTTGTCTCCGACGGAGCCTGCATCCCGTTACCTCCTGCGTACGCGCAACGGCACTCTGGTGATGGTGTATCTGAACTTCATGGGACGCAAGTTTGAGTGGGATGACCAGCGCAAGGAGCCGAAAGAGGGTTGTAAGCTGGAGGTTTGGGCGATTCGTAGCACCGACGGCGGGAAGACGTGGGCGGACAACCAGCGCGTGCTGGATGGCTACAATCCGAACTTCTTCGCGCTGATTCAGACCCGCTCGGGCAGGATTGTGGCGCCGCTCCAGCATCTTACCAGCAACCCGGGACGACTCATCACCTGCTCGGTCTACTCCGATGACGAAGGCAAGACATGGCGGCGCAGTAACTGGATAGACCTCGGTGGGCACGGGCATCACGATGGTGCGTTCGAACCCACCCTCGCCGAGCTGAGCGACGGGCGTCTGCTGATGCTCATCCGCACCAGCCTCGACCAGTTCTGGCAGGCGATTTCTACCGACGGCGGGGCGTACTGGCGCATTATCCAGCCCAGCGGTATCGATGCGAGCAACTCGCCGGGTTACCTCCTGCGCCTCGCCAGCGGGCGGCTGGTGCTGGTGTGGAACCGCCTGCACCCGGAGGGGCGCACATGGCAAAAGAGCAACCTGCCCCAGCACACCGAATACCCTTCCTCCTGGCATCGCGAGGAGCTTTCCATCTCCTTCTCGGAGGACGACGGCAAAACGTGGACGCCGCCCATCGCCTTCGCCAAACAGCGCGGAGGACAGCTGAGTTATCCCTATCTGTTTGAACGCCGCCCCGGTGAGTTGTGGGTCATCGCGGGATTCGCCTTCCGCAAGTTCTGGGAAGACCCCCTGCCTCTGTGCCTGAAGATAGACGAGGAAGCTTTCGTCCGCGAAGCGAAGAATCTGGCTCGATAACACCAATTTCGTCTGTCAGGAGGCATCGCGGGCGATGTGGTTTGCCGTGTTCGCACTTGGTCTGTGCTGTTGCCTGCCTTCGCTGGCTCAGGAGGTGATTCGCGGACCGGTCACCATCTATGACACCACCTACGAGCGCGTCGACGAGGGACCGCCCTTGGTGGAGGCGCCCCGGCAGGAAGAACAGTGGCAACCGGCTGACCCCACTCCTGCCGAGCGGACAGCAGGCTTCATCCCGTTTACCCGGCCGGAACCGTTTGACATCAAGCCGTGGAGCAAGCCCAAGCCCCAGGAGCGAGCCACCGAACTGCACTGTTACGCGGCGCAGGGCGAGACCACCGCGCTGTGGTTCGCGGTGTATGCGATCGAGACGCTCAACGGGTTGGACATTCGGGTAGCCTCAGCTCCGGCACAGCAATCGTCTGCCGCCGCCCTCACCGTGCGATACGCTCACTACTGGGCACAGCGCACCGACTGGCGCGGACGCACCTACACCATCACGCCCGAACTGTTACTGGAGATGCGCAGTGGTCGGGCACGTTTCCCTGCCAGAGGAGGAACGCTGGAATGGCGCCCGCTAAACGTCCCGCAGGGCGAGTGCCGCTTGTTCTGGATAAATGTGAAGGTCTCTCCAGATGCGACGCCGGGCAATCACCTGCACACGCTCACCATCCGGGCGCAGGGCAAGGAGCCGTTGAGTCTGCAGGTGCGGGTTCATGTCCAGCCCTTCCGACTGCAAAAACCGACCGACAAACGCTGGCTCCTCTACAGCGACAGCTGGGTGCTGGGGCATCTACCGGATGAAAAGTTGTTGCAGTTGCTCAACGAGGTGGCAGAATACGGTATCGACGGCTTGACCGAACTGCCTTTCGGCAACCTGGATCTGAGCGCTATCGCGGAAGGCAAGGTGGGCTACGACCCACAGCCGCTGTTGCGCTGGCATCGGCTGATGCGCGAGGCGGGACTGCGAGGACCGCACACTATCGGCACCTTTATCGAGGAGGAGGTGGCGCGGCGTCTGGGGTTGCAGGTCGATTGGAGCCAGCCGTGGGACGACCGCCTGCGTCGCGCCATGCAGACCATCGCCCGTACCGTCGTGCAGACGCTCCAGCCACACGGCCTCGTCTGGCTGTTCTACGGCTGGGACGAACCCGGTCCCGAAAACGTTCGGGCGCTGGAGCAGTACCGCGCGTGGCGTGAGGGCGGCGCGCGAACCTACGTCACCTTCTTCCAGCAGGGCACCTACGACAGGGCAGGAGAGTGGATGACCCACCCCTGCTTCTCTGTCGGGCTGGTGGCGAATCAGCAGATGGCGGAGTGGGCGTACGAGCGATGCAGAGAGCGTGGGCAACGGTTCTACTGGTACGGTAGCGGATGCTACCTCGGACAGGAAGGACGCATGTTCTCCAACCGGTTCCTGGCGGGGTGGCTATTCTGGAAGACGAAGGCGGATGGACAGGTGTCGTGGACGTTCGTGCGTCCGCATGAGGACCCCTTCAACGACTTCGACGGCTTCGCGGTGAACAATGTGGAGCCGAAAGACCAGTGCACAGTCTACCCCGAGTTCGCTCAGCCTGACGATTACCGGAGCATTCAGGGCATCATCCCCACCATCCAGTGGGAGGCTCTGCGCGAGGGCATCAATGACTACCGCTATCTGCACACCCTGCGCAACATCATCGCCTATGCGCGCAGTGTGGCGACCAATCCGGAGGGTAACACCCACCATCGGCGACTGCTGGAAGCCGCCCGCCAGTGCGAAGAGACGCTGAAAGCAGTGGAGGCAAGCGTCCCCTGGCTGAGCGAGGCAGGCAGGGCAGGGTTCACCAACGCCAACCTGCAGGAGGCACGTACCCTCATCGGGCTGGCGACCACGCGACTGGTGCGCCTGCTGAAAGGCGAGCGAGTGCAGTCCGCCACACGTCCGCAATCGGTCACGCTGAAGGTGCGCATCGTGGAGCCGTCCTCCTATCCGATCTCCACTTCCTATCTGCCTCTGCTGACCCTGCCTCGCTGGAACCAGCCTCCTCGGGTGGACGGCAATCTGGACGAACCGCAGTGGCGCACGGCGGCGCTGGCGTCATCGTTCACCGAGAGCCAGAGCGGTGCGCCCATTCCCGAATCATTGCTCACGGAAGCAAGGCTGGCTGTAGACGACAGCGCACTGTATCTCGGCTTTGTGTGCCGCGCGCTCCATCCTGACCGGCTGGTGGTCGACCGCCGCGGGCGCGATGCGGATGGCATCTGGCTGGATGAAGGTATCGAAATCTTCCTTGCCTCGCCAGACGTCCCCGAACGATACGCCCATTTCATCATCAACGCGGGCGGGTTCATATATGACGAGCTGGGCTTCGATTCGAGCTGGAACGCCGGGATACAGGTGGCGACGCGCATCACCGAAGAAGGCTGGACGGCGGAAATCGCCATCCCGTGGCGCCCGCTCCCCTTCGCCGTGAATCTGGACGAGGTGGGTAAACCGCTGTTGCGGCTCAATCTGGGGCGCAACCATGCTGAGCGCGGTCGTGTGGGTGTCAGCCACTGGGCATGGTCGCCCACCTTTGGATGGTTCCATAATCCCCAGCGGTTTGGCACGGCGATTCTGGCTACGAACGGTCTGGTGGTGACCCGGCTTGTCCTGCCGGTGTATGTGGACGATGAGCCTGTGCGGTTGACGCTTGCCAACACAGGCGAGCAGTTAAAGGTGGTGGAGGTAACGGGTCAGCAGGTGACCATTCCGCCAAAGGGCGAGGAGACCCTCACCTTGCCTTCCAGCACCGAGCCTGGCGAACACACCTGCGACGTTGCCATACGCTGGCAGGGTGGGAGCCTGCAGTTCCCGGTGGTTTACACGGTTCCCCAGCCTCTGCAGATGGTTCAGCGGGCAGTGCTGGCATCGGGTACGGAGGTAGAAGTGCCGGTTGCCGTAGCCCTGCGCCGTCCAAAAAACTGGGTGCTGAGCGTGCACGCTGACCACGCGCAGACGACGCGGACACGGACGGAAACTGTTTCGGACTTCCAGGTCAGACTGCGCCAGATAACAAGCGACACCGTACGCCTGCGGCTGGAGCTGAGCAACAGCCAGCGGTATGTAGACGATGTAGTGCTCTTTCTCCCGCCGCGGTAGCTACCTTTTCTCCTGCGCCTGTTTTCCCTTCTCTTTCTCTGAGGAGGTGGAGGATAACACCTCCACCTTGCCCTTGCTCACATCGATCTCGTTGCGATACGTGGCGTAGGCGACCCGTTTCTCCACCGCGAACTTGCCCGTCACGCGCACGCGGTCGCCCTCCTTCACGTTCGCCTTGCCGTAGCCGAAGATGCTGATGCTTTGTTTGCCTTCGCCTATCTTGAAGGTGAAGTAAGGGTTACCCTTCTTGCTGACCTTCTCTTTCAGCTCCCGCACCGTGCCGACCAGCACCACCTGCTTGCCGTCGTACTGCTTGCCGTTGTTCAGGAGCGCTTGAACGGTCACCTGCTCCTGCGCCCAGGCGAAAGCCGTTAGCACCAGTACGAACAACACGAAGCGTGCGTAGCGCATCCGTTGTCCTCCCCTCCACCAGAATCAGGCGTTGCCTAATTGCGGGCGAGGCGTTCCTCCACCCGGTTGGTCATGCCGTCGCGCTTCACTATTTCGAAGGCGTCCAGCAGGTCTCCTGTCGCGGTGTAGGTTCGGAACACGATTCTGTCTGCCAGCACGCGCACTATCTGGTAGACCTGCGTATCTTCGGCGTAGCTCTGCATCCAGTCCTGCTTGTTCAGCCGATACATCTTCGGACCGGTGACGGAGTTGACGTATATCGTTCCGCTTTCCTGCGCCACACTGCGAGCGTAGGTGTGGTCGTGCCCCTGCAGGACGAGGTCGACGCGGTAGCGGTCAAAGATGGGTTTGAGGGTGGAGCGCAGTTGTGCGTTATCGCGTCCCTGTGCCGACGAGAACACCGGGTGATGGAAGGTGACGATTGTCCAGCGGTTGGGGTTGTTCGCAAGCACGTTCTTTATCCAGTTTGCCTGCTCTTCCACCGCCTCGTTGCTGTTCAACACGATGAGGCGCACTCCCTGCACGTCGATGTAATAGTTGCTCTCCTTCAGGCTATCGATACCGTTTTCGGGCAGGGTGAACTGCGCGCGCCAGTGCTTCGTGAGGAACCGCTTCTCCTGCGCGTCGCGGGCATATTCGTGGTTGCCGGCGGCGGGCACGCTAGGGATGGTAGCCCCAATCCAGCCCAGCATCTGGAACCACTCCGCCCAATCCGTATCGCGTTCGCCCCGGTTCACCAGGTCGCCCGCATGGATGATGAAGCGGATGTCGGGATGTTTCAGCAGAGCCTGACGCACCACGCGCGGGCACATCTGGAAGATATTGTTCTGAGCATCGCCCAGATAGAGGAAGGTAACGGGCTGTGGCTCACGACTGGTGGTACGAAAGTGGAACCACTCGCTCCAGTGTTCGCCGTCGCCCACGCGGTAGGCATACAACGTATCGGGTTTGAGATTGCGGAAAACCACCGAGTGATAATGTGCCGTGCCCAGGTCGGTGGTCAGCGGTTCGGTTTGCGCCTGCACGGTTTGCGCCTGCTCGGTGAATTTGGGGTTGGCGCTTGCCTCCACAATCTGTGCTACCGCCTGTGTCACGCTGGTATCGGTTCGCCAGGTCACCGCCTGCGTGGTGGTGGGGTCGTCGCTCCAGGTCAGGATGATGCGGTCGGGGTAGGGCGTGGGCATCGCCCACGGCGCCAGCGCGGGGGCTTGTTGTGGCTGAACCATCGAAGGTTTGCTGGCGAACAGCCACAGTGACCCCGCCAGCACCAGCAACAACCCGAACGAAATCCAGATTCGCCTCATCATATCTAAAACCTCCACCTGTTAGATTCCCAAACAGCGAGCCTGTTACCTGTTCGGTACGTTATGATTGTGTAAAGTTTGAACCCAGCACCGCCTGAGCGTGGCGGGCTGTGCCCTGATGGGTGATCGGGTAACAGCACTTACCTGAAAGGCGGAATGTCTACTGGAAGCCCGACCCGCATAAAGAAGCGCGCAAAAGCCTGAGAAAGATGCTCTCGGTACGGAGGCAAAAGACGAAGGCGCTGACCAGCCCGTCGCACATGTTCCTCGAGAAAAGCGAATGATACTCCAAACACACTTCGGAAGTCCACCACAAGGTAGTCGGTCTCAAACGCTTCTATGGAGCACCGGTTCAGCAGATGATAACCTGGTACATTGCCGCGTCTGAGCTCCTCCTTTCCTTTCGGGGAGTTGAAGAAGGGATTGTGGTTGCCAAACTCCTCCAGTGTCCAGAAGGGGCACACCAACACGATAGACAGTTTTCTCTGTACGAGGTCGCAGGACTGACTCATGACTACCACATCGTATGTCTCGATGTGCACGGTTTGTATTGTCTCTGAGTGGATATTCGCGGGTGGCAAGACGATGGGACAGCGTCGCACAAAATCCCCTTGCAACAGTGGCTCTTCGGCGTCTACAAGGGCGTACCAAGGATAGTTCTCCACCGACTCGTCTCCTCATCTCAGTAATCAGCATCATCAACCGTCGTGGGGCGTCCCATACGTATTTCACCGATTCGGACTGAGATGGTATGCCGTTCGCGTGGAGGCATAGTCACCACCACTTCATACTCTCTGTCAACAGGAGGCTGGACGCCGCCTGAAGCGGACGCAGTTGCTACTGAAATGTGAATCCCTCGCGAGGATACGTCTACCTGCAACGGACTTTGGTAGAGACCGAATAGGTTAAAGTATGTTGGCACACTCGGCTGAGGCGACGGTACCTGAGAGGTGGTCGCAGAACCATTATCGGCAAATGGCAAAGCTCGATCAAAGTTTGCTGATGTAACGGGGTCTTGTCGGAAGGCGACCCTATGTGCCATCATTCGAACCTCCTCAGCAGTTCTCCCTCAATCATCTGGAAGAACCATCGGTCTGTCAGCTCATGCGCCTGCTGAGCCCACTGGCTCACGTCCTCTAGTGAAGTCGCGCTCACATCTAAAGACTGAACCTGGGTTTCCCAGAACAGTGCATCTCCTTTCTGGGTCGTCCCGCGCGTGAAGCGTATCTGCAGCGAGCCTTCCGGAGTGTGGGTCGGAAAGGCAAACTTCCAATCGAACCAGGAAGGTCTTGGGCTCACATCCGCCACATGAAAGAGGCGCTCATCGATTTCAATCCGTATCTTCATGTGGTCTCGCAGGAATTCAAACAGGTTCTCCTGCTGGTAATCAAATTCGATGGCGTCGATGTATCTGAGAAGAAGAGCCGTCAGCCGAGGAACCCTGTTCAGGCTCGAAAATGTGTCGAACACCGCTGACGCCAGGAACTGGATGCGCTTCTCGAAATCCTCCCACGCGTACCGCTCCGTGTCATTGAGCGTAACGATTCCAGGACCTATCTGAACGAGCGGCCACTGCTGTTCCGCCACGCGGAACCGATGCTGGATGACGTAAGCGGAGACCTCGCTCGGCAAAACGGAGGTCGGCAACGGCTCATGGTAAGGGTAGGAACTTTTTAGCCTCTCGTAAAGCGCGCCAACCAGAATGGCGTAGTGCGAGTCCACAGGGAACCCAGAAATCTGTTCTTCCAGTTCCCACCTCATCTCAAAGATGGCTTCAACAAGCGGTTTATTTTTGAGAACCTTCCTCTGCATCGCTTTATCTCTTGGCAAGCCGAAGGCAGTGTCGGCTTGCATCGTAGACATTCTATCATACGCAAAGATGCTGTTCAACAGTAATATGCCCCTTGACAGCTCCCCGCTGTTTCAGCCACACTATGCTGGAACGCAGGAAGGAGCAACGGGCGACTTTGGACGAACAACCACTCGTCAGCATCATCATCCCGGCGTACAACGAAGCCGATACTATCCTGCAGGCGATCGAGCGCGTGCGGGCAGTGCCTCTGCACAAAGAGATCGTGGTGGTGGACGACGGCTCGACCGACGCCACATCCGAACTGCTGGCGCAACAGCCGGATGTGGTACTACTGAGGCACGAGCGCAACATGGGCAAAGGTATGGCAATCCGCACCGCCATCGCCCACGCCAGCGGAGACATCATCATCATTCAGGACGCCGACCTCGAATACGACCCGATGGACATCCCGCGCGTGATCGCACCCATCGCCGAGGGCAAGGCGGATGTGGTATACGGCTCGCGATTCCTCACCGCCCATCGTCCGAAAGGCATGCGCCTGCCTAACTACCTGATCAACCGCCTGCTGGCGGGCATGGTGCGCTGGTTGTACTGGCATCCGCTCACCGACGAAGCCACCTGCTACAAAGCCTTCCGCGCCTCCCTGCTCAAGAGTGTGCCCCTCACCTGCCAGCGGTTCGAGTTCTGCCCGGAGGTAACCGCCAAAGTCATCCGGCGCGGGGTGCGCATTCTGGAAGTGCCCATCCACTACGAAGCGCGCACCACCCTGCAGGGCAAGAAAATCCGATGGTGGGACGGCGTGGAGGCAATCTGGACGCTCATCAAGTGGCGATTCAAACGCTTTTAGCGTTTGACAGACCGGCACCTTCTCCCGTAAGATGGGAGATGAGATGAGCGCATCCAGACATCCGCAACCTTCCACTCGCGACGAGTCGCACCGCGTGGCGGTAGAGACGCATGACCGCTCCATCGTCGTGTCGGCGGGGGCGGGCTCGGGCAAGACGCAGGTGCTGGCAGAGCGCTTCGTGCATCTGGTGCAGACGGGTAAGGCGCCGGTGGACGGCATCCTGACCATCACCTACACCCGCAAGGCGGCACGCGAGATGAAGGAACGCATCGTGCGTCTGCTCGAGCGCGAAGGGCTGAACGACGCCGCCTGGCAGGTAGAAAACGCCTACATCAGCACCATCGACTCTCTGTGTGCGCGCCTCATTCGCGAGAACCCGCTGGAAAGCGCGATAGACCCCTTCTTCGAGCAGCTGTCGGAACACGACGCGGAACGACAGTTCTATCATGCCTTCGACCGGGTGGTAGACCGGCATAGCGTCCAGCCCGACAGCGCTATTGGCAGGCTATTGCGTGAGGCGTTCGGCAGGATGCGCTTCGGTAGCGACCCGCATGACGCCCTGCACACTCTGCGCAAAGACCTGTTCAGCTCGATGGAGACGGTGCGTCTGTTTGGATGGGAGCGCGAGAAACTGCTGGAATGGGCGCAGGAGCTGGAGCAGAACCCCCAGCAGGTGGTATGGCAGATGCTGATGCTGATGCGCAATGCCCTGCTTCCGGCGGTGACGGCTGGTCGACATGTCCTGCCAGAGGATGACGAGCTGGCAGGAGAACTGCGTCGGGTGGAAAGGTTGTTACAGCAGATCCAGCCCAACGGCGAGGCTGTTCCGGTGGCAAGCGACCTGCGACAGGGACTGATTATCCGGCGGGGCGACAGCGACATCCAGCATCCGGTGCTGGCGGAGTGCTTGACTCGTCTGGCAGAGTGGGTCAAACTGCTGAACCCAACCCTGCTCCAGCAGGAGGTGGACGAATCATGGCGCACCGTCGCCACTCTGCATCTTCTGGTCGAGGCATGGGATGAGTATCAGCGCGTGAAGGGCGAGGCGAACCAGTGCGACTTCGCCGATGTGATGGCGGAGGCGATCCGGCTGTTGCGCGAGCATCAGGGCGTGCGCCGGCGTTACCGCGCGAAGTTTCGCTTCGTGATGGTGGACGAGTTTCAGGACGCCAACCACCTGCAGATGGAGCTGGTCAGCCTGCTGAGCAGTGGCAAAAACCTGTTCGTGGTGGGCGATGCCCAGCAGTCCATCTATGCCTTCCGCCATGCCGACGTGGCGCTGTTCCGCCACATGGAGCGCAAGGCGAACGCATCGCCCGAACGCGCCCGGCTGGTGAACATCCATCGCAATTTCCGCTCGCGACCGGAGATACTGCGCTTTATCGAGTGCGTCTTCCGCACGGTGTGGTCACCTTCTGTCGGCGGTGACCGGTTCAGGGCATTGCGTCCGGCGCGACGGTTCGCGAAGAAGGAACAGCCCAGCGTGGAGTTCGTTCTGGTTCCGTCCGCAAAGGGAGACGAGGGCTGGTTGTGGCTTGCGGAGGGCACTGCCCGCCATATCCGGCAGATGGTGGAAGAGGGACGGTATCACATCACGGCAGAAGGGGCCGAACAAGGACAGCCCCTGCGATACCGCCATATCGCCATCCTGCTCAGGCAGACCACGCAGGTGCCCATCCTGGAGGAGGCGCTCTCGCGCCACGGGGTGCCCTTCTACAACACGGCGCGTCGGCAGTACTTCATCCAGCCGGAGGTGCGCGACCTCATCTACGCGCTGACGGTGGTCGACTCACCTGCGGACGACATCGCCGTCGCCAGTGCGTTGCGCTCGCCGATGGTGGGGGTGAGCATGGACACCCTGTCTGCCTGTGCTACCGAGGCGCAAAGGCAGGGCAAGCACACGCCGCTGTGGCTTGGCGTCAAGCAGTGGCTGGAACATGGAGCAACCGGTGAGGATGCGGACGCCGTGCGCGAGTTCGTGGCGCTGGTGGAGAGTCTGCAGGAGCAACGGGCGAGGCTGGACGTGGCGCAGACGCTGAGCGCGCTGGTGAACCGCACGCAGTACGAGACCCGCCTGCTGGGCCGCCCCGATGGCAAACAGCGCGTGGCGAACGTGCGCAAGCTACTGCAGATCGCCGCCGAGAAGCGCGACATGCCCATCGCGCAGTTTGTGGAGATGGTGAACGAACTGGAGCGCATTGCCCTGCGCGAGGGCGAGGCGCCTGTGCTGGAGGAGATGGCGGACGTGGTGCGAATCTACACCATCCACGGCGCGAAGGGACTGCAGTTCCCGGTGGTATACCTGCCCGACGTGGCGCGTCCACTGTATCGCAAGCCTCAGAGCAAACTGGTCAGCTGTATCCCCTCACCGCGCTTTGTGGGGCAGGGGTTCACGAAAGATTCGGTGTTGCCGCAGGCGGCGGGCGTGTGGATTGAGGAGCGCGAGCGGGAGGAGGCTCTGCGTGTGTGGTACGTGGCGATGACCCGCGCCATCGAGCATCTGGTGTTCGTTGCGCCCAACGCAGGCGACAGGCTGTGGTGGAATCTCTTTCTGGACGCCCTGCAGTTACCGCATACATACGAGAGCGATACCGTCCTGCCCGTGGCGGAGGGATGTGAGGTGCAGGTGCGCGTGATGGACGATGCGGACATCTCTCTCCCAAGCCTGCGCGAGGATGAAACGCACCTGCAACGCTTCGTGGAGTGGCTGGAGGGCAGGACACCCTTTACCGTAGACGAACTGATGGAGTGGCTAGATCGGTAGGAGGTGCTTGCCATACGGCTTGGCAGGGGGTCCTCGCCCTCCATGTTATGCGTTGTCGGTGTGGAGGGCGAACCTCTTGGTGAGCCGACCCCTCTCCCGTCCTCTCCAGTCGACGCGGGGAGAGGTGTTCCCCCTTCCCTCGCAGGGAAGGGGTCAGGGGGTTAGGTTTCGTCAGCATCGCCGCACGTCATAGGGGACCTGGAGGGCGAAACCTCTTGGTGAGCCGACCCCTCTCCCGTCCTCTCCCCGGCGCGGGGAGAGGTGTTCCCCCTTCCCTCGCAGGGAAGGGGGCAGGGGGTTAGGTTTCGTCATCGGCTCGTCAGGGGTTCCTCGCCCTCCAGCGTACATGCCCTCTCCTGTCATGCTGAGGCGCGAGCCGAAGCATCTCAGAGATTCTTCGCTTCGCTCAGAATGACAGGATTAAGTGGCAGAATGAACCTGTTATTTGTCATGCTGAGGCGCGAGCCGAAGCATCTCAGAGATTCTTCGCTTCGCTCAGAATGACAGAATGACGCGGCCGAATAACATAAAAATACCGTGTCATTGCGAGCCTGCCTTCAGGCAGGCGAAGCAATCCCCTGCGAATCGCGGGGAGCGGAGGGGATTGTTTCGTCGCTGTCGCTTCTCGGAACAACACGGTTTTGGGTATACTGTGTGGTGGTATTTCTGGAGCAGGGAGGCGATATGCAGAGAACCTTTGTGATGATCAAGCCCGACGGCGTGCGCCGGGGGCTCGTGGGAGAGTGTATCCGTCGCTTCGAACAGCGCGGACTGAAACTGGTAGGCTTAAAAATGCTCGTGCCCTCGCGCGATCTGGCGGAAAAGCATTATGCCGTGCACCGCGAGAAGCCGTTCTACGCCGAGCTGGTGGAGTTCATCACCTCTGGACCGGTAGTGGCGATGGTCATTGAGGGACCCAACGCCATCCCGCTGGTGCGCACGATGATGGGCGCACTGGACCCCCTGCAGGCTCAGCCGGGCACCATCCGCGGCGACTTCACCTGCGATAAACAGATGAACATCATTCACGGCTCGGACTCGCCCGAGACCGCCGAGAGCGAAATCGCCCTGTGGTTCCAGCCGGAGGAGCTGGTGTAGCGTCTGGTGGTGATTGCTCGTCATTGTGACGGGGGTAACTCTCTGCAGGATGAGCAGTTGACCAGCTGGCTAGCGGGGCCGCAGAACGATCGTGCGCAGAACACCGTTCAGCTCATCCTGCGCGCCCTCAGTTTTTCGCGAGAACTTCACGCTGATCACGAGGATGTGCGAGTCCCAATGTACGAAGTACATAGCTGAGCCATCGCCGTAAAGCTGCTCAATGGCGTCCGTGCCACCGATCCTTATCCTCCGCTGTCTGGGGGAGTAAAAGTGACGGCACCATCAAGGTTCCCAAATCCAAGCGCAAACTCGCTTACCACACTCCTCACAGCAGAAATTCCATCCTCCACGGTCTGCATCGTTGGGAACGTCACATGTCTCGTAATGCGGATGGCCCGGCTTCACTAGAGGAAGTATGTTGTTCGTTGCCAAGCATGTAGGTATGTTCCTACACATTCTCATGGTCAAATCCTGCATTTCATGAAAGTTCATCGCATATTGTTTGCTACTTTCAGAGCGCACGGATAGCGCGGGTCATTACGCGAGATGTTGATAGGGTTACCCGTCAAACTACAGTCCACTATCTGACCACTGGGGTCATACAGAATTGGTGTTCTATTCCCCACATACGCATACAGGTTCACTCCGCCCTCCGTGCCTATCGGGTCTCTGGTCAAAAACCTGCCCGTCGCGGGGTCAAAGTAGCGATAGGTCAGCAACAACAAGCCGGTCTCGGTATCCGCTTGTTCTACACGTGAGGATATACTAGCAGCCTCATGAACCGTAATACCGAGCCGTGAGACATGTTGTCATAAACAGCCGTATTCACCAGCAATGTTAGATGGCACAGAAGGGATATAAATGCCCACCGTAAAATCACTCGCCCAGACGTTCCCTTTCTCATGCCTACCAGTATGCCTATCAACGACAACACAAACGTGGGTCCATAGAAGTGAAAAAGCCAGAAAATCAAGAAGAGCACCATTGGCAGCCATGAGAGCACGTACAATGTTACCCTCAGCGCTTCCCAGCGAATGCCCCACCCGTAAGGAATAGATTCCATGCACAACAGGAGCACTCCTGACACGACCCCTGTTCCTGCGCAGAAGGTCGTGGCTTTCAACACTCCCAGCCATATCCGTACCGCTCTCTCACTCATCTCGTCACCGCAGGCGGTAGTGCCACAATCACGGGCGGACGCTCCCGCCCTGGTACCCCAGGAATACACGGTCGCGGTGCATAATCCAAGCACCGAACCCAACAATCTGCGTGGACCCAGATCAGATAGACTGTTAACTCACAGACCCAGTCGCCCCTGCAGGCTCGGAAACGATTCAGTAAGCATCTGCGTACGCAGTCGCTTCATGGACTGTCCCCAGCCATTCTGCACGGCTGTCGCATCGCACAAGCTATCCAGCCTCCTTGCTTGCATAAGCGGTCATATTCCGAGCACGCGGAAGGCGTGACCCAGGTGGTAATATCGGCACGGGATGCGGTTCGATAGGCAGAATTGGTATTGGTGGATAGAATGGTATCTTCCCTGAGGGGTCTCGGCGTATCACCACCCCATTCCCCACATACGCATACAGGTTCACCCCGCCCTCCATGCCTATCGGGTCTCTGGTCAAAAACCTGCCCGTCGCAGGGTCAAGGTAGCGATACGTCAGCAACAGCAAGCCGGTCTCGGTATCTGTATAATACCCCCACTGCGCTTTGTAACCGTAAGGAGTGGGGTTACTGGTATCCTTCTCCACGAAAGGTTACTAATGCCTCCCTAACTTGCGCAACTCCCGCTCCAGCTCGATAACCCCCTGCGCCCGGGCAAGGTCGGCTGCAGTATGTCCCGATGCGTCCACAGCGTCCACCGCAGCCCCCCTTTGCGCCAGCAGCCGGGCTATCGCCACCGCATTCTGTACATACTTCTCTCGCTCGGCCCGGATCGTTGCTTCAGGTTTGGGATGTTTGCGAGCTACCCCTTCATGAATCTGGTAGAACCAGTAAGAAGCAGCCAGGCGATGAAGAGCCGTCTCGCCACGCCGGTTCTTTGCGTTTGGGTCAGCTCCCCGATCGAGGAGCCACTTCACCGTCGACAACCGCGCGCCTCCATAGTAGCACGCCCAATGCAGAGGGGTGTTGCCATCTCGGTCGCGTGCGTCTACTCGCGCTCTACGTTGGAGCAGTAACTGCGCTACCGCCAGCGCATCATTGCACGCGGCAGCGTGCAACGGTGTGCCCCCCTGCGGATCAAGCGCACTCACTGACGCACCCTTCTGCAACAGGAGTTGCGCCGCGGAGGTGCGTCGCCACCGGGCGGCTTCGTGTAATGGTGTGCCTATGACCGACTTCGCATCGAGGCGCGCTCCTCGCGATAGCAGGATGTTGATTGCCACGGTGTCATCGATGCGCGCTGCAAGATGCAAGGGGGTCAGTCCCCCGAAGGAAGCATCATTCACGTTCGCTCCCCTGCGGAGCAATTCCACCAGCGCCTGATGCTGTTTTTTGAGCACGGCATAATGAAGCGGGGTAACCCCATACCGGTCTTTCGCATGAATATCAGCGCCTTTCTGCAGCAATAGGCGTATAATGTCCACCCTGCCGTAACCGGCCGCGATGTGCAGCGCCGTTGCGTTGTTGGCAAACCTTGCTGATACCAACGCAGGCTGTTTGGTGAGCAGAGCCTGCAGACGGCGCGTTTCACCCTGCTCCACGAAGCGCAGGAAGTCTTTGGCACTGTCGGCGAGCCCCCTACCGGCAATGGCGATGATAGCCACGCAAAGTATCAGTTGTCCTCTCGACATTTCTGACGCTCCTTCTACAACAGGCTCACGCCCTGAGCCTCTTTAGCTGCCTCTTCAAGCGCCCTAAGTCGTCCTCGCTCTCACACCAATCCTTTGGACGACTGGCGTCCTACTGGCACTCGCTTCGCCATACGGTTTCGCATCCAGCAAACCGTACGGTAGTCCTCACCTACCTCCAGCGGAGAAACCGCCCCACCCTTGCACCCACCCGTGCAATCGGGAGAGGTTACCACATCTACCACTCAGTAACGCACTACCAGTTAACCGCCTGCTTGGCAACGTAGAAGGTGCTGGTTCAGGCGTATCCCGGCCCACACACCGAACAGGGCTGCTACCAGCACAGCCAAGATAGCCAGACTGTGCGCCCACAGAGCACGCCGGAACAGGATATCAGTTTGACCCAGCAAGGGCAAAGTGACCACTCCTGTGCTGGCTATCACAACCCAAGCTGTCTCCTGCCGAGCGCTGCACCGGTAGCCCAGCCCGGTGATAACGCCGGGCGCAAGAACCGAGAGGTAAGACAGGCAACAGATAATCACCATTTGAATAGGCTGTGCCGGAGTCCTCAGAACACGCCCCAGCACAGCGAAGATAGGTTCGTGCAAGACCTCCGAAGAGGCAGACGTTAGGATCTCTTGAGCCACCCACAATAATCCCCATCCGACAGCAACCGCACTGCCGAGAACCACTATGTTCCGGAGGGTCAGACAGCACTCCTGCTTCGAGGCAACGAGTGTTTTCATCGTACCGCTTCGATACACTATCAGCAGCCCTACTATACAAACCGCTACAGCCCACAGCTCTGCCTGAAAGAGGGTATCAATCTGGCTCCACCTCTCCTGAAACGCGAGGGACAGAGCCGTGTTGACCGCGAGCAGCATCAAAGCTTGAGTGAACAGCATATTCAGACGGCGGCGCAGGTCCATATGTTTCGCCAGTGCCCAACAGGCGATTAGTCCAAATCCGAACGCATACAGAACGGTCGCTCCGTCAACACAGACGGGATAGGAAAAGAGCATAATGCCCAGTCCCACCTCGCGCCATGACCCGAGTTTGGGCACAAGAGGCTCATTTGGACGCGTGGCAGCGGTCATCGTCAAAGAGAGTGTCACCAACAGGCACGCAGATAGAAGCACAGTGCTGATGACCAGACCTACTATGATGTTGTCGGCATAACTTCTTTCGCGAGTGTGTGCTTGAGGCTGATTCATGGAATTACTCCTACCATATTTTGGGATTGTACGCCGTTATTGGTTCAGGAAAGTTGAAATTCAGCCCACACTTTCGCGCCAAGCGGAGGGTAAAATGCTGGCAGTTGTGGCTGTTCCAGACGTATCCTCCCTGCTCCTGTCCCTCAGGCAGCCATTTTTCCCCACACATTACCCACCCATGCGCCGCATTCTTTGCGAGGTCACAAAGACATTTCTCCTGACGGGGCGTAGTTGGAACTGTGCGACAAACAGGCTTGTAGTCGTCATAGTGGTCTTCACAATTGAAGAAAACCCCCTGCTTCCCGTATCCAAGGCACCCGCACTGCGAAGTGGTTAAGAACCAGTGGCAGAGCTTTTCCGGTTTCCAAAGTCCGCATACAGGTCGCCGGCAAAACTGGGCGGATAACCCTCTCATATCAAACAGTTTGACTGGCTGGTTTCCCACATACGCATACAGGTTCACTCCGCCCTCCGTGCCTATCGGGTCTCTGGTCAAAAACCTGCCCGTCACAGGGTCAAGGTAGCGATAGG
>FWWM01000184.1_pt1 | contig 185397 bp, 172 predicted proteins | sample 2228351 | NCBI WGS metagenome assembly FWWM01 (sample SAMEA103939774, study PRJEB20133) | metagenome | reverse complement strand
GATGCAGTTGAGTTGCCGTCTGCCGCTGGGGCGACTCGTCACTGTCAAAATCCCCAAAGCCAATGGTTCGCCCTGTTGTTTGCAGTTGTACCTGAAAGACACTGAGCCCATACCCACCAGCCAAAGACCCAAGGTCGGCTGCGCAAAATGAGGTGGTAGGGCGATCGCTCAAGAATCTCCATAGGTTAACGGCGCAGAGGATGCTGTACCGCCATTGGGTTTGGGGTCAAACCGTTGCCATGAAAAGGCTTTCAGGTGGCGATCGCCGGTTTGATGGAGAACTAAATTCGCCAGTAACTTGGCAGTAATAGGTGCTAGCAGGACGCCATTGCGATAGTGGCCGGTGGCAAGGTACAAGTTAGCGGCTGGTCCTTGACCCAGAATAGGGAGGTCGTCAGGGGTGGCCGGACGGTAGCCCCACCACGTATCAATCACTTCGTAGTCCTTGAGAGCTGGCATGAGAGCGGTAGCGCGGTTCAAGAGTGCCTGTAATCCTGCGACGGTGTTTCCCGCCCGAAAGCCCACGTGTTCACTGGTGGCACCCACAACAATTTTGCCGGAGCGGCGGGGCACGAGGTACAACTGATCGCCAAAAATGACGTGGTTCAGAAAAGGCGAAGCGATGGGTTGCAGTGCCAGCATTTGACCTTTGCAGGGGGTCACCGGAATCGGCAGCAGGGCTTGACTCCAGGCGCCCGTGGCCAAAATGTAAGTGCCCGCCAACCAGCGCCCGCGATCGCTCTCGATGGCCGTAATTTCCCCTTGGGCATTGTGCTGCCAGCGCTGCACCTGTACCCCTTCAATAATTTCCACCCCAAGGAGGCGAGCGGCACTGAGGAGGACTTTGGCTAAGTTACGGGTGTTGACTTGGCCATCTTGGGGAAACCACCAAGCGCCAAGAACCGTTTCGGCAAAGCCGGGTTGCTGTTGTGCCAATTCCCCTGCTTCTAGCCAGCGGCTATCGGGTTCCATGGGGTAATGGCGATCGCGCCCTGTAGGGTCTGTCACGGGTGCCAAGATACCGCAGGGCCAATAACCGGCATCCATACCCGTGAGTTGTTCGAGCTTGTCAATCCAAGCGGGGTACAGTTGGCGGCTGGCGGTACACAGGTTCCACATTGCCCCGGCGGGCAACCCTTCCGCTTGGGGAGCCAGCATCCCGGCCGCCGCGTGGAGCGCCGCCTCCCGAAACTGGCGACTGAGAACTGTTGGCCGTGCCCCCCGCAACGCCAATTCAATGGCGATCGCCAAGCCCATGGTGCCGCCGCCAACAATTAGAATGTCCCGCTGTTCATCCCCAAGGATCATACTGCCGCTCAATGCTGTCGGAACTCGCTTTCCTATGATACCGCCTGTTCTTGGGCGGCACCGGCATGCCAAGGCTGACCAATTGATAAACTGGTAGCTTAGATTCTTTTCCATGGGGCTGAACAGATGGCTTACACCTCTTTAGCCACTGTGCTGCAGCACCTCGGCCAAACCAGTGAATGGCAGCGCCCGCAGCAATTTTTACGCTTACTGGAGCAGTGGCCCCAGATTGTCGGTGCCCTGATGGCGCAGCAGTCTTTTCCAGTGGATCTCAATGACCAAGGCGTCCTCACGGTTGCCGTTGCCAGTAGCACTTGGGCACACCACTTGACCTTTTCGCGAGCGCAACTCTTAGCCAAAATTCAGCAGACCCTCGGCATTGCTCTGAGGGATATTCATTTCTCCCATCGTTACTGGTCAGCATCGCGACGAACAACTGTGCTAGGAACGACACCGCAGCTACCTCGAGTACCGCTGGTGTCTCCCACCACCCATCCGGCCAAAACTCCCCACGAGGCATTTCAACGTTGGCGACAACACCTCGAGGAGCGATCGCGCACTCTCGGGCGTTGTCCAGCATGCCAGTGTCCCACCCCTGCTCAAGAATTGCAGCGCTGGGGAGTGTGTGGTCTGTGCCATGTGCGGCGATCGCCAGCTTAGATACCGGAGCCGTTCAAAAATTCTTCAATGGGGCGATCACTCAGGCGACAGTTGCGCCCCTGAGCCAGAACCGGTACCTTTTCCGCCCCTTGCTGTTGATACTGTAGGGTTTGCACTTGCTGCTCTAACAGTTCAATGCGATCCAGCAAGTAGCGGATAGCTTCGGCCTCGGAATCGGGGAGCTGACCGTGCTCAAGAGGAGCAACTTTAGCGCCAGCGCGATAGACCACCCGGCCCGGGATACCGACCACTGTGCAATCGGAGGGGACATCCCGCAACACCACCGAACCGGCACCAATGCGCACATTATCGCCAATGGTTAGATTGCCCAAAACCTTAGCACCCGCACCAACAACCACATTTTCCCCAAGGGTTGGATGCCGCTTCCCCGTTTCTTTGCCCGTGCCCCCCAAGGTAACGCCTTGGTAGATTAGGCAGTAATCCCCAACAACAGCCGTTTCACCAATGACCACTCCCATGCCGTGGTCAATAAATACACCTTTGCCAAGGGTTGCCCCGGGGTGAATTTCAATGCCCGTTAGCCAGCGGGCAATGTGGGAAATGAAGCGAGGCACAAAGGGTAGCCCCCGCCGCCACAGCCAGTGGCTAAAGCGGTGCAGAACAATAGCTTGTAAGCCCGGATAGCAAAAGAGGACTTCCAACCAGTTGCGAGCCGCCGGATCGCGCTCAAAAATAATTTGAAAGTCGGCCTTCAGGGTGCTGAACACAGCAAACTCCTTCGCTGCGGTAGGCAAGTGGTGCAGTTTTGATCTTAACAAGTTGTTGCCGTCTTGGCGATCGCCCCCCCCAACCGCAACAGGAGCAGAATTCAGCCGGAGGCGATCGCCGATGTCCCCATAAGCTGGTAACGTGGTATGGAAGCCATCCGATGGCAAAGCAGTATTGATTTCAGCACGGTTAGCATGAGAGTCCTCGTAATTGGCGGTGATGGTTATTGTGGCTGGGCAACGGCCCTGTACCTTTCAAATCGTGGGCATGATGTGGCAATTCTAGATAGCCTGATTCGGCGACACTGGGATGCTGAACTGTGCGTGGAAACCCTCACCCCCATTGCCCCCATTCAGCATCGGCTGCAACGGTGGAAAGACTTAACCGGCAAACACATCGACCTCTACATTGGTGATATTTGCAACTATGCCTTCCTAGAACGGGCGATGCAGGCATTTGAGCCGGATGCCATCGTGCACTTTGGTGAGCAGCGTTCCGCCCCCTACTCGATGATTGATCGCGAGCACGCGGTCTTTACCCAAGTTAACAACGTTGTCGGTACGCTCAACCTGCTCTATGCCATTCATACCCACAACCCCGACTGCCACTTGGTGAAACTGGGCACGATGGGCGAATACGGCACCCCTAACATTGACATCGAAGAAGGGTACATCACCATTGAGCACAATGGTCGCAAAGATACCCTCCCTTATCCCAAGCAGCCCGGTAGTTTCTATCACCTGAGTAAGGTACACGATAGCCATAACATCCATTTTGCCTGCCGGATTTGGGGCCTACGCGCCACCGACTTAAACCAAGGGGTCGTCTATGGGGTGCTCACGGAAGAAACCGGCATGGATGAACTTCTCATCAATCGTCTGGACTACGATGCCATTTTTGGCACCGCTCTCAACCGTTTTTGCATCCAAGCTGCCATTGGTCATCCCCTGACGGTTTATGGTAAAGGGGGACAAACCCGCGGCTTCCTTGATATTCGTGATACCGTGCGCTGCATTGAGTTAGCGGTGAATCAACCCGCAGCTCAAGGGGAATTCCGCGTCCTCAACCAATTTACTGAGCAGTTTAGTGTGGGTGAGCTGGCTCGTAAGGTTCAGGAAGCAGGTAAAGCCCTTGGCTTAAAAGTGGAGATCCAGCATCTCGAGAACCCCCGCGTTGAAAAAGAAGAGCACTACTTCAACGCCAAAAACACCAAGTTGTTGGATTTAGGCTTGCAACCCCACTATCTCTCTGATTCTCTACTTGATTCTCTGCTGAACTTTGCCATTAAGTACAAAGAGCGCGTGGATGCCAAGCATATTTTGCCTAAAGTGAAGTGGCGGGGTTAATCCGTTGCCAAAATTTTATTCGCAACGGCGGCTCAATTGGAAGCTAGCCTGTTAAAATTGCTTATTATTTTGGCTTTCATCCAATTCTGAGCAATTTCTTGAGGCGATTCATGAACCAGTTGGCGATCGCTCCCGTTTTATTTCATCTGGCCTTCCCTGTCAGTAACCTGACCCAGACCAAGGCATACTACATTGAGGGGCTCGGCTGTGAGCCAGGGCGAGAAAACCCCCATTGCCTGATCATGAAGCTCTATGGCCATCAGTTGGTGGCGCATGTCACTTCCGAGCCTTTAGTGCCGCCCAAGAGTATTTACCCCCGCCACTTTGGTCTCATCTTTTTAGCAGAAGCGGACTGGCAAAACCTGCGCGATCGCGTTGTGCAAAAGGAACTTGGCTTCTATCAACCCCCGCGGACTCGCTTTGCCAATACCCCCTTAGAGCACAAAACCTTTTTTCTGGCCGATCCTTTCCATAACTTAATTGAAATTAAGTTTTATCGTCACGTGGAGGCCATTTTTGGCAGCCGCGATCAACAGGCCATCGGTGATACTCCTGTGGTTTCAGCCCCCAAAGTCTAGCCCTGTGGTACACCTGATTTTGTACAGCAAGCCCGGCTGTCATCTGTGCGCAGGGCTGCAGGAAAAGTTAGAGCCACTCTTGGCCAAGGGATTCTCCCTAGAAGTCCGTGATATTACCCAGCGGCACGAATGGTCTCTGGCCTATGCCTATGAGGTGCCGGTTTTGCACATGGTCATTGGGGGCGAGCTACACGAGGTGCCGCGGTTTCCCCCCCGCATGAGTGCCCACCAAATTGAGCAGCGCCTGCGGCAATTGATCCTAGAGGGCGGTCATTAAGGGCATAATCGGCATAGTATGCCAACCCGTTGAGGACTCCAAGGATGGACCTAGGATCCATACTATTTCGTGGCCGTGATCTGAAAATGACCCAACAGTTTGCTGTGATTGGGTTAGGCCGCTTTGGCCGGGGGGTTTGTGGTACCTTACACGAGTCCGGTTATGAGGTTCTAGGCACTGATAATCAGGAGCGATTAGTCAATCAAGTGCTACAGGATCGCATCGTCAATCATGCGATTCAACTGGACTCAACGGATCCTCAATCCTTAAAGGAAGCGGGCTTGTTTGAGTTTGAAACCGTTATTGTAGCCATCGGTAACCATCTCGATGCCAGTATTATCACTACCCTCAACCTCAAGGAAGCTGGGGTGCCCAAGGTGATTGCCAAAGCCTCCTCGGAAATCCACAAAAAGCTGCTAGAGCGGGTCGGTGCAGACTTGGTGGTGTTTCCGGAGTACGAAGCAGGGTGTGAACTGGCGCGATCGCTGACCCGTCCCGGCATTCTTGACTCCTTAGCCTTAGATCCTGAAAAAAGCATCATTGAGGTCAAGGTTCCCAGCACGTTCCATGATCGTACGATTGAGGAAGTTGAACTGCGCAAGCACTATGGCCTTAACCTCATTGCCCTGCGCTGCGATCAAAAGTTTGAAATCAACCCAAGACCGAATCAAAAACTGAAGCAGGGGGACATCATGGTGGTCATTGGTGCCAACACAGATATTGATCGCTTTTTACGCTCGCATCACGCCCCTTAGCCAATTGGTACCCCAGTCTCCCTTTTATCGTTGGTCGCCACCAGCACGAGTTGCTGCGCTCCTCATTGGGATGCTCGGCATTAGCAGTCTGCACAGCGTCAGTGCTTTAGGCGTCGCCACGGTTAGCGTTCTGCTCTGCTGCCTTGCCAGCCAAGTGTCTTGGCGCCAGTTTGGCGATCGCTGGCGTCATACCCGCCTTTTCTTGGTGGGGTTGTGGCTGTTTTTACCTTGGGGGGGTGAGGGCTGGATCTCTGCTGCAGGTGTACAGGCAGCTACCATTCTCTCTTGGCGGTTTATCCTCTGTGTGGCTTTAGCGGTCACCCTGCTGGAGACGCTGACCTTTAGCCAATGGCTGGCGGTGTGTCGCTGGTGCTCTTTGCCGCCCCTCCTGAGCGATACCCTTGCTTTGACCTACCGTTACCTCTTTGAGCTGGAGTTTGTCTTGGCACAAATGCAGCAGGCGCTTTTTTTGCGGGGCTTTCGCTTGCATTGGCGCCGCCTCCGACCTTGGGCGCAGTTGATTGGCACGTTGCTCATTCGCAGTGAAGAGCGAGCGCAGCAAATCTATCTCGCCATGCGGTTGCGGGGCTATGGGTTACGGGGACAGCCGCGACCGACGTTTGCGGATGCAGCGCCTTGGAGTTGGGCCTTAACCAGTCTTGTGATCTGCGCAGTGGCAGGCTTGGTGGCATGGGACAACGGCTGGTTGGGAAAATAGTGCCATCCAATTATTCAACCTTTGAGTCTGCCGACAGGGTAGCCAAGGTCAGGCGCAAAATCGGTAGTAGGACACTGAGTTTCAAAAGGAGCCTTTGGGATTCTCCTGAAGGCGTTGGGGGATACCGCCTCCGTTATCTTTACCACTAAGAAGTTACTGATAACGATGCCATTGTGGCACTATCCGGAAAAGTTCTGAAAAATACTGCGTAAATGTATCAACTGCGAGAATCGTTCGGAAGCACCAGAAATGTACGATTCCCAAAGTGCGGTGGGTGTGGATCTCGGACGGCGCGATATTGCCGTAACCAGAAGTGTTGAAAGTTAGTTAAGAGGAGTGAAAAAGGGGCAGAACTGTGATATTCTGCCCTAAAAAAGTCAGTAATTAGTGAGGATATCATGGCATCATTTGCAGCGATTGTCAAATCTATTCTCCAGAAACTCAGCCCCTGCGACTACCCTGTCACTCCTCTTCAAAATCTGGTTGACCTACATTTTAGACCACGGATTAACCAGCATGAGAGCCTTGTTTTATCGCTTGAATCATGGCGGTATTCCAGTAGCCATGTCCACCTTTTCCAAAGCCAATAAAACTCGGAATACCCAGATATTTCAGCAGATTTTCAGGGAACTGGCTGAGCAAGTACAATTGAGCAAGTTTCAGCGACGGTTGGCTCATCGGCTGGTTTTGACATCAAATCCTTTGAAGAGACCGTCTATTCAACTTCCGTGAATCACCGCGCCTGTTTGTCCTGCGGGGTCGGATCGATGAACAGTGCCTGCTTGAGCCATCGGAGTTCATGGCACGGTTAGCCTAGGTTCTCCGTGGTGAGCAGTGGCTCTCAATTCTCCTAGTCTTCACGATCGCCCTCGGGGTTACTTAGTGCTGCCGAGCTGAGCCAATCGGCTAAGGGCGAGGGAACGGGTGACCGCTGCCGCTCTGGTACCGTCAGGCAGACGTGGTGGGTCTGAGCAACCGCCACCCGATCGCCCCGTTCAACCCGCAGCAGGCGATAACCCAATTGAAAACGGCTCGTCTCGAAGGCCTCAGGAGTGACAATAATCCGTAGGCGATCGCCACAGTGGAGGGGTGCCAAGAAACGGGCTTGGACTTCAGTGATGGGGAGAATCAAACCCCTACCGCTAAAAAACTGCCGCAGATCCACCCCTAAGTGGCACAGCAGATCTTCGTAGGCCTCGTGGCAAAACCGCAGCAGATTGGCAAAATAGACAACTCCCGCCGCATCAGTATCACTAAAGTAAATGGGGCGTTCGTAGGTGTGGGACATTTTTATTTTCCCTAGCTCAATTTATGGCAGCGATAGCGCGCAGCATGCTTTGCAATATGTTACAAGTTGCTAAGAGACCTGCCGAATCTCACTGGAGAGGAACTGACCGTGGCCCACACCATTGTGACCGATACCTGTGAAGGCATTGCCGATTGTGTTGAAGCTTGCCCGGTGGCCTGCATTCATCCGGGGTCAGGCAAGAACGCCAAAGGCACCGATTGGTTCTGGATTGACTTTGCCACCTGTATTGATTGCGGCATTTGTCTGCAAGTCTGTCCAGTGGAAGGCGCCATTGTGCCGGAAGAGCGCCCTGACCTGCAAGCAACGCCTGCCTCATGACGCCTCCTGTGCAGTGGCTTGATCGGGTACGAGTGCTGGGGTGCGATCGCCTGCAGCAGGTAGCCCTCAGTGATGGTCGAGTGAGCGCCCTTGGGGAAGGGATTTTGCCGCCTGACGCCGCTCCTCGGATTGATTTTGCAGGTGACTATCTTTCCCTAGGGGGGGTGGACTTACAAATTAATGGCGCTTTGGGCGTGGCTTTTCCTGCCTTGAGAACCCCTGACCCCCTTGCCAAAATTGGTACCTATTTGTGGCAACAGGGGATTGATGCCTACGCACCAACGATTGTCACCGCTCCCCTTACCGATATTCAGTGTGCCCTAGGCGCAATTCAGCAGTTTCAACCGTCGCCAATGCCCAGTGCAGCCATCTTAGGGGTGCATTTAGAAGGACCTTTTCTGAACCCAGCGAAGCGGGGAGCCCATCCGGCGGCTCACCTCCAGCCTTTGACGCTTGAAGCGGTGCAAGTAGTCTTAGAACCCTACAGCGACAGCATTACAATTCTCACCCTTGCACCAGAGCTAGATACAACAGGTACTGTCGTGCCTTACCTGCGGCGCTTGGGGATTACTGTGAGTCTAGGGCATTCGTTGGCCACGGCGGAGGAAGCAGCAGAGGCTTTTGCCGCTGGAGCGACGATGGTCACCCATGCCTTTAATGCGATGCCGCCCTTGCACCATCGGGAGCCGGGACTTTTAGGGGCAGCCCTAGGGAATTCCCAAGTTTGGTGCGGCGTGATTGGCGATGGGGTTCACGTCCATCCGCTAATGCTCAAGGTTCTCTACGAGTGCGCGGGCGATCGCCTCTTCCTTGTCAGTGATGCTTTAGCCCCCCTCGGCTTGGGGGATGGGATCTATCCTTGGGATAACCGTCAAATCTACGTTCAGGAGGGGACAGCACGGTTGGCGGATGGAACCCTATGTGGCACGACTGTACCTTTGTTGGCCATGGTGGGTCGTTTAGTGGATTGGGGTGTCTGTGATTTTGCCAGTGCCCTGCGCTTGGCCACAGTGCAGCCCCGGCAGGCGCTGGGATTGAATACCTATCTACTGGGGCAGCCTGTCCGTCATTTGTTGCGCTGGCGATCGCCCCACCAGTACGAACGGTTGCTGCCGGCGATTACGGAAAACGTAGCCAGTACCGCCACGGCAGTAGGGTAGGATCAAAACAGTGTTAACAATTGTTGAGGTAGGTCGTGACCGTTCGAGTTCGCCTCGCCCCTAGCCCAACGGGGAATCTGCATATTGGCACTGCCCGCACGGCTGTTTTTAACTGGCTGTACGCCCGGCATCACGGCGGGAGGTTTATTCTGCGCGTCGAAGATACCGATCGCGAACGCTCGCGCCCCGAGTACACCGAAAACATCCTAGAAGGATTGCAGTGGCTGGGCTTACAGTGGGATGAAGGCCCCATCTTTCAAAGCGATCGCCTCGACCATTACCGCCGAGCCATTCAATTGCTCCTCGACAAGGGGGATGCCTACTACTGCTACTGTACCCCTGAAGAACTCGATGCCCTGCGCGCCGAGCAAAAAGCTAAGGGGCTTGCCCCTCGCTACGATAACCGCCACCGCCATCTTACCCCCGCTGAGCAAGCAGCATTTGAGAGGGAAGGCCGACTGCCGGTGATCCGCTTCAAGATTGACGATGATCGGCAAATTCAGTGGCACGACCAAGTGCGTGGCCTCGTCTCTTGGCAAGGGGCTGATCTAGGGGGCGACATGGTGATTGCCCGCGCGGCTCCACGGGGAGAAATTGGCGATCCCCTCTACAACCTTGTGGTGGTGGTGGATGACATTGCCATGGGTATTACGGACGTCATCCGCGGCGAAGATCATATTGGCAATACCCCCAAGCAAATCCTTCTCTACGAAGCCTTAGGGGCAACGCCACCGCGGTTTGCCCACACCCCTTTGATTCTCAACCCAGCAGGTCAAAAGCTCTCTAAGCGGGATGGGGTGACCTCCATCTCGGATTTTCGTGCCATGGGCTATCTGGCACCAGCGCTCGTGAATTACATGACCCTCTTGGGGTGGTCTCCCCCGGAGGGCGTCGGTGAAATGTTTAGCCTTGAAATGGCAGCGCAGCACTTTAGCTTCGAGCGCGTTAACAAAGCCGGTGCCAAGTTTGATTGGGACAAGCTGAACTGGTTGAATCGGCAGTACCTGCAGCAACTGGATCGGGAAGCACTCTTAGAAATGCTTCTGCCGGTGTGGCAACAGGCGGGTTACACGTTTGATTCCGAGGGCGATCGCCCCTGGTTGCTGCTGCTAACAGAACTGCTCCAACCTAGCTTAAATACCCTGCAAGAGGCCGTGTCCCAAGCCGCTCTTTTCTTTGTGCCGGAGGTAACACTTGACAGTGAAGCAACCGCTCAACTAGCCCAACCCCAGAGTGCTGAAATTCTGGCCATCATCGCTCGTGACCTCCCTCAAGGGGAGACGTTCAGTCCCGAACTGGGGCAACAACTGGTACAACAGACCACCAAAGCCCTTGGGGTCAAAAAGGGTGCCGTGATGCGATCGCTGCGAGCAGCTCTTACCGGTAGCGTCCATGGTCCCGACCTGATGACCACGTGGCAGATTCTACACCTGCGCGGTTGGGATCAGCCCCGTTTACAGGCCGTTCTCAACCCACAAGTCACAGCCTCCTAGCGCCAGAGGCGCTCTAAAGGCCACTCGGCCACGCGGGTCGCCAACGCCTCAGGGGTATGAGCCCCGTAGGGCAAAATCCCCAAAACGGGCACTTGGGTTAACTGGGTGAGGAATGCCGGCGGTGTCCACTGCTGAATCTCCGCATCGCTACAGGGAGTGACGCAGTTTAAGATCAAGCCTCGCAGTTCCAGCTTGTACTGACGGGCAAGGGCAACATTCGCCACAATCTGGGCGATCGCCCCTAAGCGCACCGTGGCCACCAAGACAATGGGCAAGCGCCATGCCGCTGCCAAATCTGCCACTGTCCATTCCCACGTAATGGGAGAGCCTAAGCCCCCAATCCCTTCCACCAAGAGGCGATCAAAGCGCTGTTGCAGCCGCTGGTAAGTTTGCCACACGGGGGCAAGATCAATCTGCCGGTTCTCAAGCTCAGCCGCCATCGGCGGGGCAAGGGGAGCCGCAAAACTCAGGGGACACACCTCCTCCGGCGTTTGCTGCAAAGACAAAGTCTGGCAGTAGCGATCGCGATCGCCCGGTTCAACCGCTGTACCACTTTGCAACGGTTTCAAAATCCCCCACTGCTCGTGGGGAACGTAACGCTGGCCATAGCTCCACAGCGCCGTTGTGATCACTGTTTTGCCCACGCCGGTGTCAACGCCAGTAATCAGTAATGAGTGGCAATGCCTGTCGATAACTCCCTCCTCACCAGTATCGCTGATGAACTCTAAAAGTAATCTAAAATACACAATTTATGTAATAGTTGATCGGTAAGATAGAAAGAGTATCTATAGATTTAATAAATGACTGATTCAAACGCTTACAATGCTGATCTTCTAAATATCCATGGCTACTAGTGATACTGCCTCGCTGGAACCCAATCCTGATGTTACCACCCTTGCGGTACCCCTCAACCTCACGAGTTTTCTACAGCAGTTGCTCGGTTATCTTGCTGACACCCTAGAAAGCGTCGTTGGTCTGGAGGATGCTTCCGGTTTTATTACCTTGGTGGGGCAGCAGATGGGCAACGAAATCAATCGCATTTACCAAGAAGCCCTAGGCGATCGCCCCTTGCCCCCTGAGACCGTTGCCCAGATTTTGGTTGATCTGAAAAATCGCATTGAGGGTGGGTTTTACCTGATTGAGCAGGACGGAGAACGGATTGTGTTGGGGAACCATCGCTGTCCCCTTGGCAGTGGGGTGGTGGGGCACCCCTCCCTGTGCATGATGACCTCTAACGTTTTTGGCGTGATTACCGCCCAGCATCTCGGCTATGCCAAAGTGTGCATTGAGGGGGCGATCGCCAACGGTGATCAGGGCTGTCGGATTGTGGTCTATACCCGACCTTCTGCACAGGCACAGGCTGCCCTTGGCCGAGAGTACTATCGACTAGAGCCGTCACAAGAGAGTTGACTATTTGCATCAAACTTTAGAAAGCGGGAGACAGCATGGATCAGATGACTGCATTGACCGCGTGCATTGAACTCTTCCCTGAACCCATCCTCCTGCTCAGCCGTGAGGGCAGTATTCTAGCCCTCAACAATTCAGCGCGGCAATTTTTCGCCCCCTTCTCGGCAAGCAATAGTCACAGCAGTCTCCCGTTTCAGGAGCAAGCAATTGTCGCATGGGTCGTCACCCCCGCCGACCGTTTGCAAAAAAACTTAAGCCTGTGGCAGCAGAGTACCACTATGGTTCCGGGGAGTTTAATGTTGCGCCAGCCGGTGGCCGGTCAGCAGAAAATTGAGGTGGAAGCCGTTGGGGTTCACTTTATGCAGCCGCCGTTGATCCTATTGCGGGTGCGCAAACAGCGGCAGTTTCTGCAGCATTTTATCCAACAGCGGGATGAATTCCAAAAACTGCAACAGCAGATGGCGCAGCAAACAGCATTAATCGTTGAGCTAGAGCAGCGCCAGCAAGCCCTCGAGGCAGAGAATCGGCACCTGCAAAGCATGTCCCTGCACGACAGCCTTACCCAACTGGCCAACCGGCGTGCTTTTGAAGCAGGGTTACGGCGTGCTTGGCAGGAATCCTACAGCAGCGGTATTCCCCTTGCCGTAGCGATGCTCGATATTGATCACTTTAAGCGCTATAACGACACCTACGGCCATTTGGCGGGCGATCGCGCCCTGCAACGGGTGGCCAAGGCCATTAAGTCCCAAGTGCGCGAGGTGGATCTGGTGGCTCGCTATGGCGGCGAAGAATTTGTTGTCCTCCTGCGGCAAACCCACCACGATGTCGCCATTTGTGTCCTAGAGCGCATCTTGAAGTATATTCGCAGCCTCAACATTCCCCATGCCGCTTCTCCTGTGCAGCCCTACCTAACCCTGAGTGCTGGTATTTGTATTGCTACCGCCAGCACAAGCGACTGTCCCATCGTTGAACTTGTTGCCACCGCCGATCAAGCGCTCTACCATGCCAAAGGTTGTGGGCGCGATCGCTACAGTATCCAAGCCTACCCCGCCGCCGTGACTGATTTCAACCAACCCCTTAAACACTGCCAGCAAGAAGATGGACACCCCTAGGGTCGGTATAATATGGGTGACTAAAAACCTGTGGTAGCAGGAAAAAGTCTTTCCTGTAGCCAAAACGTGATTCACTATCGCGGTGGGGACGTTCTGTTGCAGAATGTAAAGCTGAGTTCATGAATTTGGAGATGGTGTAACCAATGTATAACGCGACCAACTTTGGCAGTCGGATGTTCCGCTATGAGGTGGTAGGACTGCGGCAAAATGCTGAAACCGACAAAACGAATCATGCCATTCGCAACAGTGGTAGCCAATTTTTTAACGTCCCCTACGACCGCATGAATCAGTTCATGCAGCAAATTAGCCGTTGGGGCGGCAAAATTGTCAGCATCCAGCCCCTCAATGGTGCCGCTCCCCTTGCCGCTAGCAGTCAACCAACCCCTAACAAAACGCCAGAAGCTGCTCCTTCTCCTGCTACAAAAGAAAAGAAAGTTGATATTCCCGTCAATATTTACCGTCCTAACAACCCCTGCATTGGCAAAGTCATCTCCAATGAAGAACTCGTGAAAGAAGGGGGCGAAGGCACGGTCAAACACATCATCTTCGATATTTCCGGCACCGAGCTACGCTACCTTGAGGGGCAAAGTATTGGCATTATTCCAGCCGGCACCGATGCCAACGGTAAGCCCCATAAACTGCGGCTGTACTCAATTGCTTCCACTCGCCACGGCGATTTCCTCGACGATAAAACCGTTTCCCTCTGTGTGCGGCGCCTAGAGTACAAAGACAAAGAGACCGGCGAAACCGTCTATGGTGTTTGTTCCTCCTACCTCAATCAACTGCAACCCGGCGACGAGGTCAAAATCACCGGCCCAGTGGGTAAGGAAATGCTCCTACCGGATGATCCCGAGGCCACGATTATTATGCTGGCAACGGGCACTGGCATTGCTCCCTTCCGCGCCTTCCTGTGGCGGATGTTCAAAGAAAAGCACGAAGACTATCAATTTAAGGGCTTGGCGTGGCTCTTCTTTGGGGTGGCCTACACCGCCAACATCCTCTACAAAGAGCAACTGGAAGAACTGCAAGAGAAATATCCCGATCACTTCCGGCTCACTTATGCCATTAGCCGTGAGCAAAAAACTGCTGATGGCGGCAAGATGTACATCCAAGGACGGATTGCCGAGCACGCGGACGAACTGTGGCAACTGCTCCAGAAGAAAAACACCCATGTTTATATCTGTGGGCTCAAAGGTATGGAGCCGGGCATTGATGAGGCGATGGCGGCGGCCGCAGCCAAGAATGGTGCTGACTGGTCAGAGTTCCTCAAAGGCACCCTTAAAAAAGAAGGCCGCTGGCACGTCGAAACCTACTAACCCTGTTGACCATTTTCTGCGCCATGGGTTGGGGTAACACTGGTTGACCTCAACCCTGTGCAACCTCTAAGGGAAATTTGGCAGCATAGAGGTAATGGGAGTGGATGACTGCTGGTGGTACGAGTGCTTGGTGTGCTTTGGAATACTCAAGATACTGCAACCGCCAGCGCCTATACTATGCTGATGTTGACTTCACCCCAAAGTGCTCTATGATTCAGCCACGTTTTCTGCGTAATGCCTATCGTAAAGAACCGATTTCTGCCTTTCTGTTGGTGATGGGCAGTGTGGACTCGGCTATTGGTGGCGTGGGTGGATATAGTGGGTTGCTGTTTGTCGGTCTTGGGCTGATGGCGGGCGGACTGGCCTATCGTTGGCTGCAATCGCAACGGCAGCGTCCCTTGCCCGAAAAAGTGCCGCAGTACGCTCTGCCGCCGCAGTCTTCTCGACCCTTGCCAATGTTGACCATCGGCAAAAAGCAGCCACCACAACGCTAAGCAAGGGCGGACATCATTGCCTGTAACTTCAGAAGAATTTCCTGCCATTCTCGCTCCGGCTGCGAGCCTTTGACAATGCCTGCTCCGGCAAAGAGGTGAGCGCGTGTACCTTGTAGGTGTGCCGAACGAATGCCGACAATAAATTCTCCTTCCCCTTGGGGGGTCACCCAACCAAGGGGGGCAGCGTAGCCATTGCGGTCAAATGCTTCAAGCTGCTCTAACCACTGGCGTGCCCGCGCCCGCGGGTAACCCGCTACCGCAGGTGTGGGGTGCAGTGCCGCGACAATCTCTAGGATGTGGATGGGTTGACAAACCCGTGCCTGAATGAGCGTTTGCAGGTGTTGGATATTGCTCAGTTCCAAAATACGCGGTTCTGTCGGAAATTCACAGGTCATGCCCAACTGGTCAAGGGTTTGGCAGAGAAACTCAACAATGACCTGATGCTCATGGCGTTCTTTGGGACTGTGGTACAGGCCGTCGCGGAGTTGTTGATCCTCGTGATCTGTTTCGCCGCGGGGGCGGGAGCCAGCCAAGGCATCTGCCCACAGCAAGCCTTCACGAATGCTTACTAAGCGCTCGGGGCTAGCACCTAAAAAGATGTCTTGCCAATCTTGGCCAGTACTGAAGATGTAACAGTTGTGGTACTGCTGCCGCAGGTTTTGCAGCGTGCCTAACCAATGAAAACCGCTGGGCTGCTCAACGGTGAGGGTACAGGCCAGAACAAGTTTTTGGAGCTGTTCCTCCTCTAACAGTTGTAGGGCACGGGTGACGCCTGTCATGAAGGATTGCGACTGCTCTGCCAAGGCTGGAAAAGCGATCGCCAGCGGGGGAGGGCACACGGGGGGGCTCTCCAGCACAGTTGCCAGTGTCCGCCAGAGAAGTTGCCAGTCCTGCCACAGGTTGACTGCAGCAGAGGGAGCTGTGTCCACACGCCCGTTGAGGGTGAGGGTGGCTTGGCCGTGGCGTTGGACAATTTGCCAGCGGGGTAAAAAGGCACGGTTCACAGCAGTTGTGGCACCATCGCGAAAGGCAAACTGGCAGAAAATGCGCGGTTCTGCAGGGGGGGGAGCCCAAAGGCGGTTCAGGGTGTGCTGACAAAACCGCTGCAGTTCTTGAAAGCGTTGTTCACCCGAGGCGATCGCCCCGGTCACTTGACCACAGGCGGCGACAGTATCCCCTGCTTGGGGCTGCTCAATGTAAAAGTGATTTGGCTGGTGACTGGCTTGCATCAAGGCCGCGATGACCCGCAGGGGATCAATGGCCGGCAAAGCGGCGCCAATGCTGAAAAACTGACAGCCGGCTTGTTTGGCAGCCGCAATAACACCCCTGACATGGGTATGAAACTCATGCTCGGACCAGAGGTCAAACGTGGGCGGCAGCGAAACGGGCATAACCAAAGCAAAACGGCAGGATTGCCCTTACATTTTCCCCTTGGCAGGGAACCTTTGGCAAAGTTCTTGGGGGGTTCCTAGACGCGACGGCAGCGGCTGACTATCCTAGAGAGGAGACTCATTCTTCCATGACTCTGATTGCTACGAGGATACAATGGCCAAGGTCATCAAAACCGATGCCGAATGGCAAGCCCAGCTAACCCCTGAGCAATTTTACGTTACCCGCAAAAAAGGGACTGAGCGCGCCTTTACGGGTTGCTATTGGAACCATAAGCAGCCGGGACTTTACCGCTGTGTCTGCTGTGGGACACCGCTATTTCGCTCAGAAGCGAAGTATGATTCCGGCACTGGTTGGCCCAGCTTTTGGCAGCCGATTGACCCCAAACTTATCCGCATGGAACGGGATCTGTCCCACGGGATGGTGCGCACAGAGGTGCTTTGCGACACTTGTGATGCTCACTTGGGGCATGTCTTTGAGGATGGTCCACCGCCAACGGGGCTACGCTACTGCATTAATTCTGTGGCTCTTGAGTTTGTGCCCGAGTCTGCGACTGCTCCCAGCTAACGCCTGCGTTGCTGCCGGAGTTCCTCGGCAATGGATAAAGACTTCGCGCAACTGCAAAGCCTCAACCGAATTTTGGTGGAACTGGCGCGGCGGCAGCAGTTCCAAGAGGATAGCTTTGAGCAGGTACTGCGGGACATTCTGAGCACTAGTGCCCAGAGCCTGAAGGTGGAGCGGGTAAGCCTATGGTTTTACCGGAGCGATCGCCAGCAGATAGAGTGTGTACAGTTGTTTCAGCACACTGCCGAGCGGTTCACAGCAGGCATGACCTTAGCGGCAGCAGACTATCCGCAGTATTTCAGTGCATTAGACCAGGAGCGCACGATTACGGCAGACGATGCTTGGCACGATCCGCGCACGCAGGAATTTCGCGGCGGCTACCTAGAACCCTTAGGTATTACTTCTCTGTTGGACGTGCCCATTTGGGTCGAAGGGCAGATGGTGGGCATTCTCTGCCATGAGCATATTGGGCCGATCCGCCATTGGACGGTGGCTGAAGAGCAGTTTGCGGCTTCCATCGCAGATTTGGTGTCCTTGGCAATTGAAAGTCGCGATCGCCATCGTGCCCTTGTTGCCCTCGAGCAAAGTGAAGCCCGCCTTGCGAGTTTTTTCCAAGCCACGTCAGAGGCCGTGATTATCCACGAGCAGGGGAAAATTGTCGATGTCAACGCGGCGGCAGAGCAACTGTTTGGCTACAGTAGCGCTGAGTTAGTGGGGCAGTCGGTGTTGATACTCACCCATCCGGAGTCGCAGCCGCTTATTCTAGAGCGAATTCGCCAGCCCCTTGATCGGCCCTTTGAAGCTCTCGCCCTGCGTAAAAACGGCGAAACTCGCATTGTGGAAGTCCAAGGCAAATCCATTACTTATCAAGGTCGCTGGGCACGGGTAGTGGGGGTAAGGGATATTACCCAACGCAAAATAGCGGAGCAGCGTGTGCAACAGGCAGCCCAACGCCAACAACTCCTTGCAGAAATTGCCCTGCGCATTCGCAAAACCCTTGAACTGCCCGATATTTTGAGCACAACGGTGCTGGAAGTGCGCCAGTATCTTGACAGCGATCGTGTTTTTATTGCTTGTGTCAACCTTGGCTCTGGCCAAATTCGCATTGTCGCTGCTGCCATGGCACCGGCGTGGCAGACGGACTTGGAATTGCTATTGCAGAATGTGCATTACCGCACGCGGCTGTTGCACACGAGTCAGGCGGTGAGCTGTCAGCCTCTGCCTGAGGATGATTCCGCCCTCGGGCAGTTGTATCAGCAGTACCACATTCAATCCTGTCTGTTGGTACCGATTCAGCATGATTATTTAGGGGATCGGGTGCTTTTAGGGGTACACCAGTGCCGCGCCCCCCGGCAGTGGCAGGCACACGAGCAGGAATTTTTAGAGCAACTGGCCACTCAGGTGGCGATCGCCCTCCAGCAGGCAGAACTCTACCACCAACTGGCGGCCTTGAATGCCAATTTGGAGTACCAAGTGGCCGAGCGCACAGAGCAACTTGAGCAAAAGATGCGCGAACTCCAAGAACTCAACCACCTCAAGGATGTGTTTTTACACGCTGTCTCCCACGATTTGCGCACCCCCGTTATGGGCACCCTGATGGTGCTCAATCATCTGTTGCAGGCGCAGACAAGCGAGAGTATTGTTGTGCCCCGCACCACTCTTGAGCGTATCCACCAGAGCCAACAGCGGCAATTGAACCTTGTGGAAACCCTCTTGCACCTCCACCTTGACACGGAACAGCCGCTGCCACTGCACTGTTGTCCCCTCTCCCTCGCTAGCTTAGTTGAACAGGTGCTGGCGGATTTGCAGCCCCTCCTCGTCAAAAACAATACCCACGTCCTGCAGGAGGTGAAGGCTAGCCTACCTTGGGTGAACGCCGATGCTGAGCAACTGCGCCGTGTTTACGAAAACCTAATCACCAATGCCCTGAAACATAATCGCCCGGGCTTAACCTTGCGCTTGGGGGCGATCGCCAAGGATTCAATGCTTTACTGCACCGTCGCCGACAATGGGGTGGGCATTCAGCCGGAGCAGCGGCCGCACTTGTTTGACCTTTACTACCGTGGCACAGCCGCCCACCATCGCGCTGGCATCGGCTTAGGGCTGTATCTGTGCCGCCAAATTATTACCGCCCATGGGGGTGACATTGGTGTCGAGAGTCGTCCCAATGCCGGCGCTTGCTTTTGGTTTAGCCTACCCCTAGCGGAAACATAAAATCTTTATTAACGTCACCCTTGACAAACCCATGCAAAAGCGGGAAACTTTAGGCCAATTCAGATTTTTTCTACGGCTTTGCTGTAAAATGTCCATGCGCTATCTCCCATTATTACCTGTGTCCCCCAGTCGCTTGGAATGTTTGTGCATAAAGCCACAGCTTGCCGCGCAAACGTCGATGTGAAAACACGAGATAAAATCTGGACATTACCCTTTGTAACTTGCTGAACTTGGCAAAACGAAGTGGCTCTATTTCGTCAACTCATAAATTTATTGGAAGCAACGGTGAGTCGTTATGTTGGGCAAACTACGTGACCTCATGGGTCTGACGCCAGAAGGGGAAATTTATGATGAGGAATATCCCGAGTCCTCCGTACCCACAGGCACCAGCACCTTAACCCTAGATTCGCAAACAGATTCCGCGTCAATGGCACGTCCAACTTTGGGGTATGATGTCGGGACTGCCGCAGCTCCAGCCATGGGATCAACTGCAACGGGTTCTAACGTGATTGGTATGCCGAATGCCGGTCGTTGGTGGGGGGCGGTTGCCGAAGTCATCGTTATGCAGCCCCGCAGTTTTAGTGAAATGCCAGAGGTCATCAAAGCCCTAAAGGAACGCAAGTCCGTTGTGTTAAACCTAACCTTAATGGAAGCGGATCAAGCGCAGCGCTCTGTGGATTTTGTGGCTGGTGCCACCTATACCATTGACGGTCATCAAGAACGTATTGGTGAAAGTATCTTCCTGTTTACTCCCAACTGTGTCCAAGTGAGTACTCAAGTAGGAGGCGTTCGTCCAGCTGCCCCATCCGCAGCAACGGCAGCTTCCTCCCCTTGGAATCTAGAGCCGCAAGCCCGTCGTGCCTAAGTCTGACACCCTCGGTATTCTTGGCTGTGGCCGCATGGCAGAAGCAATGCTATCGCGGCTTCTTGATAAGGGCTACGGTGCTGATCAGGTCATCGTGTCGGCGCGATCGCCGGAGCGGCAGGCCTATCTCCACCGCACCTATGGGGTCAGAGTGGCCAGTAACGTTGAGGTTGCTGCAGCCAACACCGTCATGTTGGCGGTGAAGCCGCAAGTGTTTACCGATATCGAGTCGGAATTAGCCGATACCCCTGTTGTGCAGCAGCCCGGCACAGTGCTCTCGATTATGGCGGGGATTGCCAGTCCGCGAATTCGTCGGCTTTTTCCGCAGCGGTTTATTTTCCGCGCCATGCCCAACACCCCGGCGCAAGTGGGGGCGGGTGTGATTGCCTTAGCCTGTGACCGTGCCGCCCCCGAGGCAGAGGTGAGAATGGTGCGAGCCCTGTTGCAAGTTCTTGGCCAGGTGATCGTGCTGCCGGAAAGTCAAATGGATGCAGTCACTGCCCTGTCCGGATCGGGACCAGCTTTTGTGGCGCTCATCATTGAGGCGCTGTGTGATGCTGGGGTGGCGGTGGGTCTATCGCGATCGCTGACACAGGCTCTGGTTTATGGCACAATAACAGGCACAGTAGAACTACTCACGGAGCACCAGCTCCACCCTGCCCAACTAAAGGATGCCGTGACAAGTCCAGCAGGCACGACCATCGCGGGCATTGAAGTGCTCGAAGCGGCTGGTGTGCGCGGCACCCTCATCCAAGCTGTTAAGGCTGCCTATCAGCGTGCCCAAGCCCTCAATTAACCTGCCTATGACCAAGCCCCACGCGACCCCCGACTCTGAGCCCCCAGCCATTGAAGGCTTGGATGTCAAAGTGGTGTTCATTTATTATTTCGCTTGGGTCACGGCCATTACTGCCTTTACCACTAGCCAATTGTTTCACTGGAGCCTGCTCTCGCCCTTTCCCTATCGTTGGGGCTTAGGGGTGGGCATTGTCGTGGGCATCCTCGCTGCTTATTGGAACCACACCACAATGCTGGCGCTGCCTTTGGCCAACCCGCAGCAAGTACCAGCGCTGTTACAAGCATGGTTGACAACCCATGGCTATGTCCTTGCCGAAAGCACTGAGCAGCTGCAAATCTACCGGCCAGCGTTTTGGCAAACTTGGTTTTACGGCACAATTGTCTTAGAACCCCTCAGCGATCGCCTGCGCCTGTACAGTCGATCCCGCACCATTAAGAAATTGCGACAGGAATTAGCTCAAGAGTTACTCCAAGGCGCTAAGGAAGAGCGGCAGTGATGGATTTTGGTCGTGTGATTACGGCAATGGTGACCCCTTTCCGTGCCGATGGGGCGATCGCCTACGATGTTGCCGCCGAACTTGCCCAGCATCTTGTGGCCAATGGTTCCGATGCGCTAGTGGTGTGTGGCACAACGGGAGAGTCGCCAACGCTAACATGGGACGAAGAATTTCAACTGTTTCAAACGGTGCAGCAAGCGGTTGCGGGTAAAGCTAAAGTCATTGCTGGCACAGGCTCCAATTCCACCCGCGAAGCCATTCACGCCACCACCAAAGCAGCAGAATTAGGCCTTGACGGTGCCCTCCTTGTGGTGCCCTACTACAACAAACCGCCCCAAGAAGGTCTATACGAGCATTTCCGGGCGATCGCCACCGCCGTGCCCGAGTTCCCTCTCATGCTCTACAACATCCCCGGGCGCACAGGGCAAAACCTGCTACCGGAGACCGTGATTCGCCTTGCTGAGTTGCCTAACGTTGTTGCCATCAAAGAAGCCAGCGGTAACCTAGACCAAGCCAGCACCCTGCGGGCACAGTTGCCAGAAACCTTTCGCATTTACTCCGGTGATGATTCCCTCACCTTGCCCTTACTGGCCGTCGGTGGTTATGGTGTAGTCAGTGTGGCCAGCCATCTGGTGGGAGCTCAAATACAGCACATGATCCAAGCCTATATTCAAGGTGATACCACCACTGCCACGGCCCTGCACTCTCAACTGTTGCCCCTGTTCAAGGTGTTGTTTGTGACCACCAATCCCATTCCCATCAAAGCGGCCCTTTCACTACAGGGATGGCGGGTCGGCAATCCCCGACTGCCCTTAGTGGCTGCGAACGAGACTGTACTGAACCAGATCAAGCCCGTCTTGGCATCCTTAGATTTGCTGAAACCTTGATTCAGGCTTTGAGCAACAAGATTTTTCGACAATTGAGTTTTTTGTTCATTTAATGTTTTAAGGAGACCTATGAGTCAATCCGCAACGAATGCCGCCCTAAAAATTATTCCCTTGGGAGGGTTACACGAAATTGGCAAAAACACCTGTGTGTTTGAGTTCAATGACGAAATTATCCTCTTAGATGCTGGGCTGGCTTTCCCCACCGACGGGATGCACGGGGTGAACATTGTCCTGCCGGATATGACCTACCTGCGGCAAAACCGCGAGAAGATCAAGGGCATGATTGTCACCCATGGTCACGAGGATCACATTGGCGGCATTGCCTTTCACCTGAAGCAATTTGACATTCCGGTGATCTACGGTCCCCGTTTGGCGATGGCGCTGCTGCAAGGCAAGCTCGAAGAAGCGGGCGTAGCTGACCGCACCGAAATTCGCACCGTGCGTCCCCGCGACATGGTGCGCCTAGGCAAAAACTTCTTGGTGGAGTACATTCGCAATACCCACTCCATTGCCGATAGTTTTTCGGTGGCCATTCACACCCCCATTGGCGTGATCATTCACACAGGTGACTTTAAGTTTGACTTTACCCCCGTGGACGGTGAATGCTTTGATATTCAACGCCTAGCGGAGCATGGGGAAAAAGGGGTGCTTTGCCTCATTAGCGATTCCACTAATTCAGAAGTGCCCGGCCATACCCCCTCGGAGCGATCGGTGTTTCCCAACCTTGATCGTGCCTTTAGCCAAGCCGAAGGACGCATTATTTTCACCACCTTTGCCTCCTCGGTGCATCGTCTAAGCATGGCTTTGGAATTAGCGCAAAAGCATGGCCGCGTTGTCTCAGTTTTGGGGCGATCGATGCTGAATGTGATTGCCCACGCGCGGCAATTGGGCTATATCCGCTGCCCCGATAGCCTTTTTGTCCCCCTGCACATGATCCACAAGTACCCTGATGAACAGGTGATGTACTTGACCACTGGCTCGCAGGGAGAGCCGCTCTCGGCCTTAACCCGCATCTCTAAAGGGGAGCACAACAAAATTAAAATTCGCTCCGGCGATACAGTGATTCTCTCGGCGCACCCGATTCCGGGGAACACGATTGCCGTAGTGAATATGATTGACCGCCTCATGATGCAGGGGGCTAAGGTCATATATGGCCGTGAGCAGGGAATTCACGTCTCCGGTCATGCCTGCCAAGAGGATCAAAAACTGATGCTGGCGCTGACAAAGCCCAAGTTCTTCTTGCCTGTGCACGGTGAGCACCGGATGCTGGTGAAGCACGCCCAAACGGCTCAGAGTATGGGCATTCCCCCGGAAAATATGGTCATCATTGACAATGGCGATGTGGTGGAACTTACCCGTGACTCTATACGAGTGGTGGGTAAAGTGCCTGCTGGGATTGAGCTGATGGATCGGGGCGGCTTGGTGAAAGCCCATGTATTACAGGAGCGGCAACAGTTAGCCGAGGAGGGCATTATTACCGTGGCGGTTGCCGTAGGTAGTGATGGTAACCTGAAGGCGGCTCCTGAAGTACACTTGCGCGGTGTGGTCACCCCCATTGAACCTCCTGCATGGCAGGCATGGGTCTACGCAACGGTGGAAACTGCCTTGAGCGATCGCTGGAGTGAGTATGCTCGCAATGGCGACGTGGATTGGGCGGGGGTGAAAGCCCATCTCGAGCGGGAGCTGGTGCGCTTAGTGCGCCGCGAACTGCAAGGGAACGCTTCAGTGCTGCTGCTGTTGCAGCCCATTGAAGTGGAGAATAGCCCCGCCGCTACTACAGGGATTCGCCGTCGTCGCAGTACCGCCTCACTGGTATCCTAAAGGCCGAGAAGAACAGCCACCATTCCGGCTGTCCCAACAAGTCCAAGGCATTGCGGCCAAAGGAACCTAAGGGGCAGTCGGCTAATTTTTTGGGTCAAGACTAAACTGGCCAGCGTGCTCACCCCTAGGGCGGTTGTTTGCAAAAAGCCAATCACCGCCGGATGGGCACTCCATTGGACATGGGTGCCGCCGCTCAGGCCAAAGGTTGCTAAGGTTACTGGCACAATCTGCCCCGCCTCTCCCAAGCCCAAGGGTAGGTAGTAGGCAAGGTTCGCCCCGAGGACGAGGGGTAAATAACCATAGGCTAAACGAACAAAGGGTTGTGGCTGCCGCCAAAGTCGCTGCCCTTGGTGCAGCCCCCATGCAAAGAGGCCGGGTAACGCCAACAGCAGAACAGCTACGGCGGCTTGTACCAGAAACGGTGCCTCAGCCTGCCCCCATTGAGCCAGGATCTGCGGTAACTGGTGCAGCACCACTGCCCCCAAGAGCAGGAACAGCAGGCAGACTTCGTAGGCTGTCGGTTCGTGGCTGGTCCACAGTTCAATGGCAGGAGGACGCAAATTCAACTCCACCGAACGGTGGGGGCACGCCTTCAAGCAAGTCATACACAGCACACAGTTGCGGTTATCACTCAGTTGGGCGGGATGGGAATAGACAGGACAGCCGCCTGTAGCCTGGCCTTCCCCAAGAGCGGGGCCTCCTTTATAGCACTGGTAGGTGTCACAACTGGCGGCACACACCCCCTGCTGCGCCCGCAGTTCAAGGATGGACAGCTTGGCAAACAAGCCATTCATGCCGCCAATGGGGCACAGGTAGCGACACCAGAAGCGACGCTCGTAAAGCTGTGAGAAAATGACAGCCCCCGCCGTAATGAGAATCAACAGCCAACTGGAAAGGTAGGCCGTGTTGGGCAAATCCCAGAGCTCTTCCCACAGCAGAATGATCGCAAATAGGGCAAACAGACCCCAGCCACCCCATTTTTCCGCTAAGGGGCGGGGCCAAGATTTGAGGGTACGGGGAAAGAGTTTCAGGGACAGGGTTTGCAGCAGTTCGCCGTAGATCATAAAGGGGCACACGGCGCACCAGATCCGCCCTAAAAAGGGAAAGATGAGCAGCGAGACGGGCCACCACCACGCCCAAAATAGGTTCAAGGCAAGGTTATGATCCCGATCCTGCGGTCCCCACAGGCCAATGGCCACAATCAGGGGAAATGCCCACAGGGTAATGCCATAGTTGAGGCGATCTGGCCACCACGGACTGCGCAGGAAAGCACGCAACTGGGGATAGGCATTGAGTAGGTTCCAGCGGAAACGGCGCTGCTTGGCGTGCTCCGGCCAAAACACTTCCTCGGTCAGCAGGCTGGCACCATTAGCTTGGAGAATGGCCCGCTCCACTAGGCTAGCCAATTCCCGCAGGTTGCCCGGAAAGTCATAGCTTTGCAATTGCCGCAGGGCTTCGGGGGTGATGCGGGGTTTAGGGATGCCCTTACTCCGGCAGCAGAGGGTAATGTAATAGTTGACCAGAGCTTCAATATCCGCTTTGGTGACCCGCAGGGGCGGCACTTTAATGACGTGGCGGACGAGGTCTTGGCAGGTGCAGTCTTTTTTCTCGGCAATGAGGATGATCCGTCCCTGAAATTGGCGCAGCGGTGCGGGGCGATCGCCCACGGGGGTGTACTTCCTGTGTTCAATCAATTGCCGCAGTTGCGGATAGAGGTGATTCGGCCATTCATGGACGTTATTGAGGATTAGGGTTCCTTGCCCCAGCCAATCCAAGAGTCCGGGTTTGTCACTAGCTTTGCCAAAGAGTTCGGCAGCGGTGAGGGAGAGGGTGCCACAGTTGACCTGAATCAGGGGTTGGCGGCGATCGCTAGAACCATAGTGAATGAGGGCAGCAATGTTGTCTTTTTCCAGTCCCGGTTCACCAAAGATCAAGACGGGTTGGCGATCGCTAGCGGCGTCTTTAATGGCTTGGCGCAGACGCACCGCGTAGCGACTGCTGCCGACAATCCCCTGTTTCACTCGCGGTATCAGATAAGGACGCAAGGCAGCTTGCCGCTGTTGCTCGTAGGCCAGTTGGGCAGCGGCATCAGCTTGGGCAGGGTTGACACGGGGGGCAACTGCCTGCCGCAGTTGCGGAAATTGGGCAGCGAGGCGCTGGAAAACCTCACGGGAGAGCGTCCACACCTCGCAATCGCTGAGGGTAATCACCGTTTGGGGCGTTGGCTGCTCGAGGACTAACTCCTGCCAATGGAGCACTGTACCCGGTTCTAGGGTGATCACTTGGGCAGGGGTGGCAGCGGTGGTGTGGTAGGCTTCCAGTTGGCCAGTGTGCAGAATGTAAAGGGCGCTCACTGGCTGATCTTCGAGGACGAGTCGCCGATTGGCAGCAATTTGCTCTTGGCGCAGGGCAGCAGCAATCGCCTCGAGGGCGGCTAAAGATAAAGTGGCAAAGACCGTATGGGCTTGCAACCACTCTAGCCGCTCTGAGACAGTCATGGTTCCGACTCCAGTAGAGGGAGCTGCTGGGGGCGATACCCCAAATGCTGCCATGCCAGTGGGGTGGCCACTCGCCCCCGTGGTGTCCGCTGGAGGTAACCCATTTGTATTAAGTAGGGTTCATAGACCTCCTCAATGGTCTGCACATCCTCACCCGTGGCGGCAGCCAGCGTCTCAATGCCCACCGGCCCCCCTTGATAAGACTCAATCAGGACACTGAGGAGGCGGCGATCGGTCCAGTCCAGCCCCGCCGGATCCACATTGAAGCAGGTTAATGCCGCCATTGCCACTTCTAAGGTAATGCAGCCATCGTGCTTCACTGCGGCGTAATCCCGGACTCGCTTCAGCAGGCGAATGGCAATGCGAGGTGTGCCGCGACTGCGACGACCAATTTCTAGGGCGGCCTCGGCGCTAATGGGGGTCTGCAACCGTTGGGCGGTGCGCTCGACAATCTGTTGCAGTTCCGTCGGTTGGTAAAACCGCAGACGCAGTACCAAGCCAAAGCGATCCCGCAGGGGGGAGGTAAGAGCACCAGCGCGGGTCGTTGCTCCCACAAGGGTAAAGCGGTTCAAGCTCAGCCGTCGCGATCGCGCCGTTTGGTGCTTCCCCACCGTTAAATCTAGATAGAAATCCTCCATCGCTGGGTAGAGGAGCTCTTCGGTCATCCGCGAGAGGCGATGGATTTCATCGATAAATAAAATGTCGCCGGGCTTCAGGTTCACCAGCAACCCGACAATATCCCGTGGGCGCTCCAGCGCGGGGGCACTGGTGATTTTGCAGTTCACCCCCATTTCTGTGGCCAAAATTAAGGCAATGGTTGTCTTACCAAGGCCGGGGGGGCCATAGAGCAGCAGGTGATCTAAACTTTCTTGGCGCGATCTAGCCGCTTGGATGGCAATGTCGAGAACCTCTTTCAGTTCTGGCTGGCCAATGTATTCCCGCAACGTTTGGGGACGCAGAGAATCCTCGCTACGCTGGGGCTGCTCATCGGGATGGGGCGCTGGCGAAAGTAAGGAGGGAGAGGGCGATCGCTCCGGTGACGGATTATGGGAAGAAATAATCGCCATCCCGACCTCCCTCGCTGGAACCCTCCCTAGGTGCGTTTGAGCCAGCTAAACATTGAACGCAGCTCCTGACCCACTTCTTCGATGGGGTGCTCGGCTTCGCGGCGACGCATGGCGGTAAAGCCCGGCTTGCCCGCCATATTCTCAAGGACAAACTCGCGGGCAAATTGGCCAGTTTGAATTTCGTGGAGAATTTTGCGCATTTCAGCGCGGGTGTCATCGGTAATAATCCGTGGCCCGCGGGTGAGGTCACCATACTCAGCAGTGTTGGAGATGCTATCGCGCATCTTGGCTAAGCCGCCCTCGACAATCAAATCCACAATCAGCTTCACTTCGTGCAGGCACTCGAAATAGGCGAGTTCCGGCTGGTAACCCGCATTCACAAGGGTTTCAAAGCCTGCCTTAATCAGGGCACTGAGGCCGCCACAAAGGACTACTTGCTCGCCAAACAAATCCGTTTCCGTTTCTTCGCGAAAGGTGGTTTCCAAAATACCGGCGCGGGTGCCACCAATGCCTTTGGCGTAGGCCATCGCTAAATCCCGCGCTTGACCACTGGCGTTTTGATAGACCGCAAACAAACAGGGCACCCCTTCCCCTTGGTTGTAGGTGCGACGCACCAAATGGCCGGGGCCTTTGGGGGCAATCATGACCACATCCACGTTTTTGGGGGGGACAATTTGGCCAAAGTGGATGTTGAAACCATGGGCAAAGGAAAGGACATTGCCGGTTTGCAGGTGGGGGGCAATCTCCTGTTCATAGACGACCCGCTGCACCTCATCAGGAAGGAGGATCATGATCCAGTCGGCTAATTTGGCCGCTTCGGCCACGGGATGCACCGTGAGACCATCGGCGCGGGCACGCTCTGCCGAACGACTGCCAGCGTAAAGCCCCACGATAACATTCAGACCGCTATCCCGTAAGTTCAGGGCGTGGGCATGGCCTTGGGAGCCATAGCCAATGATGGCGATCGTTTTATCCTTGAGAAGCTCAAGCTGCGCATCTGCGTCGTAGTACATGCGTGCCATAGTGACTGTTTTCCTTTCCAATTGCTTGCAGCAGGTCGTTACAATCTCTCTACTTTGGCAGTAGAGTTACGAAAGTGCAACGTTGGGGAGTCTAGCGATTCCGCGAAAAACGGTTACCGCCACCGCCTGCCATAGCTTCCCGCGGGCGGGCTTTATTTACCTTGAGTTGCCGTCCCATCCACTCGGCACCGTCGAGGTCGGCGATCGCCGCATCCTCTTCAGCATCCGTGGACATTTCGACAAAACCAAAGCCCCGCTTGCGACCGGTTTCCCGATCCACCGGTAAATAGACCTGTTTGACGACCCCGTATTCGGCAAAGACGGCCTCTAAATCTTCCTGAGTGGCCGTGTAGGAAAGGTTGCCGACATAAATAGACATAATCTGATCTGCTCCAAAGCAAAAGTTGAACCATACGTTGACGCTGACTTCGGAGAGATGACTGTCACGTAACCAACCTTCCCTAAGACCGAACTCATGAATCGCTCTACTTAAAAGACTCAAGCGGCGATTACTCGCCAACCTTGCCTACTAATTATAGCGGATGGCGCTGCGCTGCCGCCGCTGAAAAGAGAATGCTAGGCTAAAAGAGGGATATTTTTTGTGAATCTTAACAATGTCTGGATTAGCGGCGGTTGTGGTCGGTCTATCGGGAGGCGTTGATAGCTCGGTGGCCATTGCCTCCCTCAAGCAGCAAGGCTATCCGGTTGTCGGGCTGACTCTGTGGCTAATGAAGGGCAAGGGACAATGCTGCTCCGAGGGACTGGTGGATGCCGCGCGCCTGTGCGAAGAGCTTGGCGTTGAGCACCACATTGTCGATAGCCGCGAGATTTTTGAGAAATATATTGTCAATTATCTGGTGACCGGTTATGCCAGTGGTGTCACCCCTTTGCCCTGCTCCCAGTGCAACCGCATGGTGAAGTTTGGCCCCATGCTGGCCTATAGCCGCGAACAACTGGGCATTGACACGATTGCCACGGGGCACTATGCCCAAGTGCGCTACAACCCGGCCAGCGATCGCTATGAACTGTGGCGGGCGGTGGATCGCCACAAGGATCAAACCTACTTTCTTTACGATCTACCCCAAGAGATTCTTGCCCATGTGCTGTTTCCCCTGGGCACGAAAACCAAAGCCCAAACCCGGGCGCTGGCGGCTCAGTATGGCTTACACACGGCGACAAAACCTGAAAGCCAAGATCTGTGCTTGATTGAGGCTCATGGGTCGATGCGGCAATTTCTAGAGCAGTACCTGCCCCCCAGCCAAGGGGAAGTGGTGGATACCCATGGCCGAGTTCTGGGCTATCACCAAGGGATTCACAATTACACGATTGGCCAGCGTAAAGGCTTAGGCATTGCTGCGCCAGAACCGCTTTACGTCGTTGCTCTAGATCGGGTGCACAACCGGGTCATTGTGGGCGATCGCGCCAGTGCCGCCCGGAGCGAGTGTACAGTGGCTCGAGTGAACTGGGTCTCGATTGCGCCGCCAGCGCACCCCCTCAACGCAGAGGTGCAAATTCGCTACCGCACGCCTGCGGTGCCAGTCACCGTTATTCCCACAGCCAACCCCGAGGAGGTAAAATTAGTGTTTGCTGAGCCGCAGTTTGGGGTGACCCCCGGCCAAGCAGCGGTGTGGTACGAGGGCGATCGCCTCCTTGGGGGCGGCATTATCCAGCCCTTTGAGGATTGGGCGGCAGCGAGTGACGGCATCCCCTGCGAATAAACACCTGAAGGACTTATCTCCCATGCAAAAACGTTTGAACTATTCGGCCTCTGAAATTATGCGCCGCGCTGAGGAGTTAATCAAACACTCTTCTAACCGCTATCGGATTACGGTGCAAATTGCCAATCGTGCCAAGCAGCGGCGAGGGTTAGAGAATACAGAAGACTTCGACGATCTACCCCTGAAGCCGGTGACCCGTGCCATTATTGAAATGTCGGACGAAATTGCCCAACCGGAGTTGCTGGCAGATTAAAACACTGCTCACTGCACGTGATCGGAGGGATGGATGGGCAAGCGACGTTGGCTTTACTTTTGGCTGGGGCTGGGGCTCAGTGGCCTACTCACTCTTCTTGGATCTGGCAGTGTGGACACGTTGGCGCGATCGCAACCCGCAGATGCCCCCTCAACAGGTGCAGGGCAACTTCTGGTGAATCCCCGCCTTGTGGCAGAAACCCTCTACCCAGAACTGCCCGATTTCCCGAAAGAAAACCACTACATCCGCCAAGATAATCGCCGTCCGGCACCGGAAAGTACGCTTTTAGAGCGCTTTATTGTCTATCACACCACCGTGAAGGGGCGATCGCCCCTCTATCGCTTCGACTGGCTCATTTCCCTTGCCGACTATTTGGGGGTGAATGACTTTTTGCGACCGGAAACGTATCCGGGGCGATCGTACCTAACAACCAACCCCATGGAACAGGACATCGCCGCCATGCGCCAACTCAACCGCCAGCAGCGCCAAGCTTTGGTCAACACCCTCACTGCATTTTATGCCCGCCAAGCGGGGTTGCCCACAACCCCCCCCCAGCTTCCCCCCGCCGCTCCGCCCGCTGAAGACGCCACTCATGTTGTTGTCCCTCCCCTTGCTCAGCCCGGTGGCGCTACCCTCCTTGCCCCCCCAGAGCCGCCGCCGCAACCTACGGGTGACTCCCGCTTTTTACTGCCCTAGTTCAGCGCTTGCACCATGGCTATTCCCGTTGCAGAATTGCTCACTCCAGAAATTCTTAAGCCTTCCCGCTATCTTGGTAATGAATTGGGAGCGGTGCACAAACCGTGGCAGGAGGCAACGGTGCGCTGGGTGCTCAGCTACCCGGAAATCTATGAAGTGGGAGCCTCTAACCTCGGGCACATTATCTTGTACAACATCCTCAATGCCCTGCCGGATCAACTGTGCGATCGCGCCTACTTACCTGCTGCCGATTTAGCCCAAAAACTGCGGGCAACTCACACGCCCCTTTTTGCCGTGGAATCCCGCCGCGCCCTGAATGAATTTGATCTGGTTGGCTTTAGCCTCAGCTACGAGTTGGGTGCCACCAACATTCTGGAAATGCTGGACTTGGCTGGACTGCCCCTGACATGGGCGCAACGTCAACACAGCCCCATTACGGAGGTGCCACTGATCTTTGCGGGTGGGCAAACCGCCACCTCGAACCCCGAGCCTTACGCCGATTTCTTTGATTTTTTTGCCCTTGGGGATGGGGAAGAACTGCTGCCGGAAATTGGCTTAGTGGTGGCAGAAGGGAAACGGGCAGGGCTGAGCCGCTACGACCTGCTGCTGGATTTAGCACAGGTGCCCGGTGTCTATGTGCCCCAGTTTTACGATCGCCAAGCGGATGGCTCTGTGGTGCCCAATCGCCCCGATGTCCCCGAACGGATTTTGCGGCGGGTGGCCACGCCAATACCAGCCTACGCCATTGGCCTCGTGCCCTACGTGGAAACCGTTCACGATCGCCTGACGGTGGAAATTCGTCGCGGCTGTACCCGTGGCTGTCGCTTTTGCCAGCCCGGAATGTTGACCCGCCCCGCCCGCGATGTGGCACCGGAAGAGGTGATTGCCGCCATTGAAACAGGGATGCGGGCAACGGGCTACAACGAATTTTCCTTACTTTCTCTAAGTTGTTCCGATTATTTAGCCCTACCGGCAGTGGGAGTGGAAATTAAAAATCGCCTGCAACAGGAGCACATTTCCCTCTCGCTCCCCAGTCAGCGGGTGGATCGTTTTGATGAAAACATTGCCCATATTCTCGGGGGAACCCGCCAAAGCGGCATTACGTTTGCCCCCGAGGCAGGTACCCAACGCCTGCGGGACATTATCAACAAGGGCTTGACCAATGAAGAGTTACTGCGGGGTGTCAAAACCGCCTACGAGCAGGGTTGGGAGAAAGTCAAGCTCTACTTTATGATTGGCCTGCCCGGGGAAACCGACGCCGATGTCTTAGGGATTGCCGAAACCATCCGCTGGTTGAAGCGGGAATGCTGGACGAAAGGCCGCAAACCGCTGAATTTCAACCTCACGATCTCGAACTTTACCCCTAAACCCCACACGCCATTTCAGTGGCATGCCGTCTCCACGGCGGAGTTTGAGCGCAAGCAGGCGCTGCTGAAGGCGGAGTTTCGCACGATTAAGGGGCTAAAAGCCAATTTTACCGATGTGCGTATTTCCGCAATGGAAGACTTTGTCGGGCGGGGCGATCGCCAACTGGGAGCCGTTATCCGACGGGCATGGGAACTCGGTGCCCGCGAAGATTCGTGGTGGGAAAGCTTAGATCGCGCCTACGCGGCTTGGACGCAAGCCATTGCCGAAGCCGGGCTGGATTGGAAGTACCGGCAACTGCAGGCGGGAGAGTGGAATGTGTTTTCCGGCCAAGTGGAGGCTCTCGATGCTCCCTTGCCTTGGGATCACATTGATACGGGCATCAGCAAGGGATGGCTGAAAGAGGATCTGCAGCGTGCCCTTGCGGCAGTGGTCGTCCCCGACTGCTCCTTTGAGGGCTGCTCCCACTGTGGGGTCTGCGGCATTGACTTTGGCCATAACGTTGTCGTGCCACCGCCGCCCATTCCGGCGATTCAGCACTCTCAAGTCCCGCAAGAGCGGGTGCAACGGCTGCGGCTCAGGTTTGGCAAGCTGGGCAGCATGACGCTCATTAGTCATCTGGATCTGCTGCGCCTGTGGGAGCGTGCCATCCGCCGTGCCCAGTTACCCATTGCCTTTAGCGGTGGCTTTCACCCCTCCCCTCGCATTTCTCCGGCCAGCGCCCTGCCCCTAGGGATGGCCAGTGAAGGGGAAATTATCGATCTTGAGTTTTACCAAGCGGTGGCTCCAGAGACTGTTTTGGAACAGTTACGCCAGCAATTGCCGTCGGAGTTGCCCCTCTACGATTGCGAAGTGGTGCCCTTAAGTGCCCCTTCCGCCAGTCAAGCCCTTGTGGCGGCCACCTACGAACTGCTGATTCAGCCGACTGAGGCGATTCTCCATACCCAGTGGATCAAGATTCTTGCGACCCTGCGGGAAACCGCAGAAATTCCCTACAAATTAACGACAAAATCGGGCAAAACCCAGATCATTAACCTGCGCGATCGCCTTCTAGAGATTGACTTAGCCCCGCAGCAGCCTCCTGAACCAGCCATTGCCCTCATTTACACCGGCGTGTGTCGCAACGACGGCACATTTTTGCGCCCGGAGCACTGCCTGTACCTCTTAGAAGCAGTCAGTGGCGTCTCTTTGGCGCTCCAGCGGGTTATTCGCCAAAAACTGCACCTGCGCTCAGAAGCAGCCTAGCGGGAGGCCAGAATCATTTCACTGCGTTGCAGGCGATCGCTGGTGCCGTAATTAACCCACGTCATACTTTGCAGGCGCCCTAGCCAGCCCGCGCTCAACCCATTCAGATAGGCTAAGAGGGGGAATTGCTGCACGAGGTGAGGATAAAGGTCTTGCCACTGGGCATAGAGGAGACCCACAGGGGCGTTCTGTTGCCGCGTCAATTCCTCGTTTAACCATGGAGTGCGGCGGCCAGTGGGCTTCAGAAATGCCAGCGAAGAGGCCAGCGTCAGGGTGTCTTGATCTTGTTGATAGACAGCAGCCACATCTGACGTTAATCCTTCCGTGGTGTTCGGATCTAAAGTCAACTTGACCCATGCAGTAACGGCCTGTTTATCAAGGACAAGACGATTCACGTCATAGCCGGCAGCTCGCGCCTGCTCTTCTAGTTGCTGGAGTAGGTTAGGGGTCTCTGGCGTTTGGCTGGTTTGCCACCACCACTGCCAGCCCTCTGGCTGTTGCCACATCGCCAAGGTGTAGCGATCGCCCCCAAAAGGGAAAATGGCTGTCTCTAGATCTATTCCCACCTTCGTGCTCAAATCCTTCAGCAACTGGGGGACAATGGCCGTTCCCTTGGGGGTTGCAGCAAAGCGAAAGGTGTCTAAGGTGGCCAACAACGCTTGGTACGTGTCTGGTAGGTGTCTGCCAGCAACAACTAAACTCGGGCGATCGCCCACGGCTCGTAGGGCATTGAGATCCAAAGAGGTAGGGGAAAGGGGGCTATCTGCCGTGACATGGAGAACCGTTTCAACGTGAATCGCGTTATTGTAGCTGCGAATGCCTATCAGTAGGCGATCGTAGGCTGGCGGAAACTGGTTTGGCCGTGTTAAGGGTTGCAGATTGGCGTAGAAAATCAAACTATCTTGATCGCTGAGCTGTCCTAGAGCCTGCTGATAAAAGGGTAGCCCTGCCAAGTTGGCATCCCTAGCCGCTTGATTTCCCAAACTGGCAAGGATTGCCTCGCGATCACTGGCCACCCACAGGCGATCGCCAACAATGGCCGTTGCCAGCCCCTCCCCCACCTGTAGTGCCACGCCATCGTAAGTTTCCCTTTGATGGGTGTGGGTTTGCCAGTACTGGTTTAAGAAGGCAACTGCTGCCTCTGGCCGCTTCAGATGCCAAATCCCAAGGGGGCGTACAGAACGACAACTTGCCGTTGGACAAGGCAACTGTACCCAAACCCCCTCATCCCCCAGCCATGGGGTCAGATCTGACCACTGCCAGCCCCAAGCCTGCAATTGAGGGGTAAGGAGATTCTGCCACAGGGTCTGAAGCGGCTCAATTGCTGGGCGTTTCTGAAAGTGCAGGGCACTCAGAGCTTGGCGGGGCACTAGCGCCATATCATCTGCAACGACTGCTTCAACGGGCGCAGAAGCTAGGGCAAACCAACATAGGCTCAGAATTAAAGCAACGAACCAGTGGAATCGATGGCGCAGTTGCATTCGTGCTCCTCGTGAGGGTGCCGCCAATGCACTAACGATTGGTGACCGTGGCTACCGATTTAGAGGTCAGCCGTTCATAGGTGGCACGCATTTTCAAACCCGTCAGCACTTGAAATAGGCCAGAGCCGTTATCAGAGCCCGGATAGTCGCGGTGTTTCAGCAATAACTCAGTCATTTCACCGTAGTACTTGGTGGAAGTATTGCTGAGATGACTTTCGATGTAAATCACTTCATCAAGTTTTTCAAAGCGACCGTCCACCTCCAGCACCGACACCGAATGGCCGTAGTACTCATCCGGACCATAGCTGAGGCGAATACCAGGATAGGAGCAGGTCAGCTTACGACCGCAGGGAATCCAAGTAATGGTTGAACCTTCATCGAAGAGATAAACCGGATCAAATCCAGGTACACCATCTCGCTGCAGCATCCGTACCCGCAGGATATTGCCCACCTTTTCTTCCTTAACGAGCTGGGTTGGCAGAATTTGCAACACCACATCGGCGTACTGCTTTTGCGGGTCAATATAGGCCATGAAGTCGGGACGGCGAGCATTAATCGAAGCAATCACATCCTCGTAGGTGTGACCGCGCTCTGCCATGTCCCGCTTGATTTTCCAAGCAATTTTGACGTCGTCACTAATATCTAAATACACGCTAAAGTCCAGTAGCGCTCGCACCCGTTCATCGTAGAGGGGGTGTAAGCCTTCAATGACGACAATGTGGTTGGGGTCAACCCGCTCTGGCGGATCAATCGTGCCCGTTTCATGGTTGTAGATGGGCTTCATGATTGACTCGCCATTTTTCAGAGCTTTGATCTGCTCGTACATCAGATCAAAATTGTTGGCGCGGGGGTCAAGAGCGGTAATCCCTGTTTCTTTGCGCTGCTTGCGATCCAGACTGTGATAGTCATCTAGGCAAATCACAGTCAATAATTCTTCGCCAAACAGATCGGCCAGTCGGCGCAAGAATGTTGATTTACCACAGCCGGAGTCTCCAGCAACGCCGATGAGAACCACACGGTCTGGCTTACTGCTCATAGCTGACGATTCCCTTTGCTCGTAGAAGTGGACAGTCCCTCACGGGGCGGTTAAATTCAGTATTCCCTTACTGATATTACAAGGGTGGTGTCCCCCTGCGATACCTTTTTTGCAGAAATCGGGCTAGGGAAGACTGTCTCCCCTTAGAACACCTCCCGAATGGGCACCTCAATACCGTCAATAATGGGGACAGGAATACCACGGGAGGCATGGAAGTAGATCCAATCTTCCAGCAATTCCGACAGGTGCTCGCGGCACTCAATGAGGCTTTTACCTTTAGCACTCACGCCCTCAAAGCCCGGAATGTGACCATAAATAAGGCCATCTTCACCGTTTTGATGATACACCGCCCGATCTAGGGCAGCATTCATATAGTTAGACAGGGACATGCGCCTCCCCCAAATAAGCCTGCACAGCAGCGGCGGTGGTGTTGCCATGCTCAACGCGATCGCCCAAGGCGACGCCCGCGGCATAATTACTGCACAGAAAGAGGCCGGGCGTTTGCTCGAGGGCATGAGTCACTTGCTGCCAGCGCTGGGGATAGCCAAGGGTATATTGCGGGATAGCGCGCCGCCAGAGTTTCATCCCCAGTAGGCGGGCTTTTGCTGGGGGTAAGGCCAGCAGGTTAGCTAAATCTTGCTGTACCTGCTCCACAATTGTTTCGGGTGCCAAGGTGGCCAGCTCGGGATCCGTAGCACCACCAATAAAGCTGGTAAACACTTGCCAGCCCGCTGGCGTGCGCTCAGGAAATAGGCACGAAGACCAAATGGTGCCCAAAGTGCGCAGTCCTTGAGAGCGGGGAATCAGCACCCCAAAGCCCGGTCGCACCCTTGCCCCTACCCCTTTTGGATAGGCGAGGACAACACAGGCAACCGCGGGATAGGGGATCGCTTCTAGGTTGGTGGCAAGCGTCGGCTGCCAAGGCCGCAGTAGCTGAGCACTGACGTAGGCGGGTGTGGCTAGCACTACACTGCGGGCGTGCCAAGTTTGCTCACCGGCTGCGGTTGCTGCCGTCAGGGTATAGCCGCCAGTCGGTTCCGGGGTGAGACGCTGCAGCGGGGTATTGAGGTGAACAGGAGCTTCTAACTGTTGGGCGATCGCCTGGGGTAGGGCACTCAACCCTTGGCGAAATGACCCTAGTTCCCCAGGACGCATTGCCAGTCCTTGGGGAGGCTTGGGTTTTGGTGGCTGTTGTTGACGGAGGCGCAGGGCACCGGCCACTAAGCTCCCCCCCAGTTGCTCAAGCTGGGCAATCCGGCGAAAGGCCGCAGCAGCGCTCAATTGCTGTGGATCGCCAGCATAAACCCCAGAAACAAAGGGAGCCACCAACCGCTCGGCCACCTCTTGGCCAAGATGCCGCCGAAAAAAGGCATTGACGGATTCATCGCCGCTGCCCAAATAGGGCGGTACAAAGCCAATCGCCCCAAGAGCCGCCCGCAGTTTGCCCCACGGGCTGAGTAGTCCGCTGGTGGCAAGGGCTAGGGGGCGAGTGGGTTCTAAAGGATAAAGCTTGCCTTGCCAATAGATATAACGGGGCAGGTGGCGATCGCCCCGCAGCAGTTGATCCTGGAGCCCCACCTCAGCAATTAACTGCAGGAGAGCCGGAGTCGGGGCAAAGCTATTCGGACCCAGCTCCCAAACAAACCCTTCCCGCGCTTCTGTGGTGATATTCCCGCCGAGGCGATCGCTGGCCTCCATGACCACCACTCGATACTGGGGGGCTAGGCATTGCAACCGCCACGCCACACTCAGACCGCTGAGACCCGCACCAATAATGGCAACATCAACAGCAATTGGTTCACTCACCCGTGGTTTATCCTAATCATCCAAATCAAGAGGCTAATCTGCGATGCCTAAAATCGCTTAAAGAGCGAATCTAGATACACGCGAGCCGTGCGGCGATCGCACTCTCCATTTTGCAGCAAAAAGAGGGACAGCGCGGCAACAAACACCCGATCTTGATCCCAGTCCGGGTGCCGTTCTAGGTAATACTTCAGCGACTTGTGGAGCTCTTCAGGAATCTCGGCCAGAATACTAATAGTGGCTTGAGCGTTCATACAGTGAGTTACCTCAGTTAAAGCAAAAAGCAAAAATCATTGCAGGCGAATGTTGCCTGCCCTGTGGAAACCTGTGGAAAAATCCCACCCAACTCCCCCCCAAATCTCCGCAACCTAGTCTTTAGGGGGATTTAGCCTTGGAGGGTTGAGGTTTTCGGCAAGCACATTTCTATCTCGTGGAACTCCATTCTCTGGGTTGCATTCAAGTCTGTCAATCCTTCCTTGCACCTATTCTGCTCCCAGTAATCAACGACAGAATGGGGCTTTGCGGCTACATGCCACCGCTTGAGTTTCCCCAGCCTGCCCAAAGCCAGTTATCCCCAGAAATGCCCTAAACCCTGAGTAACAGGTGACCCCCTGTGGAAAACCTTCGGTAAACCTGTGGAAAACTTGACGAGACTTGGGGAATTTGTGGGGAAAGTTAGGGGAAAATTAAGAACCTATTAAGATTTACTTTCGCCTGCCAAGTCACGCCTAAAGTCATGAATTCTTGACTTTGACCCCTCTCAGCAAAGCACTTGATAGCGGTTGCCCGGGTGTTGTTGCACCAGTCCGAACAGTTCCAAAGCCATCAGTTCCGCCGCCACAGTGCCCGCATCAAGGTCAAGAGCTTGGACAATGTCATCAAAGGCAATCGTGGCAGTTTTGTGAGCCACACTCAGGTGGCTGAGGGTTGCGAGAATCTGCTGTTGGCGGGGCGTCAACTGCGGCGGTGCCGGGGCAGCAGTGACTGGCAGGGGCGGTGTTTTTCCTAGTTGTTGCAGCAGTGCTTCTTCCCCCAAAATAATTTGAGCACCCTGATTGACAAGATTCAGCGCCCCCTTGGAGCGATGGTTATCGAGGTGGCCGGGGAGAACATAGACATCCCGACCGTATTCAGCGGCATAACGAGCTGTAATCAGCGCCCCAGACTTAAACGGGGCTTCCACGACAATGACGGCGCGGCATAAGGCGGCAATAAGGCGGTTGCGGCGGGGAAACTGGGCGCGATCAGGGGGCGTGCCGCGGGGATATTCACTCAGGAGGGCGCCCCGCTGTACTAATTGCCAATACAGGGTCTGATTTTCCGGCGGGTAAATCATATCGACACCCGTGGCGAGAACTGCAAGGGTAGAACCGCCACTTTCTAAGCAGCCCCAATGGGCTTCGGCATCAATTCCCGCAGCCATGCCCGAAACAACGACAAATCCCGCTTGACCAAGGCAGTGTCCGAGTTTTCGCGCCCAGCGCCGACCGTACTCTGAAGGATCCCGTGTTCCCACAACGGCGATCGCCCCCTGCTCGTGGCTATAGACACTTGCCCCCAGCTTACCGCCGTAGTACAGAAGTGGCGGTGGATCGGGAATTTCCCGTAGCAGCGGGGGATACTCTGGACTGCTATAGACCCAATGCCGGGGATTTTGCTGAGAGTGGACAGCGTAAGCCTGTTGAGGATGACATTGGCGGCGCGCTTGGTCAATGGCTGCAATGAGCTTAGCGCCAATTCCTTCGACCGCCGCCAGCGCTTCTAGGGGAGCCTGCCAAGCGACTGACAAAGAGCCGAACTGCTGCTGCAGGCGCTGCAATAGCACCGGACCAATGCCGGGAATTTGCGCCCAGCTATACCAGTAGGCGGCATCGGGGGGCACGGGAGAGGGCTAGTAAGCTTCCTGCAATTCGTAAAAGTCTGGCGTAATGTAGTCTTTACGCAGAGGCCAGCCCACCCAATCCTCTGGCATCAGCAACCGTTTGAGGTTGGGGTGCCCCTCGTAAATGATGCCAAACATATCGTAGGACTCCCGCTCTTGCCAGTCCGCCGTTTTCCAAATCCAATAAACGGAAGGGACACGCGGATCCTCGCGAGGCAGAAAGACTTTCAGGCGCACTTCCGGCGGGCGATCAGCGTTATCACTGAGCTTGACAAGGTGGTAGGTGCTCACTAACGCTTGCCCGGGACCAGCATCGTAAGCAGCTTGGCACTGCAAGTAATTGAAGCCATCGGCATAGAGAGCTTGGCAGACTGCCAACAGGTGTTCACGGTCAACTTTTACCATTTCCACGCGGGAAGCATCTACCCCCAAATATTCCACCGTCAGGTTTTGGGACTGTAACCAGCGCGTAATGGGGCCAGCTTCAACAATTGGGGCATCGGCAGTATCGGTCATGGTTGTGCTCCAAGACTAAATACAGAATTTAGAGAGAGAGAATAAAGAGCTTGCCGCAAACAGGACACAGCAGCGTGGGATGGTCGAAGTTAAGACCACTCAAGGGCGCCCTTGCGCCAAGCATAAACAAGAGCCACCACAAGTATGGCAATAAATACAAGGGCTTCAATAAAGGCCAGCAGACCTAATTGGTGAAAGGCAACTGCCCACGGGTAGAGAAAAACGGTTTCAACATCAAAAATGACAAACACGAGCGCAAACATGTAATAGCGTACGTTGAACTGAATCCATGCCCCACCAATGGGTTCCATACCCGATTCGTAGGTGGTGAGGCGGATCATCCGGTTTGACTTGGGTCGAACAAGGGCAGAAGCGCCAAGAGCTAGCACGGGAACCAGCCCACAGATGATCAGAAAGCCTAGGAAATACTCATAGCCTGTGAGAACAAACACCGTTGCAGCACACCTTTCTATACTGAAATCGCTATCATTTTGACACACTCCCCCTGCAATCGCTAGGCTAGGGATCAATAGAAAAAACTAAATTGTCTAATAGTTAATCATTAGCCATGTCAGATGCTGCTGTTTTATGTGTTGGGGAAGTTCTCTTTGATTGTCTGGAGGCGGCCAGCGAACCAACCCAGTGCTTTTTAGGGGGTGCCCCTGCAAACGTCGCCTGTGGCTTAGTCAAACTGGGTGTGCCAACCGCTTTCTTGGGGGCTGTGGGGGACGATGATTTAGGCCAGCAGGCGCGCGCTCAATTGGCTGACATTGGTGTAGATGTGAGTGCTCTGGAAATGATTGCGGGTGTGCCGACACGGCGAGTCCGAGTTCGTCTTGATCCAGCGGGCGATCGCCAGTTTGTTGGCTTTGCCCCTGCCGGCACCACAACGTTTGCCGATACTCAGTTTCTAGGCAGCCGCGTTCGCCCTGAGCAACTTGATGCGGCTCGTTTTTTCGTCAGCGGCACCCTGAGTTTAGCAGCGGAGCCAACAGCAACCACGCTGAAAAACTTAGTGGCACAACGGGTGGCTCAAGGAAAACCCCTCTTCATTGATGTCAACTGGCGTCCCATTTTCTGGCCAGATCACGAGGCAGCACCTGCTGAAATCCGCCCTTTTTTAGGTCATGCCCATTTTTTGAAGTTGGCCAAGGAGGAGGCAGAATTATTTTTCTCTACTTGTGATCCCCAAGCGGTGTATCGCCAATTATGGCAGGAAGCGGGCGATCGCGCTGTTGTCATTACCGATGGTGGCGCCCCCATTCATTACTGCTGGCATGGGCACACCGGCAGGATTATTCCCCCCACTGTCCCGGTGGTGGACACAACGGGAGCCGGAGACGGCTTTGTGGCAGGTTGGTTATGCCAATTAGTGGCAGGAACCCCTGAGGACTATCGCCAACCGGCATGGCAAAAGGCCTGCTTGGAATTTGCTACCGTTGTTGGTGCCCTTGTCACAACTCAAAAGGGGGCGATCGCCCCCCAGCCAACCCTTGAAGCGGTTAGAGCGTGGCTTCGAGATCATCCTCAAAGAAAAATAACGACGCCGTAACGGTGGGGGCAGCCGCGCCTTGTAGCGAGGGCGTACAGGGCTCCCTTTTTGGAGCGGTTGGCGCTAACCCTAGGGGACAGGCTCGCCAAAATCCTCGCACTGGCACGTTGAGTTTTTCACAGATTCCCCCGCGCCGCCCTTCGGAATGATAGAAGATGCAAAAGCGGCAGGTTGTGGGGGTAAGCACTGGGCTGTCCATTGCGGGGATCAACTCCAAATCCAGAAATCTCTACTTCCATCCTAAGAAATTGCCACAGCCCAATTTCCCACCGATCAAAGCCAGAAAGTGCTGCAGGAGAGTAGTTTTAGCGATCCCCGCTCTCGAAAATAGCTTTTAGAATCTTTTCATACTCCCGCAATATTCCGTAATATCACGGTGATAATTCGTAAAAAAATGATAAAAAGGGTCATGCTTAAGTGAGCACAACCCATAATTTCTTGCACTTGATGAAAAATTAACGCACTATATTAGCGGCGGGTTTCTTTACCGGTAGCAGGAAGAGCTTAATCATTTGACCCACATTAGAGAGGTACAAGGGCAACTTTTGGAGGAAGCCGCCACCCTTTTGACTAATTTCTGCCAGCTTGGCATTGTTCTCCACGCATTTCTCAAGGCGTGGGTAAAATTCCGGATGATCCACATCCAAAATAATTGGGAAGACGCGCCCCGCCGTTTCATTGGTTTTGGCAATCACTTCGCGATCGTACTCGCGGGCATCAAGACCAATGGCTGCATAGAACTTGGCACGCTGCAAGTCGTTGAGATACATAGTGGCAAATACCGACAGCAGGAAGAAACGACACCAGAAGGTAGGCGGTAGCCAACAAACCATCAAGTAACGTGCCCATTTTTTGCCCGAGAACGAAAGCGGAATTTCCTTAATTTTTTGCCAGAAGGAACGGGGGCGATCTAACATTTGGGGTTGAGCCCGCAGAACGGCATCAAAGAAATCCCCATGGCGGTTCTCATCTTGGCACCAGTTTTCAAAGAAGCGGAAAATCGGGTAGATGCGATGCTCGGGGTGCTTCTCGAGATGGCGATAGATCGTGATATAGCGCCAGTAGCCAATTTTTTCCGAGAGGTAGGTGGCGTAGAAAATAAACTCGGGCTCAAAGTAGGTGTAGCTGCGGCTCTGCGTGAGGAAGCCCAAGTCAAGGGACAAGTTAAAGTCTGCCATGGCCTTGTTGAGGAAGCCAGCATGACGCGCTTCGTCGCGGGACATCAGAGCAAAACACTCGGCCAAAATCGGGTTGCGATCCTTGAGTTTGCGGCTAAGTTCCTTGTAGAGTAAAAAGCCGGAAAATTCAGCGGTGCAGGAGCGCTCAAGGAATTCAATGAAGAGCTGGCGCGTTTCACCGTCAATATGATCCCACGATTGCTCAAACTCAGCATCCCGCACAAAGTGATGGCGGTTGTAGTCGGTGCGGAACTCTTCGAGGATAGCTTGAAGCTCTGCCTGATTTTCAGTAATGTCCATGGCCGCCATCGCTTCAAAATCAGTGGTGTAGAAGCGAGGGGTAAGAATGGTTTCCTTGGCGGGGGCTTTGATCCCGGGGCGCAGTTCTTCAAACTCGGGTTTGGCTACGGTATTGACCATAAACGGCTGTGTCTCGCTGTTGCTAACGGCACTATAGAGCATGGTAGCGAAAATACGACACTGAGTTACGACCCATTACGGAACCGTTACATTTGACTAGCGCCGCAACCAGCGGCTGAGGAGGTTTTGCAGGCGATCGCCCCAAGAGGCCGTCCAGAACTGGCTGGGTCGCTGCTCTAAGAGGGATTGCCCAAGGGGGGTGAGGCGATAGCGATCGGTTAAGCCTTGGCCGTCCACTTCCCGCCGCAGCAGCCCCACCTGAATTAACCAATCCAGTTCTGCTTCAACCACAAGGGCGGGCAGGGGCGATCGGGTAAACCCAGCTGTTACTCCATTCTGGCGGGCAATTTCTAGGAGTGCCACGCTGCGCTGCTGCAGGGTGTGGAATAAGTGGGGTAAAAAAGGGCTACAGCGGAGGGCGCGATCGCCCCGCTGGCGGACATAGTCAGAGTAAAGAATAGCCACGATGCTCTCAGAATCTGCAGGTCAACACCTAGACATTTTCGGAGTAACTCGCATCAATTAAGGTGGCGCGATCGTTGGCGGAATGACTCACCGCAGGATTGGTTGAGGGTCGTGCTTTGTCAGTAGGGGGAGGTTCCGGTTGCCCCCTACGACGGCGATCAGGAATGACCACCCGCTCCATGATAAACTCAATCGTAGCTTTGCGGAGCCAGCCGCGCGCAACTAGGATATCCCCCAAGCGAGCGCCGGTGGAGCGCTGATCCGCTAGAGCTACTTCAATTTGGGCGGGTGTCACTAGCTCGGCTTCCACTAAGTAGTTCCCCAGACGTTTGGTGTAGCTATCGTCGTGGGAGCGCTGAATGAAGGGGCGTTTTGGAGTGGTCGGCTCTGGAACTGTTGACAAATCCGGTAGGCTCTCAGCCATGGGGCGATCGCCCGCCAAGGATACTAAGCAATCCTTAATCTTCATTAAAATTTCCGCTGCCCGTCGGGGCTGGTTCTGCTGAGCCGCTTGTTCCAGTAACCGTGCCTCTGCTTCAATAAGGGTCTGTCGGGAAGCAACGGCAGCAACTTGCAAAATACGAGCTTGCTGCTGCAGGGCAGCCATATCGTGGTCAAGCAGTGCTTTTTTGCATTGCTTAAGAACAAGGGCACCTTGCTTCAGAAGAACTTTGTTGGCAGCGGTGGTCATAGGTCAGAAACAGTCAGCGATGATTTATGAGGGAATTATATTTTGCCAATACCAGTGAAAGATTGTTAGTTAGTCTAAAATCTTAACTCGTTTATTTAGGGAACTGATAACCAACGTCATCACTCGCTTAGAGGAACGATCCTGATGTTCTTACTATAGTTCTTCTGTGGGGGCGATCGCTATCAGGCCAAAAGCGTTGCATTCGCTTAGTCGCTCTCCAGCAGATGATGCAGCGCGGCTGCCATTTCAGCCGTCGTTGTGGTAGCCGTTCCAAATTGCCGCACCACAAGACTGGCGGCGAGGTTGCCCAAAACTGCTGCTTCCCAGAAACTAGCACCTGCCACGAGGGCAAGGGTCAAGGCGGCAACCACTGTATCTCCTGCGCCAGTGACATCAAAAACATCGGTGCGATTAAAGGCCGGTAAATGGCTGGGAGCCGCGTCGCAACTAAATAGGCTCATGCCCGCATCACCGCGGGTAATGAGAATGTGCTTAGCGCCAGTCATTTCAAGTAAGTCTTGGCCTGCCCGCAGCACATCATTACTACTGCGAATGGCATAGCCAACAGCGGCTTCCGCTTCCGGCAGGTTGGGTGTAAACAAAAATGCCCCTCGGTATCGCGGTAAATCCCGCTGCGTATCCACGATAGTCATCGGGTGCTCTAGGGCTGCTGCAATGACAACAGGCGTAAACACCCCATCTCCGTAGTCCGAGCAAACCACTGCATCGACGCTGGCCACATGATGGCGAATATAGGCTGCTAATTCCTCCTGCAGCAGGGGACTGGGCAAAGCATCCGACTTGCGATCTACTCGCACAATTTGTTGCGTCACGGACTGGCGGGCATGACCGGAGATGCGGGTTTTAGTAACAGTGGGTCGGCTTGCATCACTGAAAATGCCTTGGGTACCAATGCCGGCTGCTTGAAAGATGTTGCAGAGCGCTTCCCCTTGGCTATCGGTTCCTACGAGTCCGACCGCCTCGACCTTTGCCCCCAGTTTTGCCAAGTTGTAGATGGCATTGGCGCCGCCGCCGGGCACTTGGCGGGTGGTTTCATGGCGCAAAATGAGCACTGGCGCTTCCCGCGAAAGGCGCTCCACTTGGCCAGTGAGGAATTCATCAAGGGTGAGGTCTCCCACCACCAAGAGTTTGGCCTGTGAAAATTGGCTCAATAAATGAAGTAAACGCGGTTGTGCTGCCAATAGTTGCTCGCGCAGGGCTGTTTCAAGCATAGGGGGATGGGTTGGTCTGCTGTTCAAATCCTTGCTTCACAATATCGCTCTTTATGGTCGCTAATACCAAGCCGTTGCCCAATCAACTCCTGAGCTGAAATACCCCGTGGTCAAGATTTCGGGGTAATCTGGTCATAGCCATTGCCCCATGGGCAGTGGTAGAGGTTCTTCTCAATATGGCCGAACAACGCAAAAGGACAGGCATTGGTGATGCAGCGGTGGCTACTTTGGCTCTTAATTCCCCTTGTGATTTGTGTGAGTGGGTGTGTGCAGGCCGATTTGGCCATTGAGCACCACGGTCAAACCGGCGGTCAACTGACCTATCATCTGAGCTTGCCGGAACCTGACCCCCAAACCAGCAAAGAATTACTCCAGCAAGCCCGACGCCTTGGTGGCAAGGTTAACCAAGTCAGTGAACACAACCTGCAGCTAACCGTTCCCTTCGACACCAGCCAAGACCTCAGCACTGCTCTTGCCCAAGTGGCAAGGATTCCCTACGGGGTTACCGCTACTGCCCATGCGGAAATTCTGGATCAAAATTGGCTCCTCTTTGTGCGGGAGCGGCTGCGCTATGACGTTGATTTGCGTCCCTTGGGGCTTCAAAGCAGCCGCCAAGAGGTGTTGGTTGCCCCCGACACGCTTTTAGCCCTCAACGTTAGCTTGAAAACGCCTTGGGGGGCACGACCGGTTGACCACTCGCCTAAAACGCCGGATACAGTGGTTAATCCTAATGTCAGTCGTCAGGGCGATCGCCTGCAGTGGCGTTTGGTACCGGGTTACATGAACCACTTAGAGGCGGTTTACCTGTACCCCAGTCCACTGGGCTGGGGCACCCTCGCCATTGTGGGGTTGCTCGCGTTAGGGTATTGGGGACACGATCGCTTTCAATCTCAAAAAACATGAGATGGTACGGCACCCCCGGGAGTTGGCAGCGCTATCTCAGTTATTTTCTTGTTGGCCCCCTTGTGGTGCTCAACTTGTGGGTGGCTGAACAGTTTTACCTCTACTTTGAGTACCTGATTAACATTCTGGTCATTGCGGCCATCTTGGCCTTTTTACTGAATCAGGTGGTGGTGCGCCTATGTCAGCGGGGACTGCGGCGAGTACAGGCCATTGCCATTGTTCTTTTTATTACGGTACTGGTGGTAAGTATTCTGCTGCTGTTGCTGCTGCCCTTAGCGGTGCAACAGGCGGAAGAGTTACTCACCCAACTACCGGAGCTGGCCAATACTGGCAACCAAAATCTGCGGCATTTAGATCATTTCCTGCAGCGCTATAACTTTCCCGTGGGGGTCGATGATCTGACCGCAGAGTTTGTCGAGCAGATGAAGGGATTGGCGGCCATTTTGCCCGGAATTGCCATCACAACCCTAGGCAAGTTTGTGGATACGCTACTGGTGTTGATTCTGGCTGTCTATATGTTGTTTTACGGCGGCCAAATTTGGCGTGGCCTCATGACCCTGCTGCCCAAACGATGGCGAGCCGTGGTGGATCGCTCACTACAGATCAACATTCGTAGTTTTTTCTCCGCCCAGCTTTTTTTAGGGCTGTTTATGTTTTTAGCCTTAATTCCTTTTATGATTGCTCTGCGGGTCAATTTTGGCTTTCTATTTGCCTTGGTGATTGGTGTAGCGCAACTCATTCCTGTGGTGGGAGCTACCCTTGGCATTGGCTTGGTGGTACTGCTGATTTTGTTTCAGGATGGCTGGCTAGCCTTAAACATTCTGGTGATTGCAGTTACGCTCCAGCAAATTAAAGACAATATCCTATCGCCCAAATTACTGGGGGATTTAATTGGCCTCAACCCCCTGTGGCAATTTATTGCCCTGCTCATTGGCGGACGGGTGGCTGGCTTTTTGGGTATTGTCTTGGCGATTCCCCTCGCAGCCACGGTGAAAACAACGATATTGCACCTACAGGCTGGGGGACAGGCCGCTTCTTAGGTGAGTTGTGCCCCAGTGGTTAACCGCACGCCATTGACAAAGTCCCAGCCCGACTGAGGCTTGCGGCCACTCAGTTGCACTTGACTCAGCAGCAATCCGCCAGCGGCGGTTTGGATCACTGGCCCCCACCCCTTAATGAGGGCAATGACGGTGCCGTTGGCAACAGTGGCTTCTGGTAGGGGGAGGTAGGGTTGTACCGCAGCGGGGAGGTCAGCTTGCACCGCTGGCACGAGGGGCCACGTTTGCAGAATTTTCAGGGGAGTCCCTTGCCAATGGCAAAAGGCAGCGGGATAAAAGGCACGCACTTGATTGTGGAGTTCTAAGGCCGATCGCCCCCAATTGAGGCAAAAGTCTTCTTTTTGGAGGCGGCGGGCATAGGTGGCCTGTTCATCATCTTGGGGTTGGGGGGACAACTGCGGCAGTTGACGCAGGGTTGCCAACAAGAGGTCTGCGCCCAGGTGGCTGAGCTTGTGGCTCAGAGTTTGAGCCGTATCATCGAGGGCGATCGCCACCGTGGCTTTCAGTAGCATTGGTCCGGTGTCCATGCCCGCATCCATGAGCATGGTGGTGACCCCGGTTTCCCTTTCGCCATTGTAGAGCGCCCACTGAATGGGAGCCGCACCGCGATATTTGGGCAGGAGCGAGCCGTGGAGATTAATGCACCCTTGGGCGGGAATGGCCAGCACGTCCGGCGGTAGGATCTGGCCGTAGGCAACGACAACAAACACATCTGCCGCCAAGGATCGCAAGAGCGTGTGGAGGTCCAAATCTTGTTTCAGGCGCTGGGGTTGCCACACCGGCAGACCATGGGCAACGGCCACCTGCTTTACCGGCGAGGGCAACCGTTGACTGCCGCGTCCGCGACGCTTATCCGGCTGGGTGACGACCCCTACAACCTCCATATCGGGGGCAGCGAGGAGGCACTCCAGCGGCGCAATGGCAAAGTCCGGCGTTCCAAAGTACACGATCTTCAAGGCTTCTATCCTGCGGAAACAATTTCCTCGGCTATAGTATCGTTGAATCAGAATTAACTTAACATTCGTTTGCGAGATTCCTGACCATGCCCGATGGCCAATTGCCGCCAACCAATGCCCCTGACCCAGCCCCGGTTAAACCCAAGAAAGCACCTGAACCGTGGTGGTTAGAGATAGCCAAAACCCTTGGACTAGCAGCGGTGCTGGCCTTTGGTATTCGCACGTTTGTGGCGGAGGCGCGCTATATCCCCACCGGCTCAATGGAAGAGACGCTGCTGATTAACGATCGCCTAATTATTGAGAAAATTAGCTACTATTTCCATCCCCCGCAGCGGGGCGACATCATTGTTTTTAACCCCACCCCAACCCTCCAGCAAGCGGGGTTTCGGGATGCTTTTATCAAACGGATTGTCGGCCTACCGGGCGATCGCGTCGAGTTGCGCCAAGGTCGCGTCTATGTCAATAATGAGCCGTTGCCAGAGCCGTACTTAAGTCCGAGCACCTTTACCACCATTGACACCTGTGCCGGTATGCAGCCCTACCTTGCCCAGCCCCAAGTGATTCCTGCTGAGAGTTACTTGGTCTTAGGGGATAACCGTAACAACAGCTTTGATGGCCGCTGCTGGGGCGTGGTTCCCCGTAGCTATGTGATTGGTCGGGCGGCACTACGCTTCTGGCCCCTAGATCGCTGGGGAACAATTCCAACCCCCCACAACTAGGTTTTGTGGGAAGATTAAAATCAAGCTGTTTGCCGATACCTCATTAGCTGTTCATCTCCATGACGATCGCGATCGCTCCCTTTCCAATCACTGCCGTTGTTGGCCACGAGGCGATTAAGCTGGCCTTGCTCTTGGCAGCCGTGGATCCCGGCTTGGGGGGTGTGATCATTGCCGGACGGCGAGGTACTGCCAAATCGGTGCTGGCGCGTGCCATTCACAGCCTTTTGCCCCCCATCGAAGTCATTGACCAAGGGAACCTACCCATTCCCATCATTGCCAACCCCGACCCAGCTGCTCCCCAAGAGTGGGATAGCCGTTTGCAAGCGTGGCGACAAGCCCATCCGGAAGTGGAGCTACCCACCAAGGTCATTCCCGCTCCCTTTTTGCAAATTCCCCTCGGCATCACCGAGGATCGCCTGCTGGGGGCGGTGGATGTGAGCCAGTCGGTGCAACGGGGGGAAGCGGTCTTTCAGCCCGGACTGCTGGCAGCCGCACATCGGGGTGTCCTCTATGTGGATGAAATCAACCTCCTCGACGAGCAACTGGCCAATGTCCTGATGGCGGTTCTAAGCGCTGGCCGTAACCAAATTGAGCGGGAAGGGATTAGCCTTGACCACCCCTGCCGTCCGCTGCTGATTGCTACCTACAATCCCGATGAAGGGAATGTGCCGCCCCACCTGTTAGATCGGTTTGCGATCGCCTTGTCCGCCGACAGGGTTCTTGGCTTGGATGAGCGGGTGGAAGCCGTCGATCAGGCCACGCGCTTTGCCGATTCACCCCAAGCTTTCTTAGCCCAATACGAAAGCGAACTCGATGACCTGCGCACACAAATTATTTTGGCGCGGGAGTGGCTCAAGGACGTTAAAATTCAGCGGCAACAAATTGCTTACCTTGTCACCGAAGCCCTGCGCGCAGGCGTACAAGGGCACCGGGCGGAACTCTTTGCCGCACGGGTGGCCAAAGCCCATGCTGCCCTCAATGGCCGCAGTGAAGTGGCTGCCGACGATCTGCGCCGGGCGGTGGAACTGGTGATTGTGCCGCGGGCAACCCAATTAGAGCCTCCCCCTGAGCAACCGCCGCCCCCACCACCGGAAAATCAGCAGGCCGATCCGGAAGACGAACCGGAGGAGCCTGAGACACCGCCGGAGAAGCAACAAGAGATGCCGCCCATTCCCGAAGAGTTTGTCTTTGAAGCGGATGGAACCGTTCTGGATGAGTCGGTACTCTACTTTGCCCAAATCACGCAGCGCCAAGGCAAGTCCGGCAGCCGCAGCTTAATTTACTCCCAAGACCGCGGACGCTATATCCGTCCCATTTTGCCCCGCGGTCGGGGAGGCCGTATTGCGGTGGATGCCACATTACGCAGTGCCGCCCCGTACCAAAAAGCGCGGCGATCGCGCCAACCCCAACGGCGGGTGATCGTAGAAAACAGTGACCTGCGCATCAAACGCTTAGCCCGTAAAGCGGGTGCCCTCATTGTCTTTGTGGTGGATGCCTCGGGCTCGATGGCTCTCAACCGGATGAACTCGGCGAAGGGGGCAGTCCTGCGGCTGTTGACCCAAGCCTACCAAAACCGCGATATGGTTGCCCTGATTCCCTTTCGGGGGGAGCAAGCAGAGGTGTTGCTGCCGCCAACTCGCTCGATTGAAGCCGCCCGCCGCCGCCTCGAAACCCTGCCCTGTGGCGGTGGTTCCCCCCTTGCCCATGGCCTCACCCAGGCAGTACGGGTGGGACTCAATGCCCGTCAAAGTGGTGAAATTGGTCAAGTGATGATTGTGGCCATCACCGATGGGCGCGGGAACATTCCCCTGAGTCGCTCCCTCGGAGAAACCCTCCCCCCTGAGGCCAAACCGGATGTGAAAGCCGAAGTCCTTGAAATTGCGGCCAAAATTCAAAGTCTTGGCCTCAAACTGTTGGTCATTGACACCGAGAATAAATTTGTCTCCACGGGGATGGGCAAAGAACTGGCACAGCGAGCGGGGGGCAGGTACTACCACTTACCCAAGGCCACCGATCAGGCGATCGCCCAAGTTACTCAAAATGCATTGCAATTTTAGGATAACTATCACAAAGTGTAAACAATGGCTTCTTCCGTCGGGCATTTTCCTCAGCAGCCACTAGAGTAGAAGTGACTAATCTGGGGACGCTAACCATGGGTGAATTATTCGGTTTACTCTTTTTACTGGCTGTGGGTGGCTCAGGTGTCGCCAGTTCAGTACGGATTATTAATCAAGGCAATATGGCGCTGGTAGAGCGCTTGGGTAGCTACAGTCGTCGCCTTGAGCCGGGGTTGAACTTTATCGTGCCCGTGCTAGAGCGGGTGGTGTTTCAAGAAACCACTCGCGAAAAGGTGCTTGATATTCCGCCACAACAGTGTATTACCCGAGACAACGTGTCAATTACCGTAGATGCCGTCGTTTATTGGCGGATTATTGACATGGAGCGTGCCTATTACAAGGTGGAAAACCTAAAGATGGCAATGGTCAACCTTGTCCTCACCCAAATCCGTGCCGAAATGGGCAAGCTGGAGCTGGATGAAACCTTCACGGCGCGATCGCAGGTCAATGAAATTCTCCTGAAGGAGTTAGACATCGCCACAGATCCTTGGGGAGTGAAGGTTAACCGCGTTGAACTGCGGGATATTGTGCCCTCCAAAGCTGTCCAAGAATCTATGGAGTTGCAAATGTCGGCCGAGCGCAAGAAACGCGCTGCCATTCTCACCTCTGAAGGGGAACGGGAAGCAGCCGTCAACTCGGCACGGGGGAAAGCAGAAGCCCAAGTCTTGGCAGCTGAAGCAGAACAAAAAGCAGCCATCCTAGCGGCAGAAGCGAATCAAAAAGTGGTGGTGTTACGCGCCCAAGCCGAACGTCAAGATCAGATCTTGCGGGCGCAAGGGAATGCCGAAGCGATGAAAATTATTGCCACTGCCCTCAGGGAAGACCCAAAAGCCAAAGAAGCTTTACAATTCCTCTTGGTGCAGGGATACCTTGATATGGGACGTACCATTGGCCACAGCGACAGTAGCAAGGTACTATTTATGGATCCCGGCAGTATTCCGGCTACGATTGAAGGTGTGAAGTCATTAATTGATCAGACTCCCGGTTGAGGTTTTGCCCATGGCAGCGTTCAAGGCACGTGTCTATGTCACTCTGCGACCCTCGGTCTTAGACCCAGCAGGGGTGGCAGTCCAAGCGGGCATTCACCACTTGGGCTACACGAACGTGCACGCTGTCCGCATTGGCAAGCTGGTGGAACTCACACTTGAGGCGGCTGATGCTGCCACAGCCAAGGAACAACTCAGCGTCATTGCCGATCAGCTCTTGGCCAATCCGGTGATCGAAACCTTTGAGATTGATCTTGTTGATCTTGATGTTGCCACGCCAGCAGTCCTGTGAGGGTCTCATGTTTAGTTGGTGGGATGAGTTACTCCACAGTATTGAGGCGGGTATTAAGGCTGGTATTGAGTCTGGCTTGCAGTCTCTGGCGGATACCTTGGCGCCGCTGCTCCAGGTGCCGGAACCTGCTGCGCCCTTTCAGCGGGTGGCGCTTTTCCGTCCGGGCATTGACCAGCCCATTAGTGGCACTGGCTTGAAAACAGAGGGAGCCGCTTGGCGAATCGAATCCCATTGGCCCCAGACGGTGCCCCTCTTTGAAATGCCGGAAGCCCATCTTTGGCTAGAAGTGCCCTCCGCCCAGGCAGGGGATCAACTCCTGCTGTGTCGAGTACTGGTGAAAACCGCTGCCTTAACGGAGGGGGCACAGCTTTTCCTGAGTCGTGCGCAGCCCTTTGGTTGGACGTTTTCACGAACGGTCTCCTTGGAGGGCGATCGCGACTGGCATGTGTGTGAAGTGCCCTTTCATTTGAAACTGGAGTCCCAGACCCCCGGCTTGATTAAAATTGGTGTGGAATTTATGGGGCGCGGTGTCATTTGGCTGCGGGATATTGAGTTGCTGCACGCTCCTGCCAAGCTCAAACCAATCACGGATATGATGGATGGACTGCTGTGAAGAATCAGTTGCGGGTTGGAATTGTTGTCTTTCCGGGGTCAAATTGCGATCGCGATGTGGCCTACGTTACTCGCGAGATTTTGGGGTGGCCAACCCGCTTTCTTTGGCATGAGGCAACCGATGTTGCAGACTGCGATTTAATTGTGTTGCCCGGGGGCTTTAGCTTTGGCGATTACCTCCGCTGTGGGGCGATCGCCCGCTTTTCACCGATTATGGCGGCTGTCCAGGCTCATGCGGCTGCGGGCAAATGGGTCTTGGGCATTTGCAATGGCTTTCAAATCCTCACGGAGGCAAAGCTCCTTCCGGGTGCTTTAGTGCGCAACCGTGATTTGCACTTTATTTGCGATCGGGTTTATCTGCGCTTAGAAGCAAAGCACCGGCCATGGTTACAGGGCTATGGTGCCACTGCGGTCATCCAGTTGCCGATCGCCCACGGTGAAGGCTGCTACTATGCCGATGCCGCCACCCTTGCGGAGCTAGAGGCCAATCAGCAGATCCTCTTTCGCTATAGCGATGCCCAAGGGCAAGTCACACCCGCTAGCAATCCCAATGGTTCAGTACATAACATTGCTGGGATTTGCAACCGAGCGGGAAATGTGGTCGGTATGATGCCTCATCCGGAGCGGGCGGCAGATCCCACCCTGTGCCATCTGCCTAGTCGTCACACTGTTGATGGCCTGCAATTGTTCAAGTCCTTGCTGTGATGTGCCGCTATGTTAACGATTGCGTTGCCCAAAGGTGCCCTCCTCAAAGACAGCGTTGCCTACTTTCAGCAGGTGGATCTCAACTTTGAGACTCTTCTCGACCCGACTAATCGCCAACTGCAAGTAATTTCCCGCGATGGGACAGCACGGGCGCTCCTTGTGCGGGCGCAAGATGTGCCGGTCTATGTGCAGTACGGCCAAGCACAGCTAGGGATTGTGGGCTACGATGTGCTGCGGGAAAAAAATCCCCACGTGGCGCGGTTAGCAGATCTGGGGTTTGGCAAATGTCGCCTCTCTGTGGCAGTCAAAGCCACGAGCCCCTACCGCAGTGCCCGTGACCTCCCCCCCCATTGCCGCGTGGCTTCCAAATTTGTCCGCTGTGCCGATGCGTTCTTCCAACAGTTGGATATACCGGTGGATATTGTCCCCCTCTATGGTTCGGTGGAGCTCGGCCCCCTTACAGGGATGGCAGAGGCAATTGTGGATTTGGTGTCCACAGGCCGTACGCTCAAGGAGAATGGTTTGGTGGAGTTGGAGCAAATTTTTACCAGCACCGCCTACCTCATTGCCCACCCCCGCAGTTATCGCCTCAATATTGGCGGCCTAGGACACTATGTGAAGTGTCTTGAAGCGCATCGAAATCGCATGGAGACCTGTGCCACGGCGTAAATCTCAACACCAGATTGGGCAAATTAGCCAGCCTGTCCTGAAGATACCTGTGACAATTTGCACCTAATACTTGCAATTTGTTAAAAATCCGATACTCTATTTCGTAAAACAATACATATTTTTATACGTCATTGGCATAGGTGTGTGGTGATGAGTGAGGGTCGAAAAGTGGAGTGGTCTATGGATGAGCAGGAGTGGGGGGCGATCGCCAACTCCCGCCGTCAGATCGAGCAGTCGTGGCGCAGCAGTGCCCAGTTGCCGCAGACGAATTATGTCAGAGTTGTTACAACAGACCCAACGGCAGTGCCGCGGGTTCCGCATCGGGCTATCGAACCCATTGGCATTCAGCCGTGGCAAGCAGAGTTTAGCGCGCAGCAATTGCGCCGCCGCTCCCCTCTCCCCTTGAAACGTCCGCAGGTGGAACTGCCCCAGTTTGCCACCCGTCGTTAAATCCTCACACCGTCATTCAAGAGGTTTGCCTATGTGTGGCATCGTTGGCTATATTGGCCCACAGCGGGCAGCGGATGTCCTGTTACAGGGCTTGCAAAAGCTGGAGTACCGTGGCTACGACTCAGCGGGCATTGCCACCCTCAGCGAAGGAGAGCTGCTGTGCGTGCGTGCCAAAGGCAAACTGCACAACCTTGCTGAAAAGGTGAGCCAACTGGAGATTCTTGCCCATGTTGGGATTGGCCACACCCGCTGGGCCACCCATGGCAAGCCGGAAGAGCACAATGCCCACCCCCACCGCGACAGCCGCGATTGCCTTGCCGTAGTGCAAAACGGCATCATCGAGAACTACCGTGAACTGCGGCAGCAGTTGCAAGGGCGGGGGCACACGTTCCGCTCGGAAACCGATACGGAAGTCATTCCCCATCTGATTGCGGAGTATTTGCCCCCGACACCCCAGCCCAACGGCTTGCTGGAAGCGGTGCAAAAGGCTGTCAAGGAACTGGATGGGGCGTTTGCGATCGCCGTCATTTGTGCCGACTATCCCGACGAATTAATTGTGGCGCGGCAACAAGCGCCCTTAGTGATTGGTTTCGGTCAAGGGGAATTTTTCTGTGCTTCTGACACCCCTGCCATTATCCCCTACACCCGCGCCGTCTTGCCCCTTGAAAATGGTGAACTGGCACGGTTGACTCCTACGGGTGTTGAAGTCTATGACTTTAGCGGCCAGCGCCTGCGCAAAAGCCCCCGTACCCTGAACTGGAACCCCGTCATGGTGGAAAAGCAGGGCTTTAAGCACTACATGCTCAAGGAAATCTATGAGCAACCCGGGGTGGTGCGCACTTGCTTAGAGGTATATCTGCGCTCGGACTGGGAGCCTCAATCTCCCTACAGTCCAGTGCAGTTGGGTCTAGATGCAGCGATTCTGGCAGATTTGCAGCACATCCAGATTGTGGCCTGTGGCACCAGTTGGCATGCCAGCTTGGTGGGCAAATACCTCCTCGAGCAGCTTGCCCAAATTCCAACGAGTGTCCAGTATGCCTCGGAGTTTCGCTATGCGCCGCCGCCGCTGTTGCCCAACACCCTCACCATTGGGGTGACCCAATCGGGGGAAACCGCCGATACCCTTGCTGCTCTGGAGATGGAGCTCAACCGCCGACAAGGGCTAGAACCTCCCCTGCAGCCGCGTTTGCTAGGCATCACCAACCGTCCTGAGAGCACCTTGGGGCATTTAGTGCCCGCCCTCATCGATACCCATGCGGGGATTGAAATTGGAGTAGCGGCAACAAAAACGTTTGTGGCTCAGTTAATGGCCTTTTATTTGCTGACGTTGGAGCTAGCGTGGCAGCGGCAAACCTTGGGGAGCGATCGCCTCGCTGAGTTGGTGGCCGGACTGCGGCAATTGCCCGCACAAATTGAACTGATTCTGGAAAGCCAAGAGCGCTACATAGAAAGCCTCTCCCACGATTTTTCCGAAACCCAAGACTTTATCTTTTTAGGGCGGGGTATTAACTTCCCCATTGCCCTTGAAGGTGCCCTCAAACTCAAGGAAATTAGCTATATCCATGCCGAAGGCTATCCCGCTGGCGAGATGAAGCACGGCCCCATTGCCCTGCTGGATGCCAAAGTCCCGGTGGTGACCATTGCCATGCCCGGCAGCGTCTTTGAAAAAGTCCTCTCGAATGCCCAGGAAGCTCGCGCCCGCGATGCACGCTTGATTGGCGTAACCCCATTGGCGGAGGTGGAAGCCCAGCACACGTTTGATGATCTGTTGCCGGTGCCAGAAGTGGATGAGCTGCTGTCGCCGGTTTTGACCGTGATTCCGCTGCAATTGTTGGCCTATCACATTGCTGCCCGCCGCGGCCTCGATGTGGATCAACCCCGTAACTTGGCGAAGTCGGTCACGGTGGAATAGAATGCGCCTAAGTCGTCGTCAAACCTTGCGCCTATTGGGCACTGCTACTGCTCTTGCCTTTCTGCCACAGGGTACTGCCGCTGCTGAAGAAGTCGGGGAACCCTATACCTTGCCCCCTCTCCCTTACCCCTACGATGCCCTTGAGCCCTACATTGATGCGGAAACGATGCAACTGCACCATGACCAGCATCATGCTGCCTACGTCAGAACCCTTAACCGTGCCCTAGCGCCCTACCACCAGTGGCAGCAGTTGCCCATCGAAACGCTCCTGACCCATATTTCCCAATTGCCAACAGCCATTCAAGCCACGGTGCGCAACCATGGTGGCGGCCATGCCAACCATTCACTGTTCTGGCAGAGCATGGGGCCTAACGGGGGCGGTGAGCCGACGGGAGCATTGGCGGCAGAGATTACAGCAACGTTTGGCTCCTTTGCAGCGTTTCAAAAACAGTTTCAGCAGGCGGGGCTGCAGCAGTTTGGCAGTGGTTGGGTGTGGTTGGTGTTAACCTCGGAACATCGCCTTGAGATCTGCACAACCCCGAACCAAGACTCCCCTTTAATGGCCGGCAAACGCCCCATCCTCGGCAATGATCTGTGGGAGCACGCTTACTACTTGAGCTATCGCAATCGTCGCGATCGCTATCTAGAGGCATGGTGGCAAGTGGTGAACTGGTCTTGGGTGGGGGATCGCTTCACCCAAATGCGCACTATCTAATCCTAGGATAGGTTAGGGCTTGTCCAGGTGCCTAGCCTATTGGCCAAAGTCGCGCCGCTTTTGGCAGAAGGGCAGCGCAGCTAGCATGGCCAAAATGAGAATCCCTTGATTGCGCCAGTGCTCCGGCACATTCACGCTAAACATGTAGCCCTGATCCCGTTGGAAGCGACTAATCGTGCCTTGGGCTTGGTTGATGGCGCGGCTGCGTTGCCGATTCCATTCCGAGTACTTCACCTCCCACTCATCAATTTCCGCTTGATAGGTCTGCATTCGTCTCATATAGTCTTGCAGCCCCAGTGGGTCGGTGGGGGGATCGCCCGGAGACTGGGGACGGGGGGGTGCAGGTTCATCCACTTCAGGAACGTAGTTGGCACGAATCCCCGGAAAATCACAGGTCTTAAATAGCCCCGGACCATAGCAGAGGCAAAAATCCCGCTGCATGTCTTCGGTCATTTTTTCCCGCTCTTCTTCGGGTTCTAGCCAGCAGGGGTCGTTGGCAATGTCATCCCCCATGCCCGTTAACTTCACCATGGCTTCAAAGGGCCACTTAATGACTGTGAGATGGTTAATCATTTGCCCGGGTAACCCAAAGGAGGCAACGGGTTGAATGCCGCCGCTAAAGATAATTTGGGGCACCAAAAACATCAACACCAGCAGGGGAACAATATTCTGACTCGGGGCAAACGCCGAAACCAACAGCCCCATGGCCATACCACCAAAAATGGCAAGGGCAAGGGTCACGTACATGGCCAAGGTGACTGACCAGTCCCCAGGTATGTTCACTGCTAGTTTAGTGACCAATAAATAGGTTGCTGCTTGGTACAGGGCTAAGCCGAGGGCGGTCGCCACCTTGGAGGCAATGTAGGGCAAAATGCGCAGGCCAATCATGCGCTCGCGGCGATACACCTGCACTTCCTTGACCAGTTCCCGCATCGTGGTCATGGCACCAATCATCACCGCAATCAAAGTTGTGACAAAGATCATTGTCAGCGCTTGCCCGGCATTCCCCGTTTCTGGGTTAAAGAGATCCCGCCGCCATGAAACAAAACTGAGGCTGCCTAGGAGGGGAGCAATTAAGAGCGTTAACAGGAGGTGGCTGCGATCTTGGCCTAAAATCGTCAGGTTGCGCTGCGTTAAAATCCAAAACTGTTGCCATGCCGAAATTTTTGACTTGGGTTCCTTGGAGCGGCGTTGAGGAGTGCGCGGTCGGCGTTGGCTTTCATCGCTGGTGTGAGCCAGTACCTGCTGGCGACCAACGACGTATTCTTGATAGAGGCGCGATCGCCGGTAGGCTTGCTCCAGTTCCTCTGACGTGGGGGCGTTGGGGTTTTTCTCCTTGTCAAGGGCGCGGTAAATCCCGGAAAAATCTTCCAGTTTAATGCCAGTGAAGCGATCGCCAAACGTAGCACGGAAGTAGGGCAGCAACTGATCGGGGGGGCCAAAGTAAGCAAGGCGACCCCCCTCGGCCATATAGACCACCAGATCGCACTCGCGGATATTTTGGGTGGCGTGGGTAATGATTAAAATCGTGCGACCTTGATCCGCTAACTGCCGCAACAAAAACATCATGTCTGCCTCTGTGCCCGGATCTAAGCCAGAGGTAGCCTCGTCGAGGAAAAAGAGGCTGGGCTGGGTCAACAGTTCTGCTCCAATACAGACTCGGCGTTGCTGGCCGCCGCTCAGGCGACTAATGGGAACATCGCGACGATGGTTTAAACCCAGTTCGGTTAATACCTCTGTCACCCGTTGCTGCCGCTCTGCTGCCGTCGTGTCCGGGGGCATCCGCAATCGCGCCGCATACTCAAGGGCTTGGGCAATGGTTAACTCTTCGTGGATGATATTCCGCTGCGGCACATACCCCAGTTGCGCCTGAAAGGCTTGGTAATTGCGGTAGAAATTTGTGCCATTCACCATCACTGTGCCACTGGTGGCCGGTCGCAAACCATTGAGGGTATCAAGGAGGGTCGATTTGCCACTGCCGCTAGGGCCAAGGATAGCCACAAACTCCTTGGGCATAATCGACAGGGAAATGTCGTGGAGAATTTTCGTGCCCTTGCCTACCACCTTACTCAGGTTGATGGCATCAAGGCGCATGTGCCCCGACTCCGCATACTGGGTCAGGGTTTCATCCACATTGAGCACGAGGCGATCGCTGCCGATGCGAATGCTGTCCCCCACCCGCAGGAGCGTGGGTTCCTCCACCTCGCGGCCATTCACAAACGTGCCGTTGCTCGACCCCAAATCCGTGAGAATAAAGTCACTGTTGCGGCGCTCAATTTTGGCGTGTTCCCGCGACACCGTGGGATGCTGAATCACTAAGTCGTTACTAGGATCGCGGCCAATTCTAAACGTGGTGTAGCCAACGAGGGAAATGGTCTTGACGGGTACCGTGGCCGCTGCATCCGCTTCGGGAATAGCCAGTACGGTAGCAGTGTTCATGAGTCGCAGCTCAGTGGCAGGGCTAAAAACCACCGCATGACGTTGAGTATCAATCCGATCCGGTAGTTCCTGACCAACGTAAGTAAGGCTGGTATATTCCGTTAAAGCGTAGCGATCGCCAATGCCCAACTTCACATTCATGGCTGGCTTCGGATCACTTAGATCCACCACCTGCAATTGGTTGTCTGCAACCTTTAGCCGCAGATGGCACGGCAATAACTCAGGTACATCCACCACCACATCACAGGCTGGGTGCGTTCCCAGTAAGCTTGTTACTTCCGACAACCCCCACCGCTGCCGCCACGTTTTGGTTTGCACCTCAATTACAGGCACTTCCACATCTTTACTAATTTCTGTAGCCTTGAGTTGATACTCTTGGTATTGCCACACCAAGCGAAAGCGCAGCACCGAGTTACCAAGGGTAATTAGATCAGCATCCTCAAGGGGAATGGGGGTGTGGGGCACCAACGGCTGACCGTTAAGAAATGTGCCTGCCTTACTCTCAAGATCAACAAGGTGTACTCGTCCTTCGTCCCACTCAAAGCGGGCATGGTACCGGGAGACCGCCACATCATTCAGGACAATGGTGTTATCCGGAGCACGGCCAATGGTAAGACCGCTAGCAGGTAACTGGAACCCTTGCCCACTTACCGACTTGACCAGTTCTAACCATGCTGCTTGAGTCATGACCTTGGCACAAAAAAGGTTCAATGCCAGTCAGTGTACTGGATTATGGAAGAGATTACAAAACGTTACGGCTAGGCCAGATCCAGATAAATTTCCGTGAAAGCACTTAAGCAACTTGTCTATGCTTTCCCTACACTAAAAAGTAAGCTGCTTGTAGATGAACAGCTTAAGTAATTGGAGAGTGTTTTGTTTTGCCCCAAAAACTAATTATTTTCTTGTAACGTCCATCCTTAGGAGCATTTAGTTTAGGTTAGGTCGCTTAGCACAACGCCAAAGACCTACCTGAGAGATTTTGCAGCAATTGTAGTACTCATGCTACACTACTTTACAAAAGTTAACACTCCTCCAGTGTCCCAATGATTGTCCGAGGTACGCTATGTCACTCACACCCATGACCCGCTACTACATCCGCCGCCTCCTTGCCGAGCGTGCAGAAGAACTTGGTTTGTGTGTCAGTGACACCGATACCGACAGCCAAGCCTTTGCGGATCAACTGGCACGGCTGGAATTGCTGGCAACGACCAAGCTAGCAGAAATTGACCTCATCATTCGCATGCACCAAACCTTGAGCCGCAACGGCCAAACCTACAACAGCTACCTTGCGAACTTAGAAAACAAACTTTTTGCCCTGATGGGCTTAGTGCCCAAAAGTGCAGAACCTGCATCCGAAATTACCCTACCGTTACAGGAGAGGGTTACCGCGGATACGCCTAGCAGTTCGGCACCGAAAGCGATCACCTTGGCAGAGGTTCTCACACACTTTAACAAGGTAGGGGACATTGCCCAAAAATACCTTGGCAAAATGATTGTTGCCAACTATTGGCGGGGCACCCGTCCCTACAGCAGTTGGTTTGCCGACTTCACTGTTAACAATGACGGGCAAGTTCTCTGTCAGTCCTATCAATATACGCGCGACATTTATCTAACCAAAGAGCAACTGAAACACCTTGAGGACTGGCTGACGGCTTTCATCAATCAATGCCAGCGCATTCTGCCCCAGTTTACAAAACAGCTCCAAAAAGCGGGTGTCGCCGCAACTGTGGCTGCCTAGGCTAAGTTTTGGCAAGTCTTAAGCTTGGCTGGCAGTTGGATTTGCTACGTTGGAGGTAGCCCACTAACGGCCAAGGAGGCAAGCATGACGATCTGGGTAAGTGAACAAATTGACCCCTCTGGTCTGCTCTACGCCTGTATTGCTTGCTGCGATGAAGCTCAGGCTCAAGAATGCATTCAGTCTTTTGAGAAAAACCTCACCCCTGAGCAAAAAGCGGCGGGTTGGCAGGTGCGTTTACGCACCGTTAGCTCGTGGGAAGACGTGCCGAGCACTGCCCTCAAGCTTTGCTAGAAGACTCAATACCTGTCGAACTTTAAGATTATCTCTTTGGCGGTAAGCCGTCAGTCACTGGAGAGGGGTGTTTGAATTGGGTCAACATAGCCTTGTTGTAGGGCTTGTAATAGGCGCTGCAGCGCTTGTTGGTCAATAGCTGAGCGCTCTATAGCAGGCTCGCTGGAAACAGTGTTCAATAGGTTGGCGAGTTCGGGAATGTTTTGCAGGGGCTCACCATAGGTATTGCCTTTGGTGTTAACCACCTTCGGGGCGACTTCGGGAACAGGACTCAGGAAGCTAATTTGCTCGGCGAGATAATAAATGGGTTGGAGTTGCTCGAGGGGGAATGTGCCATAGCCTTGGGCATTGGCAGGGAACTGTTGCCAGTGGCTGACAAGGGTTTGGCGATCGCTAAAGCCTAAGAGAGTTGCCCAGCGGCGATCGCGATCCAGTGAAATAGCGACGGCAATATCTGCATTTACCACCCCCAAAAAGGTGGGACAGTGAATTTGCAACGGTTGCCCCGGGGCAACGGGGTACAGCGCCAGTTGTACGCCCTCTAAATTAAGGTCGGCAATGTCGAGTAAATCGAGGACATCAGGACGCTCGCACCAAGTTGTACTCAGGGTGAGCTGTGCAGGAACATCATCCCAGTCTTCTCCCTTACTCAGCACCCCTTCGTTTTCCCACCAGTCAATAAAGGTATAGAGGGCAACGAGATAAGGCAACACTTGTTGCCGGCGGCTTGGACGACACTCTTTGAGGACGGCGTAGGCAGCATCTAATGTCAGGGAACGAATGGGAACAGTCGGTGCTAAGAAGGAAGTCATAAGCTGTTATCATCCAAACCAAGTACGAGCATGCGGCCAAACCGCCTAAGGGAGATAGTAAATGCCGTTACGATCACACCACTGGGCGAGTTTGGCTTCTATTTGATCATCAATTTGCTTGGCCGTGCAGATACCACGGGCATAATCCGGGTGAATTTCGCGGCGAGTTTGCCGTCGTTGATGGGGGCTGGGAATTGATTGAGTCTCATACCATCGCCTCATCCACTCAGGAATCTGGGGATCCTGAAAAAATTTACGATAGAGCCAGAGACGATATTCACGACCCAGACAGCGGGAAATTGTTGGTTGGCTCACAAAGAGTTCGCGGGCAATTTCCGCTTGGGTACGACGTCGCTCACACCAGTCGCGTACCCAGGAGGGTGTTTGCGGATCGTTAAGAAATTCCACCATGCATTCAATGCCTTGGCCGCCGCTGCTGGGCAGGGTGCGAACATCGGGATAGTTATCAATCCACTCTTGGTTGCTATCGGTAGAGCAAATATTCAACGAACGCGTGGACTGAACGTAGCGCCCTAAAATGCGCCGCACTTGCTGATGGATCTCCCGGGTATATTCAATACTCCAGCCCAGCAATTGAGCAATGTGCTGCCGTAGTCGAGCTGTAGAAGCCCGGATACGGGGATCGGTAATTTCCGTTTGCACAATGGTGATCAGGGCAATGCAAGCTTTAGGGTCAATTTCCCGCTGAATTTCGGGTGGCGATGCGGTGTAGCGATCTTGGAACACTTGCAGAGCACGGCTTTCATAAAAAAGTAGTTCGTCAGCTTCCCGTTTCAACAGTTTGCGTTTTTCATCCGCCAGTTTGTTGCTGACCACCGTGCGCACCCATGCTTCAAACGTGGGACGACCATGACCGCTGGCACTAAAGGGCTTCAGCGGATCAAAGGATTTCATGGCTTCCCAGAGCCAGCCTGTGAGGTTACTTTGACAGTGTTCTGGATCTGGACTGCCAAGACAAACGGTGCGCAGCAGATCCCGATACTCTTGACGAAATTGAGGGGTGAGTAGGACACTTGCGCCCAGTTCTTGGCGGAGGCATTGAATGAAAAAAGCGAGAAAACATTCGGCTTCCGTGAGGGTTGGCGGCGGCGTTCGCAGCGCTAAGGCTGGCCGACTAAAGGCGAGTACCAGTTGTTTCAAAGGGCCATTATAATGACCGCGGTTGAGGCGATCGTACTCATCTTGGATCACGGTGGTAGGAATTTGCAGCAGTCGCAGGACTGTTTTGTAGAGTGCTTGTTGTTGCAGTTGGCTGTGGCTGACCCCCTCTAAACAGCGGGGAAACAGGCGAAAATAGGCTTCCACTAGGCGATGCAGATAGCCGCCCCGTTGGCCACTTTCGCCATTGGGATCAATACTGCGCTCTAAAATGGCTCGCAGGGCTTGACACAGAGGCTTGACAACTGCGGGCGATCGCTCTCCGGCCAGATAGCGGGCACGAGCGGCCTGCAATAACTGGGGGAGTTGTTCCACCTCAAGATCAGGACTGCGGGTCGAGAGACTCATCCGAATAGGCAACGCTAAAATTGTTACTCAACATAGTAGCGGTTTTTGCCGAACTCCTTCGGTCTTGCCCATAGCCACACCGCAACTGCGAAGGCCAGTACCAGTTGCTAGGATAGGAGCAATGAATGGCGGAGGCTGACAACTATGCCTGCTCAAGTAGAAGAAAAGTCGATCGTCCCCACAGTTATCCTAGGTGTTGGTGGCACTGGCATTGAAGTGCTATCGCGGGTGCGGCGACTCGTGGAAGAAACCTACGGCAGTCTCAAGCAGTTTCCGGTGATTAGTTTTTTAGCCATTGATACCGATCGCGACTACAAAGTCAGTAATCCTTTGGCGGCAGGCTCGCCCCTGAAAGATAACGAGAAGCACTGGGCCAGTGTCAGTGGTAAAAACGTCCAGCAAATTATCCAGAACCTCGAGAATTATCCTTGGATTGCCTCATGGTTCCCAAAGGAGTTGGAGCGCAACATTACCGCCCTTGAGGCAGGGGCGGGGCAAATTCGTGCCTGTGGCCGCTTCGCCTTTTTTTGTAACTACCATGCCATCCAGCAAAAGTTTCAGGCGGCCTGCGATCGCGTCAAAGGCCATGACAGCCTGATGCAGCAGCGCTATGGCCTTAAGGTCAATAACAGTGGCTTAAACGTGTTTATTACGGGTTCCCTTTCGGGAGGAACCGGCAGTGGCATGCTTATTGATCTGGGCTACTGTGTGCGCCATTGGCTTAAGGGACAAGCCAGTCCCTTGGTGACAGGGATTGTGCCCATGCCCAATGCCTTTGCGGGGATTAGCGTGGGCGATCGCGTTCTGGCCAATGGTTACGCAGCCCTCATGGAGTTGAGCTATTTTGCCGACTACCGCACCGAGTACGTGGCGCAGTTTAGCAGCAGCCTTGGGGATGAAGTGCGTTATAACTCGCCGCCCTTTGACTTTACCTACTTAGTGGGCACCAAAAACGGCGAAAGCGAATTCAAGCTGGATGACATTCGCGAAATGATTGCCCAAAACATCTTTTTAGATCTCACCTCCGACTTTGCCCCCCACAAGCGCTCAATTCGTGACAACATCAAAGCCGCTTGGGCCGCTCAAGATGCTGGCGGGCGCGGCTACCCGAAAAGTTTTATGGCCTTTGGCCTCTCCAGTGTGGAAATTCCGATTGCCCAAATTCGCGCTTCCCTGACCTATCGCCTCTGCCAAGACTTTATGAACTGGTGGCTAAACGAATCAGTACAGTTGCCACCGCAGTTATTAGAGATCACCCAGACACTGCTCAAGCCCATGAACCTGTTAGACATGGATCTGGTGCTGGCTTTGGCCGCCGCCGGCGATCGCCCCTATATGCAGGAAATTTCTCGCTGGGTCAACGATCTGCGTAACCAAATTAGCCGTGACAATCGCCTTGAATGCACCCAGCAGGGGGTGGGTGGCATGATGGGCAGTGAAAAAGGCAAAATTCTCCAGTTTGTACCGTGGCTCAGCGAAGAAGTGGATAACTACCGTGCTGCCCACCTGCGGGATTTAGGACCCGATGAGCGGCTGCACGGGGACTTCTTGCAGCGCATGTACGATAACCGCAACCAATTAATCCAACAGGTGCGCCAAAGCCTAGAAGAAGAGTTCTACCGCATGGTGGAGGATCGCAATCGGGGTCTGAAGTTTGCCACCGCCGTCCTCGGTCAAATTCGCCAAATTTTCATTAACCAAGCCGACAAGTACCGCCGCGAACTGGAGCAAACATGGCAGCCGAATGAAATTAATCGCCAACGGCAGTACGAAAACGCCCTGCAAGATATTCGCCACTACGCCAATCTCTTTGGCCTTTCCAAACAAGCCAAGATGGAGGAATTTTGCCAACAGGCTCTCGAAGGGATTGAAGGAGCCTTTAGCGCCACAATTCAGCGCAAAGCCCGCACCCTTGCCCTTGAGGTGATGAGCAAACTCGAAGAGTGGCTGCAAACGATGGAGGCACGCCTTGCCAAACTGACGCAACGGTTAATGACCAGTCGCGATGTCTTCAAAACCCTTGCCGACAGTCAAGCCGATAGTGCCGATGCCCTGCGGATCAATGGCATTAAGCTCTACGATCGCCAAGAGCTCAATGGCCTCTACCAAGATTTGATGGAACGCTTTGCGGGTGCTAACACTGGGGTGCAATCCGCTTTTACCCTTGGTCTCAATCAAGTGTGTACTACCGCTGCGGCGACAATTTTGCAGGAGGCTAGCCCCCTGTGGAAAGAAACCCGCGCTGCCAATGAAGTCATGCGCTTGCTGGATTTAGTCCAACTGGCAGACGTGCAAGAGAGCGACCTGCGGGAAATTATCCATGAAACGCTGCGCCGCACCATTCAAAATGCCCCCGAGGATAGCCGCCTCGTGCGGGATCTCGCCGCCAGCGATCGCCTCTTCCAGTTCTACCGCAATGACGAAGGGGAAATTCTCAGTGCCCTGCGCTTGGCCTACCAAAAATCTAAGCCGCTGCTGCTGCTTTCCCAAGCCGTGATGAGCGGTCAGGATGCCGGGTTTACCCCCTCGGTGAACACCAACATTGCCATTGTCGGCGGTGAAAATACAACGGATTTGACGGCACAAAAACTCATTCCGCTGCTGAAAAACCTCGTCAAGCCCAGCGGCCAAAGTATTACCAGTGACGACATTAAACCCTTGGGCGATCGCGAACGCCACCGCATCGTCTTTGTCCAAGAAATGGGTGGGTTTTCCTTGCGCTGTATTGAGGGGATGCCGGAACTGCGGCAGTCCTACCAAGATTGGCGCGGCCAAATGATTACCGCCAAGCGTGCCCGCCTGCGGGGCGAGAACCGCGATTTACCCATCCCTGTGCACCTGCAAAAAGACCCACCCTTTTGGGATGTCTTTCCCGAAAACCCACAGATTTTGAAGCTTGTGGTAACCGCTCGCGCCTTGGGGGTGCTCAAAGCAGCCGAAAACCGCGCCACCCGTGAAGCCACAATCCGCTACACCCGCCCTACTGCCGTTGGCCTTGAGGATGTGGATATTGCCGCCAACTGGGAAGAAGTCACCCAAGTGCTAGAAGTCCAAGCTTGCCGACCCGACCTTGAGGAAATTCAGCGGCAAGTAACGGTCATCCTGAACGCAGCAGAAACTCCCGCCCAAAAGCAAGGGCTTTACGAGCACCTAATTGCTTATTTGAAAGAGCGAGAGCAGGAACTGCAAAAGGCTGGGGGGCGCGACAGCTTGGAATACAAACGGGAAGCTGCTACCCTGCAAGAGGTTATTCAGACCTATCACCTCGGCGGTGGCTCAACAAGTGTGCCAACGGTTGCCCCCAGCGAACCGGAACCTGCCCCAGCCGCAAGTGCTGGTCTAGAGCAACTGCAACAGTTGATGGCCATGTACGAAAAAGGACTCCTTTCGGAGGCAGAATTTCAGGCGGCCAAGCGCAAACTTTTAGGGCTTTAGTTTCCAGCCATAACAAAAGCGGGAAGGAACAAGCTCCAACCCGCCCAATCTCATAACTTTGTGAGTTTTTAAGCTAGGCGTCGACCAAGGGGTAAACACTCACCCGCTGCCGCCGCTTGCCATAGCGCTCAAACGTGACAACACCTGCAATCGTGGCAAACAGGGTGTCATCACTGCCCCGCCCCACATTCACCCCGGGGTGAAACTTCGTGCCCCGCTGCCGCACCAAGATGTTGCCTGCTTTAACCACTTCACCGCCAAAGCACTTTACACCAAGACGCTGAGCATTCGAGTCACGACCGTTACGGGTACTACCAGTTCCTTTCTTGTGTGCCATGCTAACCTCCTAAAGTTTTTAGCTAAGAGCTTCCCCATTCAGGCGAATCTCATTGATCAAGATGCGGGTCAATTCCTGCCGGTGACCTTGTTTCTTGCGGGTTTTTTTCTTGGGGCGCATTTTATAGACAATGACTTTAGGCGCGCGGCGATGCTGCAGAACCGTACCGGAAACGGTAGCACCGTTAACGTAGGGCTGACCTACATGAACCCCTGCATTGGTTTGCACGAGCAACACCTGCTCAATATCAATCGTGCTGTCGGGCTCTAGCCCTAGCCGTTCTACATCGTAAAAGCGACCGGCCTCGACTCGCAGTTGCTTGCCACCGGTTTCAATTATTGCGTATGCCATAGGGGACCTAACGAAACTCCTTGCCGTGCAGGTGAGGTGAGCCTATCCTCTTGGGTAACCTGTTCCGTGCAAAATCGACGATTGTATATCATAGCTCTTTCAACAGGGGCTGTCAATTGCCTTAACCCACCCAAGGGAGGCTGCGGGTGGAGATTGCCTTGAGTTGAGACACGGCAGCCGCTGGCGCTTGCTTGAACATGTCGGGATAGTGAAATGTGATTAAGGTGCGGCCAATACCAATGACATCTTCGTGGTGCAGGAGAGTGCTGTGCTGGAGGGGTAAGCCATTGAGGAAGGTGCCATTGCGGCTATGGTAATCGGTAATAAAGTACAGGGGTTGTTCGGCAAATAAGAAGCTATTGATCACCGCGTGAACCCGTGAGGCGTAGCGATCGCGCAAAACAATCTGGCAATTTAGCTGGCGGCCAATGGTCCACTGGCGATCGGGCTTGAGAACAACCTCCCGTTTGGGTTGCCCATACTCGCGAATCACCAGCCATGCCTTAGGGGGGGTGGGTGGTGCCATGGGTGCCACCAACGCCTAGATTACAAAGGTAGCACCATCCCCTTGGGCGGCTTGCCAACTGCGGGCATCAAAATACAAATCTTCAAGGGAAATAGTCTCAAGCGCCTCGAGGAGCTTTTGGTGGAGGCGCTGCCACAGGCTCAGAGTGACCCAATCTGCCGTGCCATCCTCCGGTTGTGGCGGCTTCAGAAAGAGGGGATTCGGAGACTCACCAACAGCTGCCAAAATTTGGCGCAGGGAAATTTCGTGGGGCGGGCGTGCCAGTTGGTACCCCCCATAGACGCCTCGCAGCGATCGCACCAGCCCGGCTCGGCGCAGTTCAATCAACAGTTTTTCCAGATAGGGGGCAGGAATATTTTGCCGCTGGGCAATGGCACGCACAGAGGCTGGCCCATAGTGGGGCAACAGGCTCAGATCCAAAAGGGCTTTGATACTGTAGTGGCCACGGGTGGTCAGGGTCACGCCGCTTGTCCCACGGTTGTAATGTAAAGAACCGCTTCGGCAGCCGGAATGCCCAGCAGTTCGTTCACCTGATCGTCAAAAAAGCCGCCAATACCACTTACCCCTAAGCCCAAGGCAGTTGCCGCTAGGTTTAACCGCTGCCCCAAGTGTCCTGCGTCCATGTGCAAGTAACGGTAAGCACGCTCACCATAGCGGGCGATCGCCAAAGCCAGATTGGCGGTATGAAAAATGACCACCGCCGCATCCCGTCCAAGATCTTGGTTCAGGCACAGAAAATGGAGTTGCTCTTGGAAATTCTTAAAGCGGATTTGCCGCAGTTCATGATTGGCCACAGCGTAATAGTAGCACCCTTCTTCGAGATCACTCACGCGGGTGACGGCGATAAAGGTTTCCACCAGCAACAAATCAAAGAAACTGGGTGCCCCGTCCAGTCCTTGCTCTCGATAGTCTTCGGCATGGTAAGTGAACGTGAGCAACGCCGCCAACTGATCCAAGGCAATTCCCCTGCCACTGTACTGGCGCGTCGAGCGGCGCTTGAGAATGGTCTGCTGCAAGGCACCGAGGCCAGTATCCCAGTTCAGGACAGTTCGCGGTAATGGCACCCGCAGGCCAAAGGGGAAGTTGTATTTGTCTTTGGCAGGCGTCTCAGGCGCTGGAGCGGCTGTCTTCAGGTTAGGAACGGTGGTCTCTTCCACCTTGGGGGCGCCATAGATAATGTCTGTAGTGGTCAGGGCACTGGCACGATGGCAGGCAGCCAGCAGTTCTCCATCAGGGATGGTGCCATAGTCATAGCAAACGGGCGAAGCCAAGGCAGCGGGAAATGCTGAAAGATTTTGCGAAACTTGCAGCAGATCCGCCAGTGTCACCACGGCCATGACCCCTTCTTGCTGCGGGTCAAGGTAGAGCAGCTCGTTGATTTGCGGATCTACAAAGCCGCCAATCAGGTGAGCACGAAAATCATTGATGTTGGCTGCCAGTTCCACATTCCCCAAGACATGACCAATATCTAAACCAATCCGGCGATAGGCGCGATCACCATAGCGCCAGGCGGAGCGGTAGAAAATGGCTGTAATCACCAGTGCCACTTCCGTGGTTTCAAGGGCGGGATGCCAGAGACAAGCTTCTTGCAACGCTGACCAGCGATAACTTTGCCAAACTTGCACAAGGGCATGATCCTTGACTTGGTAGTTATAAATCCCTGCGGGTATGAGCCTATCGGTGCGGGTAATGAGATAAATTTCAGCGGGGTACAGACCGCCAGCGGAAGGGGCTGCCCGCATTAAAAAGGGGCGATCGGGATAGGGCACCACTGCCGTTGGCCCATAGGTGCAGTACAACAGCCGCGAGAGACGCTGCCAATAACGCTCAGTCTCTCCTTTCTCCAGAAAGGGCTTGAGGGGAAAGACACTGCCTAGAGGATAGGTTTTGAAAGGATCAGGCTGCCGACTCCAATCAAGGGCGCCCGAGTGCCGTGCCAACGTCTCCGGAGCATACTTGGTGCGCTCGTGGTAATGCTGTGCTAGGGATAACGACTCAAACCCCATCGCCATGATGTTGCCTCAGTAAGTTAAGAAATCATTAAGCAATGTGAACTTTCCTAACAACTCCCCCTAGATTCAGAAAGGCATGAGTAAGAATACCTACTTTTCTGTAACCGTCTTGAGTTTTTTATACATTATGGCGAAATTGAGTACCGACGAGCTACTAGAAGCCTATGCCATGGGGGAGCGTAACTTTCAGGGGTTAGATTTGCGGGGGCTCAGTGCCTTTGACACCAATCTTTCCGATGCCAACTTTACTGAAAGTAATTTAGAAAATGCCTATTTACCCTACTGTCAATTGAACCGGATTGAGGCGCGAGCGGCTAATCTGCGTCAGAGTGAGCTGGGGGATGCCCAACTCTACCAAGCCAATTTAGCCGCAGCAGATCTGCAGCAGGCACATTTAGTACGGGCTAATTTGCGATCGGCAAACCTCGAGCAAGCCAACTTGGCGGGTGCTAATCTCCAAGGGGCGGATTTGCGCTACGCGAACCTGCGCCAAGCGAATTTGCAGGGTGCTAATTTACAGCAGGCAAACCTTGAACAGGCGGATTTAACCGGTACGCAAGTTCAGCGCTGTACATTTTTTCGGGCGACGGGGGTGGATCTATCAGGAGCGGTGTGTGATGCCACGACAATGTATCCCGATGGCCACTTTCACCGCTGAGGCGGGTGCGCAAGGGTGATCAGGGTAACGGGGTTGAGGGGGTGCAGCCGATGCCCTTTGCCGAGGGGAACTGAGCGGCTAAGTTGCAGGTGCAGTAGTTGCGGCGTCAGGTCTTGTTCTTGGCACCAAGCAAGTACTTGACCTTGATGCTCAAGGGTGGCGATCGCCAGCACAATGCGCCCTTGGGGTTTCAGGCGCGACCATGCCGCAGCCAAGTTGGCGGTGAGTAAAGCCCCACTGCCGCCGATAAACACCCGATCTGGATCGGGCAATGTATTGAGTGCCGTGGGCGCCTCTCCCTGCACCGGATACAAATTGGCTAAGCCAAAGCGCTCGCGATGGTGGCACAGTAACTGATACCCGAGAGCGGTTTTCTCCACCCCATAGACTTTCGCTTGGGGCACAAGGCGAGCCACTTCCACTGCTACACTGCCAGTACCAGCACCAATATCCCAGACCACCGCCACTTGGGGGGTAAGGGCCAACTCCGCTAAGGCCAAGACCCGTACTTCTCGCTTGGTCATCAGGCCGGGGCGATCCTCAAACGTCAAAAATTGCTGATCCTCTAAGCCAAAGCAGGGCAGGTCGGCTAAAGGAATGTGTTGGGACTGGCGCAGCAAAACCACAAGGTTGAGGGGGTGAATCGTGGGGACAGGCACGGGGGGGTGGTACAAGTCCCAGGCCAGAATCTGCTCCTCTGGGCTGCCTAGGGCTTGACAAACCCAAGCTTGGTAAGACACGGGTAGCTTGAGGGCGCGGTAGAGCTCACTAATGGCAGTAATATCGGTGGCACTATCGGTGTAAATGGCAATTTTGGCCGTGCCCTGTTGCAGCAGGGGAATTAAGCCCGTCAAATCCCGCCCGTGAGCACTATAGATAGCTGCATCCTGCCAAGGGAGCTTGAGGCGACTAAACGCCAACTGCACCGCGGTGAGATGGGGATGAAACGTGAGTTGCTCCGGGGGAAACACCGTCAGGAGCCAGCGGCCAAGGCCATAGAAGAGGGGATCGCCACTGGTGAGAATAACAATCTGCGGCTGCGGTGTTGTCCGCAGGTGTTCTTGCAGGGGGGCAACACAGTCGTTAAATTGGCGCAGCACAAGGCGAGGAACGCTGCCATCCCCTAGCAAGGCAAGGTGGCGATCGCTCCCCACCAAAAGGGTTGCCCTCGCGATCAGCGCCTGCACCGCGGCACTCAAACCCGCCACCCCCTCTAGCCCTATCCCCACCACATGGATAGGACTCATGAATGGGCCTCCTGCCACGCCAACTCTAGGAGCGCATTGACAATCGCTGCGGCCACAGGAGATCCCCCTTTACGCCCTGCCACCCGAATTTGGGGAACGGGTAAGCTTGCCAGCGCGGCCTTAGATTCCACCACCTTGACAAAACCGACCGGTACACCAATCACCCCTGCCGGCTCAACGGCACTGTCCTTGAGGCGATCGCACAGCGCTAGTAAAGCGGTAGGTGCGTTACCCACCACAAAAAGAGCTTGCGGCCACTTTTGCCATGCCGCACTCATGCCAACAGCAGAGCGGGTTTGGCCATTGGGAACGGCCACAGCCTCATCCAACGCTGTGATTAAACGATTGCCAAAGGTACGACTGACCATCGTTTGAATGCCAACGGTAACCATTCTGACATCGGTGACGATGGGTACCCCTGCGGCCAACGCTTGGGTCATTTGACCAATAGCGGCTGGTGAGGTGTGCAAAAGCTCCTTGAACTCAAAGTCAGCTGTGCTGTGGATAATCCGCCGCAAAATAGCATAGGTGGCTGGATCAAACCCATGATCACCCATTTCTTGATCAATGATGGCAAAACTCTCTTGGGCAATGGGATGAGTCAGAGACACAGGACTTCTGCTAATATAGGAAGACTGTCTAAACAAACTTAGGAGAGATGGCCGAGTGGTCGAAGGCGCAGCACTGGAAATGCTGTGTGGGGCAACTCACCGAGGGTTCGAATCCCTCTCTCTCCGTCCTTATAAATTTTCTGATAAATTCACGCTGACTGCCTTAATTGCTAGCGCTTTTTTGCACTCATGGGTATGTGTGGGTCGCATAACTACGGTTATGGACGAGTCCAACCACCCCTGACAGATCAGGAGTAAGCAAGCACTGCTGGCGATCGAAGCGGTTATAATCATAGGATGTTCTGCCCCCTACGCGGTTTTTAACGCATATGGCCTTTGAAATTAATCACGGCCTTGGTCGCTTCAATTCCAAACGTGATTTACATGCGGCTCTCGGAATTCCCCTCTCGGCACAGCCAGCAGAGATTCGCAAACGCTATCTCAAAATTGCTAAAGCGCTGCACCCGGACAGCCGCGATGAAGAGGCGGGCAAAAAGCTAGCCAGTGATTTACTCTCGAAATTCGTGAACCCAGCTTACGAAACTCTCTCACAGGAAAAAGAACGGCAAGAATATCAGGTTATTCTTCGTCTTTTGGAGAAGCAACTTGTCACGGCGAATATCGTGCCCGAGCCGACGTTTGCTGCGGCAGAAATGCTCTTTAACGCCGCCAATGTTGAGGAAACCTACCAGCAAGCCCTTGAGGAGTTAGCGAAGCACCAGTACAGTGACCTAGCCAATGTCCTGAAGGTTAGCGAGCAAATTAGTGAACTTAACCTGATCTACCTGTGGCGATCGGCGGGTGGAAAAGCCACAGCACCAGTGACTCCACCTGTGGCGACTGCGACAGCCCCTGCAAAAACCACTGATGACACCCATGTGCGCCCTGCGGTTGAGCCGGTAGCAGCCGCGGCAGTACCGCCAGCGAAAACGGAGCAATATACCGAGCAATACTATCGTCGCGCCGAGGAACTCCTGAATAAGGGGGTCTATCTTGAAGCTATTAAGGAACTCAAGGATGCCCTCAGAATTGACCCGCGCAGTGCCCGCTGCAATGCTCTTCTAGGGAAAGTGTATTTGCAACAGGGTCAAAATAGTATGGCGAAGGTCTATTTCAACCAAGCCCTAAAGCTGAACCCCCAAGAAATCGTGGCTATTCAGGGTCTAGAAACGATTGCCAAAAAGGAACGCAAGGCACAGCAAAAAGCGACCCAGCCACCGCAATCGAAGGAAGGACAAGGCAGAAAAGGTGGCCTCTTTGGTCTGTTTGGGAAAAAGTAGCCAAGTATGGTTTATCAACCGGCCTGTGGTGCCCGTGATATTTTGCCGCTGGATGTGGCGCGTCAGCGCTGGCTGGAGAATCGGCTAGAGCGAGTTTTCCAGAGTTGGAGCTATCAAGAAATTATTACGCCGACGATTGAAACGTTGGCAACGCTAACGGCGGGCGGCGCCCTGAATGCCGAAACAGTCATTCAGGTGAACTCGGGCAGTGATGAGCTTTTAGGTCTGCGCCCGGAACTGACGGCCTCGATCGCCCGTGCCGCAGTAACCCGTATGGCCGGAATGCAGTTACCCCAACGGTTGTACTACAAAGCTAATGTCTTTCGGCGTGTGGCAGCAACGGGCTCCTCGGCTGGGGACCTAGGCAGTCAACAGGAGTTTTTTCAGGCAGGGGTTGAGCTGTTGGGGGCGACTGGCTTAGCTGCGGATGCCGAAATTCTCTGGCTGGTGCAGGATTGTCTCAAGGCGCTGGGGGTGGACAAGGCTTACCTGCTGGTGGGGGATGCCCAACTGACGCAATTACTGCTTGGGGAATTTCCAGCAGAGTTACAAAAAACAGTTCGGCAGTGCTTGGCCAGCTTAGATCGGGTTAGCTTGCAGCAGTTGCCTGCGCCATGGGTGGATCGCGCCAATCAACTCTTTGATCTGCGGGGCACTCCCCCAGAGGTAGCCGCCCAATTGGCAGCTTGACCGGTTTCGCCTGCGGTCAACGAGCGTTTTGCAGCATTGCAGCAACTGTTGAACCTCATTGGCGATCGCCTCACGGTAACCCTAGACCTGAGTTTAATCCAGTCTTTTAATTACTACACGGGCATTGTTTTTGAAGTTTTAATTGCTACGGCAACGGAGCTGCGCTTGGTGGCTCAGGGGGGGCGCTATGATCGGCTCCTCGGTGTGTATCATCCCGATGGCACGGATCTGCCCGGCATTGGTTTTGTTTTTAATGTGGAAGAGTTGCTCCAGGCGATCGCCCCACCGCCTGCTTCTCGACTGGCACCCCGCAGTCAGTGGTTGGTGGTTCCCGTGAACACAGCAGCCTTGGCGGCGGCACTGCACCATGCCGAAACGTTGCGTCTTGACGGTTCAACACGAGTAGAACTGGCGCTGTTGGAACTGTCACCCGAGCAAGTCCGTGCCTACGCCCGCGATCGCCAAATTCCATACATTGCATGGATTGATGCTGCTGCCCCCCCCAAAATTGAATCTCTGATTGACCCCTTAACGGTGATCCAAAGCCGCGAAGCCACGAGTGCTCTCCCCCCCCTCTAGAGCCAAAAGTGGCGGCAAAAATGTTGCTTGCCATAGCGTTGTCGCGATCCCCTCTGTTACAATAGGATTCCGCAGAATTGTGGGCGGTTAACTCAGTTGGTAGAGTATCTCGTTTACACCGAGGCTGTCGGGGGTTCGAGTCCCTCACCGCCCATCAGAGAAATTGCTCTGTTTCTTCATCTAAGTAAAATTGTCGTGTCTCGCCTTTTGGGGAACGGATCATGAGTGAGGCCAGCACACAGTCAGAACTAGGCCAAGTGCTTGACGCCATTCGGTCAATGCAAGATGAGATGAAGTCCATGCGCACCGACATCAGGTCGATGCAATCAGATATCCAAGCGATGGACAAAAAGCTCGACATTCACATCGCGACAACCACTGAAAAGTTCAATACCCTCGAAGAAAAGATCAACTCCGTTCGCACTGAACTCAAGACTGAAATCCAAGCGGTTCGCATGGAGTTAAAAACTGAAATCCAGTCTATCCGTACCGAGCTAAAGGCTGACATTGATTCTGTCCGCACCGAACTAAAAACAGAACTGGAAGCAGTCGATGAGAAAGTTTCTGACCTGAGCGATCGCCAACGGGTAGTGGATTCGCGCCTTTGGGGTTTCATTGTTGCCCTCGTTGGCGCCATCATCGCTTACCTTGTAAAGCTTTCCTTCTTTGACAAGATTTAGAATGAAAAGCAGTGGAGGGTTGCTCCTGATCAGCAAAAAAGCCCACCCCAAAAGGTAGGCAATGCATTCCATGCTGAGAGAGATTGAGTCGGATAACCGTTAACTTAGAGACTGGTCAAAAAGCCAATCAGGCCGTGACCAGTGATCACTTCTAAAACCAATAGGGAAACAAACCCAATCATTGCTAAGCGACCATTGAAGAGCTCTGCGTAGGGCGTAAATCCAGACTGCGGCTCACTCATCACGTACATTTTAGGCTCGATGGCAAAGTTGTTCATTTTGCCTTGATCATCGATAATGCTACCGCCTTTCATTTTGGAACTCCGTTTGTTACAAAGTGTTTCACGTTCTTAATATAAGTTAACACTTCTTCCCTGAAATTGCAACTGCTTGCCCAGTCGCTGCTGGTTAGGGGATATCTGGCAATTGTTTTCGGCTGAGGTCGTCTTAGGATGAAGAGTGGCAGCGCGGTTCTGCTGAGCCGGTGGGTTGATGTTCTTTCGGGAGGTTGACTCTAATCACTAAAACACTGGACATTTGCGGGCATAGTCGTAATCTAGGCAAGAAGAGTTGAGGGTATTGCTATTGCACGATATGTCACACCCAAGGAAGCAACGCAAATCCTTGGGGTCAACGAGAGAACGTTACGCCGATGGGAAGCAGATGGCAAAATTAAAGCCATCAGAACTCCATCCGGCCAAAGACGATACGATGTTGCGTCCTATGCAGCTCAGTTTGTTTCAGAACGAGTTGACATTTGCTACGCCAGAGTCAGTAGCAGAGCACAAAAACCAGACCTCCAACGACAAGTTGACGTTCTCAAATCTCGATATCCAGATGCAGAGATCGTTGCAGAGATTGGCGGCGGGCTCAAGCGACCCAAGCTGCTTGCCGTACTGGAACGAGTCATGCAAGGTTCTGTCAGACGTCTTATTGTGGTCCACAAAGACAGGCTGGCAAGATATGCCTGACGGCAGGCTATCGCCAACGGGTTTGACCTGTTCCGATGGATATGCGAGCGGAACGGGTGTGAACTCGTGGTTCTCAATGACACAAACCTTAGTCCGGAGCGAGAAATCGTTGAAGACCTCCTCACCATCTTGCACTGCTTCAGCAGTAGGCTTTGTGGACTGCGCAAGTACAAAACTGCAATCCAAGAAGATCAGGATTTACCCAGAACCAGCGTTAGCGAAGATATGGAAACAGTGGCAGGCAGCTTGTAGGTACTGCTACAACCAAGCCATTGCCTACCAGCGGCAACATGGACGCATCGGCAAGTACAAGTTGCGGAACCTTATCATGAACTCCGACTTACCGGAGTGGGTAAAAGCTACGCCTTGCCACATCCGCCAGAATGCTATTTTTGAAGCGTGGCAGGCCTTCAAGCAAAGCCCAAAAGCCAAGTTTCGCAGTGTTCGTGATCGTTACCACACCCTTCAGTTCAACAACACGAACTTTGCTGATGGAACATGGTACCCTCGGCTAACAAAGGGATTAACGTTTACGGCCAGCGAACCCATACCCAACCAATCTTACGGCACCGAGCTGACAAGGATAAAAGACCGTTGGTACGCCATCTTTCCGGAACCAGTGAACGAACAATGTACCTTGGCAACGGGTGTTATCGCGTTAGACCCGGGCGTCAGAACCTTTCTAACGGGATTTGATGGTTGTAGCTTTCTAGAATTTGGTGCGGGCGATTTTGGTCGGATTGCCCGCCTGTGCCATTACTTGGACGACTTGATTTCAAGGATGTCCAAGGTGAACGCCAAACGCAGAAGGCGAATGCGGATGGCAGCGTACAGATTGCGTCAAAGAATCAGGAATCTGGTGGACGAGTGCCACAAGCAGGTTGCCAACTACTTGACGAAGAACTACCGAATTATCTTTCTGCCAACCTTTGAGTCTGCCGACATGGTAGCCAAGGCTAAGCGGCCAGCACGGGCAATGCTGACTTGGGCACATTATCGGTTCAAGCAGTTTCTGAAATTCCAAGCGCAAAAGAAGAATGTGATTTCCGAGGCATACACGAGCAAAACCTGTACCCGTTGTGGACATGTACACCATAAGTTAGGGGGTGCCAAGGTTTTCAAGTGCCCTGCTTGCGGGTATCAACTGCCACGGGATTGGAATGGCGCCTTTGGGATTCTCCTGAAGGCTTTGCGGGATACCGCCACCGTTACCTTGACGGGTAATGGTGCTATCGTGGCATTGTCTAGGGAAGTCCTAGAAAATGCTGCGTAAATGTATCAGGAAGTGTCAGATGCGCTATTGGTTTTCGTGTGTGTTGCTGAGTGGGGTTCTGACGATGGCGGGGGCGATCGCCCCGGTCTGGGCCGCAGAAACCCTGAAGCTTGTCTTTGATGCCCAACAGCAACGGGGGCTTGAAATTCCGGTTGCCGATTTGCGAACTTATGCAGCTACGGGAACAGCCAGCGGCAATCTCAAACTCTTGCTCTCGATGGCCACACCTGAACAACAAGCGGAGTTTCGGCAACTGTTGACCCTGCCGTTTCCCGTCAATGCTGAGCAACTGCAAAGTTTAGCTGGTCAAGAAAAAGGCGAGGAACTGTTGAAAGCTGTAGCAGCCGCCACCTTACGTCCTGATGCTGAGGGGGTTGCCGCCCTGAGAACCGCCATGGTGAACGGGCTTGCAGCAGAGGGCGGTCTGACACTACTGGCCTTTCTTGAAGCTTATCCGGAATCAACCCTGACCATTGACATCGTGCAGATGCAAGCCATTCTGGAGGCGAATAAACCCTTGATAGACCAGTACCTATCTCAGAAAACGAAACCAGCAACAACGAACTAGGGTGTTTTGGGTAATTGTCCCCGCTCGATCAGCATTGCCCATGCCTGCAGCACAGCCACAAGGTCAGAAGGCAGGCGGTATTCATTGGCCTCTGGAATTCGCACCGTGGCGGTTGGGGTGGAAACAAGGTTGAGAGCGACAGGGGGGCTACTGTCAGCCACAAAATCAACGCCATCAAAGCGCTGGAAGCGTCGCTCCTGCAGCAGCGTCGTAAAAGCGGCAACGGTACTCGCTGGCAGTGTGCGGAGGGTACGCTGGAGGATCTCACCGCGGGAGTTGCGGCTTTCTTGAACAATGCGGCCATCCTGCAACAGCAATGTGATTTGGGGGGGACGCGCCAACGGGGTTTGACGAATCACCCGAAAAAGAACCTCTTCGGGCAACGGCTCTGGGCGATCCGCGACGGCCAGTTGCCGCGGCGGTTGAATGAGGGTGCCAATCATGCGACTACCGGCAGCATCCCACAGCAGAAGTGAGCCGCTTTGGTTGGCGCGATAAACCCATTCTTGCGGATAGGGGGCGTTGGGATTGGAGAGGGTGATTTCCCAGCCGGGGGTGAGGCGCTCTGGACAGTCGGCGCGCAAGCCTCCCAAGCCGAGACAGCCATCTGACCAGACCCGGGGTTGGACTTGCAGCACCCTGATTTGATCAACCTCTTCCTGAAATTGGGCAGCAGCAAGAGCGATCGCCTTCTGAATAAGTTCTGGCGGTGGTGTTTGAGCCAGTACAGGCACAGCTCCCACTAAAGCTATCCCAACCCCTAGCCACTGCCCCAGTCTCATGGCACTGCCTCAGGACTCTATTAAGGGTATTGAGCAGCTACACACCAGATGGCGATCGCCATAGGCATTGTCAATCCGAGCAACCGCTGGCCAAAACTTATATTCTTTGAGCCACGGTGCCGGGTAAGCCGCCACCTGCCGCGAGTAGGGATAGGGCCAATCATCGCGACAGACCATCAGCGCAGGATGAGGCGCATTTTTCAGGGGGCTATTTTGGCGATCGCTCACACCCGCCTCTATCTGGGCAATTTCAGCGCGAATGGCAATCATCGCCTCACAAAAGCGATCCAACTCTGCCTTCGTCTCACTTTCTGTCGGTTCAATCATCAGCGTTCCGGGCACCGGCCACGACACCGTTGGCGCATGGAAACCATAGTCCATCAGCCGCTTGGCCACATCCTCCACCTCAATCCCTGCCGATTTTTTCAGCGGCCGCAAATCCAGAATGCACTCGTGGGCCACCAAGCCGTTGGCGCCCTTGTAGAGCACCGGATAGTACGGTTCCAAGCGCTTAGCAATGTAGTTGGCATTGAGAATAGCCATGGCACTAGCGCGGGTTAAGCCCACTCCCCCCATCAACGTGATATACATCCACGAAATCGGTAAAATGCTGGCACTTCCCCACGGAGCTGCCGTCACGGGTCCGAGTTCCGTACCCCGCGGCCTAAGGTGCGTTGTTGGTAGAAACGGAGCAAGGTGCGCCTTCACCCCAATCGGTCCTACCCCTGGCCCGCCGCCACCATGGGGAATACAAAACGTCTTGTGCAAATTCAGATGACAGACATCGGCACCAAAATCCGCTGGCCGACACAGCCCCACTTGGGCATTCATATTGGCGCCATCCATATAGACCTGCCCACCATAGCGATGGATGAGGTCACAAATCGTGCGAATTTCCGTTTCAAAGACCCCATGGGTTGAGGGGTAAGTAATCATGAGAGCAGCCAAGCGCTCTTGGTATTGAGCCGCCTTCTGGGCTAGGTCGGCCACATCAATGTTGCCTTGGGCATCACAGTTGACAGCCACCACCTGCAAACCCGCCATCACTGCACTCGCTGGATTGGTGCCATGGGCCGACGTGGGAATCAAACAAACATCCCGCTGGCTTTCCCCCCGGCTTTGGTGGTACTGGCGAATGACTAACAGGCCAGCGTATTCCCCTTGGGAACCGGCATTGGGTTGCAGACAAATGGCGTCAAACCCAGTAATTTCCGCCAGCATCGCCGCCAGATCCGCAAAAAGTTGCTGATAGCCTTGGGCTTGCTCCACTGGGGCAAAGGGGTGCAGTTGATTCCACTCTGGCCAGCTAATGGGTAGCATTTCCGCTGTGGCATTCAGCTTCATCGTGCATGACCCTAGGGGAATCATCGACGTCGTGAGTGAGAGATCCTTGGCTTGCAGGCGGTGTAGGTAACGCAGCATCTCATGTTCACTGTGGTACTGCTGGAAAACTGGCTGCTGCAGGTAGGGACTTTGGCGCTGCAACTCAGCAGGTAGAGCACTCTGGCAACTGGTCATCGAGACACGCTGAGCCGCAAACAAAGCCAGCAAGTCCTCCACGTCTGCCCCTGTCGTCGTTTCATCCAGCGTGATGCCCACACTGTCATCCTCAAAATAACGCAGGTTAATACGCGCCGCCTGTGCCCGAGCCTGTACCTCCGCCCGCGGTAGTGCTCCCAGCTCAACCCGCAGCGTGTCAAAAAAGTGAGCATGCCGCAGTCGATAACCGGCAGCTGTCAGCCCGGCAGCAAGCTGGTTCGTCAGCGCATGAACCCGCTCGGCAATGTGGCGCAATCCCTCTGGGCCATGATAGACGGCGTACATACTGGCCATTACCGCCAAGAGCACCTGGGCTGTACAAATGTTGCTAGTGGCCTTTTCACGGCGGATGTGCTGCTCCCGAGTTTGCAGCGCCAACCGGAAAGCTGGCTGCCCCAAGGCATCGCGGGAAATTCCCACCAAGCGGCCAGGGAGTTGGCGTTTGAAAGCGTCGCGGGTGGCAAAGAAGGCGGCATGGGGGCCACCATAACCCAAAGGCACACCAAAGCGCTGACTATTACCCACGGCAATATCCGCCCCCAGTTCCCCGGGTGGCGTCAGGAGGGTCAACGCTAGCAGATCGGTGGCTATTGTTACCAGCAGACCATGGTCATGAGCCGCCGCAATCAGGGGACGCGGATCCCGCAGCACCCCATCCGTAGCCGGGTATTGCAGCAGCAGCCCAAACGCGTCCTGCCACGGTAGCGCCGTTGCCGTCGGATCAATCAGGACAATGTCAATGTTGAGGGGCAGCGCCCGCGTGCGCAACACCGCAAGGGTCTGGGGATGGCAGTCCTGAGCCACCAGAAAACGATTAGCCCCCTTTTGGCGACAGGTATTGTAACTGAGGGTCATCGCCTCTGCTGCTGCCGTGGCCTCATCTAAGAGAGACGCATTAGCAATCTCGAGCCCCGTCAGATCACAGACCAGTGTTTGGTAGTTTAGGAGCGCTTCTAGGCGACCTTGAGCAATTTCTGCTTGGTAGGGAGTGTAGGGAGTGTACCACCCCGGGTTTTCCAAAATATTCCGCTGCAGCACCGGTGGCGTAATGCAGTTGGCATAGCCCATGCCGATATAACTGCGCCAGATTTCGTTTTGCTGAGCCATTGCCCGCAGTTTGGCCAGTGCCGCCGTTTCGCTTAGCCCTGCCGGTAGTTCAAGCGGTCGCTGCAGGCGAATCTCCGCCGGAATCACCGCATCGATGAGCGCGGATAAGCTTTCGTAGCCCACAGTCGCCAGCATTGTCGGTAAGTCTTCAGGGGTAATGCCAATGTGGCGAGCCACAAACTCAGCCGCGGTCTCTAAGGGGGTTTCTACGTGGGGCAGCGAACGTACCATGGACAATTACAAAACCAGTCAACGTTCATATATCTTAATCGTTTGTCGCTACCTCGGGCTTGCGCGCTTGCAGCACCTGCAGACTTTGCCCCAAGTGGTACGCTTGCCGGACAATCTCGAAGCCCCGCCTCTGTAACAATTCACTCAAGTCCGTTTGCAGGAATTGCCATGCCGTTTCCGTTTCAAAGAGCCAGAAAAACAGTGCCAGCCCCGGCCACATTAGGGGGACTTGCGGACGGTGAAAATCAATGAGGGCGAACCAGCCTCCCGGCTTCAGCACCCGCCAAACCTCAGCAATGATTGCCGCTAATTGCTGCGGTTCCATTTCGTGCAACGCCATGCTCGTGTGCACCAAATCAAAACACGGGTCATCAAAGGGCATGGCTTCGGCAAATGCTTGCACATAGGTGGCTTGCGGTACCCGCTCCTGAGCAAGCTGAATCGCCTTTGGTGAGGCATCCAAACCCGTGACATGGTCAAAGGCCTGAGTCAAAGACTCCGTCACAATCCCATGAGCGCAACACAAATCCAGCACCATCGCACTCCGAGGCAGGTCTAGGTTTTGCCAAGCCAAGCGATGCAGACGGTTCTTGCCACCCACTGTCACAGCGGCTATACTGCTGATCGTGTCGTAGAGCCATGGGTGCTGGTAGCTCCACGTGCGAAGGATAGTTGCCATAGAACACAAGGCAAGGGTATTGAAAGCTGCAAGAAAAAGTTACATTTTAAGCAAAATAGAGCTCTGTTTGCAAGCTAAAGCTCCAATGCACCACTGAGCACCGCTGACTTAGTTCTAACCGTAGAATAAACTGGGTATGAGAGCCGTCCTACAGCAGAATTCTGCCGTTTTACTTCCTCAGCAAGTTGCCTGAAAATCTGCTGAAATATCTGGGTGTTCCGAGTTTTATTGGCCTTGGAAAAGGTGGACATGGCCACGGGAATACTGCCATGATTGAGGCGATAAAACAAGGCTCTCATGCTGGTTAATCGGTGGTCTAAAATGTAGGTCAACCAGATTGTGAAGAGGAGCTGTTTGTTTAGGCTAGGGTAGTCACAAGGGCTGAGTTTCTGGAGGATGGATTTAACCATCGTTGCAAATGATGCCATGATGGTTTCACTAAGACCTCAAAGTCTTACAACTCGTCAGTGCTTGGTGTACTGAACACCGATTGGTTTTAGGTCAAATCCCCGTCGATTCCAAGTCTAATGAGATTACAGCCATTCCTCTCCTCCTTGCGCAACTAGACTTGACTGGCACGATTATCACCATTGATGCCATGGGCACTCAGACCGCGATTGCCTCACAAATTCAGGACGCTGATGCCGATTATATTTTGGTTCTCAAAGGTAATCAGGGTCATCTCCATACTCTCGCGGTTGCTTGGTTTGAGCATTTTGAGCAACAAGACACTCCTCAGGAGTCACTCGTTGACCACTGTCACTTGGTCGAAAGCGGACATCATCGCATTGAGAGTGGCTCTTGCTGGGTCTTTCGTGCTTCAGACGTTTTTGAGAGTGCAGTTTGTCAGCGTTGGTCAGGGCTCCAGTCGCTAGTGGTGATGCGCTCCCAGCGTCAGTTGTGGAACAAGACCACTGGCGAGACCTGTTTTTTTCTCAGTTCTCTCGCTGTCGACGCCGCCCACTTTACTCGCTATGTTCGCTCTTATTGGGAAATTGAGAATTCTCTGCATTGGTCTTTGGATGTGGTATTTGCCAAGGATAGTAGTCGCATCCGTAGTCAGCATGGGGCACATAACCTGAGTATCTTGAGACGATTGACTTTGAATTTGTTGCGGCGGCATCCTGGCAAGGGGAGCTTGAAGATGAAGCGTTATCGAGCTGCCCTCGATAACAATTTTCTACTCGAAATTCTTGCTGCTTCTCTGTCTGACCCCTTATCACATGCTCCCTGATAATTTGATGCGTTTACCCTATACCTGAGATAATAGCCAGCAAGCCACCATAAGGAAAAAGAGAATCTATAAGAACCACAGAATCAAATCTGTTCATGAGTAGGTATCCAGTTCATGCAAGAGCCAACAAATTAGCAATAAGCTGAGGTTAGCGCTCACCCAAGCTGTGGTCACTCGGCGTGCTTCTACAACGAAAGACCGTAGCCGTAAGTCTTGGCAAGCCCCCCATAACTCGCCTAAAAACTGAAATAATAGAACAGCTAGTAGGATGATGCTTAGTGTATTGGACTGTGTCGCAATACCTGAAAGTTGACTACTGAGGAACAGAGGCAAAGCAAGGGCTAAGGTATCCGTTAGACGAGTAACAAGAGTTTCCGAATAGCATCCTCATTCAGGTGGCACCCGTGGAACAACCGGGTGCTCGTGGTGCTGCCCAGTTGAGTGGTCTGCGGTCGGTTGTAGGAGATTCACAGCCAATTCCCTTGCTTTCAGGCTCAGCAGAGGGGGACTTGGCAACGCTGGTGCAGATTCTCAATAGTGATGTTGTCCTGCGTCCTATCTATGAACGATTTTTAGGACAATATGCTGATGAACTGGATGCTGAAACCTATCCTTACAAAGTTTTTTGTCGGCGCTTTCAATTACAGCAGAATCTACTGGGTCTAGGCAACTATTTGGTTCTGGACAATCAAAGATTATCCGAATTGGCTTTAAATCTAATGATAAAGATAAGATTCGCTTTATTCTCCGGGAACTATCGGACTACTTAATTAGTTTTAATGAGCAGCGTAAAAGTAAACAAATTGAGCAGAATCTTCGTTACGTTAATAGTGAAATTAGCCGTCAACTGCGCCAAATCGAAGAAATAGAGGGGGAACTGCGCAGTTTTCGTTCCAATAACCAAGTGTTTAGCCCCTCGGAGGATGCCCAGCTTTTTCGGGAACAGTTGGATCGCCTTCAGCAGGCACAGCAGGATACACAAGGAAAAATCGTTGCGGCACAGCAGCAATTTCGCGGTTTTGCCGAAGAGTTGGGAATGACTCCTCAAGAAGCATTGGTTGCGGTCAATTTGAGTACCTCCCCTAGCTACACTTCCCAATTGGGAGCCTTACGTAGCGTTGAGCAAAAATTGGCGGAGCAAATCAGTCTCTTTCCTCCTAACTCACCGCTTGTTCAACAGGTGGCGCAAGAACGGCAAGAACTCTTACGGCAATTACAAGCGGAAGCCCAAATCATTGCCCGCCGTAATGCGGTGAGAAATCCTGAAAACCTTATTGGGTATCAAAGCAGTACGTCCGGTGAAATTATTTCAAGGTATATTCAAGCAGGTGTGGAGTACGAGTCACTGTTGCGCTTGAATGAACAGCTGGGGCGGCAACTGGCGCAAGTGGAGGGGCAACTCAACCGCACGATTGACTTGAACCTAGGCTTTCGCAAAATTGAGCAACGATTGGCGGCAGCGCAGGAGGCTCTCAGGTTATTACTGCAGACGCGGCAGTCAATCCAATTGCAACTGGCGCAGCAAGACTTTACTTGGGAGTTGCTCTCGGATATCGATGATGAGGAGCAATACACCGTGACGCTACGCTTGTTGTTAGCACTGGTGTTAGCGGCGATTCTGGGTGGCTTTTCCGGTGCCGCCTTAGCCATTATTCTCGATTTGCTGGATCCGAAGCTCTTGGATATTGAGCAAGTCCGTAAGGAGGCTCCCGTGCCGATTCTGGGGGACATCCCTTGGGGGTCAGAGTTGAATCAGACGTCTTTTAGCCGCATTGAAACGCCGATCGCCCTCTGGGGGCTACAGCAGCAGGTGCGCATGAGTCCGCCGATTTTTGAAGAACGGTTTCTCTTTTTACTGGGGCATTTGCAGCGCTCTTGTGCCGACGGGGGGTGTGTGGCAATTACCTCAGCTCGAAACGGCGAAGGCCGAACCACAACAGCCATTTATTTAGGGTTAGCCGCAGCGGTGTTAGGGCAGCGGGTGTTGCTTGTTGATGCTAACCTGCAAGCGCCCGGACTCCATGAAGCGCTTGGCATTCCCAATACCTCAGGCATCGCAGAATTACTGAACGGTACGGCGATGGCATCAGGTTGGTTAGCTTTGCGATCGCGCCCTGAGCGGTTATGGGTTTTGACAGCGGGTCAAGGGGGAGGTCGCCTCAGTTCTGCCGCCGGTATTGCCCTCCTGAAGGAGTTGAAGGCTGCGTTTGATTGGGTTATCATCGATACGCCACCACAACTCATTTCATCGGAAACGAATCGGTTGGTGCCGGCGGTCGATGGTGCCTTGGCAGTTGTCCGACTCGGTTATAGCCAGCGGGCGGAGCTGCGTGCCTTGATGGCAGAGTATCGCTTGAACTTTCCGCAGCAATTGTTGGGAATTGTCCTCAATGGCTTGCCGTTACCTAAAGAGGCAGCTCCTAGAACGAGTGAACGGGCAGAGCCAATGCGCCAGTGAATCCCTGTTTAATGGGCTTGCTCGTACAATAAAGGCCAGAGAGGGAATTGTTATTGGAGAAGTCAGTATGGAATTATCCTATGGGCTAGCCAATTCGCTGACAGGGACGCTTGATTCCTTTTGGCAAGTGCTGCAGCAGTTGGCTTCCCAGTTGCTGGTGTCTTTGTGTTTATCGTTGTTCCTGACAATTATCCTGAGTCTGCTTAGCTATTGGCTCAGCAGTGCGCTGGGGATTCCAATTGTGCCGTTTCTATTTGTTGTTGTCTAGGCTAGGCTGATCTAAGGACGATTGCCGGAGGAGGAGTTATGTGGGGTCTGCTAATTACGTGGATCGTGACCAGTATCAGTTTGTTTATTGTTTCGCGTCTTTCTTTTTTGGGCGTGGAAATTGATAAGTTTAGTACCGCGCTGTGGTCGGCAATTGTCTTTGGGGTGCTCAATGCCACGCTGGGAGCAGTCCTCAAGTTTTTGTCGTTTCCTTTCATTTTTCTGTCGTTGGGACTCTTTGCCCTGATTATTAATGCGGCGATTTTTGCGTTGGCCGCAGCATTTGTGGATGGCTTTACGCTCCGCAATGGTTTCTGGAGTGCGCTATTGGGGTCAATTGCCCTGAGTATTGTCAACAGCCTCTGTTTTGGTTTACTCAGTCAGGTGGGGGTTCTCTAGGGCTGGCAGGTAGCCGCGCGGGGTGATGAGCCAATCCCGAAAGCGCCGGGTACTGGCATTGCCGATGAGAACGAGGCTAAACATATCCACGGCGGTGGGATCAAATTTTTCGAGGGTGGTGAGGGTAATCTGCTCGTCGGGGCGGTAGGCAGCACGGACGATCGCCACTGGTGTTCTAGGGGCACGATGGCGCTGGAAAATCTGCTGTGCCTTTTGCAGTTGCTGTTGGCGATCGCGGGAGCGAGGATTGTAAAGGGCAGTTACAAAATCGGCTTCGGCAGCAGCTTCAAGGCGCTTTTCAATGACCGGCCAAGGGGTGAGGCGATCGCTGAGGCTAATGGTGCAAAAATCGTGCATTAGGGGTGCCCCCACGCGAGCGGCGGCGGCATTGACAGCACTGACGCCCGGAAAAACTTCAACGGTGAGCTCGGTATTGTTGGCTTGCAGGAGCAGTTCCAAAACCAAGCCAGCCATGCCGTAGATGCCACAATCGCCCGAGGAGACGACAGCAACCCGCAAGCCTTGGGTAGCCAGTTCAATGGCTTTTTGGGCGCGATCGCGCTCTTGGGTAATGGGGTAGGCTAGCAGCATCTGACCGGGTTGGCGCAGGGGGGCTAATAAGTCTAAGTAAAACTCGTAGCCAATCCAGAGGTCGGCGGCTAACAGAGCAGTGCGGGCAGCTATCGTGAGTTGCTCTAAGGCTCCAGGACCGGTGCCAATGAGGGCGATCGCCCCCGGGTGGGGAATGTATTCCTGTTCCGCTTGGGCAATGGCAACGGTGACAGCGCCTTTAGCAGGGGGCTGACGATAAATCTGTTTCGGCACCAGCAACTGCGGGCGATCGCTAGCCAACAGAGCAGCAGCTTCGGCCACACTGGGCGTCCCCATTTCCGCCGCCACAAGGGCAGAGGGGGTCGGCACACTGACCTGTTGCAACTGGTCGGCCCTAAACCAACGGATCGGCCACTGGTGCTGCTGGGCAACTTGGAGGAGCCCCACTTCATCGGCTTTGCGGTCAATACTGGCCAAGCCGGCGATCGCCCCCCGAGCTAATCCTGCCGTTTGCAGCGCATGGTCAATGGCCGCGGCAATTACTGTTGCATCTGTGCCCCGTTCACAACCAATCCCGAGCCAGAGCACCCGCGGATGCCACACCACGCCAACAGAGGGCTGCACTGCTTTTTCAGTAATCCAAACTGCCGGTTCGGACGGCGCTTGGCTGACCCATTGCAGGGGCTGATCCGGCGCTAGTCCGGTACGCCACAATTGGCTGCCACAGGTTTGGATGACTGAGAGTACCTGCTGCTGTGCCTGTAGGGCAGCGATGCGATGCCAATCCCCTGCCCCTTGCCGCCACCCCCACGCCTTGCCCCAACAATCGACCGGAAAATACTGCTGAGCCGAGCTAGCGCCGGTGAGAATGGGCGTTGCCCCTAGGGCTGCTGCCAACACCTGAGCGAGGCGATCGCCTTCGGCTCCATGGCCGCCCAGCAAACTAATCAGCCATTGGCCATCCTCCGACAGAACACAAACAGCCGGATCCGTGCGCTTATCGGCCAGTAAGGGGGCAATCAGGCGAACAACGGCACCAGAGGCGAGCACAAACAGCCAACTGCGATAGTGGTGCCACACGGTTTTGAGATGGCTGGCCAACCCCTGGTCGTAGCGCTGAGCGGCCTCTAGGTGAACCTGCAAATGGTCTGGTAGCCAGAGATCAAATGCCATACCTGTGCGCTGCAGCCGCTCTAATTGACGCGCTCCTTGCACCGTGGTGGCGATCGCGGCCATCGGAGACCACTCTCTTAACTGCGGCATCGCGCTTCTTCCCCTGACGTTGGCAAAGGCCTTAATGGTACCATGGCAAAGAGATCATCACCCTCAGGAGATTAAATCTTATGGTGTTAGCAGTTGGTACACCCGCCCCCGCCTTCACCGCCAAAGACACAAACGGCAACACCGTTTCCCTTTCAGATTTTGCGGGTAAAACAGTCGTTCTTTACTTTTATCCCAAGGACGACACCCCCGGCTGTACGAAAGAAGCCTGTAGCTTCCGTGATAATTATGCCGCCTACCAAGGCAAAGATATTGTTGTGTTGGGGGTTAGCGCTGATGATGAAGCTTCCCACCAAAAGTTTACCGAGAAATTTAACCTCCCCTTCCCCCTGTTGGCCGATGTGGATAGGTCAATTATTAAAGCCTATGACGTTGATGGCGGTGGTTATGCCAAGCGCGTGACCTACGTCATTGATGGCAAGGGCGTTATTTCCCACGTTTACACCAGCATTAACACCGAAACCCACGCCAAAGACATTTTGGCCGACCTTGGGGTCTAACCCATTCGTCGGGAAATTCGATGGCTGAACTTTCCCCCTACTGCGTTGTGATAGTAACCACTGCCAGTGAAGCCGAGGCAATCACCCTCAGCCAAAAAATGCTTGAGGCACAACTGGCAGCCTGTGTGCAAATCCACCCGATTCAGTCGCTGTATCGCTGGCAAGGGCAGATACACCAAGAGCAGGAGTGGCAATTGCTCATTAAAACTCGCCAAGCCCTATTTCCCCAAGTGCGCGATCGCCTCCAAGAGTGGCACGCCTACGAAGTACCGGAGATTATTGCTTTGCCGATTGTGGCCGGGTCAGCGGCTTATCTCGACTGGCTGGCGGCAGAAACACAGGTACAATAAGGCTATGGTCTCCCTTGCCCGCAAAAACCTATTAGAAGACTTCAGCCGCTTTTTGGTGGCGCAGTTGGGCATCACGTTTGCGGTGAGCTTAGTCACCATTCAAACCGGCTTACTGGAAGGGTTTGGGCGATCGGCAACGCTGTTGATTAACCGGAGCCAAGCGGATTTTTGGATTGCCTCGAGTGAACTGCGCTACTTTGGCTTGACCTTGCCCATTGAGTATCAAGCGGTGATTGACGCTCAAGGGGTAGAAGGAGTTGCTGTAGCAGAGCCTTTATTGATGCAATCTGGTATTTGGCGGCGATCTGAAACCGCCAGTATTGATCCAGTGCAAATTGTGGGGTTAGAACCAACCGGAACTTTGATGCCGCTGCAAACAGTGGCAGGAGTTTCAGTCGCGGAGTTAGAAGACCCCTACAGCATCCTAGTGGATCAAATTGACTTGAATGCTCTCTCCATTACTGCGCTGGAAGACAAGGGTGAAATTAACAACTATCCTGCCATGGTGCGCGGCTGGACGCGGGGGGTGAAGTCGATTGTGTCCAGTCCTTACGTGTTCACGTCGCTGGAAACGGCAAACCTGTACTTGCATTTCCCCCGCTTTGATAAAAATGAACCGCCTCCTACGTTTTTACCACTGATTGAACCCAGCAGCCGCATTACTTACGTGATGGTAAAAGCTGCCCCGGATGCCAACTTGGCTGACCTGCAGCAACGTCTTCAAGCGGCGTTGCCCAACTACAAAGTCCTCAGTTCAGCCGAATTAACCACTCTCACCCGCCGCTATTGGCTCGCCAGTACCAGTGTCGGTTTTATTTTAGGGCTGGGGGCAGGCGTGGGCATGATTGTAGGTGTGGTCATTGTCAGTCAGATTTTGTACTCTTCCGTGAGCGATCGCCTACAGGAGTATGGCACGCTCAAAGCCATGGGTGCCTCAGACTGGTACCTCTACCGCATCATTATTGAACAAGCGTTGTGGATGGCGGTACTTGGCTACTTACCCGGCCTAGGGCTGTGTTGGGGGTTGGGGCTGTGGACAATGCAAGCCCGAGCTATTCAAATTATTATTACGCCCCAGCTTGCCTTAGGGGTTTTTAGTGCCACAGTGGTGATGTGTGTCAGTGCATCCCTATTAGCTGTGCAAAAGGTGATGCGCCTTGACCCCGCCCAAGTATTTCGAGCCTAAATCATGCCCCCACTTCCATTACCGTTGCCTGCCGATCAGCCAGTGCTCAGTGGCTGGGAAGCAGAACGAGCCACTCTCACTCCCATTGAGCCACCACCGCCTGCCGATTGGCGTGAAATTCGAGCCGGTTTTGCCTGCGCCCTCCACATGCACCAGGCGACAATTCCTGTGGGTGAGACCTGAAATCAGGCGCACTGCTGCTTACCAAGAGGCCTTGCTGTACCTCCTCACGTCCCAAGCCAGTTGCTTTCGCTATTGGGAGAGTGGTCGCTGGACAGACTATGGCAAAACCATCTGTGAGCAAGGGCTACCAAGCTAATTTTAGGTGTGCCGGCGCCTGCGGCAGTTGTTTGATCCGAGCGGGCTATAATGGGTGCGGTGGCGAACAAGGGGCGATGCACGCCTGAAACCAGCACTGCTGCCATTGCGGCTCAAGCTCCACCAGCAATCGTAGGGTAGGAATAAGGGTGACAAGGAAAAATAGCAGCAATTCCCCCGAAGAACGAGCAAGGATGCAAACGTTACCGCCATGTTGGCCTGCTGTTGTGCACCGTTGCGGCACAATCTTTTTTGGTACGCTGGCTTTCTTCTTTACCCTCGGCGTTGTGGGGATGAGGGCAACCCTGTTCTTTGCGATTTTTGGGGGGGTACTGCCCCTCGCCGAGCAGCAAAGTCCCTATCAGCACCTGAGTGGCAAGGAAAATAGTCGCGATCGCATTCTTGTCATTGATGTTGTTGGCCCAATTCTCGGGAGCCCCCAAAGTGAGGAGGACACGCTCTTTTCCGCCATTGTTGGGGTCACCTACGGCTACAGCGTCCAGGAGCAACTGGAAGTTGCCGCTGAGGACAAAACGGTGAAGGCCATTCTCCTCAATGTGGCAACGCCCGGCGGCACCATTTTCGGTTCGCAGGCGATCGCCACGGGTATCAGCGCTTACCGTAAAGCCACCCAAAAGCCCGTCTATGCCTTTGTAGAAGGTCTTTCAGCCTCCGGCGGGGTTTGGGCTATGGTGACCGCCGATAAAATCTATGCCGACCACGGCAGCCTCATTGGCAGTATTGGCATCATTGGTCCGAGTGTGCTCTTTTACGATCGCCCCACGAGCCTAGATAACGGCCTCTTCCAAGGCGGCGTTACCGCGAACACCATTGAAGAGCGCACCTTCAGCGCTGGTCGGGGCAAAGACTTCGGTAACCCCTTCCGCCGCCTCAGCCCTGCTGAAATCGAAGTGTTCCAAGCGGGGTTGGAGCAGGAATACAGTCGCTTTGTTACTCATGTTGCCACTGCCCGCGGGATTGATCCCAACGTCATCCGCAATCAAATGGGGGCAATGGTGTTCAGCAACAGGAACGGCAACTGTGTGCCCTTACCCAGCAGCGTGCCCTTGCCTACTACGGTCAGCTAGCCGCTCTCTGCCGCCCTTGAGTCATGCGCTTTGACATTATTACCCTCTTTCCAGACTTTTTCACAAGCCCCCTCAATACGGGTCTGATGGCCAAAGCCCTTGCCCGCGGCATTGCCTCGGTAGTGCTCACCAATCCCCGTGACTTTACCACAGATCGGCACCACAAAGTGGATGATGAACCCTACGGCGGTGGGGTCGGCATGGTGATGAAGCCGGAACCCCTCTTTGCTGCTGTAGAATCATTGCCGGTTTTACCGCGACGGGAAATTATTTACGTGACCCCCCAAGGTGAACTTTTACAGCAACACCATCTTTGGCAATGGGCAAGCGAGCGCGATCAACTCGTGATTCTCTGTGGCCACTACGAAGGGGTCGATGAGCGAGTCATTGAGCATTTGGTGACCCAAGAAATTTCCATTGGGGATTTTGTCCTCACCTGTGGCGAAATTCCTGCCCTGACAATTCTCAATGGCGTCCTCCGCCTGTTGCCCGGCACCGTTGGTAAACCGGAATCCCTCCGCCAAGACAGTTTTGAAGCGGGACTGTTGGATTACCCCCACTACACGCGCCCTGCCGAGTTTCGGGGTTGGTCAGTGCCACCCGTTCTTCTTTCAGGCGACCACGGCAAAATTGCCGCATGGCGCAAAGCGCAGCAAATTCAGCGCACCCAGCAGCGCCGCCCCGATTTGTACCAACGCTGGCTAGAACAGCACTCCTAGCGCCAGCGCAATACTTGGGTTTTCATTGGATTGACAAATTCCCGTTTCTCTTGGGTGGCCTTGGCGTATTCCCGCTTAATTTGGTAGTACCACTTGGCTTGGTTATCTGCCTCTTTGATCAGCGTCAGGGGGGGATTGTAGGCCAGTCCCTCGCTTTGTTTAGCCACAATCCGCAGGTCTTGGTTAATAAATTCGCGGGCAAAGGGAGCAAGCAAGGGCTTGAGGAGCCCTAACCACGGAAACGTCCAGTAATAGGTCGCTGTCAATTCCGTTTGCTGCTCGTTGATGGGGGTCAGGGTAATCAAAAAGCAAAAGGTGTGGCGATCGGTGTAGTTGGTTTCAATGCGAATCCCGGGTAAACGATAGATAATTTCCACTTCGGGGTGGCCACCCAAAATATGGTGTGCCCATGATTTGCGCAGTAGGGCATGCCGCCGCATGGTGAAGCCGTAGGGCGAGGGATCAAAGGTTTTCGCTTTTTCAAAGAGTTTGCCGCGCTTACGCCACCACCACGCCCCATGGACAAAGGGAGCATGCGCCGGATCCATAAAGTTAATAAAGACTTGGTCTAAATGGCCGGGGAAAATAAAGGTTTGCACGGCTTGAGGCTGCGCGCTGGCACTAAAGCCCGGCACTAAAGGCACCTCAAGAGTCGGCTCAGGAGTTGAACGGTCCTTGGCGGGCATGTAAATCCAGAGATTGCCCTGAACTTCCTGAATCGGATAACGTTGCACACCGAAGTGCTTGAGATCCACATCGCTGTCACTGGTCAGGGAGGGAATCAGCGTGCAGTGGCCGTCACGATTAAAGCGCCAGCCATGGTAAGGACAGACGACTTCATCCTCGACAAACCTGCCGTAGTGCAGAGGAATCCCCCGATGGGGACAAAGATTGCGCAGGGCAAAGGGGGTGCCGTCGCGCGTGCGCCCAAACAAAATAGGCTCGCCCAAAATCACTTTGGCTTTGAGCTGACCGGGTTTGAGGTGGCTAGCGGGCAGGCCAAAATACCAAATGTCCCGCAGGAAAGCGCCAAAATCATGGAGTGAAACTGTTGTGGGCGAAGTCGTCATAGCTCGGCACGTGGTTCCTCCTCAGCTGTTGGCTCTTCGACCTCAACTGGGTCAGCCGCACCTGCCAAATCTTCGTCAGTGGCTTGGGATCCGCCACTCATAACCGTTAAATCCACCTGCTGGCGGTAAGAGTCCACGTTCTTAATGAGCACATCGACGCGATCGCCTAAACGATAGCGTAAGCGGTTGCGGCGTCCAGTCAGGGTTTGGGCGTGGGCACGGTATTCGTACCAATCATCCTTGAGGGAGCTGACGTGGACAAGCCCTTCGACATTAAAGTCAATGAGTTCGACAAAGAAACCGTAGGACTGTACCCCTGTGATAATACCGGGGCGCACTTCCCCCATACAGGCTTGAACTTGGCGCACCCGCTGCAAGCCCACAAGATCTTTCCAAGCGCTTTGGGTTTGCCGTTCCCGCTCCTGTAGGTGGGGGGCAATTTCTTTGAGCAACGCATCGAGGTCCCGTTGGATGTCGGTAGTTAAGACAGTCCAATCCACCTTCCCTAGGCAATTGGAGTCGCCGAGGTTGACCCGCTCTTTGGCACGAGGACCGCGGCGATCGCGCCCTTGGGTGAGCACCGTATGCAAAATTCGCTGGTTGACAATATCACTGTAGCGCTGCAGCGGCGAGCAAAAGTGGGCATAACCGGAAGCCAAGGCCAAACTAAAGTGGGGCAACGGGGTAACAGAGTTGGTGGGAGGCTTCAAGGTGTCAAGGAGGAGCTCTTGCAAGACGGCGGCCAGATCTGCGGTGGCAAGCTGAGTTAAGAACCGCTGCACATCGGTGGGAGCGACGCTACCGCTGTCCGTAAGACTCAGGGGCAAATTGAGGTTTTGGCAAAGTTTGAGAAAGTCTTGCACACTATAGAGATCAGGCACTTGCTGGCTGCGGTACAGCGCGGGTACTCCCAATCGCGCCAAGTGGGTTCCCAATAATTCATTGGCAAGGATCACTAAACTCGTCCAAGGCGCAAGGGTGAGGAGGGGAATGGCGGTCGCCAAGCCTTCGTCGGCGTAGGCAAGGGTGAGATCCACCGCTGGCGTCATTTCAATGCTGCCCCGCTGCTGGCGCTGCTGACTGACGGCAGTGGCCAACTGCACCAAAGCCCGCAACCACTCGCCAGAGCTATCCCCGCGGGCAAGGGTATCGAGCACTTGTTGACTCTCAACGCAGGCATCTACAGTAATGCGACTGCGATGAATCGTGTAGGACTGGACAACCCCAGCACTGGTCAGACGAATGAGTAGTGAAATAGCGGCGCGATCGCCCCCGGGGACTAGCCGCAACATCGTTAGCTCTGGGGGCAATAGGGGCAAGCTTAACTCAGGGGTTGCTAGGGTGATGCCTTGGCGACGAGCAGCGCGATCAAGTGCCTCATCCACGGGTAGCAAACCGCCAACATCGGCAATGTGAATGCCTAACTGCCACAGGTCACCGCCAAGGGCATCGAGGGAAAAGGCCACCTGCGGTTCTTGGCCGGGAGCAACGAGCGTGATCGTCACCAGTTCCCGTAAATCCTGCCGCTGGTCAAAATCAATGGTTTGCAGGTGTTGGTTCAGGGTGGTGGCGGCTGAGCGAAGCGCAGGGCGAAACTGCCGCACAAGATTGTGTTTGCAGCAGATGAGATCCAGCACGGGAGCCGACTGGGCATCGGTACCGAGAATTTGACCAATCTCACCGGTGGGTAAATAGCCCCCCAAGGGATAGCGGCGGATATTAACGTGCACCAACTGATCCACCACTTGGCTCAAATCGGGGACGAGCTCATTGGGTTCAAGAGCAATTTCAAAGAGGAGGCGATCGTCGAGGGGCGTGGCACGAAAACCGTCTTCGGTTTGCTTCACCCGGGCAATGACCGAGGGATTTCCCCGCTCTAAAATGAGCTTGACTTCGCCCTCTGGTGATCTTTTGCGGCGGCCTTCCCGCGTCACCCGCACCAGAACGCGATCCCCATTCCAAGCGGTGCTGAGTTGATTTTCCCGCACAAAAATATCTTCTGCGCCTTCAACGTCCTGAATGGCAAAGCAGAAGCCTTTACTGGAGCAGCGCAGCCGACCTTCAATGAGGCCATCCTCACTGGTGCGGCGATACTTACCCCGCTCCTTGGTTAGCAGACCAATCCGTTCAAGGGCATCAAGGGCAATTTCCAACTCCCGTTGACTTTGTTCATCATCACAGCCCAGTTTTTTTTCAAGGACTTTGGGGGCAACAAATTTATCCTCGGTGAAATTCGCAAGCAGACTGGCAATTGTAAAATGCATCGGTCACTCAATAACGGGTAGCAACAACTTAAAGGCAAACTGTAGCGCGGGGGTGAGAAAAAAGGCTCAAACGGCTATGATACTCAAGATGTAGCTTATCATAGCGAGGCTCCCTGCCACGATCTCTGTGGTGGTATCCCCAATGTGTCCTATAATTATGGCGCGTTGATCCTGGGCACAAAGCATCCTAGATTTGAGGAATGGCGATCGCCCGCATCATCATATTCGTCCATCCATTTGTAATCCACAGGCATCTATGACTGACTCTGAAATTCTCGAAAAAGTAAAATCTATTGTTGCCGATCAACTCAGTGTTGATGCAGAAAAAGTCGTGCCCGAAGCCAGCTTTGCAGACGATTTAAACGCCGACTCCCTCGACTCTGTGGAGCTGATCATGGCACTTGAAGAAGCCTTTGGGGTTGAAATTCCGGATGAAGAAGCGGAAAAGTTGAAAACTGTTCAAGATGTCTTAGACTTTATCTCCAGTAAGGCAGCGGCATAAGACCCATGACGAAGGCTCACCAAAAACGGGTAGTGGTCACCGGCATGGGTGCGATTACCCCCCTTGGCAACACCCTCGCGGAGTATTGGGAGGGGCTAATAGCCGGACGCAATGGCATTGACAGAATTACGCTCTTTGATGCCAGTCACCACGATTGCCGCATTGCCGGTGAAGTGCGCGGATTTGATCCCACCCTTTACATGGATCGCAAAGATGCCAAACGCATGGATCGCTTTGCCCAGTTTGGGGTGGCCGCCAGTAAACAAGCCCTTGCCGATGCCCAACTAACGATTGATGAGAGCAACGCCACTGACATTGGTATCATTATTGGCACTGGTGTGGGTGGCATACGGGTGATGGAGGATCAGCAGGAGGTCTATCTCACCAAAGGACCGGATCGCTGCAGTCCCTTCATGATTCCGATGATGATCGCCAACATGGCGGCGGGTCTGACGGCCATTCACACAGGTGCCAAAGGCCCGAACTCCTGCTCAGTGACCGCCTGCGCTGCGGGTTCCAATGCCGTTGGTGATGCCTTTCGCCTGATTCAGCACGGCTACGCCAAAGCCATGATCTGTGGGGGCACGGAAGCGGCCATTACGCCCCTCTCGGTAGCGGGGTTTGCAGCGGCGCGTGCCCTTTCAACTCGCAACGATGACCCGCACCACGCAAGTCGCCCCTTCGATAAAGACCGCGATGGTTTTGTCCTTGGGGAAGGCGCTGGCATCCTCATTTTAGAAGAGTTGGAGTTTGCCCTTGCCCGCGGTGCGCGTATCTATGCAGAAATGGTGGGCTACGGCTTGACCTGTGATGCCTACCACATGACCGCCCCCTCCCCGGGCGGTGAAGGGGCAGCCCGTGCCATTGAAGGTTGCCTCAAAGATGCCGGTATTGCTCCAGATCAGGTGAGCTACATTAATGCTCACGGCACCAGTACGCCCGCTAACGACAGTACGGAGACGGCAGCCATTAAGCGCGCCCTCGGGGAAGAAAATGCTCGCCGGGTTGCCATTAGCTCCACTAAATCAATGACGGGGCACTTACTAGGAGGCTCCGGCGGCATCGAGGCGATCGCCACCGTGATGGCAGTTGCCCATGACCGCATCCCCCCTACAATTAACTTGGAGAATCCGGATCCTGCTTGTGATCTGGACTACGTTCCCCACCAGAGTCGGGCGTGCCCGGTGACGGTTGCCCTTTCCAATTCCTTTGGCTTTGGCGGCCACAATGTCACCTTGGCCTTCCGGAAATTTGTCCCCAGCCCTTAACTGTTTGCTGCACACCCCATTCGTAGAGAGAGAAAGCAATGCCTGCTGTAACGCAATCCCTTGACGACCTCTGTATTAATGCGATTCGCTTCTTGGCCATTGATGCGGTGCAAAAAGCCAATTCTGGCCATCCGGGCTTGCCGATGGGCGCGGCTCCCATGGCCTATGTCCTCTGGAACCAGTTTATGCGGTACAACCCGAAAAATCCGCAGTGGTTCAATCGCGATCGCTTTGTCCTGTCGGCAGGACACGGCTGTATGTTGCAGTATGCCCTGCTCTACCTGACGGGCTACGATAGCGTCACCATCGAAGACATTAAACAGTTTCGTCAGTGGGGGTCACGCACACCCGGCCATCCGGAAAATTTTGAAACCGCTGGCGTTGAAGTTACTACTGGGCCGTTGGGTCAGGGGATTTGCAATGCGGTGGGTTTGGCCGTGGCCGAGGCGCATCTGGCGGCTCGCTTTAACAAGCCCGATGTGAAACTGGTGGATCACTACACCTACGTTATTCTCGGCGATGGCTGCAACATGGAAGGCGTCTCCGGTGAAGCCTGTTCTTTGGCGGGTCACTGGGGCTTAGGCAAGCTGATTGCCCTCTACGATGACAACCACATCTCCATTGATGGCTCCACGGACATTGCCTTTACCGAAGATGTTTGCAAGCGCTTTGAAGCCTATGGCTGGCACGTGCAGCACGTCCCTAATGGCAACACCGACCTCGGGGCGATCGCCGCTGCCATCGAAGCGGCCAAAGCCGTTACCGACAAACCCTCTTTGATTAAAGTCACCACCACCATTGGCTATGGCTCCCCCAACAAAGCCAACACTGCTGGTGTCCACGGCGCAGCCCTTGGCCCTGATGAAGTGAAACTCACCCGGGACAACTTGGGGTGGCCCTACGAACCTTTTGAGGTGCCCCAAGAAGTGTTGGATCACTTCCGTAAAGCGATTGAGCGGGGGGCGAGTGCTGAAGCCGAGTGGAACCAAACCCTTGCCACCTATCGCCAAAAATATCCCACGGAAGCTGCCGAATTTGAGCGGCTGCTGCGGGGTGAGTTACCTGCCAACTGGGATGCCGACCTGCCCAGCTACACGCCAGAAGACAAGGCAGTGGCCACCCGTAAGCACTCGGAAATCTGCTTGAACGCGATCGCCCCCAACTTACCGGAATTGATCGGCGGTTCAGCGGACTTGACCCACTCGAACCTCACGGAGCTCAAGTGCTCCGGCGACTTTCAAAAAGGCCAGTATCAAAACCGCAACATTCGCTTCGGCGTGCGTGAGCATGGCATGGCGGCCATCTGTAATGGCATTGCCCTACACAATTCTGGCCTCATCCCCTACTGTGCTACCTTCTTGGTCTTTGCCGACTACCTGCGACCAGCCCTGCGCCTCTCTGCTCTCTCCAAAGCCGGCGTCATCTATGTGATGACCCATGACTCGATTGCTTTGGGTGAAGATGGTCCTACCCACCAGCCGGTGGAAACCCTTGCTTCGCTGCGAGCCATTCCCAACTTGCTGGTGATTCGCCCCGCCGATGGTAACGAAACCTCAGGGGCATACCAAGTCGCGGTGCAGCGGCGCAAGCAGCCAACCCTCTTGGCGCTGACACGGCAAAATGTACCTAACCTAGCGGGGAGTTCTGCGGCCAATGTGGCCAAGGGTGCCTATGTCCTCGTGGATTGTGAGGGCGTGCCTGACCTTATTTTAATCGGCACTGGCTCTGAAGTTTCGCTGTGCGTAAAGGCAGCGGAAGCCCTTAGCAGCAGTGGCACCAAGGTACGAGTGGTGTCCATGCCTTCTTGGGAACTCTTTGCTGAGCAATCCAGCGAGTACCAAGCCAGTGTGCTGCCTGCCGGTGTCAAACGCCTTGCGGTAGAGGCTGGCTCCAGTTTTGGCTGGTGTCGCTATGCTGATGCGACAGTGAGTGTGGATCGCTTTGGTGCTTCGGCGCCCGGCGGTGTGCTCATGGAAAAATTTGGCTTTACGGTCGATAATGTGGTCGCTAAAGCCAAGGCACTGTTAGCCTAAGCGCGATAGTTGCCCCAAATCCACCTTTAACCGGAAAATAAAAGGTACAAGCAGGGTAGCGGGGGCCTTCACTCTCTGCCCTGCTTCCTGTTTTCGGGGAGTCACTATGCCACGTCGTCGTAAGCTTTTTCCCTGCGGCCACCAAGGGTATGGCCAAGTGTGTCATCGCTGCGCCCAGTTAGCGGCGGCAAAAGCGCAAGAGGCCATGGCACGAGAACAGGCACGGCTTGAGCGCCAACAGTGGCAGGCCACATTTGCAGCGGATGTCATTGACCTGCAGGGACTGCCCAAAACGATTGTCCTTAGAGCGCGCCAAGTCATTGCGGAACTTGGGGCAGGTACCGACTATCGTCAGTTTAAGGGAAAGCGCCTGAACCATGACCGCAACGTCATTAGTATCCCCTTGACCTACGACTATCGCCTGATTTGCTATGACGTGGGCGATCGCATCGAACCCCGCAGTGTTTTGTCCCATGAAGATTACAACGTCAAAAAACCCAAAGGTTAGGAGCAAAGCGTGAAAGTCATTGTCGTTGGCAGTGGTGGTCGGGAACATGCCATTACGTGGAAGCTGCTGGAGTCGCCCCAAGTTAGACAGGTGTTTTGTTTGCCCGGAAATGGCGGTACCGCCTGCTTAGAGCGCTGCACCAACGTTGCCATTGAAGCCACGGATCTGGCAGCCATTGGCCAGTTTGCCCAAAAGGAACAGGTGGACTTGGTGGTGGTCGGACCGGAAGTGCCCCTTGCGGCAGGGTTAGCGGATCAGTTACGTGCGCTTAAGATTCCCGTCTTTGGCCCCGGCCAGGCGGGTGCCCAAATTGAAGCCAGCAAAGCTTGGGCGAAAGCCTTGATGCAGGAGGCCAAGATTCCCACAGCTCCAGCAGCAGTATTTACGTCCTACCCAGAAGCGGTTGCTTACGTGCAGGCGCAGGGTGCCCCCATTGTTATTAAGGCGGATGGGTTGGCAGCGGGTAAAGGGGTCACGGTGGCCACAACTGAAGCGGCGGCGATCGCCGCCCTTGAACGGATTTTTGGCGGTGAATTTGGGGCTGCCGGTCAACAAGTGGTGATTGAGGCGGTGCTAACGGGGCAAGAGGTCTCGGTATTGGCGCTAACCGATGGCCAAACCATTGTGCCGCTGCTCCCCGCCCAAGACCATAAACGCATTGGCGAAGGAGATACAGGTGCCAACACTGGCGGCATGGGAGTCTATGCGCCTGTGCCATGGGTGAACCACGAATTGATGCAGCGCATTCAAACCGAAATTCTCGAACCTGCCCTCAAGGCACTGCAAGCGCGGGGCATTCCCTACTGCGGTGTCCTCTATGCTGGCCTGATGATTACGCCAACAGGGGATCCCTACGTGGTCGAGTTTAACTGTCGTTTTGGGGATCCAGAAACACAGGTAGTACTGCCACTGCTGGAGACGCCCCTGATTGATCTGCTGCTGGCCTGTGTTGAGGGTCGGTTAGCCAGCGTCGGTTCATTGCGCTGGCGGGATGCCGTAGCCCTTTCTGTGGTGATGGCGGCAGGGGGATACCCGGGAAGCTACCGCAAGGGCGATGTCATTACGGGCATTGGGGCAGCCACAACCGAGGGGGTGCAGATTTTTCATGCCGGAACGCGCTGGCAGAACGGCCAATGGCTCACGAATGGGGGTCGGGTGCTCAACGTGACGGCTCTGGCGGCTGATTTTGCCACAGCTCAGGCCAAAGCCTACAAAGCGGTTGCCGCCATCCACTTTGCCGATGCCTACTATCGTCGCGACATCGGCTACCGTATCCTAGGAACAGCGTCCCTCAGTCAGTAACCTTAGCCTATGACTGTGCCCACTCCCACTCCCCTGCGTTGTCTGACCGGTGCCTGCATTGCCGGAACCCTAGGACTGCTCCTCTACCGCCTCACGGGGACGATCGCCTACAGCTTTGCCAGCCATGCCGTAAGCACCCACAATCAAGTGATCTACAGTCTCACCGTTGCGGTGCGCACATTGGTGGTGGGTCTGTGTACCCTTGGCACGGGGGTTTTTAGTATTATTGGTGTCGGGTTAGTGGCTCTGAGTGTGCAGCTTCTGTGGCAACGCTGGGTTCAGCCTTCCCAAGACTAACCCATTGCATTTCCCTTGATTTTTCGCTATCTTAGAAAAGCTGTGAAGCACAATGGGTCGCTAGCTCAGTGGTAGAGCACTCGGCTTTTAACCGATTGGTCCTGGGTTCGAGCCCCAGGCGACCCATATAAGTCAAATATCTAAGCATACTCTTCCCTCGGGCAGAGTTAGTAGGCCTGAGCAAGCGCTAGGATGGCAACTGTGCTTGAAGCGAGGTAAGTGGAACTGAGAATGCAATACATTTACCTGCATGGGTTTGCGTCTTCACCGCGCTCAAGTAAAGCGCAGTTCTTTCGCGATCGCTTCCAAGAGCTAGGGCTGTCATTGCTCACGCCTGACTTGAATCAGGGGGATTTTTTCCACCTCACCCTAACGCGGCAGATTCAACAGGTGGTTGACCTGCTCAGCCCCGATGAACCGGTTACTCTCATTGGTTCTAGTTTTGGCGGTTTGACTGCTGCATGGGTTGCCCAACGCCAGCCGCAGGTGCGCCAATTATTCCTGTTGGCACCCGCCTTTGAGTTTGCGGCGCAGTGGCTGCCCCGTCTTGGTGCTCAACTGCACCAGTGGCAAACCACAGGAGCATTGGCGGTCTATCACTATACCGAAGCGCGGCCAGTGCCCTTGAGCTACGGTTTTGTTGAGGACCTGCAAACCTACGATGACAACGCCTTACGGCGACCAGTCCCCACCCTCATTTTCCACGGTACCGAGGATGAGGTCATTTCTATCGAGGCCAGCCGTCGCTACACCCGTAGTCGCTTGTGGGTGAGCCGGGTTGAGCTTGACAGTGATCATAGCCTCACTAATGTGCAAGAGGCCATCTGGGGAATGATGTATCCTTTGATTTATCAGCAATTACAAGTTGCGTCGTAGCCGTTTCATGTCTGACGTTGGCGATCGCCGTTTGCCCCATCCCGATGCTGAAGCCCCCAGTCTGCGCCTAGGGCGTAACCCCGGGCTGCAATTGCGCCACGACGAGATTGACCGCTCGCTGCTGACGCCGATGTTGCAGCACTACGCCGACCTCAAGGATGCCTATCCGCAAGCGTTGCTGCTGTACCGCGTTGGCGACTTTTACGAAACCTTTTTTCAGGATGCCTGCACCGTTGCCCGTGAGTTGGAACTGGTTCTCACGGGGAAAGAGGGCGGTAAAGAAGTGGGGCGCGTGGCTATGGCGGGAATTCCCCACCATGCCCTCGAGCGCTACTGTCGCACCCTCATTGAAAAAGGCTATGCCATTGCCATTTGCGATCAAGTTGAAGACCCCGCTCAAGCCCAAGGTTTAGTGAAGCGAGAAGTCACGCGGGTCTTCACCCCGGGTACAGTGCTCGATAGTGAGCTGCTGCCGCCGCGCCGCAATAATTTCTTGGTGGCAATTCTGCTGTCGGGGCAACACTGGGGCTTAGCCTACGCCGATGTGTCAACGGGTGAGTTTTGCACCACCCAAGGGAGCGATCGCGCTGCCCTTGTGGCCGAACTGAACCGCCTGCAACCGGCAGAAGTACTCCTTCCCAGCGAAGCACCGGATATGAACCGCCTCTTGCGCCCCCAAGAAGCTCAAGATCACTTACCGGCTGAGCTGCCACCCCACTGGTGCTACACCCTGCGATCGCCCCAGGATTTTCAGGCCGCGGAAGCGCGCCAACGCCTGTGTCAACGCTTTCAGGTCAAATCCCTCGAAGGTTTTGGCTGCGAGCATTTAACGTTGGCCACCCGTGCCGCCGGTGGCCTGCTGGCCTATCTAGACGAAACCCATCGGCAGCACACAGTACCGCTGCAAAACCTCAGTACCTACTCACTGCACAACTACCTCTTCCTCGATCCCCAGACCCGCCGCAATCTGGAACTCACCCAGACAGTGCGGGATGGCAGTTTCCAAGGGTCGCTCCTGTGGGCAATTGATCGCACCACCACCGCCATGGGGGGACGGCTCCTGCGCCGCTGGCTGCTGCAACCCCTTTTGGATCGCCAAGAGATCACGGCGCGCCACGATGCCATTGCCGAGTTGATGGCCAACAGTGGCTTACGGCAAACGCTGCAGCACCATCTGCAAGAAATTTACGATCTAGAACGCTTAGCTGGACGAGCCGGATCCGGCAGCGCCAATGCTCGGGATTTAGCCGCCTTGCGGGATTCCTTCCGCACCCTTGTGTCGTTGGCGGAGGCTGTTAGGGAGGCTCAGTCTCCTTACCTGCGTGCCCTAGCCAGCGTGCCGCCAGTAATTGAGCAGTTGGGGGAAACCTTAGCGGCTGCCCTTGTGGATCAGCCCCCCATCAGTGTCACCGAGGGGGGGATGATTCGGCCTGGGGTCTATCCTGAGCTTGATCAGCAGCGGCGGCAAATTGAGGAGGATCAACAGTGGATTCTCAACCTTGAAGCCCAAGAGCGGGAACGCACGGGCATTGCCACCCTGAAGGTGGGCTACACCAAAGTGTTTGGCTACTACCTGAGTGTGTCCCGCGCCAAGCTCAGTCAAGTGCCCGACACCTACATCCGCAAGCAAACCCTCACCAACGAAGAACGCTTTATCACCGCTGAACTCAAGGAGCGGGAAGCGCGCCTGATGGGGGCGCAAAACCATCTGTTTGAGCTGGAGTACCAATACTTTGTCCAGTTACGGGAGCAGGTGGCCGCCCACGCCAGTACCATTCGCGAGATCGCCGCTGCTGTTGCCGCTGCAGATGCCCTCCTGAGTCTGGCAGAGGTGGCCTTGTACCAAGGGTATTGCCGCCCGCAGATGACGGAAGATCGCCGTCTGGAGATTCGCGGCGGTCGCCATCCCGTGGTTGAGCAACTGCTTCCCGCTGGTTTCTTTGTCCCCAACGACACGCACCTAGGGAATCAGGCGGATTTAATGGTGCTCACGGGTCCCAACGCCAGCGGCAAAAGTTGTTATTTGCGCCAAGTGGGGCTGATTCAACTGCTAGCGCAAATGGGGAGCTATGTTCCGGCCACGGCTGCCACCCTTGGCATTTGCGATCGCATCTTTACCCGAGTGGGCGCTGTGGATGATCTGGCCACGGGACAATCCACGTTCATGGTGGAAATGAACGAAACTGCCAATATCCTCAACCATGCCGGCGATCGCTCCCTTGTGCTGCTCGATGAAATTGGCCGGGGCACCGCAACGTTTGATGGCTTAGCCATTGCTTGGTCAGTGGCCGAATATTTAGCGACAACTTTGCGATCGCGCACAATTTTTGCCACCCACTACCACGAACTTAATCAACTGGCCTCCCTGCTGCCCAATGTTGCCAACTTCCAAGTGGTGGTGAAGGAACTGCCAGACGAAATTATTTTCCTGCACCAAGTGAAGCCCGGTGGCGCCGATCGCTCCTACGGCATTGAAGCTGGACGCTTAGCGGGGTTGCCCCCCGTGGTGATCCAGCGGGCACGCCAAGTGATGCAGCAAATTGAAAAGCACAGCAAAATTGCCGTTGGGTTGCGCAAAAGTCAGTCCCCAGAACCCCCAACGCCCCCCGACACCGATCAGGGGGAACTACCGTTTTAATTTTATTCGCTAAAATTAAGAAATGTAACGCTTTCTTAACAACGGGGGCGCTGTGATTACACTGCTAAAATTAGCCCCATCGCTGCGGCAAACCCTGCTCAAGCTTTTGTTGGCGGGTCTGTTATTTTGGTCGAGCATTGCGGCACTGTTGCCCACGTTGCCCCTCTACATTGCGGCACGGGGCGGCAGCCCGCCTCAAGTGGGCATTGTCATGGGGGCGTTTGCCGCAGGCTTAATTGTCTCCCGCTCGTGGCTCGGCCCCTTGGCGGATCAGCGGGGTCGGAAAATTACGCTCCTGATTGGCTTAGGCGTAGCGGCGATCGCCCCGTTGCTCTACATTGTTAGCCATAATCTGCTGTTGCTGATTGGGGTGCGGTTGCTCCACGGTGTCAGTATTGCGGGCTTTACCACTGGTTTTATGGCACTGGTGACCGATATTGCGCCGCCGCGCCATCGGGGAGAAATCATTGGCTACAGCAGTTTAGTGCATCCCATTGGTGTAGCCATTGGCCCGAGCTTGGGCAGTTGGCTGCAACACACCTATGGCGACCAATGGCTCTTTGGCGTTGCCAGCAGTTTAGCCCTCTTGGGATGGATAGCGGCTGCCGGGGTGGCTCCTGTGCACTCGCCAACGCCTGCCACCCATGACCCTTCTCAAGGGCAGTTTTGGCGGCTGTTGCTCTCAGAGCGGTTGCGCATTCCCAGCCTCGTGATGCTCAGTGTTGGCCTCACATTTGGCACAATTGCCACGTTTATTCCCCTGTTTATTGCGGCTGAGCGCATCGACATCTCCGCTGGCTTGTTCTATACGGTGGCGGCGATCGCCAGTTTTATTGGCCGCGTTGCCACGGGGTCTGCCTCGGATCGCTGGGGACGCGGCATTTTTATTTCCAGCAGCCTTGCCTGTTACGTCATTTCTATGGTGCTGTTAGCGCAAGCCCAAACCCCCCTCGATGTTCTCTGGGCCGCAATTCTCGAAGGCTTAGCTGGGGGTGTCCTCATTCCCATGGTGGCAGCCCTCATGGCTGATCGCTCCCATGCGAACGAGCGGGGGCGGGTGCTCAGCCTCAGCTTAGGCGGATTTGATTTGGGGATGGCCTTGGCAGGACCACTGCTGGGGGTTTTCGTCGTGCCTCTTGGCTACCGCATCCTCTTTCGCATCGCCGCTGGGTTTAGTTTGCTGGGGCTGACCTTCTTTTTAACCGCCAGCAGTAAGAATCTCCCCGATTCCCTCCGCTTTGCCCTCGGTATGGGGCGCGATCGCTATGCCCTCTAGCCCCCCATCAACAATGATTCTTCGCGATCCGCAAGGGATTCGTTACAATTTGTTGAGATCACCCACCACAGAGCACCGCGTGTCAACTCCAGCTTCGGTTACCCTTATGCCCACAGGCAAATCCTACCGGTGGAATCGAGAACAGTACTCGAAAACCCGCCGCTTTTTTGACATCTGGTTTTTTGTCTGGCGATTTCTGGGTGGTCGCTGGCTCTTAGGGAAGTCTTGGAGCTACTGGGGCGGCATGACCGAGGCCAAACGAGCGGCACGGCGGCGATCGCAGGCGATCTGGATTCGGGAAACCTTTTTGGACTTAGGCCCCACCTTTATTAAACTGGGTCAACTCTTTTCCACCCGCGCGGATCTGTTCCCTGCCGAGTACGTTGAAGAACTGAGTAAGCTGCAAGATCGCGTTCCAGCCTTTAGCTACGATCTGGTCGAAAAAATTATCTACGAAGACTTTGGCCGTCGCATTCCTGAGCTTTTTCGCAGCTTTGACCCCATTCCTATGGCCGCTGCCAGCCTTGGCCAAGTCCACAAAGCCCAGCTCCTTTCCGGTGAAGAGGTGGTCGTCAAAGTCCAGCGCCCCGGCCTGCGGCAGTTATTTGATATTGATCTGGCGATTCTCAAGGGCATTGCCCGCTACTTTCAAAACCATCCTAAGTGGGGGCAAGGCCGCGACTGGATGGGCATTTACGACGAGTGCTGCCGTATCCTCTACGAAGAAATTGACTACCTCAATGAAGGTCGCAATGCCGATACCTTCCGCCGTAACTTTCGCGATCGCGAGTGGGTCTGTGTGCCCCGGGTGTATTGGCGCTACACTTCACCGCGAGTGCTAACCCTTGAATACTTACCGGGGATTAAAATTAGTCACTACGAAGCGCTGGAAGCAGCAGGCTTAGACCGCAAACGCTTAGCCGAACTAGGAGCCAAAGCCTACCTCTACCAAGTGCTCCATGACGGCTTTTTCCATGCCGATCCCCATCCTGGCAACATTGCTGTGAGTCCCAGTGGCCAGCTTATTTTCTATGACTTTGGTATGATGGGTCGCATCCAACCCATTACCCGTGACAAACTCCTGAAAACCTTTTTGAGCATTGCCCAACGGGATGGCGAGCAGGTGGTGCAGTCATTGATTGAGTTAGGCGCATTGGTGCCCACTGGCGACTTGGGGCCCGTGCGGCGCTCCATTCAATACCTTTTAGACAATTTCATGGATCAACCCTTTGAAGTGCAGTCGGTGGCGCAAATTAGCGATGATCTCTACGAAATTGCCTACGACCAGCCCTTTCGCTTTCCTGCCACGTTTACGTTTGTCATGCGCGCCTTCTCCACCCTTGAAGGGGTTGGTAAAGGACTCGATCAAGATTTTAACTTTATGCAGGTGGCTCAACCCTTTGCGAGTGAACTTATGACTAACGGCAACTTCTCAGACCCCAATAACGGCAGCCTCTTTTCGGAGCTGAGTCGCCAAGCGGCTCAAGTGGGCACCAGTGCCATTGGCTTGCCACGGCGACTCGATGAGGTCTTGGACAAGCTGGAAAATGGGGATTTGCGGCTGCGGGTGCGCTCTAGCGAGAGCGATCGTATTTTACGACGCTTAAGTAATATTAATTTAGGCTTAAATTACGTTGTTCTTATTGGCAGCTTTTCGCTGGCCGCAACCATTCTACTGGTGAATCAGTATATTGCGTTAGCAGGTGTGGCAGCAACGTTAGCTGTATGGTTTGGGGTTCTCTATTGGCGACTCATGATTAAACTCGATAAGTATGAAAAAATGTTTTAGCAAACAGCCCGGGACAGGAGGGTCATGGACGTTGCTGGCTTAACAGACTGTGGTCTTATTCGCAAAAGCAATCAAGACGCTTTTTACATTGACGAAAAGAACCACCGCTTCTTTATTGTGGCTGATGGCATGGGGGGACATGCAGGCGGAGAAGAGGCCAGCCGTCTTGCCGTTGAGCATATTCATCAATATTTAGAGACCCACCTACAGGCGTTGCAGTACGACCCCATAACCCTGTTGCGCGAGGCTTTTCTAGCAGCAAATGAGGCGATTGTAGAGCAGCAGCGCCAAAATGCAGGTCGCGCAGATATGGGCACCACAGCCGTTGTTGTGCTTTTAGATGAAAGTCAGGATGGTGCATGGTGCGCCCATGTGGGGGATTCGCGAATTTACCACTGGCGTAAAGAGGAACTGCGCCAAATTACCCACGATCACACGTGGATTGCCCAAGCAGTTCAACTCGGCAGTTTAACGCTTGAGCAGGCACGGCAGCATCCATGGCGGCATGTGCTCTCCCAGTGCTTGGGACGGGAAGACTTAAGCCAAATTGATATTCAGCCCATTGATCTCGAACCGGGCGATCGCCTCCTCCTGTGCAGCGATGGCCTCACCGAAGAACTCACCGATGACGTGATCAGCATTTACTTGAGCGAACCCGATGTAAAGAAAGCCGCTACAGCCCTTGTGAATGCTGCCAAAAATCACGGTGGTCGAGATAACGTCACCGTTGTCGTGGTGGAGGTTTAAGTGACTGGGGCGTTTTGCGGTTGATCATAGAGACTAGGGTCAGAGATTTGGCAAATTATTGTCAATAGATGCTCTCAGGAAATCACTTGATGCCTTAAATCTCTAGAAAAATACCCCGATTGCAAGGCAACCGAGGTAGAGATGCAGCATCAAACTTGGTTAAGAACGAAAATAAACTAAAACCGTTCGTGGAATGTGCGGTTGATAACATCCAACTGTTGCTCGCGAGTGAGTTTGATAAAGTTCACCGCATACCCAGACACCCGAATGGTCAGTTGTGGGTAAAGTTCCGGGTGATCCATGGCATCGAGGAGCATCTCGCGATTGAGAACGTTAACGTTGATGTGGAATCCTTGGTCGTGAATATAGCCATCTAGCATGTTGGCAAGGTTGGCGATTTGATCTGCGCGGGTTTTACCAAGGGCACTCGGCACAATCGAAAACGTATTGGAGATGCCATCCTGAGCATGGACGTAGGGTAGCTTAGCCACTGAGGCAAGCGAGGCGATCGCCCCTTTGGTATCGCGACCGTGCATGGGGTTAGCCCCCGGCGCAAAGGGTTCACCGGCTTTACGGCCATCGGGAGTACTGCCGGTTTTTTTGCCATAGACTACGTTGGAGGTAATGGTGAGAATTGATTGGGTGGGTACGGCATTGCGGTAGGTTTTGTGCTTGCGGATCTCGTTCATAAAGGTTTCCACGAGCCAGACAGCTAGGCTATCGACGCGATCATCGTTGTTGCCGTACTTGGGAAAGTCACCAGTGATCTCATAGTCCACCGCTAGGCCTTCCGCATTGCGGATAATTTTCACGGTTGCGTATTTAATCGCCGAGAGGGCATCGGCCACCACCGAGAGTCCGGCAACGCCACAGGCCATTGTGCGGAAGACATCGCGATCGTGGAGTGCCATCTCCAGCCGCTCGTAGCAGTACTTATCGTGCATGTAGTGGATGACGTTGAGGGTGTTGACATATACCTTCGCTAACCACGCCAGCATTTGCTCGAACCGAGGTAAGACTTCCTCCCACACAAGGGTATCCCCTGTAATAGGAGCGAACATGGGTGCCACTTGAACACCTGAGACTTCATCGCGCCCCCCATTGATGGCGTAAAGGAGGGCTTTGGCAAGGTTCACCCGCGCACCAAAGAACTGCATTTGCTTGCCCACTCGCATCGCAGACACACAGCAGGCAATGGCGTAGTCATCCCCCCAGTAGGGACGCATGAGGTCATCGTTTTCGTACTGGATTGAGCTGGTATCGATAGACACTTGGGCGCAGAAGTGCTTAAAGGCTTCCGGCAGGTTTTCCGACCACAGCACGGTGAGGTTGGGTTCTGGCGCTGGTCCAAGGGTATAGAGCGTGTTGAGAATGCGGAAGCTTGTTTTGGTCACCAGCGGGCGGCCATCTAGCCCCATACCACCGATGGCTTCTGTGACCCATGTGGGATCACCGGAGAACAGCTCATTGTATTCCGGCGTGCGCAAGAATCGCACCATGCGCAATTTCATGACAAAGTGATCCAGCCATTCTTGAATCTCGGCTTCTGTGGCAGTCCCCCGGCGCAGATCCCGCTCGAAGTAAATATCTAGAAACGTGGAGACTCGCCCTAACGACATGGCGGCACCATTTTGTTCTTTGACCGCCGCTAAGTAGCCAAAGTAGAGCCATTGAATGGCTTCTTTACCGTTGCTGGCCGGGCAGCTAATGTCAAACCCGTAGCTAGCGGCCATCTCTTTGAGTTCGTTGAGCGCCTTAATTTGCTCAGAGAGCTCCTCCCGTAAGCGGATCGTCTCTTCATCCATTGTGTCGAGCTCAAGGGAGGCTTGCTGGGCTTGCTTGTCGGCAATCAGGCGATCGACCCCGTAGAGAGCCACCCGCCGGTAGTCGCCAATAATCCGTCCGCGACCGTAGGCATCCGGTAAGCCGGTGATGATGCCCGATTTGCGGCAGCGACGCATTTCTGGGGTGTAGGCATCAAAAACACCGTCGTTATGGGTTTTGCGGTATTTCGTAAAAATTTCTTTGGTGCGCGGATCCAGTTCGTAACCGTAGGCTTTGAGGGACGTTTCGACAACACGGATGCCGCCAAAGGGCATGATGGCTCGTTTGAGGGGTTTATCGGTTTGCAGACCGACAATTTGCTCGAGCTCCCGATCAATGTAGCCGGGCGCATGGGCCGTAATACTCGAAGGCACGCTGGTGTCGGCATCGAGAACCCCTTTTTCCCGCTCCAAGGCCATGAGGTCACGTACTTTTGCCCATAATTGTTGAGTGCGATCGCTCACGCCTGCTAAAAAACTCGCATCACCAGTGTAGGGGGTATAGTTGCGCTGAATAAAGTCCCGCACATCGATGCGGTCAATCCAGTCACCCCCGATGAAACTTTCCCATGCCGTTTCCGGAAGATCTGTGTAACGCGTACAGTTCATAAAATAATCCTCATTCAATCTTGGACAGTGCAACCTATTGACTTGGCTTCATTTGGCGATCGCTTAGAAACCGCCGTTCTTACCCTTTGATGCGCAGTTACTAAACTACCAAAACACCTAGGCGCAGCTCCTAGCAAGCCGAATCAAAATGTTAAGAAAAAATGATCAATTCTGCTTTTTTGCCAATAAGCACTCCAACTGGTTTCAACATCCAGTTTGTCATTATATTTTTCAAGAAGTCTTCGAGAATTTCCTCACACCCCTACTATCATTATACCGGCTTGATCGGAAGGGTAAATTTGACGTTATCTAACAGATGCCTGCGGTAGGGTGAAGGTTAACCCTTGCACTGAAAAGCTGTTACAAAAAAACATTTATCAACAGAAAAATTAACAAAAGAACACATTTACTAACACTGATCCAAGACATGGTAAAGTTTCCGCCAAGTTTCGTTAACTAGCAACGCTGATGCTCCAAAAAAATCCCCCCAGTTCGTTGGTTTCCCCTCCCCGTTGGTCTTGGTCAAAGGCGCGCTCTCGCTGGCCGGATAGTCTTGTTTTAGCTGGGTTGGCGATCGCCACTGTGGGCATTGGTCATGGGAATACCCGAGTCCTTGCAGGTGGCTTGTCTGTGACTATGGCAGGCGGATGGGTTTCTCTCCAACGGCGGCAACAAATGATTGTCCAGGAAGTAGAAACTCTCAAAGAAACAATTTCTCGCTCTCCCCAAGGGAATGAGGCAGCACTCGCTACAACACTAAGACGAGAACTCAGTGATTTGCAAAATGGTTTACGGAAGGATTTTCTTGAGGTACAAAAGCAAAGCGGGTCTTTTCTTGAAAATGCTTTAACATCTAGACTATCACAGCTCAGGGATGCTATTGTACCCAACGAATCCATTGTACTAGAGAGAATCAGTGATTTCGGGAGGTCAATCAATGCTATTGCTAACCTGACTCAAGAAAGTCAGGGAAAAATTTCTAAAATAGTCAACAATCTTGATGAGGTTCAACGGAAGATTACACAACTAGAAGAGTTAAAGAGTATTCAAGAGCGACTCCATAAAGACAGTGTTGTTCAGTTAATTAACCTATGTAAAGATTTTCATAATTTAGCAGGTCATCAACTTCAGCGGGACAACCCTAACTTTGATGAAACTCATGTACAGAATGCCCTTGAAAAGCTTCTCAGACAGCAATTCCCTAATGCTGATATTAGAAAAGAATATGTGGTTCCACAGCCTTATTCTCATGGTTGCCGCATTGATTTCCTACTGGTTGATCTTCAGTGTGCAATTGAGGTAAAGCGGGTACGCTCAGATCACACAGAAAGAAGGCTTATAGAGGAATTGGCTATAGATTTTGAAGTCTATCGGCAAGCTCGACATCCATTTGAGACCTTAATTTGCTTTATTTATGATCCTACGGCTAGGTTAACGAACCCACAAGGACTGAGAGATTTAGAGGGCGATCGCGGTCAATTTCAAGTTAAAGTCGCTATCTCACAGCCTCAGCAATCAGCGTGAGGGAAATCAAGCCTGCTGCAACTCTTCTAGGCGCGCCAAGACTTCTTTACTGTGGATGGCCGGATTGACCTTGACGTAGCGCTCCCGCAGGATGCCTTCGGGGTCAATGATAAATGTATGTCGCAGGGAGATAAACCCCAGCCAAGAGCCATAGGCTTTGCTCACTTGGCCATCGGGATCGGATAGGAGGGGAAATGTTAACCCTTCACTGTCGCAAAAGTCGGCATGGGACTCAACGGAATCAGCGCTAACACCTATGACTTCAGCATTGCGGGCATGGAATTGCTCAATATCTTGTTGGAATCGCTGCGCCTCAATAGTGCAACCTGAGGTAAAGTCTTTGGGATAAAAATAAAGCACGACCCACTTGCCGCGATAGTCTTTGAGGCGAATGGGTTGGCCACTGGCGTTGGTTGGCAGGGAAAAGTCCGGCGCAGGAGCATTCAGAGGCGGTAGTTCGCCACCCAGTGCCATGCTGGGGGCAGACCAGCCCAACAGCAACACCACACTTATCAGGCAAGAGAGCAGAATACGCAAGACCATAACCCAACCGTTAAACTAGCGGTAGCAAAGACTAACAGAACTGTAACGTATCTTTAAGGATTTTTCGAGTCTGTGGCTATGCGCCAGCGTTCCCTCAGTCATACGGTTGTATTTTGGCTCGGTTGGCTGCTGGGGGCGATCGCCCTCGGTATTGTTATTTGTCGCTTGGTGGCAGAGAGCCTCTGGTTCAGTCACTTGGGCTATGGCGGCGTGGTGTGGCTGCGTTGGGGGGTACAAGGACTGCTCTTTACCGGTGTTGCCGGAGTATCGGCGTTTTTTTATCGTTGGCAGCAACGGCAGGCCTGTGAACTGCGCAGCGTGACGCTGGAAGGGGCTGTGAGTGAATCGAGTAGCTATCGGGGCTTACAGTTGCCGGGGTTGTTGGCAGCCGCGATCGCCCTCAGTGGACTGCTGGTTCTAGCCACGTATCACATCGTCGCGATCGCCCTGCAATTGTGGCAGCAACGCAGTGAAATCACGATCAATACTCCCCTGATCCCCCAGCTCAGTGTCTGGCGCGTCCTAGACCTATTGCAACAACTTGTCCAAACGCCTTGGCTACTCCTACTTGCAAGTAGCGCCCTTGTGGTGGGGTTATGGGCACCGCTGTTTCTGTTTCGGAGTGCCAGTGTGCTTCTGAGTTTGGCGATGGGGGCGATCGCCCTCATGAGTTGGTCTGCTGTCCTCACAGGGCTTTTTGGCGTCAGCGATCCCCATACGGAACCCCTGTTTCGGCGATCGATCAGCTTTTACCTTTTCCGACTGCCGCTGCTGGAGCTGCTGCGCCTGTGGCTGGTGAACTTGAGTGTGGTGAGCCTTGCCGGAGTTGCTCTCACCTATCTGTTGGCCAATGAAAGCCTGAGTCAGGGTAAATTTCTCGGCTTTGTGCGATCGCAGCGGCAACATCTACAGGGGCTGAGTGCCTTTGTTTTTGCCACCGTTGCCTTTAGCTTTTGGCTAGAGCGCTTCAAACTGCTGTACTCCACCCAAGGAGCCGCCTTTGGCGCAGGCTACACCGATGTCACCGTGCGTTTACCCCTCTACGGCTGGTTATGTGTCTCAGCATTTGCCGTGGCTGTCCTTCTGTCCTGGTCCGCCATTCGCCGGGGGGGACGGGGGCAGCGGCGTTTAGGCCCCATTGCACCCGGATTGTTTAGTTTTACCCTTGGTTATCTCGTGGTCGTATTAGTGGCCGATTGGCTGATTCCCAACGCCGTTGAAATCATGATCGTCAAGCCCAATGAGTTGGAGCGCGAACTCCCCTACATTCAGCGCACCATTACCCACACCCGGGAGGGCTTCAACTTAGAATCCATGCGGGTTGAACCCTTCCAGCCGGCAAGTAACCTCAATGCTGAGATCATTGCTGCCAATGAAGCCACCACCCGTAACATCCGCATTTGGGATACCCGCCCCCTCCTCGAAACCAATCGCCAACTGCAACAGTTGCGCTCCTACTACCGCTTTCCAGCAGCCTTTTTAGATCGCTATACCCTCAAACTGGCGAACCAGCAGAACACCCCTGAAACTCGCCAAGTGCTCATTGCCGCTCGCGAAATTGACTACAGTGCTGTGCAGCAGTTTGCCCGCGGTTGGATTAACGAGCATCTGATTTTTACCCACGGCTACGGGTTTACCATGAGTCCGGTGAATACCGCTGAGGCCAATGGTTTACCCAAGTACTTTGTGCGCGACATTGGCGAAAACGGCGAACTCCTCACGTTCCCCCCTCAACTGCGGGAAAACTTTCCCTTCTTCTATCCGCGACTGTACTACGGCGAGCTGACCAATACCTATATCTTTGCCCCCTCCCATGTACCGGAGCTCGATTTTCCCCGGGGCAGTGATAACGTCTATAACCACTACGATGGCACGGGGGGGGTGGCCATTTCCGCTTGGTGGCGACGACTCGTCTATGCCGTTTATTTTCGCGATTGGCAGCTTTTGCTCACCCCCAACTTGCGCCCCGATTCCCGCGTCCTGTTTCGCCGCACCATTCAAGATCGTGTGCGGGCGATCGCTCCTTTTCTGCGCATTGACAGCGAACCCTACCTAGTGATTGCCGATCCGCGCTCCGAAAGTGAGATTAAAGCCAGCGGTAATAATGCAGGCGTTAGTTACCTGTACTGGATTATTGATGCCTATACCCTCAGCCGCCACTATCCCTACGCGGATCCGGGGCAGCACGCCTTTAACTACATTCGCAACTCCGTCAAGATTGTTGTCGATGCCTACAACGGTGATGTCACCTTTTATGTGGTGGAGCCGGAGGATGTCATTTTGCAAACATGGCAGCGCATCTTTCCCCAGTTGTTTCGCCCCATTAGTGCCATGCCCCATCGGCTCTATACCCACATCCGCTATCCCGTGGATATGCTGCAAATTCAGTCGGAGCAACTGTTGCAGTACCACATGACGGATCCGGTGGTCTTTTACAACCGTGAGGATCTTTGGCAAATCCCCCAAGAAATTTATCGTGAAAACCCCCAACCCATTGCACCTTATTACCTCATTACCAAACTCCCCATTGGCTACACCGAAGAGTTTGTGCTTTTGGTGCCCTTTACCCCCGTCAACCGCCCCAACCTGATTGGCTGGCTAGCGGCTCGCTCCGATGGTCAAAACTACGGCAAGCTATTGCTTTACGTGTTTCCCAAGCAGAAACTGGTCTTTGGCCCCGAGCAAATGGAAGCCCGCATTAACCAAGATCCGGCCATTTCCCAGCAAATTTCCCTCTGGAATCGCCAAGGTTCCCGCTCTGTCCAAGGCAACCTTCTTGTTATCCCAATTAAGCGATCGCTCCTCTACGTGGAACCCATCTACCTCGAATCCAGCCAAAATAGCCTCCCCACCCTTGCCCGCGTCATTGTCATGGATGACCAGCGTGTAGTCATGGCTCCCACCCTTGAGGAAGGCTTACGCCAACTGTTTCCCCCCACCTCATCGTAGAAAGTAACGACGCAGGCCGTAGATCACCCACTCGGGAGCTTCAAGATGGGGCAGCACCCCCACCTCCGGAATAGGGTAAAACCCTTGCACCCGATCTGGGGCACTCGCGTAAAGCCGCTCCCCCAACGACAAGGGGGTAAGTTTGGCCTGTTCCCCCCAAAAGATCACCGTGGGGGTTTGTAACTGCGGCAGGTACTGGCTCAGATCAAAGGACAAATTTCCCTTTAAGGTGCTCAAGGCAGCCCATTCCGCGCCGGGGCGGCAGGCAGATTCCAGATAAGCAGCAACCGTTTCCTCCCGCAGCCGTTGGGGGTTGGCAAACAAAAACTGAGTCAAGAAGTTACGCACTGCAAAGGGGTTAGCAGCCGCCGCTGCATAAATGAGACGATCCAGCGCTGGTACACTGAGAAGCGCTCGTGCGAAGGCTTGCCCCTGATCTTCACCAAAATCATTAAAGCCGCTCGGGCACACCAAACAGAGATGACTAAACAAATGGGGCTGCTGCACAGCAAGGCGCACCACAATCCCGGCAGTGAGGGAAGAGGCAACCACCCACGCTGGCGTGCCCACCATCCGTAATAGTTCGGCAATCATCAGCCAATAGTCACTGCTGTAGAATTCCCGGGCCGGATGATCCGAGGCTCCCCAGCCAATTAAATCTGGGGCAATCACCCGATAGCGACCGGCAAAAGCGGGATAGACCTGCGACCACTCATAATGGCTAGAGCCACCCCCAAGGCTGTGTAAAAAAATCAGAGGCGGGCGACCTCGGCTACTCCCCCAGTAGCGATCGCTGGCGGTGTAGTAAACCAATTTGCCGCTACTTGTCGTTAGGGTCTGGGGCACAAAAGTAGGGGGGCAAAAAGCCGAGCTGGGCATAATTAAATCCTACATTTGGATCAATCGAGTGCAAAGAAGAACTAGTGGTTCTTTGTCTAGGCGGCTCAGCGAGATGTCTGATACACTGTTTTGCAAAAGGTACTTGGAACCGTTAAGTATCATCTATGGTGACCCCTGAAAAACTGACAGAGCTCATCCGAGCCAGTCTTCCCGATGCCATTGTCCATGTCCAAGACCTGACCGGAAGTGGCGATCACTACGAGGCAGTCGTTATCTCTGCTGCCTTTGAAGGCAAACGGCTGGTGCAGCAACATCAATTAGTGTACCGTGGCTTAAATGGGGTGATGGCGACGAATGAACTCCACGCCCTTGCCCTGAAAACCTACACGCCAGATCAGTGGTCAGCCAACCGCTAAACTAAACGTAGTCTCCTTTCAACTCTCTCCCCAGTTCATTTCTGTCCTATAGATCGACTAAAAACGATGACTCCAGAGCTGCAGGCAAAAATTGACAACCTTATCAAAAGCAACAAAATTATCGTCTTCATGAAGGGCAGTAAGCTGATGCCCCAGTGCGGCTTTTCCAACAATGCCGTGCAAATTTTGAACGCCTTGGGGGTGCCCTACACCACCGTTGATGTGCTCGAAGATTTTGAAATTCGCCAAGGCATTAAGGAGTATTCCAATTGGCCAACCATTCCACAAGTGTATATCAATGGCGAGTTTATTGGTGGCTCTGATATTCTCATTGAGCTCTACCAAAGTGGCGAGCTGCAACAGCTTGTGGAAGTTGCGCTAGCATCTTAGCAAAAAAGCAATAAAAAATCCCCCACGGTTGGGGGATTCGCTGTGTTACAACGTGTGATTGCCTCCCCATGGGAGACGATGTTGACTTAGCCGATGTTCACTTTAACGACACGGTTTTTCTCTTCTTCCGCTTTAGGCAAGGTCAAGTGCAGAATACCATTCCGGTAATCTGCCGTAACGTTGGTGTTTTGAATCCGCACCGGTAAGGGAATAACCCGTTGAAACTTACCATAGCGGAATTCAGAGCGTTTCATCCCTTGACTTTCGCTGTGGCTTTCGGATTTCCGTTCGCCACTGATGGCCACCGCTTCACTGGTGACTTGTACATCCAGTTCTTTAGGCTCAATTCCCGGGAGTTCTACTTTCAGCAATAGGGCTTCCGGGGTTTCTTCTAGCTCTGCAGCCGGCAAGAAGCTGACTTCGTTTGCCCGTTCAGTTAAAGGCATCAGCTCATCAAACAGCCGATTCATTTGGCGTTGTAGGGTCTCAATTTCTCGAAATGGTTCCCAACGTACAAGTGCCATAGCAATATCCTCTTACATGAATACGTTTGCCCAAGGTTTCCGCCACAGAAGCAACAGATAAATTTGTTCATATTTGTCAAGGCATCCCACTTTTCATGGGTCACCTCTGCTTCTGAGCTACTTTTAGTCTAAAGGATGCAAATCCTTCTGTAAGTACGGTTTCACGCCCCTTAGGGGTTCCTCTTTCCGAACTGCAATTACATCCTTAGGGATATAAGACAGTCGCAGAATTTGCCTCAACTGCAATCGACTGCAAAATTTGTTGAGCATTATTGACAACGGTAGCGCCTCGCAAAAAGCCAAGGTTTGCTCCCGGACAGATATAGGCAAGGGGACGCTGAGCACAAAAGTGTTGCAGCGCACTGACACTACGGAGTTGCCGTGGCCAATGAAATGTCTTTGCCGTTTTCAGGGGCAGGAGGTCACCGGTGGGACTTGGTAACAAGTGTCGCCCTGTAAAGAGTACCCCTCCCTGTGCGTGCCAATAGACACAACAACTGCCGGGGGAGTGTCCGGGAGTCCAGAGAACTTCAAGGGTGGGGGTCAAAGCGCAGTAATCTGTTACCGTGGTCACGGTCAGATGGGGCAGGAGGTAGGCTTCTTGGGCATGAATGACAACCTCGCAGCCAAAGGCCTGTTGCAACTCCCGTACGTGGGCGATCGCCCCCCGATGGGTCAGGATGAGCCGCTTAACCCCCCCCTGCTGCTGGAGCCATGCTTGGGTGCTCTCTTGCCAAAAGGGCGTGTCAATCAGGGTATTGCCATCCTTTTCTACAATGAGATAAGCAGTTCCCCCTAAAGTCTCGCGATTTGGCGCAAACCCATAGAGCATGGGTAATACAAGATGGGGAAGTTTCGGTTGTTGAGCCACAGGGTACCGCGACGTATGACATGGATATCCCTCATTGTATTGGGTTTGATTTTGCTGTTGATCGTGCGGCAGAGTGCGGCGCGGTTTAGTCAAACCCCTTGGTGGCTGTTGTGGCTGGTGCTGATGCTGCCAGCATTTTTTATGGCGGGTTGGATGGCGCTCTATGGTAATCGGCCAGTGCCTTCAGGGTGGCTAATTTTACTATTTGTGATCAGTTCACTGCTCTACCTTGTGTTGCTGCGCCGTGGTCAACAGGCTCTGGCACCAGCGACCCCGGCTCCTAGCTTGCCGACAACAGTGACTGACCCGCCCAAAAAGCTCTTGAATCATGATGAGGAGGCACAACTACAAAGTTGTTTTCCTTGGGGCATTTATTATTTACAGCAAATTGAGTATCGACCCCAAGCAGTGATTTGCCGCGGCCAAATGCGCGGTGAAGCCAACCAAGTGTATCAAACGGTGGAGCGCAATATTGCCCAACGTTTTGGCGATCGCTTTCTGGTGATGTTTCAGATGGGCATGAGCAATAAGCCCTTTTTTGCCCTGATTCCCCGCGATCGCCTGCCCCAACCACAGCAACTGTGGCGACCGGGGTTGAGCTTGGCGCTGCTGGCCTTGACGTTTTTAACCACCACCTTCGCCGGGGTGGCTTTAGTGGCACCGGACTTAACAGCAGCCGAACTCCGCCAGAATCCAGACCTGCTCTGGCAGGGATTGCCCTACAGTGTTGGGCTGCTCTTGATTTTGGGAGTGCACGAATTGGGGCACTTCACGGCGGCTCTCTTCTATCGCGTGAAAGCAACACTGCCTTACTTTATTCCGCTGCCGTTTGCGATGGGGACGCTGGGGGCTTTTATCCAGATGCGATCGCCGATTCCCCACCGCCGCGCTCTGTTTGACATTAGCGTCGCGGGGCCTTTGGCTGGCTTAGTCGTGACGCTACCGTTGCTCATTTGGGGGCTGCACCAGTCGGAAATTGTTGAGCTACCTGCCAATGCCAACGAATACTCCTTAAACCCACAGGCCTTGAACCCGCGCATTTCCATTCTCTTTACCCTCATTGCCAAGGCAGTTCTTGGGGATGCCCTCAGCCATGACAGTGTACTGAATTTACATCCCTTGGCGATCGCTGGCGTCTTGGGGCTGGTGGTGACCGCTTTGAACCTCATGCCAGTCGGCCAATTAGATGGCGGCCATATGGTTCATGCCATGTATGGTTACCGCGCCGGTGCTGTTATTGGCCAAGTGAGCCGCTTGCTTGTCCTGATCTTGTCTTTTGTTCAACCATGGCTGTTTGTGTGGGCGCTGATTCTCTTTTTCCTGCCCGCCTTTGATGAACCTGCCCTCAATGATGTAAGTGAACTGGATAATTGGCGTGATGGGCTGGGGCTAGCAGCACTCGTGTTACTGCTACTCATTATTTTTCCTGTGCCGCGCCCCCTAACAACTTTACTCTAGGTTTCTCAAGTTTTGGTGATGAGTTAGACGTAAGCCGGGTTCTGTTCGAGGGTGGTTATCTATCTGGGACACTTGTTACCAAGTGCCTCTAGCGGCTCTGGCTAGCCAAGGACTGGGGAAAAGACCAACCCTGGTCCTTTAGCGCTAGCACGCCTTGCTTCCAGCCGGGGTTTACCGAGCCAACACCTCTCGATGTTGCTGGTGCGCTCTTACCGCACCGTTGCACCCTTACCTGTGAGGTTTCCCTCCATCGGCGGTATATTTCTGTGGCACTATCCTCGCGGTCACCCGCACTGGGCGTTACCCAGCAAGCTTGGTCTTTCGGAAGCCCGGACTTTCCTCAGGAGTGGTGAACTCCCGCAACCACCGCGCTAACTCATCACCCCTATTGTACAAGGGGAGCCTGAGCAATCGCCTCTAGACCGACTGCACTCAGAACCGCCTCCCACTCACTCCGAGCCATCTCTTGCGTGGTCGTTTGCTGTTGCAGATCTGCCAGAATGGCCAAGGTTTCGTACCAAAGACCCGCATCTGCCGCCGCGCTGAGGCGATCGCCCACATTACTGGCAGTCAGTTTTTTGGCCAAATCATTACTGGGCTGAATCCGCGCCACCACGCCGCTCACCGAGACCATCCCGGACGGATCATCAGCATCGACACCGCACAGCAGCGTGAAGAACCAACGATAGTCTGCACCCGCCTGCAGATCGACCGTGGGTTGTAGGGCAAGAATCCCAGGCTCGCTCGGTAAGTCAACAACTTGGGTACTGACTTCCTGATTCTGGCTGTCCACAATCACTAATTCCCCTTGGCGGGCAGTGCTGGTGGGCACAAACACAAAGAAGGTTGGTTGAGCAACAGCAGTTTGACCTAGGTTCGTGTTCGGCAGTAGTGCTGTTAAACGCTGATTTCCAGTGATACAGGAGCCACGGGTCGCGCCGCCAAAGCGATTACCGGGAGCACCGCGATCGGGAAGATTTGCTCGCAACCGTGCGGCTAAACTACTGCTTTGACGGGGCATGACTGCCGCAGATTGCGCAAGGGTTCCCCCCACGGTCAGCGGCAAGAGGCTCAGCCCAAGTGCGGGAATCAGCGGGATGAAGCGACGCATGGGTTCGTTCTCCTTCATGAGTCATAAATACTCTTTCTACCTTAGAAGCATGGTCACAGAAACTCTGTGAGCCATCTCTAAGGCTAACGGTGAGGTTCCTAACTGTTCATGAGTGATGAGGATCACTTTAGGTGGCGGTGACGGCCAAGTCCTTCAGCACCTGAAGAGCTTTATCAACGTGTGCCTTGAAGTTGAACATGTCATCAAACACGTAGCGAACAATGCCCTCTTTGTCGATAATGTAGGTAACCCGTCCCGGAAATAAGCCAAACAGAGTGGATGCGCCGTACTGCTGCCGCACGCGGTTGCCGGGATCGCTGAGCACCAAAAAGGGCAGTTGGTGGTGGGCTTGAAACCCTTGTTGCTTATTGAGGGAGTCGCCACTAATGCCAATGACCTCAGCCCCTAGCTCTTGAAACACACTGTAGGCATCACGAAAGGCACAGGCTTGCATCGTACAGCCCGGTGTTTCGGAGGCTGGATAAAAATAGAGGACAACATTCTTTTTGCCCTGAAAGTCTGAGAGCTTGACCAACTTGCCATTGGCAGCCTGTAGTTCAAAGTCGGGGGCGCGATCGCCCACTTGAATGGCTGAGGCCATATTCTAGTTCCCTCCTAACCATTTTTGCGCATTCAGCCGCTGCACCACCCCAAAGACCAACAGGTCAAGGGTAACTTTGCGCTCATCGCCCAGAAACGGCTCAATGGTACTCGGGGCAATGCCATGATTGCTGCAGACAAACGCTTTGGCGCCTTGAATGTCACCGTCGAGGAAGTAAAGCCGAAATTGGTGGGCACCGTTGCCCCACTCACCAATCACCGTGGTATTCTCAAGGCACAGGTTCAGGTTTTCAACCTTGTCCGCTAGGGCGCGGCTTAGGGCGGGTAGAAACACCTCGTTAACAAATTCGGCAAAGGGCTTGTCTTCTACCGCTGGCGGCTTCTCTTTTTTGGCGGGTTGGGTGGGGGTCTCGTCGGCCATAGCCATTGCTCGTGTAAACCGTTACCCCGATAATACCATTCCACCTCTTTGGCAACAGTGATGTCCCTATTAGAATTGCGTCCCTTGACCATTAAGGATTTAGATAGGGTGGTTGAACTGGATCAACTATGTTTAGGGGGCTTTTGGTCGCGCCAGAGCTACGCCCAAGAACTGGATCATCCGCACCATACGCTGTTGGTGCTGGCTACAGTTGATCAGGTTCTCGGCTGCGGGGTGACCTGGGGCATTGGTGATGAATTACACGTTGTGTTGCTGATGGTGCATCCTCACTATCGGCGGCAGGGTTTGGCAGGGATATTACTGTGTCGCCTCTTGCAATTGGCACAGCAGCGGGGCGATCGCCAGTGGGCAACCCTTGAAGTCCGCGCCAGCAATACCGCAGCGTTGAACTTATATCAGCAATTTGAATTCCAACTGGTGGGACGCCGCCGCTACTACTATGACAACCCCCGGGAAGATGCCATCATTCTGTGGCGCAATCATTTGCACACCCCTGAAGCGGGTCTAGCACTGGCGCAACACTGGCACAGATGGCAAACTCGAGTTTTTAGCCACGGCTGGCAACTCGTACTAGAAGTATGACGAGGTCGGGCTGTCGGAACACTGGACTAGAACAGGGGCATTCTCGCAGGTATGGTGATGGTGACCCTGCGTCCCAAAGGTGAATAAAGTACGGGTATCCCTAAAAACCACAACAAATGTCACGATAGTTAGGACAACGACAAGCGGGTCATTCATGCTGCGGATTGGGATTGTGGGTCTGGGCTTAATTGGCGGCTCCCTTGGCCTTGATCTACGGGCACAGGGCCACTACGTTATTGGCGTGAGTCGCCGCCCTGAAACCTGTGAGCGGGCGATCGCCAAAGGGGCTGTGGACTGGGGCAGCACTGATCCCAAAGTGCTCACTGCCCTTGACGTGGTGTTTCTTTGCCCCCCCATTGGCAGCATTCTCAGCGTGGCCCTCGAGATTGTGCCTTACCTGAGCAAAGAGACGGTGCTGACGGATGTCGGCTCGGTGAAGGAGCAGATTGTCCCTGCTTTGGAAAAACTATGGCCGCGCTATGTGGGGGGGCATCCCATGGCGGGTACGGCAGAGGCTGGCATTGAAGCGGCCTGCTCCCAACTCTTTGTGAATGCTCCCTACGTCCTCACCCCCACGCTGCACACCGATGCGGCGGCGATTGATTGCGTCGCCCAAATCATTCACGACCTAGGGGCAAAATTGCTCTACGCAACACCCACGGATCACGATCGCGCCGTGGCCTGGATCTCCCATTTACCGGTCATGGTGAGTGCCGCCTTGCTGTTGGCCAATGCCCAAGAAGCCGATGAACCCATTCGCAGCCTTGCCCAACAACTGGCCAGCTCCGGTTTTCGCGATACGAGTCGGGTGGGGGGCGGCAACCCGGAACTGGGGCGGATGATGGCAGAGTACAACCGCGCCGCCCTGCGTCACTGTCTGATCCACTACCGCGCCACGCTGGATCATTTACTCAGGCAAATTGAGCAGGAGGATTGGCAGGGGCTGGAGGCTAACCTCTCTGCCGCTCAAGCGTACCGTCAACGCATCTATCCTTAGGGTCGGCGACGGTAATTAAGCCGCCGCACAATCCAGTAGCTTGCCGATAAGGCCAATATGGCGATCGCCAACCCCAAGAGCTTGGCCACCGTTTCTGGCTGGTCAATATCCAGAATGATGATTTTACGGGCAATGGCAATGAGGGAGGTAACAATCACCAGTTCCACAATCTGGGAGGAGACGTGGGTTTTCAGGTAGGCGGTAATATTTTCCAGAATTTCTAGGGCTACCAAAACATTGAGAAATAAGCCAAAAATTTTCACTAACTCGAGACTAAACTGGCCAAAGGGCGGGGAAAACAACTCCACGGTTAAAATTCGACCCAAGTCAACAATGGCCACAATCACCACCAGCAACATGCCAATGGCCAACACCCGGGTTGCAATCCCCTCAATCTGGCTGAGGAAGTGCAAGAAGCGTTGATTATCTTGCAGAAAAATGAGAACCTGCTGCCAAAACAACACTAAAGGCTGAAGTCGCCGCCGCATAATTTAGACCTCAACTCCCTTAGGGCTTAGCTCAAGGGGCTGGTAGGGAACCGGGTCGAGCAGTTGTGTGCTCAGCCCTGCCGCCTGAAACTGTTGCTGAAGTTCTGAGAGCGAACCTTGCACCGAGAGGAGGGAAGGCAGCAACCCCCGCAGCTCGAGGGAACCATTGGCGGCGGTATTGATCATAAATTGGGGCTGTAACCCCTGAGCGAGTTCAAGCGCTGTTTTACCACCTTTGAGGAGGGCACCCACCAAGGGCAAGCGGACATCCAACAGGGGGGTAATGACCACATCAACGCTGCCACAGGTGTTTAACCAAGGATCGTGGCAACCATGGGGTTCATAATAAAGGGCGCGATCGCCCCAGCGCAGGAGATAGCCATTTTCCTGTTGGGTTGGGCCAATAGCTGCTCCTTGGGTGGCTTGAATTGTGAGGGTGCCTTGCCAGGTGTAAGTAGCGCGGGGAGTCAGGGCAATTACTGTCTCAAAGCCCAGTTTTTGGGCAATTTTGGCGGCACTGGGGGAACCAATGACCGGCAGCCGGGGATCGCACTGGCGCAGCGTCGGTTCATGGCAGTGATCCGGTAACCCTTGCGAGAGCAAAATAAGATCAATATCTGTTGGTATCTCGCAGGGGAGGGTGCGCTCGGCGGCAAAGAACCACGGTGTATTGCCAAACGTGAGCTGCCCCACCAACCACGGATCCACAAGAATGCGGGTTTGACCCAACTGCCATCGCCATGTATTACTCTCCAGCCACGTTAAGTGCATAGGTCTGCTCCTAAAGAAACCGCGCAATAATGCTGTAAATCAGTAAAAATACATTCCCAAGGACAATGCAGGCCAAGCCCGCCAACAGGCACACCAATAAGGCTGGTATTGGCCCTAGTCCCCCTTGCAGCACGGGCACAAAGTAAAGCGCCGCTGCCGTCAGGCCGCCAATGATGAGTTGTTCCCAGTGTTCCACAATCCGGCGATACTGCAAAAATACCAGCAGGGCAAAGACAGCACCAATCAGGCCAGCACTCATCGAGAGGGGGAAGCCCCAAGTACTGATCAGACCGTAGAACATCAGGCCAATGGCCGTCATTTCAAAGCCAGTAAACCCTGCCGCCATGAGGATTTTCAGCGCCGGTAAAGGAGGACGGGGCGATCGCTGACGCACTGGCTTCGGGCGGGGGGTCGTTGTGGCAGGCGTGGCAATGTTCGCTGGCGGGGGGGCGGGCTGCGGGGGGGCAACCGATACGGCAGGGACTGCCACGGGGGTATTCAGAGCGGCTTCCACCTCTTTGGCCGAAGCAAAGCGATCGCTGGGAGCGGGCTGGAGCATCCGGTCTAGAATATCCCGTAACTGGGGACTCACTTGGGCATAGGCGTGCCAGTTCCAGCGGTTATTGTAGGCATCAAACAACTGATCAGGGCCTTTCCCCGTCAGCAGAACAATACAGGTTACCGCCAAAGCGTAGAGGTCAGAACTGGGGAACACCTGTTCACCTCGGGACTGCTCCGGCGGGGCGTAATGGGGCGTGTAAATGCCAGTACTGCGGGGGGTGGGGCTAGACTGGGATACCTGCTTCACTGCCCCAAAATCCAGCAAGTAGAGGCGCCCTTGGCCGGGGAACTTGGTTTTGCTCGGGTGCTGGCGCATAATGTTCGAGAGCTTAATGTCGCGGTGGATCGAGCCGCGCTCGTGGACGTACTGCAACACGGGCAGCAACTCCCGCAGTACCTGACGCACCTGTTCTTCACTGAAGCGCCCCTGCTGCAACAGCTCATCTTCGAGGGTTTCGCCGTCAATGAACTCCTGCACAAGGTAAAAGTACTGCTCCGTCCCTGTGCCCCCTTGACTGGGAACCTCCTCCTCAAAAAACGCCAGCAAGTCAGGAATTTGGGCGTGCTGTCCCAGTTCTTCGAGAACCGTTGCCTCCCGCTCAAACAGCTCCTGTGCCTTGGCTAGTTGTTGGGGATCCGAAACATTGGGCAAGAATTGCTTAATCACGCAATGCCGCCAGCCGGGGGTATCCAAGTCCCGCGCGAGGTAGGCAGCACCAAAGCCACCCCGTCCCAAGACCCGCTCGGCCACGTACCGTCCCCGCAGAATCAAGGGCATGCCACAGGCGGTGCAGAATTTTTGATTGATGCGACTGCGCCGCTGGTTAGGCTGATCTAACTCCGGCACATGATTTTGCGGGCGGGGACAATGGGGACGGGTGCAGTGAACCAGCATTGGAGGGTACTCACGCCAAGGGAAGGAAGAGGAACGTAACTCCCCTTTCCTTGACTATGATAGTTCTGGTGTGTACTTCACCTCGTGAGCAAGGGGAAGTCCCTGCTCAAAATGGCTCAGGTTTTCAAGGAGAGTCAGCAAGGATGCCTGCTAACTCGTACTCGTTAACCCCTGATCTAAACTGATTCACTAACTGCTTGCAAGACTTCTGCATACAGCCGCTCATCGATCCAGAAGCCGACTTGTTCAATTAAGGCATTAAGTAATGGTTTGACTTCTGGAATTAAGTTGTTGCGCTTGGCCGCAATCAGAATACCCAAAACACCCGTCACTTGTAGCCCTGCTCGTATTGCAGCCGCTCTCCCCAAGCGTTCATCCATCAGGAGACGATCGGCGTTTAATTCGAGAGCGAGGGCGATCGCCTCCGCTTCACCCAGATCGAGGTCAGCTTTTAACATGTTGACCTATTCTTGATCAAGGACAGATTAGGTTTTAACTTCTAAGAGAGCGAGAACATAAGTCCGGCGACCCATAGGGTCAGCGTCGGGATACATGGAGTCTCGCCGCTTGCTGAGTGGGGTATGCGCTCCGCGCAGGCTGCGCCAACGATACCCCCATAGGCTGAAAGCCGCGCAAAGCAGCAAGCAATTACCGCCGCACCCTAGTTGCGGTAAGATGTGGCCATGCTGACTATGAACTACACTTACCGCATCTATCCAAATGCCACGCAACAGGCTGAACTGTTGGAGTGGCTTGAGACGTGCAGAAGTGTCTATAACTATGCTTTGCGCGAACTCAAAGATTGGATTGCTTCTCGTAAGTGTCCGATAGACCGCTGTTCGTTGGAAAAGGAATACATCATCCCTGCCGATGAGCCATTCCCGTCTTACTACCGTCAGCAGAACAACCTACCCAAGGCTAAGAAGCAATTCCCGCATTTGGGTAAGGTGCATTCTCAAGTTTTGCAAACGACGATTCGTAGATTGCACGATACTTGGGATGTTTTTCAGAAGCGTGGGTATGGATTCCCGCGTTTCAAGAAACGGGGTCAATTCAAATCCTTTATGTTTCCCCAGTTCAAGGACAACCCCATCAACGGTAACGTTATCAAGTTGCCAAAGATAGGGGAAGTGCCTATCAACCTGCATCGCCCTATCCCTGATGGATTTAAGGTGAAGCAGGTGCGGGTGCTGTCCAAGGTGCGCGGAACGCAATGGTATGTCGTCGTCACCCTCGAATCGGACGTATCGATTCCCGATGTTCCGTTTCATGGGCGGGCGATTGGGATTGACCTTGGATTGGAACGATTTTTGACCACTTCGGATGACTACGTTGCAGAGCGTCCTAAGTTTTTCAAGTCGGAGCAACGCAAGCTTAAATTGCTGCAACGCAGAGCGGCGCGAAAACAGAAGGGGTCTCGCAACTGGGAGAAAGCCCAGACGAAAGTAGCTAGGATGCACCATCGCATTGCCAACCGTCGCAAGGATTTTCACCTGAAGACGGCGCATAACCTGTGTGACCAAGCGCAAACCATTTTTGCAGAAGACCTCAACGCCAAAGGGTTGGTGCGGGGGATGCTGGGAAAAGACTGTTTGGATGCTGCATTTGGACAGTTCTTGTCTGTGCTTCAATGGGTGTGCTGGAAGCGTGGAGTGTACTTTGCTAAGGTCAATCCTGATGGCTCCAGTCAAGAATGCCCTCGTTGCCCTGCTACGGTGAGCAAAGGATTGGAAGACAGGGAACATTATTGTCCTGAGTGCGGGCATCGGAGGCATCGTGACCATGCCTCAGCACAGATGATTTTGCATCGTGGACTGGAACAAGTCAGTACCTAGGGACGCTGGGGAAAGGAAACCGCCTGCCAAGTCCTTCTGCCGGGGGTCTGGTGACCTAGGTAAGTGGCGTGGGGCAGGAATGCCTGACCGCGAGGTCAGGAAGTCCGCGCTCTACCCGTAGGGTGAGCGTCGGGAGGATGTCACATAACCACCTCATCGGCAAAGCTCTGCCAGCGAACAAAATGAAAGGGACCGGCCACTGACCCCCACACGTGCTCATCCGTTTCAGGATCGCGACCGCGATCGTGGCTGATGAAGCGATCGCCATCAATTTCAAACGTGCTGTCTAAATAGGTTTCTCGGCCTTTGCGCACCACCTTGCAGGCCTTGCCCGGCTCCACTTCGCCGCGGAAGCTATGCCCTGTCCAGTAAGTGAGCATATTGCAGCCGCACAGGAGTTCTAGGTCATCTCGGGTTAACTGCTCTAGACGTTGGCGATCGCGGGCAGCACCAAAAAAGCGTTTCTCATCCTTGAGGACATAGTTTTTAATGACAATGTGATCCGTAGCGGGTAGCAATTCTAAAACCCGAGTACGATAGGGAACTCCCAGCAAGTAGTCGTAGGCTTGTTCAACGTAAAGCCCTAATCCCTCCAGTAAACCACTGGGTAATGGCCGCATACACACACGAATGTGGGCATAAAACGGTGGATTTTCAAACGCTTGGGCTTGATTACTAAAATCAGCCGCCATCCAACGGCCAAGGGTCAACACATCAGTGGCGTGGCTCATGCAGCAACCATTGAATAAACAGTTCCAAATTCTACAGTACCGGAATTGGCTATCCCCTCAAAGCACTGCCGATATTGACTCTGGCAGAACATAGCGAGCACCGGCAAAGATCTCCCGCGTGGGGCGCAGATACCAGTTACGAAATGAGGGACGTTTGAGGAGGGGTTGTGTCCAAGCACTGCCTCCCTTGAGAACGTAGTGCTCGCCATCAAAGTAGGGGGTAGAGTAGCCACGATAAGGGTAACTTTGAAAGCTTGGGTAGGGGGCAAAGGCTGTCTGCGTCCACTCCCACACCTGACCTGTATGGGGTAAACCCAACTGGGCGGCAATTTCCCACTCCTGCTCACTGGGTAGACGTTTGCCGTGGGCGCGGCCATAAGCTTCGGCTTCGTAAAAACTTAGACCCCACATGGGTCGATCTAAGCTATCCTTGGGGGCTGGGTAGAAAGGTGTTGTCACGTCATGGGTTTGGCGCCAGTGCCACCCTGCGGCTGACCACCACTCCGGTCGCTGGTAGCCCCCCTGCTCAACAAACTCAAGGTACTGCCGCCAGGTCACGGGAGCAGCATCAAGGGCAAAGGGCGTGCTCCAGACGCTTCCGCTAGGCCGTTCATTATCGAGAGCCAGCACATCATCACTGCCAAGGCGATATTCCCCTGCTGGCACCCAAAATGGGGGGGCATCTTCAGGGACACAAGCAGGAAGGGTTTTTAAGCGTCCCTGCATTGCCAAGACCATTTGCATCGTTTCCCAGTGTTGGGCTTCGTGCTGCACAATCCACCACCATAGCCGCGCCTCCCCTTGCCACTGGGATGGCGACAGTTGCCAAAGTCGCTGCTGCGCTTCTTGGCGGATTTCTTCGAGATAGGTTAGTAACTCAGAACGGGTCGGTAATTGCGTGCGCTCAGGTTTAGGGCGGCCATCTGCCGCAAACCAGTAGCGATGGCGATCGCTCAGGGCTGGATGGTTGGGCGCTTGCAGTAACCATAGGGCTTCCGTAAAGCCAATGTGGCCAACGTGCCACCCCACCGGGCTGTAGAGGGGGTGGGGCTGGGCGCACAGGGCAGCGTCGGGCACCTCTTGAATGAGGGCTAGGGTTTGCTGCCGCTGTTGATCCCAAACGGACTGAAAAACCTCACGGTTCAAAGAGCTTTCAGTTATTGAGAAGCTAAAAGGAGTAGGTTTCCGGTTCACTCTGCAAACTCATCAACAGCAGCTTATTCTCTGGCAGGGGATACCACTGGTTTTCCTGATCTAGCGGTTCAGAAGCCACTTGCAGCTTTTCAGCATCTTGGCTCCAGTAGAGAGTTGGCGGTGGAACCGATCGCGAACAGCGCCCCGCCAAAACATACCTACCATCGGTGAGAATAATAGCGGCACTGACACTGGTGCGAGCTGCCTGCGCTAAGGAAAAAATGATCTGCAATGTTTGCCGCAAGACCATCACAGGTGAGAGTTGCGGGTTTAAGACCAGCTCATTGCAAAAGAGGGCAAAGATGTGCTCGGAATCCGTTGAGCCTTCAACGATGTTGTAGCAAATGTCCGAGAGGCGATCGCGCAGGGGACGATAAAGGGTTTGGCGGAAATTATCAATAAAGCCATTGTGCACCCCCAGCCACCGACCCCAGCGGAAGGGTTGGGTGTTAGTCATCTGCACGGGTTGACCCACCGTGGCACTGCGCACATTTGCCAGAAAGCAGGGGGCTTCAATAAAGCGACTGAGATGCTCTAAAAAGTTCACGTCGTGCCACATGGGGATGGTTTGCCGGTAGAGGAAGGGGGGAATATCCTGATGGCTGTGGTACCAGCCCACCCCAAATCCATCGGCATTCAGGAGTCCCGATGTCATTTCCCGGGGTTGGTAACTTTGCACTAGTAACGAATGGGGGGCATCGACAAGGGTATGGGCAAGGCTCGTTTTGCGACCCATATAGGCATAGAGGCGGCACATACCTAACGGCGTTTCTCAGTAACTGATTGATGAATTGGCGACGTTAGAAATAAAAAACGTTAGAGATAAAAAATTTATTTCCCCTTGAGCCAGCTCCCAAGACTACCGCCGCAATCTCAGTCAACCCATTGGCGATCGCCCCTTTTTTGCCGCGGAGGCTACCCACGATCGCTCTCCGGCCTACCTAAGTGGCGATCGCGCCGCCAAGGCATGGTTAGCAGTCCGCTAGGAGAGGGGGCTGAGCACTTTATCCGTGGCATCCACTGGTGCCTCACCCACCACCTCTGGACTGTTGGCTTCCGAAGGCGGTACCACTTGCCAGAACAAGGGCAAATAGTGCTCCCACTGCTCCAGAATGAGCGCCGCTTTCGGGCTACCCGTGCGCTCGTGATGCGCCGTGATCAATTGCCGCAGTTGCGCCGCGCCAATGGCCGAGGTGACCCGCTGAATTTTGACAATCTCAGGATTGACCTTGGCGGGGAAGGTGCCTGTTTCATCAAGAATGTAGGCCAAGCCACCGGTCATGCCGGCACCAACATTACGTCCGGTGCTGCCCAAGACGACAACAACGCCACCCGTCATGTACTCGCAGCAGTGATCGCCCGTGCCTTCCACCACCGCTTGAGCTTTGGAGTTGCGCACGGCAAAACGTTCGCCCGCCCGACCATTGGCAAAGAGAACGCCGCCCGTTGCCCCGTAGAGGCAGGTGTTGCCAATGATGACGTTATCGGCAGCGGCGTAGGACGCATTGGCAGGCGGCTTAATGATCAGTTCGCCGCCGTGCATGCCTTTGCCAACATAGTCGTTGGCCTCGCCCGTTAACTCTAGGATCATCCCCGGCAGGTTAAAGGCACCAAAGCTCTGACCAGCACTGCCATGGAATTTGAGCGTGATTTGCCCCTCAAACCCAGTGTTGCCGTACTGTTTGGCAATGGCACCCGCAATGCGTGCTCCCACGGTGCGATCTGTGTTGACAATCGGCAACGTTAGCTCAACGGTTTGCTGTTTGCTAATGGCTGCTTGTACCTCAGGTCGCGCCAAAATTTCATCATCCAGAACCGGACCGTTGCTGTGGACGGTTTCGTGCTCTAGCCAGTGGCGATCGCTCCGCGTATCGGGCAACTGGGTTAAGCAATCGAGGTTGAGGGGAGCGGTCTTCGCCAGTTTGACCCCATGACGGGGCGTGAGCAGATCGGCACGGCCAATGATGTCCTGCAAGGAGCGATACCCCAAGGCTGCCAAAATCGAGCGCACTTCTTCAGCAATGAACAGAAAGAAGTTGACCACGTGCTCCGGAAGGCCGGGGAAGCGTTTGCGCAGATCTTCTTTTTGGGTAGCGACCCCCACCGGACAGTTATTGGTGTGGCAAATGCGCGCCATAATACACCCTTCGGCAATCATGGCGACGGAGCCAAAGCCGAATTCCTCGGCACCCATGAGGGCACCCATGACCACATCCCAGCCACACTTGAGACCCCCATCGACCCGCAGCACAACCCGATCCCGTAGTTGATTTTCCAGCAGGACACGGTGTACTTCCGTCAGCCCCAGTTCCCACGGACTGCCAGCGTGCTTGATCGAACTCAGCGGCGAAGCACCGGTGCCACCATCGTGACCGGAAATTTGAATGACATCGGCGTTGGCCTTGGCCACCCCTGCAGCAATCGTGCCAATGCCAATTTCCGCTACCAACTTCACTGAAACTTGGGCTTGGGGGTTAATTTGATGCAGATCAAAGATGAGCTGAGCTAGATCTTCGATTGAATAAATGTCGTGGTGGGGCGGTGGCGAAATCAGGGAAACGCCGGGTTTGGAGCGCCGCAGCATGGCAATGTAGGGGCTCACTTTTGCCCCCGGCAGTTGGCCGCCTTCTCCGGGTTTAGCGCCTTGGGCAATCTTAATTTCAATTTGCTGCGCATGGGTGAGGTATTCGGGCGTCACGCCAAAGCGACCGGAGGCCACCTGTTTAATGGCGGAACTAGCCGTATCCCCATTCCGCAGACCCCGCAGGTGAGGCAGTTGGGGAGAGCGCCCCTCGGCATCCACATCGGTGAGAACTTGGAAGCGAATCGGATCTTCGCCCCCTTCGCCGGAGTTAGATTTGCCCCCCAAGCGGTTCATGGCGATCGCTAGCACTTCATGGGCTTCCCGGGAGAGTGCCCCCAAGGACATGCCCCCCGTGCAAAAGCGTTTCACAATCTCGCTGGCGGGCTCGACTTCCTTAAGGGGAATGGCAGGGCGATCGCTTCGGAACTCCAACAAATCCCGCAACGCTGTGGGGGGGCGACCCGTGAGCTGCTGCCGATACATTTCGTAGTGATCGTAGCTATTGGTTGCCACCGCTTTGTGCAGCGCCTTGGCCATTTCCGGGTTATTCATGTGGTACTCACCCCCCGGTCGGAACTGGATAAAGCCAAAGTTTTCCAGCTTTTTACTGGTGAGTTCGGGAAATGCCTTGCGGTGGAAACTAATGGTCTCTTGCGCCAGATCTTGCAGCGTCAAGCCCCCCACCCGCGAGGTGGTGCCAATAAACGCCTTGTTGAGCAGATCATCGCCAATGCCAATGGCCTCAAAAATTTGAGCACCCCGATAGCTGGCAATCAGGGAAATCCCCATTTTAGAGAGGATTTTCAAAAGCCCTTCCTCAACCGCTTTGCGGTAATTGGCTTGAGCCGCTTGCAAACTAATTTGGGGCAGCTTGCCTTTGGCCATGAGGTTTTGGGTGCGATCGCTGTGCCACCACTGCCGGATGGTTTCCCACGTCAGATAAGGGCAGACCGCCCCCGCACCGTAGCCAATTAAGCAGGCAAAATGGTGGGTACTCCAGCACTGGCCAGTTTCCACCACCAGCGAGACCCGCCGCCGAATGCCACGGGCAATGAGGTGATGGTGTACAGCACCCACTGCCAGCAAGGGGGGAATGTAGGAGCTACTGGCGCTCACCATTTGCAGTTCGCCCGCCTCATTTTGGCGATCGCTGAGGACAAGAATGGCTGATCCAGACTGAACCGCCGCTGCAGCCTGCTCGCAGAGACGATTGACGGCAGCTTCTAGCCCTGCTGGTCCTTGATCAATGGCAAACTGAGTTGAAAGCCGTACTGCGCCAAAGGGTGCCTTGAGGATTTCCTCTAATTCTGCTTCGTTAATCAACGGCGAGTTCAGTTGTAAAAGCCGGGCATCTTCCGGCGATTCCACCAACAAATTGCCGCGGGCACCTAAGCGCGTCACCAACGACATCACCAGTTTTTCCCGCAGCGGATCAATGGGGGGGTTCGTCACTTGGGCAAAGCGCTGCTTAAAGTAGTCGTAGAGCAGGTGGGGCTGGGAGGAGAGCACGGCTAAGGGAATGTCATCTCCCATACAGAACGTGGGTTCTTTGCCCTCCTTGGCCATGGCCTCAATAATCATTTCCACATCTTCAGCACTAAAGCCAAAGGCGGTTTGCTGCTGCAGGCAGGTACTGCTGTCGAGTTGCGGTTCCTCCCAATAGGCCTGCGGCGCCAGTTCTTGGCGATAGGTTTTTAGCCATGCACCGTAGGGCTGCTGCTGTGCCACCCGCTGCTTAATTTCCCAGTTGGTGAGGAGTTCTTGGTGCTCGAGATCCACCGCAATCATTTGCCCAGGCCCTAGTCGCCCTTTCTCGAGGACAGTTTCTTCAGGAATTTGGATGCTGCCAGCTTCTGAGGAAACAATGACCAAGTCATCGCTGGTCAACGTGTAGCGGGCGGGACGCAAACCATTGCGATCGAGGGTGGCGCCGACAATTTTGCCATCGGAAAACGCCACTAAGGCAGGGCCATCCCATGCTTCTTGAATGCCGCTGTAGTACTCGTAAAAGTCAACCACTTCAGGATGGTCAGCCAAGTCGGGCTGGTTTTGATAAGCCTCGGGAATGAGCATCATCATGGCGTGCAGCGGGTGCCGTCCCGATTGCACCAGAAGCTCTAGAACGTTATCTAAATTGGCGGAGTCGCTGTTTTCGGCATTGACAATCGGGGTCAGATCCCCAAAGGCATCCTGCCAGTAGGGATGGCTAAGCTGCGACTGACGCGCCCGCATCCAGTTGATATTGCCGAGGAGCGTATTGATTTCGCCATTGTGCCCCAGCAGTCGCATCGGTTGAGCTAAGGGCCAATTCGGCATCGTGTTGGTGCTAAAGCGGCGGTGATAGAGAGCAAAGGGGCTGACGTAGTTGGGATGGCGCAAATCCTCATAGAACTGGGCTAAAACCACTGAGCGCACCATGCCCTTATAGACAATCGTGCGGGTGGAAAAAGAACAGATGTAAAAATCTTGCTGCCACTCGGCATTGCTTTGAGCCACGGCTCGCTCAATACGCTTGCGGGTGAGGTATAGCTGTCGCTCAAGTTCGTCACCGCTAGCTTTGCTGGAGGCGACGAATAGCTGTTCGATTTGGGGTTGATTTTGTTTGGCTTGTACCCCTAAAACCTCAGCGTTGACGGGTACACTGCGCCACCCTAGCAGCCGCAGTTCATTTTGACTGAGCACCCGCTCAACAATTGCTTTGGCTGCTGCTGTTGCTGCCCCTTGGGGTAAAAAGATCATGGCCACGCCAATCCGCTGCCGCGGAATACCAAACTCGGGTAACAGCTCCCACGGAATGGCAGTCATAATACCGGCGCCATCGCCAGAGTCACGATCAGCACTACAGCCGCCCCGGTGCTCTAAACAGGTCAGACCCTCTAGCGCCTTCTCAAGGATACGGTGGCTGGCAACCCCTTTGCGGTGAGCCACAAAGCCAACACCACAAGCATCTCGCTCTTCCACAAGCCATGGTTGACCATAATAACCACTACTTAAGGCAGGGGAGCTAGCCGAGGAAAACAAAGAGGATTGTTGCATGGGTCTGGAAACTGAAACGTTAAATAGGCACGCGGTGAATGATGGGGTTGCTGCTGTTCGGGTTCTAAGCTGTAGCGACTGAAAAACGCCACGACTCTGAGGTTGCAGAGAGCCAAGGCGACAGTGCATTCTGTGGTAATTGCTTAGGGGAACAAGACTAACAACACAAACGTCCCGCCTCAACCATTATAGGGATTTCTCAGAGGAAGGGATAGTCAAGGCAAGAATTGTTAAGATTTAGTGAAATTGCTGCTGGCAGATGCTGACAAAGACGGGAGAAGGGAATCGTTACACCTTGCTCCCGTACGGTATCGTTGGCGCTCGCCAGAGGCAGGATGCTTAGCCTGCCCACCCTTTGGCAGCTTGGTCTAGGACATAGGCGGCCACATCTTGAATTTGCTCGTCTGTGAGGCGACCGGCAAAGGCAGGCATGGCATTTTTACCGTGTTGCACCTGGTAGATGATGGCCTCTTCCGAGTTCATGCCAAATTGTTCGAGGGCTTCTTTTTTCAGCGTTTTGTTGGCCATGACCACATTGCCCCCACCCATGTGGCAAGCGGCACAGTTACCACTAAAAACTTTGGCGCCATTGGCCAAGTCGGCAGCAATGGCCGCGGGGGACAGCACCATAAACAGGGCGATCGCCATCGCGCAAACACTGATAAATAGCTTTTTCAATGGAGTTCTCCTTTCATGGAATGCGTCAGGGTATCCTTTGCGGAACCAAAAAGATGCAAGGGGTGCAAATATCACCAAAGGCAAGTGTAGCAAAGTTCCCAACTCAGGGCGCACTGTCGCCAAAGGTTTCGGTGCCCCAGCCGGGAGCTACCGCCGCTGCTCGTAAAATAAAGGCGGCCAGATCCTCCAGCTGCTCGGTGGTCAGCCAATCCTCACTCACTTGGCGGCACCAGTAGCTCTCTTCGCTGCCATCGTAGGTCATGGGCAAGCGCTGAAAAGCCACGAGGCTGGCAATATTGTCCCGAGGAGGTACTGCTCCCTTGAGGTCTTTTAGGGATAAAGACACTAAGGGGTTGGGTAAGGTGGTGCCCCCCACATGACAGGTTTTGCAGTTTTCCTCAAAGAGGCGCTTGCCCCGGGTGAGTTCTTCGGGGGTAAAGGCGCGCATGTCACCGCGATCATTGAGGGGCAGTTCAATGGGAGCTGTGGCTTTGAGGTACTGGGTCACGTACTGGTCAACGCCACCTGCGGCTCTGGCGGGCGGCGCGATCGCCCCCCCAATCACGATTAGCAAAAGTAGGAGGAGCAATCCAAGGCGCAGTGCCCACAAACGAGTTAGGTGCATCAGGCAAATCCGTATTGATGGGTTAGTAATAAATTTTTCCGCCACCCCATTTGTCACCGAGAATTTTCGGCTCCACCAGAATGTAACCAGCGATTGCCTCAAGATCTTTCTCGGTTAGGTTACGCATTTTCGGGAAAATATCCGCACTGCGCAAGCTGGGATGGACTTCAGCAATTTCCTCTTCCCCATCATAGGTGGTGGGGTTTTTCATGTAGTCCACCAAGCCCTCCATGCTGTCCCGGGGCGGAGTTGCCAAGGCCAAGGTTTCCGAACGCAGATCGAGGCTGGGATTTGTTTTTGTGATTCCTCCCACATGGCAGGAAGCACAGGCGTACTGAAACAGTCGTTTACCTTCGAGGTATTGCTTCTCGGTGAGGGTCACCGTTTTTCCTTCACTGTTGAGGGGGACGGTAAGCGTCTCTGGAGTCAGTTCAGCGGCCATAGCGGTGCCCGTGGTTAAGTGCCAGAGGCAGAGGCAGAGAGCTACCGCAAGCCAAACGCATTTCTTTAACATAGTTCTCCCAATAAAGCAGGTCTTACGATTGCGGTGGTGTGTCCCGTTGATCGCTGGCGGCAGCGGGAGGAGTGCTCAAGGCCTGAATAATAGCTTTGGCATCTTCTAGGGGTAAGCGGGTCTGCGGACTGGTATAGCGAATACCGAGGCGATCGCACCACTGGCAGACCAGTTCTACAGAAACTCCGTAGTCCGCCGCCAACTGGGCGATCGCCATATCCACAAACCCCATGCCCAACTCCTCGCGTGGGATCAACGACCAAGTATCATTATCATGCCATTGCGGTGACGCTTTACCCAAACCTATCAGCAGCAGCAAGATGGGATGAAATGCCACCCACGGCGTAAACTGTTGATGTGGCCGTTCAGATGGAGTTTTTCATGAAACGAGTCTTGGCGATTATCCTTGGAGGCGGTGCCGGAACGCGCCTCTACCCCCTCACTAAACGCCGTGCCAAGCCTGCCGTTCCTCTGGCCGGCAAATACCGCCTCATTGATATTCCCGTTAGTAACTGTATTAACTCTGAAATCAATACCATTTACGTTCTCACTCAATTTAATTCCGCCTCCCTGAACCGACATATTGCCCGTACCTACACGTTTGCTGGTCTGACGGATGGCTTTGTGGAGGTTCTTGCAGCGCAGCAAACCCCCGAGAATCCCAACTGGTTCCAAGGGACTGCCGATGCGGTTCGCCAATACCTGTGGCTGTTGGCCGATTGGGACGTGGATGAGTACCTGATTCTCTCTGGGGATCACCTCTACCGCATGGACTACCGCCAATTTGTGCAGCGGCACCGCGACACCCAAGCCGACATTACCCTTTCGGTGCTGCCAGTGGACGAAAAAGCTGCCTCTGGCTTCGGCCTCATTAAAGTAGATGGCACTGGCCGGGTGCTGGACTTTCGCGAAAAGCCAGAAGGGGAAGCCCTGCGAGCCATGCGCGTTGACACGACGCGCTACGGCCTCAGTGCCGAGGAAGCACACCGCAAACCCTACATTGCCTCGATGGGTATCTACGTTTTTAAGCGGCAAGTCCTCATTGACTTGCTGGAACAACTGGCCGACGCCACCGACTTTGGCAAGGAAATCATTCCTGCCGCTACCCGCACCCATGTCGTGCAAACCTTTGTCTTTAATGGCTATTGGGAAGACATTGGCACCATTGGTTCTTTCTACGAAGCCAACTTGGCCTTAACCCAGCAGCCGCAACCTCCCTTTAGCTTTTACGACGAGCAAGCGCCCATTTACACCCGTCCCCGTTACCTGCCCCCCAGTAAAATCCTCAGTGCCAACATCACCGAGTCGATTGTCAGCGAAGGCTGTATTCTCAAAGAATGTCAAATCCATCACTCGGTCTTGGGGGTGCGATCCCGGGTAGAATCCGGCTGTGTCATTGACCACTCCCTGCTCATGGGAGCTGACTTTTACCAACCCCCAAGTCACCGCAGCAGCCTCTTGGCCCAGCAAAAGATCCCCATTGGCATCGGTGCCAACAGCATCATTCGTAAAGCAATTGTCGATAAAAATGCTTGCATTGGTCGGGATGTGAAAATCATCAACAAAGATCACGTGGAAGAATCGAACCGTGAAGACCAGGGCTTTTACATTCGCAGCGGGGTTGTCGTGATTATTAAAAATGCCGTGATTCCCGATGGCACAGTTATCTGAGCCATAAAAATTTTTGAATTGGCAAGCTTAGGAAACCTGTGTAGCATATTGAAGGAACATTCCTTTGACCTGACCCATTAGCGGAACTGCAATCTATGCCCACGATTGAGACACGCACTGAACCCATGGTCATCAACATGGGACCGCACCATCCCTCAATGCACGGGGTGTTGCGGCTAATGGTGACCCTTGACGGCGAAGATGTTATTGACTGCGAGCCGGTCATCGGCTACCTGCATCGGGGCATGGAAAAAATTGCCGAAAACCGCACCAACATCATGTTTGTTCCCTACGTTAGCCGTTGGGACTACGCCGCAGGGATGTTTAACGAAGCCATTACCGTTAACGCTCCCGAGAAGCTAGCAAACATTGCGGTACCGAAGCGTGCCAGTTATATCCGCGTGATTATGCTGGAGCTGAACCGCATTGCCAACCACCTGTTATGGCTGGGTCCCTTTTTGGCAGATGTCGGAGCACAGACCCCCTTCTTCTACATTTTCCGCGAGCGGGAGTACATCTACGACTTGTTTGAGGCCGCTACCGGCATGCGGTTTATCAACAACAACTACTTCCGCATGGGTGGGGTGGCTGCTGACCTCACCTACGGCTGGGTCACCAAGTGTCGCGACTTTTGTGACTACTTTTTACCTAAAGTAGATGAGTACGAACGCCTGATTACCAACAACCCTATTTTTGTCCGTCGCCTGCAGGGCATTGGCAAAATTAGTCGTGAGGAGGCCATTAACTGGGGACTCTCAGGCCCCATGCTGCGAGCCTCAGGCGTGAAATGGGATCTGCGCAAGGTGGATCACTACGAGTGTTACGACGATTTTGATTGGGAAGTTCCTGTTGCTACCGAAGGCGATTGTCTTGCTCGCTACATTGTGCGTATTCAAGAAATGCGCGAGTCGGTTAAGATCATTCGCCAAGCTTTGGATGGTCTGCCGGGCGGGCCTTACGAAAACCTTGAGGCCAAGCGGATGCTGGAAGGGCCAAAGTCGGAATGGAATGGCTTTGACTATCAATTTTTGGGCAAGAAGCTGGCTCCCACGTTCAAAATTCCTAAGGGTGAGCACTACGTGCGCCTTGAATCCGGCAAAGGAGAGTTGGGCATTTATCTGATTGGGGATGATAATGTCTATCCGTGGCGCTGGAAAATTCGGCCACCGGATTTCAACAATTTGCAAGTCCTGCCCCAATTGTTGAAGGGCATGAAGGTTGCCGACATTGTAGCGATTCTCGGCAGTATTGACGTAATCATGGGTTCCGTGGATCGCTAGGCACTTGGCTCACGGCGGCTACAACCCTCAGCTCTCTGAGCGATTGGAATCAGGGGGGTCGAGGCTAGTGCTGCTTTCAAACCATCCCTTGCGCCAGAAAAAAGCAAATAGGCTCAGGGCAACCGTGAGCATGACCAGCCAACACAAGGGGTAGCCCCAATACCAATGCAGCTCTGGCATATTCCAAGGGGAGGTCTCTGGATCAAAGTTCATGCCGTAGATGCCGACTATGAAGGTGAGGGGAATAAAAATGGTGGAGATGATGGTGAGAACCTTCATGATTTCGTTCATTTTGTTTCCCACGGATGACAAATAAACGTCCATCAAACTGGCGGCCAGTTCCCGGTAGGTTTCCACCATGTCCAGCACCTGAATGGCATGGTCATAGCAATCCCGCAGATAGATGCGTACCTCTTCGGAAAGCAGGGGGCTAGGGTCGCGGATCATGGCATTAATGGCGTCCCGCTGTGGCCAAATGGCACGGCGCAGCGCCAGTAGCTCCCGCCGAACCTGATGGATCTGTTCAAGGGTGGCACGGGTCGGGTGGCTAACGACGGCATCTTCCAGTTCTTCGATGCGTTCACCGTAGTCCTCTAGGACAGGATAGAAGCCGTCAATAATGGCATCCACAAGGGCATAGGCCAGATAATCGGGGCCGTAGCGACGAATCATTCCCCGACTGGTGCGAATACGCTGGCGCACAAGGTTAAAACAATCCCGCTCAGGTTCTTCTTGGACCGTGAGTAAGAAGTGTTGACCAAGGATAAAGCTTACCTGCTCGGTGTGGAAGCCGCGCTCATTCTCTTTGGGACTGACCATGCGCGTAATTAGCACAATGTAGTCGTCATGGTCTTCTACTTTTGGGCGCTGGGGAACGTTGACAATGTCCTCCAATACAATCGGGACTGGGTTAAAGACGTGGCCAAGGCGACGCATGATATCTTCATCACCAATCCCTTGAACGTCAATCCAACTGACCGAAGGGCTGTTGAGGTAGGGACGACATTCCTCGGGGGTTTCGATCAGACGGCGGTGAGCTTGCTCGGGTTGGTAGTCAATCAAAATAATGTTGGGAGCAGGGGCATCAGCTTCAATGCTGAGGGTGCCGGGCATGGCTCCGGGCTGCTCTGGGAAGTAATCTTCAAGGTACCGATCCTCAGAATCCTCGTTATTGGAGCTGGGCATGAGGCAGCCCTTTGCTCGGAATAGGTGAAAGGGTTTGCGCGCCATAAGGGTTCAGGGTGGGGGCTACCCAACATCATGCCATAGCGGTTTCAGCACAGGTGGCGCAGCCCTCAAGCTAGCAATGTTGCAAGTTCTGTTAAGACGGCGGCGGCGGGCAAAATTAGCCTGATATAATCACAGCGACTCTCTTTCACGATGAATCATCTGTATGACCCGCTGGCAACGTATTAACGGGGGGGTGACGGCTCCCAAAGGGTATCGGGCAACTGGCATTTGCGCTGGCTTAAAGGCTTCTGGTGCCCCTGATTTGAGTTTAATTGTCTCGGATGTGCCGGCGATCGCCGCGGGGGTTTTTACCACCAATCATGTGTGTGCGGCTCCGGTGACTTACTGTCGCCAACGACTACAGGAAAAAGCCTCGGCGCAAGCGGTGTTGTGTAATGCCGGCCATGCTAATGCCGCCACGGGTTCCCAGGGCTGGATAGCAGTTTTGGAGCAGGCCAAGATGGTGGCAGAGCACCTTAATATCAGTGCCGATGATGTGCTTGTGGCTTCGACAGGGGTGATTGGTCAGCCAATCCCGCTTGATAAAATTCGGGCGGCCTTACCAACCCTCAGCAGTAGCCTCAGCGAAACGGGCGGAGAGGCTGCCGCGCGAGCCATTATGACCACCGACTTGGTGCCTAAATCCATTGCCCTAGAGGCGCAGTGGGAGGGGCAACCCATTCGCATGGGAGGGATGGCCAAAGGCTCAGGCATGATTCACCCTAACATGGCGACAATGCTGGCCTTTATTACCTGTGATGCAGCAGTTTCGCCCCACCTGTGGCAAGCCATGCTGCAGCGAGCCTGCGATCGCTCCTTTAATCAAATCACCGTTGATGGCGACACCAGCACCAACGACACAGTTCTGGCACTGGCCAATGGGCAGTCCCGCACCCCGGCCATTACCGAGGCCAATGAACCGGCGGCAATGCTTCTCGAAGAGATGCTGACAGAGGTGTGTACCTATTTAGCGAAGGCGATCGCCCGCGATGGGGAAGGTGCCACCTGCTTGATTGAGGTACGAGTGAGCGGTGCCAGTGACGATGCTGCCGCACGACAAGTGGCGCGCACGATTGCGGGTTCTATGCTCGTGAAGTCCGCCATCTATGGCCGTGACCCCAACTGGGGACGGATTGCGGCTGCCGCTGGCCGAGCAGGGGTGCCATTTGATCCCAGTAATTTGGCCATCTCCTTGGGGGACATCTTAATGATGAACCATGGCCAACCCCTCCCCTTTGATCGGGCTGCCGCCAATGCCTACCTTGTCCATCAGGCTGCCCGCAATCAAACTGCTGACCAGGGGCAATCTATCGAACACCCAGTGCTCCTATCGGTGAAAATTGGCCATGGCAGTGGTACAGGGGTTGCTTGGGGCTGTGACTTGAGCTACGACTACGTCAAAATCAACGCTGACTATACCACCTAGTAGAGCAACCCCTAACGAATAAAGCCGTGTGTCAAACTAGAAAAAATAGCGACAGGTACGAGAATCTCCCCTATGAATCCACAGGAGTTGTTAAAGCGCTACAGCAGTGGTGAGCGGGATTTTAATCGTGCCAGTTTAACGAATGGTGAGTTCATCAACGCTGACCTGAGGGGGATCATTCTCTCCCGGGCTGACATGGAATGGGTCAACCTCAGTGGTGCCAACTTGAGTGGGGCACTGCTGTGCGGTGCTGAAATTATTAACGCCATGCTCATCAAGGCGGAATTGGTGGATGCCAATCTGGCCGGGGCTAACCTGAGCCGCACAGATCTCAGTTGGGCAAACCTCACCCGTGCTAACCTCAGTCGGGCTGAGCTAGGGGAAACCACGCTGCGGGGTGCTAATCTACAGGGCGCGAATTTGGCGCGGGTCGATTTAGCCAATGCGGACTTACGGGGACTGGCGTTACAGGGGGTCAACCTGTGTGGTGCTAACCTACAGGGCAGTAACTTGCATGGCAGTGACCTGAGCCAAGCGAATTTAATGCGAGTGGACTTAATTGAAGCCGATGTCAGCGGTGCCAACCTGAGCGGCGCTAATCTGAGTGGTGCTAATCTGCGTGGCGCGAACCTCACTGGCGCCAACCTGAGTGGTGCCAATCTCAGTCGGGTGGATCTAACGGAAGTGAAGCTGAGCGAAGCCAACCTCACCAAAGCCAACCTCACCGGCGCTGAGCTAGCCAAAGCAGATCTATCTTCATTGGAGTTGGCGGATGTGAATTTGGAGGGAGCTAACCTAAGTGGCGCCAATTTGTCGGGCACGAACCTCAGCCACGCTGACCTCAGTGGTGCCAACCTACGGGGTGCGAACCTCAGCCGGGCTAAGTTAGTCGGTGCTAATTTACGGGGCGCAAACCTGCAAGGAGCCAATTTACAGGGTGCCCTCTTAGATAGCGCTGATCTCAGTCAGACCGATTTGCGCGGCGCGAACCTTAGTGCGCTGGTGTTTAACGGTGTGAAGCTGCGGGGTGCCAATTTACAGGGGGCGAATCTGCGGGAAGTGGAGCTCACGGAAGCAAACTTTAGCCGTGCTGACCTTGTGGAAGCCAACCTCAGCCGTGCTCGCTTAGTGGGTGCTAATTTTAGCCGTGCTACGCTCTCGGAAGCCAACCTCAGCCGCGCCACCCTCAGTGGTGCCACCCTCAGCCGTGCCACGCTCAGCGGTAGTTTAGTGGGAACGGTTGACCTCAGCGGTGTCAACCTCAGTGGCGCAGACTTGGGGGATGCCAACCTTTCCGGGTCGAACCTCTCCCGGGCAGATTTAACGCGGGTGAACTTAACTGCCGCAGATATGAGTGGCGCCAACCTCAGTGAAGTCGATCTGCGGGGCACGATTATGCCGGATGGTCGCCGTCGTGCATAGAGGGTTCCTCAACTGCTTCCGGCTGGGGACGCGGGGGGGCTTGCCGCCCAAACAACTGCACTAAGTACTTCAGCCGATTGGCCAAGTCTGGCGTGAGTTGATCAGCAGTCAGTCGCCATGCCCAGTTCCCTTCGCCAGTGCCGGGAAAATTCATCCGCGCTTCACTACCTAGCCCTAACAGATCCTGCACGGGAATAATGGCTTGGTTAGCCACGCAGCCAAAGGCTAGGCGAATTAAAGCCCAGTGGGGTTCGCTAGGGGTGTAGCCCAAATAGTCAATGAGTCGTTGACGTTCCCAGTCGCTGAGGCTGTGGTACCAGCCCACGGTGGTGTCATTGTCGTGGGTACCCGTGTAAACAACAAAGTTACGTTCTTGGTTAAAGGGTAAAAAGGGATTATCGGCACCGCCGCCAAAGGCAAACTGGAGCACTTTCATGCCGGGAAACTGAAATTGATCCCGCAGCGCAACCACTTCTGGAGTAATGACGCCTAAATCTTCCGCTAAGATAGGTAGCCGTCCTAGGGCAGTTTGCAGGGTTTCAAAAAATACTGCCCCGGGCCCCCGTTGCCAAGTGCCATTGATAGCAGTTTCCTCCCCTTCCGGTACTTGCCAGTAGGCTTCAAAGCCGCGAAAGTGATCGACACGGATAATGTCCACATAAGACAGCAGTGTCCGGAAGCGTTCAACCCACCAAGAATAACCCTCAGCAGCAAGTGCCTGCCAGTTATAGATGGGGTTACCCCACAGTTGACCGGTGGCACTAAAGTAATCGGGGGGCACCCCTGCCATCAGCGCCGCGGCGCCGGTTTCGGGGTTCAGCTCAAAAAATTGGGGAAATGCCCAAACATCGGCGCTGTCATGAGCCACATAGATGGGAATGTCGCCAATAATTTGAATCCCCTGCTGGTTGGCTGCCTCCTTGAGGGCGTGCCACTGTTGATAAAAGATGAATTGCTGAAATTCATACTCAAAAATGCGCTCCTTGAGAAGCGCTTGCATAGCGGCTAACGCGGCGGGTTCGCGATGCCGCAAGGGAGCTGGCCATTCATACCAAGGCTGCCCTTCATGATAATCTTTAAGCGCCATGAACAGGGCATAGGTCTCCAGCCAGTAGTGGGCTAATTCCCGAAAATTGGCGAAGGCTTGCCAATCGGCTGCCGTGGCTTGGGCTTGAAATCGTTGACTGGCCAGCCGCAGCAGCGGTAACTTTTGGCCAATTACGGCTTCATAATCGACGCGATCGCCATTGGTATAACTCAGATTCTCCAAATCTGCGGCAGTGAGCCACCCCACCCGCACCAACTCATCCAAACTAATCAGTAGCGGGTTGCCCGCCATCGCCGAGTAACACATGTAGGGGGAGTTGCCAAACCCTGTGGGGCCAAGGGGTAACACCTGCCAGTACTGCTGATCACTGGCAACAAGGAACTCAATAAACTGGCGGGCTGCCTCCCCCAAGTCGCCAATGCCGTGTCCCCCCGGCAAAGACGTGGGGTGCAGCAGTAAACCAGAGGAGCGGGGAAAGTGCATTAGCAGGTCTCTATAAGCACACTCCCTACTTTACAGCCTCTATGTACAGCGAACAATAACCTTTCCGAGGAGTATTGTCAGGTTTTTTGTCTAGAGGCATCAATGGGAAATTCTCAATCGTTGATTCATTAAAAGATACTTTTGCTACATCTCTGAAGCCCACTTCAATGAGTTTATTTGCCAATGTATAGAAATCCCACATCCAAACATGCTTTTCACCAATAGAACAGAAGCTAACATTTTGCTCACGAAATGCTTTAGGCAGCAAGCTTGTAACACAAAGTATCCAAAGGTTTGTTAGCTTGCTAGTTAATTTGGCAGGGGGTTAACTTTTTAAGTTTTAAGTGTAGATAATTTTTCTGATCTGTTTTCGTTGAATTGGTAACATCATGACCAGTACGATGTTTAACATAGGCGATCATCTCTGCATCTCCCGGGTTTTCAGACAGTGTATTCCAGTACTCAAGCAGACGACCGCCGCTTTTTGTTCTTACGCATTGATCAATCAGCTCAATGATGCAAAAATCAGCTTTCTGGTGATTTCCTTGTTCTCGCTGTTTTAGGTACTCGCGGCAGATATCTTCCAGATCAGGAACAACAAGCCTTATTTTGCCGCCGTTCTTCAGAATTCTATAGCATTCTGCTAGAAAAAAGCTGACTTTAGAATAGGGAATATGCTCTAAAAAATGAGATGAGTAAACTACATCAACAGAGTGATCGGAGCATGGAAGTTTAGCTAAAAGATCTGCTTTTCTGACAGCGGGATGAGCAGGAGAAAAATCTAGATTCAACCAAGAGCTATCTGCAACAAATGAATCGCCACAGCCAAGATTGACATATTTAATTTCTGCCATTTTGGGGACTCACGCTTTTTCACCTATTCTGTACCCAATTCTATACCCAAGGGACTCTGTTAACCTTCTTCTTGTTCGGCAGCAACTTCCGCTTCTAGAGCTGCTAATTCCTCCGGTGTGAGTTCTGCCAAACGCTGGCTCAGCACAGCCTCTTCATAATCGTTCAGTTGCTGATGGTAGGTCATGCGCCCAGTAAACACCCGCAGCAAATAAGTGGCCAACCAACCAATGACCCCTAGCACAAAGATAGCTTGACTCCAGATACCGGCTTGGGTGGGTTCTAGGCCGATTAGGCGCAGCCCACCATAGACAAGACCACCAGCAAAAAAGACACCAATGCCAATGCCGAGGACATCAATGCGACGCATCGACGTTAAGACTCGATGGAACGGGCTTGTGAACGGAAGTTGAGAAATGGCGCCAGTAGCAACATTCCGGGAAAGAAAAAGAGCACCAAGAAGTACATAAAGGCGCGCTCAAAGGAGCCAGCCACATACCAGCGACTTTTCAGATAAGCATAGGTAAGAGCTGGCATAACCAACAGGTAAAGACCAGCTAAGACGCCATAAACCGCTAAAATCAGTAAATCCGTTGAAACGCTCATCATTAATTTACTCCGCTGTTGGCTCAGCAACTGGCTCTGTTTGCGCCGTTAAAGCAGGGACTGCCATCCCCATAGCTTCAGCCAAAGCTGCGGGCGGCGCTTGACGACTGGGAGCATTGAGGTATTGACCCGTCAGAATCGGTGGCACCGGTTTCATTTTGTGCTTAGCGGTAAACAGACGCTGGGCTTGGGCAAGGTTACCCCGCTCACTCAGGTGCTCGTTGGCGATTTTTTTGCGCAGTTTCACAATGGCATCCATGATCGCTTCTGGGCGGGGCGGGCAGCCAGGTAAATAGACATCGACGGGAATGAGCTTGTCAACCCCGCGTACGGCTGAGTAGGAATCGGAGCTAAACATCCCGCCGGTAATCGTGCAAGCCCCCATGGCAATGACGTATTTGGGGTTAGGCATTTGATCGTAAAGGCGCACAAGGGCTGGCGCCATTTTCATCGTGATGGTGCCGGAGGTGATGATCAGGTCTGCTTGCCGGGGACTGTTGCGGGGTACGAGGCCAAAACGGTCGAAGTCGAAGCGGGAGCCAATCATGGCGGCAAATTCAATGAAGCAGCAGGCAGTGCCATACATCAGCGGCCAGAGGCTGGAGAGGCGCGCCCAGTCATAGACGTCGTTTAGGGAAGTGAGAATGATGTTTTCGGCAAGTTCTTGGGGAACTTCGGGTCGAGCAATCGGATTGAGAACGGCAGGCGAGGTCGTGTTGGTCATAGGTTCCCTCAAGGGACATCGGCCACTAAATCTTAAAACACTTCAAATTATAGGGGTTTGCTCCCACGGATGCACTCTAATGCCACAATAAAAAAACTTGACAGCAGACATAAAGGTTTTTTGCAGGTATTGGTTCTGCTGGCGCCCCCTTTCATGGGATATTGGAACTGTGTTGCATTTGCGACTGATCGCCGATGAGACTTCACCGATTGCTGTACCTAAGTCGTGCTACCGATGGTCTTAGCTATCCTGATTTGCGCGACATCATGGCCAAGTCGGAGGTCAACAATGTTCGCGATGGCATTACGGGGATGCTCTGTTTTGGCAACGGCATGTTCTTGCAGACCCTTGAGGGCGATCGCCAAAAAGTTAGCGAAACCTACGCCCGCATTCTCAAGGATCCGCGCCATCACAGTGCCGAGATCATTGAGTTCAAAGAAATTGACGAGCGAACGTTCATTAACTGGTCGATGCGGCTGGTGCAACTCGGAGAGATGGACAGCGACACAATTCGGCTGTTGCGGCTCAAACACTCGCCTGCAGCCACGTTTCAACCCACCTCAATGAATGCCCAGCAGTGCTTTGCCTTCCTGAAAGAGCTTTATTTGATGTCCCAAGGAGCCTAGCGTGGCGGAATCCCACTGGCTCTCGATTCCCGATCTACTGCGGCTGCCGGCTCAGACCTACGAGTGGCCGGTGAAGGAGCAGTGGCCAGAATTGGCTACCTTAACGCCAGTGCAGGGGGTGGTTAGCATCTGTCATCACCAAACGTACCTCGAAATTGCCGCTAATGTGGAAACAATTGTCACCCTCTGTTGCGATCGCTGTTTGCAGTACTACAATCACCGCTTACGGTGTACAGCAACGGAGCTCATTTGGTTGACGGATGACACCACTGCCGCGGCTGACATTGGCGATGACCTAGTGGAAACGTTGCCAGCCACTGGGCGGATTGATTTAGGGGATTGGTTGTACCAGCAGTTATGCTTGGCGCTGCCCTATCCCCAATACTGTGACCCGCAGTGTAAAGGGATTCTGCCACCGCCACCCGCGGAGTCTGCCATAGATCATCGCTGGGCGGCTTTGGCGCAACTGCAATCTGCTTTGGAGCGTTCTGAGCCACCCTCGTGAATGCCCATTCGGATCTGGAACTGCTACTGCGTGCCCGCTATCCGCTGTTGTACATCGCCACAACAGAGGAGGAGCGTTTAGAGGGAACTTTCCACGCCATTAGTCAGCGGTTAAGCCAACGCCCGATCTACATCTGGGATTTTGTGGAAGGGTATCAGGGGAACGAGAATGACCGCGGCACAGCCAAGCGCAATCCGCTGCAAGCCCTAGAGTTCATTGAAAAGTTACCCCCACCAGCGGCAGCGATTATTCTACTGCGGGATTTTCATCGCTTTATCGAAGATGTGGCGATTTCCCGCAAGCTGCGGAATTTAGCCCGCCTTTTGAAATCCCAACCCAAAAACCTCATTTTGCTGGCACCGACGGTACAGTTGCCGCCGGAACTGCGGGATGTGGTGACGGTGGTGGAGTTTCCGCTGCCCCAGCCGCCGGAGATCCGCAGCGAACTGGCAAAACTCTGCCAAAGCTTGGGAACCCTGCCCCCTGAACCAGTGCTGGATCAGTTGGTGCGGGCTTGCCAAGGCTTGACGCTGGAGCGCATTCGCCGCGTCATTGGTCGGGCGATCGCCCTCAGTGGCACCCTTGAAGCGACTCATGTGGATTTAATCCTTGAAGAAAAGCGGCAAATTCTGCGGCAAACCCAAATTCTTGATTTTTACCCTGCCCAAGAAACGATTGCCGACATTGGCGGCTTAGATAACCTGAAGGAGTGGCTGCTGCGCCGCGGCGGCGCTTTTTCCGAGCGGGCACGGCGCTATGGCTTGCCCTATCCGCGGGGGGTTCTGTTGGTGGGGATTCAGGGCACGGGGAAATCCCTCACGGCGAAGGCGATCGCCCACCAATGGCACCTGCCTCTGCTGCGCTTGGATGTTGGGCGCTTGTTTGGAGGGCTGGTGGGGGAATCGGAAGCCCGCACCCGTGACATGATTCAAATTACTGAGGCATTAGCCCCTTGTGTCCTGTGGATTGATGAAATTGACAAAGCGTTTGGTGGTATTGATGGGCGCGGCGATGGCGGCACCAGTAGCCGGGTTTTGGGCACGATCATTACTTGGCTGGCGGAGAAAACGTCCCCCGTTTTTGTGGTTGCCACAGCAAACAATATTCAAGTCCTACCGCCGGAACTCTTGCGCAAAGGCCGCTTTGACGAAATTTTCTTTGTTGGCTTGCCCAGCGTGAACGAGCGGCGGGCAATTTTTGAAGTGCACCTGAGCCGCGTGCGGGGCGATCGCCTGCAGCACTATGATCTGGATCGCCTTGCCTACGAAACCATCGACTTTTCTGGTGCCGAAATTGAGCAGTGTATTATTGAAGCCATGCACGTTGCCTTCAGCCAAGACCGCGATTTCACCACCGAAGACCTCCTCCATGCCGCCAGCGAAATCATTCCCTTGGCTCGGACAGCGCGCGAACAAGTCCACCAACTCCAGGAGTGGGCTGCCTCCGGTCGTGCCCGCTTTGCCTCCCGGGTGCTCTCTTCCCCCAGCCGTCCTTAACCCATGAAACCGCTGCGCCTCCTGCAATGGCTCTTGGGTATCTTACTGGGGTTGGGCTTCATGGCCGTTGCTGTCGCGGCTGTAATCCTCCCCTTGGTCTTTAACCTTCTTTGGCCTCCGCCGCGTCCGAACGTTGAAATAGAGCAGCCCCGGCCTATTGCCGAGCCAGAAACCCCTGCCCCAACAGAAACACCTGTCCTGTCTCCCACCCCGGAACCTCTGAAGCAGGGACGGGTGACCTATGGTGAAGGATTGCGCGTGCGCGATCGCCCCGACCGTGACGCAGAAGTGTTAGGGGGTGTAGAATTTGATGCAGTTGTCACGATTCTGGAAAGGAGCCAAGATGGCGAGTGGGTCAAGGTGCGCACGCAAGACGGTTTAGAAGGTTGGGTTTTATCGTTCGGTATTCAAGAGGAATAGAAATCAGAATAGTTCTTGGACATATCAATTAGAAGGATACATCTGGATATGCGTGTTTCAATTGCAATTGCGACATTCAATGGTGCAGATTATCTAGAAGAGCAATTAGATAGTTTTACAAAGCAAATAAGATTACCTGATGAAGTGATTGTTAGCGATGATTGCTCTACAGATAAAACAATTGAAATTATCAAAACTTTCGCCAAGAAAGCACCATTCGAGGTAAAGCTCTACCAAAACAGCAAGAACATTGGCTTTGCTAAAAACTTTGAAAAATGCATCAAAAATACTACAGGAGATATAGTTTTTTTGAGTGATCAAGACGATTTTTGGCATGAAGATAAAATTTCTCGTGTTTTAGAAGTTGCATCTCAATGCCCAACTACATGGTTATTTATGAATGACACAGAAATTTGTCACAGTGATATGAGAAGTACTGGTCTAACAAAACTAGGTCAAATACTGTCACTAGGACTTTCTGAGAAGGAATTTAACACTGGTTGCTGTATGGCAATCAGGAGAGAGCTAATCGATATTGCGCTACCAATTCCAGAATACGAATCTCATGATAATTGGATTGGCTATTTAGCTGAAGTATTTGCGACTAAAAAGGTCATCCCTATTGTTTTGCAGAAATATCGGAGACATAGTAAAAATACATCTAGCTGGATTGCGAGTTCTACGAAAAAGGTATCTTACTTCACCTACTCGATAAATGTTTTTTTTGAAAGATTGCGTAATTTCAATAAACCTAATATATCAGCAATATCAAGTGATTTAAAACGTATTTGTAGCTACCAAAAAAGATTGTTAGAAATACTTAGGAGTAAGTCATTAGATGCTTACATGAGGCAAAGAGTTATAGAGCAATTAGATATTATCTCTGCAAAAATAAGTTCTTCACATCAACGCCTAAAACTTCTAAAGATGCCGAGGATGAAAAGATTTTACAGTGCTTTGCAACTCTATAAAAATGGAGGGTATAAGCACTTTTATGGTTTAGCAAGCCTTGTCAAGGATTTGTTGACTTACAGCTCTGATGATACAGTCTAATGTTTAAAGGCTATCAAATAGTGAAAAGTTTAATTTCTAGCATTCAGAACGTCGTACTCTTAAAAACTTTAGACAGTCAAGTCCAACTAATTTTTTCAGTCTAGGCGAAGTAAAGTTTATAACCGGACACACAATACTTGTCAAGCTCATGCCCAACTATTAAGATGCTGATATCGCTTTTCTTTGCCTAGAATGCTAGAGATTCTCCATTTAAGTAAATCAGATATTGGCGGTGGGGCTTTCCGTGCTGCCTACCGTATTCACTGCGCTTTATGCTCTATTGGCCTCAACTCAAAAATGCTGGTTGATTCTGCCCAATCAGGCGACCCAACAGTTGAAGCACCCAAAGGAAAGCTGCAAAAGGCTCTAAATTTGCTGCGTCCACAAATTGCTGCACTTTATCGTCCTTTTTTTAGGACTGGTAATCCAATTCTGCATTCACCAGCGATTGTCCCTTCAGGTCGGGTACGGCATCTCAACGCCAGTACGGCTGATGTGCTGCATCTCCACTGGATTCAGGGAGAAATGCTCTCTATTGAGGAGATTGGCCGCATCACTAAGCCACTGGTTTGGACGCTACATGATATGTGGGCATTTTGTGGGGCAGAACACTATGCCGAAGACTATCGCTGGCAAGAAGGCTATCGCAAGGATAACCGCCCCACTCATGAGCAAGGGTTTGATCTCAACCGCTGGACATGGGAGCGCAAACGCAAGCACTGGCGACGTCCCATCCAAATTGTGACACCAAGCCGCTGGTTGGGGGAGTGTGTCCGCCAAAGTGCTTTAATGCAGGATTGGCCTGTCACTGTCATTCCCAACGCGATTGATACGGATGTTTGGCAGCCCTTGGATCGGCAATTGGCACGGACCTTGTTACGGCTCCCGGCAGACACTCCTTTAGTAGTGTTTGGCGCAATAGGGGGCAGCCGAGATGCAAACAAAGGCTTTGACCTCTTGCAAGCTGCATTGCAACATCTGAAGTCGCAGGGGTTTAACTTAGAATTACTCGTTTTTGGCGAGCGGCAGCCTGCCCAGCCACCAGATTTGGGATTTCCCATTCATTACACTGGGCATCTCTACGATGATCTCAGTTTGCGAATTTTATACAGTGCTGCCGATGTAATGGTAGTGCCCTCACGTCAAGAGGCTTTTGGGCAAACAGCATCAGAGGCTCATGCCTGCGGAACCCCAGTGGTGGCGTTTAACATTGGCGGCTTACCGGATATTGTTACCCATCAAGAAAGTGGTTACCTGGCAACGCCTTTTGATACGGCGGATTTAGCCTATGGCATTCGCTGGGTGATTGAGGATAAAGAACGCCATGCCCGATTGGGCGAACAAGCTCGTGCTCACGTGGTACAGCACTTTGCTTATCCGGTGGTGGCTAAGCAGTACCTTGCGGTGTATGAGGAAGTGCTGGAGCGGCATCGTGCCCAAGGGTCGCCGCTACGGTAGCGATAACAGAGCGGCCTAAAGCTTCTAAGTCATAGCCCCCTTCAAGGCCAACAACAAGGCGAGGGCTGATCCCCAAGCACTGGCGCATCATCCAGTGGTAATCGGCCTCCTCAAGGTCAAGGTTGGCCAGAGGGTCGTCCCGATGGGCATCGTAACCAGCGCTAATGATCAGCAGATCGGGGGCAAAGGTGCGTAAAAAGGGCATGACGTGCTCGCTAAAAGCCTGTCGGTAAAGGGCTCCAGTAGTCCCCGCCGCCATGGGTAGGTTGAGGACGTTGCCATGGGGACCGCGATCGCCCCGATCGCCGGTGTAGGGATAGGCGGGAAATTCGTGCAGGGAGCAGTAGGCCAGTTGGGGATGGTCTTGGACAAGGGCTTGGGTGCCATTGCCATGGTGCACGTCCCAATCGAGAATGGCGACCCGTTCAATCCCGGGCAGGCTGAGGCCATAGTGGGCAGCGATCGCCCCGTTGGCCAGTAAACAGAATCCCATCCCCCGTTCCCGCAGGGCATGGTGGCCGGGAGGCCGCGCCCAGACAAAGACCGGTTGATGGCGACGGTGAGTTTCGTTCACCCCATCCAGCCATGCCTGCGCCGCCAGTAAGGCCACTGCATAACTGTGCTCGTTCAGGTAGGTATCGGGATCTAGCCAACCCCCGCCCGCAGCACTGATCTCAGCCAATTGTTCTAGATAGCGGCGGCTGTGGACTTGGGTAACCCAGTGGCGTAACGTCTCCCCCACAGGGCTAGGTTCACGCCAGTTGGCGGTGGGAAAGGCCGCCCGTAGGTGCTGGCAGATAGCACTCAGCCGCTCCGGTCGCTCGAAGTGAAACTGACGGCAGCGGTGTTCCCGAAAGCGATCGCTATAGATAAAAAGAGGGTGCGCCATGCCTAGGCCTCGATGATTACCCGCAGGTTACCCCGTTTTTCCACCACGCGGCAGGCAGTGGCACCATTGGACTGCTCAAACTCGAGATCGAGCCACGTTTGGCCAATGCGCAGATTCCGCAAGGACAAGTAGTGGATCGTCGGCAGCAGCGTGGGGTTGACAATCCGCAGCGAATTATTGGGGGCATCTGGCACCAAGTTCACCATCACTTGGATGAGGTGGAAAATACTGCCTGTTGCCCACGCTTGCGGTGAGCAGGCGACCGGATAGCGCACCGGTGGACGATCAGGCGTGCGGGCAAAGCCACAAAACAGCTCCGGCGGCCGATGATAAGGCTGGTAAGCGGTCATATCCAGCAGGCCTTGGACAATTTCTAGGGCTTGTTCGGTGTAGCCAAGGCGGCGCAGCCCAATGGCAATAATACCGCTATCGTGCGGCCAAACGGAGCCCACGTGATACCCCATGGGATTGTAGGCGGGGGAGGCACTGCTGAGGGTGCGAATTCCCCAACCATTAAAGAGGTCGGGTGCCCGCAACCGCTCCGCCACACTCTGGGCGTAGGCGGCGTTCAACAGCCCCAGCCCCAAACAGTGACCTGGGTTAGAGGTAATGCTATCAACCACCTGCCCCTGACCATCGAGGGCAAGGGCAAAGTAACCTTGATCCGGTAGCCAGAAGTCCCGTTCAAACTGTTCTTTCAAGGCGAGGGCCGATTGCCGCCACTGCTGACTGAGCACTGGTTCATCTAGAACTTTGGCGAGCTGGCTCATCCGCATTCGCGCTGCGTAGACGTAGCCTTGGACTTCTGCAAGGGCGATTTTGCCGCTGGCCAGTTCTCCCTTAGCATTGACAATGCAATCCCCGGAATCTTTCCAGCCCTGATTGCGCAACCCCTGTGGGGAAGCCCATTCGTAGGTGAGGTAGCCACCCGTTGCCGCACAACTGCGGTCGATCCATGCCATAGCGGCCAAGGCGTGCGGCCAGTATTGCTCTAGAAAGGGGCGATCGCCCGTCCAGTTGTAGTAGTCAGCAAAAAGCATGACCCACAGGGGGGTGGCATCCACGGTGCCGTAGTAGGGATCGTGGGGAATTTCGTGACAGCGAGCCATTTCCCCTCGCCGTAATTCGTGGGGAATTTTACCCGGTTCTTCTTCGCGCCAAGCGTTCTCCTCTTGGCCTTGGTAGGCGGCCAGTACCCGGAGCGTACTGCGGGCAATGTTGGGGTTGAGGATCAGCGTTTGCATGGCAGCAATGATGGCATCGCGGCCAAAGAGGGTGGAAAACCAAGGAATACCGGCAGCGAGTGCCATTTCCGTTTCCTCGGCATCGCGACCGAGGGGAAAGTGTTGCTGGAGGAGGTAAATATCTTGGGTGGCCTGATCAAGGATTTGTTGCAGGGGGCGATCGTCGGTCTGGAAGTGGGTGGTTTGTTCCTGCCAGCGCTGGATGGCCATCGTTTCGGTGGCGATCGCCTGCGTCACAGTGGCGGGAATACTGACCGTAGAGGCCGGTTGGTTGGCAATAAACGGCTGCAAGCGGTAGCCCAGTACCCTGACCTCGTGAGGCTGCAGGGAAAGTTGCCAAATGGCAGTGTAACCCTCGACCGCATCGGGTTGCCGGCGATAGAAATCAATCCGCGACTCCATCAGGACGCCATCCATACCGCGGTAGGCCAGCACAAACGTGTGGGGGGAAACGGCTGCCTCGGTGGCCCGGGTTTCGCGGGATCCCGGAGTGGGTTCTGAGAGCGATCGCAATCGCACACCACTGCGCTGGCGCACCCACCCCCGAATTTCAAAGAGATCGGCAAAATCGGCATCAAACGTAACACTCAGCTCAAACGTCACCGGCTGCTGGCTGTAATTCGTGAGGGTAATTTCTTCGAGAATGCCCCCCTGCAGCACCAACTCCCGCTGAATACTAATGGTTTCTGGGGGAATTGCCACTGTTTCGGGATTAGCACACAAGGCCGACAGGGCAAAGCCTCGCTGGGCTGAACTACTCAAGAGAATGAGGGGCTGGCGCTCAAACTGCAACTCAAGGCGGCTGAGGAAGCGGGTATCGCGACAAAACAAGCCCAAGTGGGTGCCACTTTCACTGTCAAAGCAGTTAATGTTGCCCAAGGGGTCGGTAATCAGGAAAATATCGTTGTCCTTGAGGGTCAGCGTGGAGAGTTGCCGCCGCCCCCGGGTGCAGGGCCATGTGGGCAACGCGGATGGTTCAAGGGGAGCAAACGTGCGACCATCGCTCAGCTCAAGGATGTCCAACTCGTCGTTGGTCGTGGCTGCCGCTGGGGAGTTTGGGCTAGGCGTTGGTTGGGGAACATCAGCAGGCGTCGGGCGCGGATCAGTCATAGGTCAGTGTGCCGTCCAACAATCAAAAACTCAACAATTGGCAAAAGATTGGGTGGCATTTGCGTATTTTGCCACCCTCGAAATTAATCAAGATGATTTTTTGTCTTATCTTCTAGTTTACGGTCTATTTGCTTACGCTAGTGGCTCAGTGCGACTGGCTCGTGGATGTAGCCATTTTGCTTCAGGCGCTGCTGCAGAATCTTTTCATAGACCGCTTCATAGCCATCCACCATGCGCTCGACACGGAAGTGTTCTTCCACATGGGCACGGCAAGCTGCGCGATCAATCGTGGGAATTTGTTGCACGGCGGCCACGCACTCTTCCACGGTATTGCAGAGGAAACCGGTTTTACCGTGGGCAATGACTTCCGGGGCAGCTCCTAAATTCATGGCGATGACAGGCGTACCAGCAGCCATGGACTCGGCCATCACCAAACCAAAGGGTTCCTGCCACGTGATTGGAAAGAGGGTGGCGATCGCCCGTCCCATCAGTTCATTTTTCATGGCGTGGTCTGCTTCCCCTAAAAACTGGATGTGCTGGCTATCGATGTGGGGGGCAACCTCCTGCTCAAAAAACCGCTCGTTGTCAAAGTCAATTTTGCCCGCCATTTTCAGGGGAATGCCGGTGGCTTTGGCGATGGCGATCGCCAAGTGGGGGCCTTTTTCGATTGACATGCGCCCCAGAAAAGCAAGGTAGGGCGGCTCATCCGGCTGCGGGTAAAACTGGAACCGCTCAGTGGCGATCGCGTTATAGACCGTTGCCACATAATTTAAGTTCAAGTCTGGACGGCGTTGGGAATTGGAGATGCTAACAAAATTTTGCGAGCGGTGTTGCACAAAAATCTGCTCAAACAGCGGCGTAAAAATGCCGTGTAGCGTATGAACCACTGGTGTTTTCGTTAAGTTAGCGTAGGGCAGCGCCGGATAGCCCACATGGGAGTGGATAATGTCAAACTCATTCGCCCGTTGAAATACCTGACTCAGTTGAATCTGCTCATAGACTGCTCCTTCGGCGGGCAATACCCCTTTGGGTCGCAGCGGCTCAGGGCAAATGGGCTCTAGGCGTGCCAACGTAATGGAGTCGCCGGTTGCAAAGAGCGTCACCTCATGACCGCGGCGCACCAGTTCATCAGTGAGCACACTAACCACGAGTTCGGTGCCACCATAGGCGGGTGGGGGTACTCGCTCCCATAAAGGAGCAATCTGTGCAATGCGCATCTCTGTTTCTCCTCAACGTTGTGTTAAGCTCAGTAAACTGAATGTGTAATTTCGTAATTTTTTGCAGGTTGGTATCAGTTAACAGTCATCTCAAGTACACTGGTTAGAAGAACTAGGAACTTGTCATCATCTTTCTTGGTACTGAGAGAAAAAATATCAAGCCTTTCCAGTGCTCAGCATAAAGATTGCCGCCCTGTTCTGTCAGGGGTGGATTCCACGACAATCGCATCGGCTATCTACACTTGACAAAATGGGTTGGCGATCGCCATCTTAGTAAGATTACCCTATATCTGGCTCAGGAAACATCGATACCCTTGCTACCCAATTAGAGCACGCCACGCTACTGGTGGCACAATAAAAGCAATGGTCTTATCCCTAGGGTGCTAACAGTGAGCGAATCAGCAACGACATCGGAAATTGGGCAAGTTATTGAGCTCTTGAAGGGAATCGATAAAAGGCTAGACATTCATATTGCAACAACAACAGAACGCTTTAACACCCTAGAAACAAAAATTGAAGGAGTTGAGAAACGCCTTGAAGCTAAGATCGAGAGCGTTGAAAAAACACTAGAGACGAAGATTGAGGATGTTGAAAAAAGACTAGAAACGAAAATTGAAGGGGTACAACAGGAGCTCAATGCCAAGATCGACGGTGTACCACAAAGGCTGGAAACGAAAATCGAAGGAGTGCGACAAGAAGTCCGCTCCTTAGATGAGAACGTAGCTGAATTATCGAGACGGCAGGGTGCTACTGACACTCGAGTGTGGGCATTGCTTGTGAGTTTGTTTCTGACGGTGACTGGCCTGCTGGCCAAAATTACCCTGTTTGATCGGGTCTAGCTTGACCCAAAGCAGCAGTCAGTGCTCGGTAGGGTCTCTGAGCTAAACTAATTACCAGAGCCTTCCAGCCTATTCCATACTACTGAGGAGTCACAGCCATGGATGTAGCCATTAGTGTGAAGCCGATCCTGTTGGCGATTACGCCAGTGTTTATCCTGTTGTGCTTAGTCTTTGGCACCCAGAATGGCTACTACGACACTGATAATTATCATGGCAATGGCTCGGCGCACTAGGGAGGGTCACTGATTCGGAATTCATGATCGAGTGCCTCAACTATGGGGTGGGTCACACTGACGAAGGGGTGTGCATTGGCTTAGAAATTGGCACCTATCGTATTCTGCTGGACTGCGGTATTCGCTCTCTGTCAGTGCTGCCCCTTGAAGAATTGGAGGCTCATCCCTTTGATTTAGTGCTGTGTAGTCACGCCCACGCGGATCATGCCCGCAGTTTATTGGCACTCCATCGCCGCTTCCCCCACATTCCCATCTATGCCAGTGAAGTAACGACGCAACTGCTGCCCCTCAACTGGCCAGAAGAGGAGGTTCCCGCCTTTTGCCGTGCTCTACCGTGGCGATCGCCCGTGGAGTTTGGCGAGGGTCTAACGGCAGAACTGTTTCCAGCGGGTCACTTGCCGGGGGCAGCTCTGTTTGCGCTGACGTACCAAGATCCCCAAGGGGAGCAACCACCTCTGAGCGTTGTTTATACGGGGGATTTTTTTCTCTCGAATACTCGCTTTGCGGAAGCACTGCCCCTTGCTGAGGTGCGCGGCTTACAACCGGATGTGCTGATTATTGAAGGCAGCTTAGGTACCGCCCGCCATCCCCACCGCCGCCAGCAGGAAAATCAACTGGCAGAGCGCATTCGCACAGCAGTGGATCAGGGCTACAATGTGCTGCTGCCCTTGCCCCCTCTTGGCATTGCCCAAGAAATTCTCATCCTGTTGCGCAGCCACCACCTGTTTACGGGTCAGCCGATTCAGATTTGGGTGACGGCAGCGATCGCCCGTGCCTGTGATGCGTACCTGAGTGTGCTGCCGCACCTGCCTAGTGCCATTCAAAACTTTGCTCAGCACCAAGCCCTCTTTTGGGATCAGCGGGTAAAGCCACAGGTGCAGCCTCTGAGGCATCTCGACCAACTGCGGGGGAACCCTCAACAAGCGACGATTGTTTTGGTCGAACAGGGGTTGGATCTGTTGCCCTACCTTGAGCAGGGCGATCGCCCTTGGTTGGTGCTGTATCCCCGCCTCCTTTATGGCCAACCCTTCCGGGATATGGATCCGGAACTAGCCAACCTGCCACAGGTGGAAGTGGATAGCTTTTTGCTGTCGCTGCACGCCGATGGGCCGGCCACCACCCAACTCATCCACAACATTCGCCCCCAGCACGTGGTTCTCATCCACGGTGACCCCAACTACCTCGCTGACTTAGCGAGTCTCAACGAACTGAGTAACCGCTATCACCTCCACACCCCCACCAGTGGCTCGCGGATTCAATTTCCCGTGGGGAAGCTCACGCTTTCTACTCCCAGTTCCTTGGTGCAGCTGGCCTACGAAGGGGAAGTGAGCGATTGGAACGAGGAGGTTCTCATCCGCTTGCCGACCAGCATTACCACGGATCCGCGTTGGCGCCGCTTAGCCGATACGGGCTTTATTGTTGCTTCATGGCAGGGAGAACACTTACTGGTGCGCGGCATGACCCCCAAGGAAGTGTTGACTATGGCACCGCTGGCGATCGCCCCCGAACAAGAAAGCTGCTACAACTGCCAGTTTTATCGCGGTCAGCGCTGCTGGAATGAAGCCTCGGCCCTGTACAACTTCAAAGTGGCGCCGGAGGGCTATTGTCCTGCCTTTGAACGGGCTGAGACTCAACCGGAACAAGATAGTTAAAGAATATTGCCCATGCCACTATCCTTAAAACGCCTGTCTAGGATGGAAGTAGGCGCACGGGTGGACACGCTATGACTGAGGGTTTGCGAAAGGGTGGTTGCGCTCTGCTGCTGTTGGGGGCACTGGTCAGTGGTGTTCTCCTGCCGCGGGCAATGGCACAAAACGAGTCCCAGCAGTTGCGCGATATTATGCAGCGGCTCGACGCGTTACAGCAGCGCTACACCACCGCTGTCAGTGAATTAGAGGTAATTCGCCAAACGGCCTTTGGTGCTGACAGTGGCAACGTTATTGCCCTGACCAATTCGATTGAGCAACTGCAACGGCAGGGCAACTACGCAGCGGCGATCGCCCCCTCCCAAGAACTCGTGGCCATTGCCGAGCGTGTCTTGGGTGCCAACCATCCCACTGTGGCCGCCACCCTCAATAATTTGGCGGTGATGCATAAGGAATTGGGCAATTTCAGTGCTGCTGTGCCCCTATACCAGCGCAGTTTAGCGATTCGCGAACAGGCTTTAGGTGCCAACCATCCCGATGTGGCCACCAGCCTCAATAATTTGGCCAACCTCTACAGTGATCAGGGCAACTACGGCGAGGCGCTGCCCCTCTATCAACGTAGCTTGGCCATTCGCGAGCACGCTCTAGGTGCCAACCACCCCGATGTGGGCATTAGCTTGCATAACCTTGCGGTGATGTACCATCTGCAAGGAAACTTGACCGCTGCTCTCCCCTTTTATCAACGTAGTCTGGCAGTTGTAGAACCCACCCTTGGGGCTGAGCATCCGTTGGTGGCTACAATTCTCAATAACTTGGCGGAACTTTACCGTGCCCAAGGCAACTATGGCGCTGCTTTACCCCTTTACCAGCGCAGCCTGAGCACGCGCGAGCGTCTTTTAGGGCAAGAGCACCCCGATGTGGCCACGAGCCTCAATAACTTGGCAGAGTTATACCGCGCCCAAGGAAACTATGGTACTGCTTTGCCCCTCTATCAACGCAGTATTGCCCTGCGGCAACGGGTTCTCGGTAATGAGCACCCCTACCTTGCCTTGAGTTTGGCCAATTTAGCCAAAGCCTATTGGGGGCAGGGAAACATGACTGAAGCCTTGGCCACGTTGAGTCGCTCCCTTGAGATCGAAGAAACCAACCTCAGCCGGAACCTCGTTGTTGGATCGGAGGAGTATAAACGCAACTATCTCAGCACATTTCAAGACTCCACCAATACGGCCATTTCGTTTCACTTGCAGGGGAATCCCCAAAATCCAGTGGCGGCCAGCATGGCCTTCACAACCATTTTGCGGCGCAAGGGGCGATTACTCGATGTCTTAGCGCAAACCACTAGCCGTTTACGGCGGCAACTGGATGCGGCAGGACAGCAGCAACTGGATGAACTGATTCGGTTACGGACTCAGATTGCCAGCCTCACATTTATGCGCGATCGCCCGCCGCCGAGCAGCCAAATCAGCCAATTGGAACAGCGGGCACGGCAATTAGAAGCACAACTGACTAGCCAAAGTGCTAACTTCCGGGTTGAAGTTACACCGGTGACCCTAGGGGCAGTTCAGCAAGCGATTCCCGCTAATGCTGTGCTGTTGGAATTCATTCAGTACGTGCCCTACAACCCGAAAACCAATCGCTGGGAGGCACCCCGCTATGCTGTTTATGCCCTTAAGAAGGCTGGTGCGCCCCAATGGCAGGACTTAGGCACAGTTGCCGATGTGGACAAAGTCATTAGTGCGGCGCGATCGCGAGTGGCGGATCCACGCTTGCCCCCAACCGTGATCAAACCACCTCTGAAGGCTGCTTACGAGCGTTTGCTAGCTCCCCTTGAACCCTTCCTCGCCGGCAGTACGCACCTATTTGTTGCCCCCGATGGCCAATTAAATACACTGCCCTTTGAGGCACTGGTAGATCGGCAAGACCGCTATCTTCTGGAAACCCTCACGGTGACACTGTTGACCTCAGGCCGCGACTTATTGCGCCTGCAAGCGCCGGGGCGATCGCCCAACCCACCCTTAGTTCTGGGCAACCCCAGCTTTGGTCAACCGACAAGCCGACCTCGGGGTAATGGGAGCCGCTCCCTTGACTTGCGCAGCCTCACCTTTAACGAGCTACCCGGAACGGCCACAGAAGTGAAAACCCTCAGTGGGCTACTGCCGCAAGCCCAAGTCCTCACCGGCAGTAGTGCCACCGAAACAGCCGTGAAACAGACCAACCGTCCCCGTATTTTGCATCTGGCCACCCACGGCTTTTTTCTAGAGAGTCCGCGCGTTAGCCCGCAAACCTTGCAAAACACCCGTGGTTTGAATGCCCCTACTCCCTTCGCCGGTGAGAACCCCCTGTTGCGATCTGGGTTGGCCATGGCAGGCTTTAACCAACGCCAAAGTGGGGTCGATGATGGGGTGTTGACTGCCCTTGAAGTCACAGGCCTGAACCTTGACGGCACTGAGCTGGTAGTCATGTCTGCTTGCGATACCGGTCGCGGTGACATCCTCAACGGCGAGGGGGTTTATGGTTTGCGGCGGGCATTTACGTTGGCTGGTGCTCGCACGCAAGTGAGTTCCCTTTGGAAAGTGGACGACACAACCACTCAACAATTAATGGTGAAGTTTTATCAAAATTTGGCCGCAGGGAAAGGGCGCAGTGACGCCCTCCGGCAAGCACAACTGGCCTTGATGCAAGACAGCGGCAAACAAATTCCCTACTTTTGGGCAGCCTTTGTCAGTAGTGGCGAGTGGCGATCGCTCCCCAAGTGAGATGGTAGTAAAGATTTTGCAGCCCGCCTGCTGCGGTTGAATTGCTAGGCTGCATAGCGTGCTCAACGCCTTATGGCATCAGAGGTAGAAGCACAGTCCCCTACTAGAGCACACTCTAGCACAGAGTTTCCGATGGCACAATTCAAGCACCTATTCAAGATACTTTTTTGGTCATGGAAAAATTCTTATATGCATTCGTTCTTGAGTTGTCTGCCCCTGATTAGGAGCGAGGTTCAGCAATTTTTAAGCACCTCTAAATCTAACAAAAATTACCAATTGCTGTCAACATCAGACTTTTGAATATCAAGAAGGCTAGAGAATAATTCAGTTCAGCGATCCTTGAATTTTTAAGACTTGACAATCATGCGCTGGGCAACTGCGGCTGTCACCGGTGAGCCAAAGAGAAATCCTTGGCCACAGCAGCAACCTAGCTCTAGCAACTGTTCTTTTTGAGCCGGTTCTTCAATACCTTCGGCGATCGTGTGAATATTAACGGCTCGGGCTAAACTGACGATGGCGCGAACAATTTCGAGGTGTTGGGCACCGCTGTTCATGTTCCGTACAAAGGATTGATCAATTTTCAGGGCATAGAGGGGGAGTTGGCTCAGGCGACTGAGGGAAGAATAGCCTGTACCAAAGTCATCAATGCTACAGCGCACGCCTAGAGCAGCAAGGGCTTCAAGCTGCTCTCGAGCAAAGTCAGAATTATCCATCATGACTTGCTCAGTAATTTCAAGGATAATTTGCTGGCCACAAATGCTATGGCTCTCTAGAAGTTGTTTGAGGGAGTCTGCCATCTGACCCGAGCGAAACAAGGCATCGGAAACATTTATGCTGAGGCTCAACTCAGCCGCGGCTTGCCCCAACTCCTGCTGCCAGCAATGGAGGGTAGCAATGGCTTTCTCCAAAACCCATTCATCCAACTGCTGTGCCAAGCCTAAAGATGTGGCCAAGGACAAAAACTCTGCCGGGGCAACCCAGCCTTTCTCGGGATGCTGCCAGCGGAGGAGGACTTCAAAGCCCATTAGTTTTTCACTGCGGAGGGTGACAACGGGTTGGAAAAATACTTGCAGTTGGTGCTGTTGCAGTGCTCGGCGAAATTCTTGTTCCCGATGCAGGAGCGTATGAGCCATTTGATGGCGATCGGGTTGAAAGACTTGCATACAGTTACGGCCACGATTTTTAGCGGCGTACATAGCAATATCTGCATCCCGCAGCAACTCTCCCGCACTGTGGTACCTATGGCTAACAATTGCGATGCCAATACTCACCCCCACACTCACTTCGGTGTTGTTCAATAGGTAGGGTTCGCTCACCCGCCTGCGAAGGCGATCGCCACACTCGTAGAGATCTTCAACCCCCTGCACATTCTCAATGATGGCAATGAATTCATCCCCCCCCAGACGGCCTAGGGTATCCTCCTGCCGCAAAGCTGAGCGTAAGCGATGGGCAATTTCCAGCAGCAATTCATCCCCCGCCGCATGGCCAAGGCTGTCATTGACTACCTTAAAGCGATCCAAATCAAGGAACATGACCCCAAAGGGCAGAATTCGCCCCTGATGAAAAGCTTGCAATAGACTTTCGATTTTCTCTGTTAGAAATGTGCGGTTCGGCAGCCCTGTCAAGCTATCTTGCCAAGCAGCACTACGCAGCTTTGCCTCTCCCAGCTTCAGGTTGGTAATGTCAATTGCTGAGCCAATGTAACCAACAAAGCCGCCTTTTTCGTCGTAACGGGGCTTGGCTTGCTCCAAAATCCAGCGGTAGTTTCCTGCATCTGACCTCACCCGATACTCCAGCTCATAGCTTTGCTGCTGCTGCATGGCTTCTCGCGTCGCGGTTTCCACTCGCTGTTGATCGTCAGGATGGACAAAGTTCAGCCAGTGCCAGTCCTGCACTTTTTCAAAGGACACCCCCAAAAAACTAAGAATCGTCTGATTGGCAAACGTAATGTTCCCTGCCTCATCCGAAAGCCAAATCATCAGGGCTGAAGAATCCGCCATCTGTCGGAAGCGAGCTTCACTTTCTGCCAAGGCAAGTACTGCTTTTTTACGTTGGCTAATGTCAACGCCCACACAGGTCACCAAGTGACTGCCATCGGCTTGGAGCTCAGCACTAGCATTAAGGGAAATCCACAAGGTGTGGCCGTCACGGTGCCGGAAGCGATACTCTGTGTGGGCACTTTTGTGGGTGAGCAACTGCTGTAAAAAAGGGTGATGGTAGGTCTGCCAGTCTTCATCAGGAACCCGCGATCGCCACAGATTCTGATTCTGAAGAAATTCGTGGGGGCTATAGCCAAGAATGCGCAAGTGTCCTTGGGAAAGGTATTCGTATTGCCATGAGCCATCAGGAAAAATACACAGTTGACTGACAAAGGCATCGGCGCGATCCAGCAGTTGATTCAGTTTTTCTTCCGAGGCTTGCAGTTCGGCATTCACCGCCAGCAAATCAAGGGTGCGCGCCATCACTTGCGCTTCCAGTTCGGTTTTATGCTCCTTCAATTGCTTGGTCATCTGGCGGTGCTCTGTTACATCCACTGCTGTCACCAATGCCAGCAGTTGATTACTGGTGCTGAGCCTGAGGGGAATCGAGACCATATTCCAAATCCGCACCTCCCCCCAGTTGGTATGCACCTGCACATCCCCATGCTCTACCCGCTCAGCCATCGTAAGAGGACGCCGGAACTCTGCTTCTGCCCAACGCCGCACGTTTGCATCCGGAAAAGCCACGGCCAGCCACTGCCGCCATGTGGTGATCTCACTGGGACTGTAGCCGGTTTCCTCCTGCCATGCGCGGTTCACGAGCCACAATTGACCATCTTCAGCCACCAGCGCCATTGGAAAAGGAGATAAGAAAATACTGCTGCGGAAAATCTGCTCAATTTCAGTGTAGGCACGGTAAAAGGACTGGCGTTCTTGTTCCAACTGGTTGAGGCGGTGGGCACCGATGGCAAGCAGGCCAATAAAAAACAGGATTGTGCTCATTACTTGGATTTCTTGGGCAACGGTGCCATCAGCTTGCTGCAGGTCGTGGTGAATATATTCCACCGTCCAGCCAATTAAAATGGGGCCGACCACCACCCAGGGCAAGAATTGTCGCAGCAGGATACCGCCGGCAGTGGGTGCCATGACATAGCGCATTAGGCCGCGATGGGGTCTTAACTGCAGCAGGCAAAGGCTGAGCAACAGCAGCAAGCCACTACTGAGGATGCCTCCTAACACTTTGCTAGGTAAGGCTTGAGGTAGGGCAAAAAAGCAATCCAGCAATTCTAATAACAGGAGAATACTGCTGGCGATCGCCCCCCCTTGACTCAAAAGAATTTGCCATTGGGGAGCCCCCCCCACCCCCCAAAGGCTCAACCCCAACCCCACCAGAGCTAAAGGCCGAAGCAGCCCCCCACTGGACGGCAGCAGCCATTGCGCCGTCAACCACGGCTGCCACCACACGCCTGTGCGATGCAGCAGCAGGAGGGTTGTCATTGCCAGCAAAATTAAACTTGTGGTGCGCTGAACAAACTGCAGTCGGTTCTGCAGCAGCGGGCGTGGCCACCAAGTCGTCAAACAGAGGTTGAGTGCCAATAGCCAAATTGCCACCGCACTGAAGCCATCAAAAATCGGCAATGAGGCAGGAGCTAAGACACGGTGCACTAAAACCAGCGTTCCTACCCCAAGACTCAGGAGAGCCACCCCCATCAATAGCCTTGGATTCAGCATCTGACCCCCAATACTGACTTATGCTGACAATATCTTGACAAAGCTTTACAAAAATTTTCAGTATTTCTGAGAAGTAATCAGCTCATTCCAGTAATCGCGATCCCTGTTCACTCCCTCTAGTGTAGCCCTGGTCTCCAAACCGCTATGGGAAAGAGACAGCGGGGTATAATTTGAGTAGCAGCCTTGCTCTCTAGGCGTGATGCAGGAGGGGTTATGCCCACAGTTCAATACTACTCCCATGAGTTTATTAATCAGTTAACCCCCCAAGACGTAGCAGATTTGGCGCGGCGACTGGAAGAGGATGACTACGATACCCCCTTTGCAGCTCTCGATGATTGGCACCTGCTGCGCTCCATTGCCTTTCAGCGGCCTGAACTGGCTGAACCTTACCTCTATCTCCTTGACCTAGAAGCCTTTGACGAGTCCTAATGGTGTTCCCCATTTATTGGTGGGGGTGGGGGGCGGCATTGCCGCCTACAAAATTTGTGATGTCATTTCCAGCCAAGTGCAAGCAGGTTGGCAAGTCTCTGCGATTTTGTCGGAGACGGCGGCACACTTTATTACCCCCCTGACCCTCTCTACTCTGTGTCGGCGGGCAGTTCTCACGGATGCGGACTTTTGGCACCCCCAAGCCCCCCGCCCCCTGCACATCGAACTGGCGGAAACCGCCACGCTCCTGCTCATTGCCCCCTTGACCGCCAATACCCTCGCCAAACTGGTTTATGGCTTAGCGGATACACTCTTGACCAGTACGGTGCTCGCTTCCCAAATGCCCATCCTTGTGGCGCCGGCCATGAATACCATCATGTGGGAGCAACCCACTGTCCAAGCCCATTGGCAACAGTTGCAGCAGCAACCGCGCTATCACTGCTTACCACCCGCCTACGGTCGCTTAGCGTGCGACAGTGTCGGGGTAGGGCGCATGGCCGCAACCCATGAAATGATTGCCTACCTCAACTCCTTGGCTTATACGCAAGGGCAGCGAGATCTGGCCGGAAAGCATTTGGTGATTACGGCGGGAGGAACCCGCGAATACTGGGATGCGGTGCGCTTTCTGGGTAACCCTGCCAGCGGCAAAATGGGGCTGGCGCTGGCGCGGGCCGCGTGGCACCGAGGAGCGCAAGTGACGCTGATTCACGGTATTCTCCATGAGCCGGTACCGCCACAGGTGCAGGCTATTGCGGTGGAAACCAGTGAGCAAATGGCAGCCGCTGTAGAGCAGGTGTGGCCCACCGCAGATTGGCTGGTGATGGCTGCTGCGGTGGGAGATGTGCGTCCGGCAAGCCAGTATGCTGGCAAGTTACCGAAGGGGGAATTACCTTCGTCCCTCCCCTTAGCGCCGACTCCCGACATTGTGGCGTGGGCAGCCCAGCAGCGCCGACCGCACCAACGGGTGATTGGTTTTGCCGCCCAAACGGGGGACATTGAACCCGCTGCCCGGGCTAAGTTACAGCGCAAGGGATTGGATTTGATTGTGGCCAATGCGGTGGATCAGGTGGGGTGCGGTTTTGGCACTGAGGACAATGCTGCTCTTGTGCTCGATGCTCGGGGGCGATCGCAAGCATTGGCGCGCGTCCCCAAGTTAACCTTAGCTCATCAGATTTTTGATCTGGCTCAGGCATGGCTCAGCTAGATTCGGTTGATCCGTTACCGACGGTGGTTGCTCTGCCACCAGAGGTACAGGGGGCGATCGCTGCCGCTGAGACCCTCGACTCGTTGGCTAGCGTGGTGCAGGAATTGGCGGAAAATGCCTTAGATGCAGGGGCAAGTCGCATTCATTTACACTGGCAGCCGCAGCAGTGGCGCTTAGACGTTACTGATAACGGCCATGGTATTCAGGCAGTGGATTTACCCCTAGTGGCTCTTGCTGCCACCACCAGCAAATTGCCCCCCAATGGGGATTGGCAACAGGTGACGACCCTGGGTTATCGCGGTCAGGCCTTGCACAGCCTTGCTCAGATGGCGGATCTGACGATTTGTAGCCGCCACAGGGACGCAGAGACCGGTTGGTGGATGCACTACGATCGCCACGGTAGAGTCCAAGCCCAGCGCCCCCAAGGAATGGCCGTAGGCACGCGGGTGGAAGTGCGACAGTTATTTCAGGATTGGCCGCAACGCCAGCAGGGGAAGCAAGCCAAATTATTGCAGCGGCGCCTTCAGGAACTGGCGCTGTGTTGGCCGCGGGTCGCATGGCATGGGCTGCGGGATCAGAAACGCTGGTTCCATTGGCCAGCGGTGACCTCCTTGGGCGATCGCCTGCAACAACTGCTGCCCCAACTGAACCCCGCCGACTTACGCCAATGCCAAGACCCGCAACTGGAGCTCGTTCTCGCACTGCCGGATCGCCACCATCGTCCCCGCCCCGACTGGTTGGGGGTAGCTATTAACGGTCGCTGGGTCGAACTGCACAGCCAACCCCCTTGGCAGCAAATGTTGCTCGAAGCCTTTGGTCGCAGTCTGCCGCGGCAACGCTTCCCGCTGTGTCTTGCCCACCTGCACTTACCGCCTAATGCCATCGACTGGAGCGCCCAACCCCAAAAACGCACGATTTACCTCAAAGACATTGAGCAATGGCAAGCTTTACTTCAGGAGCGCATTACCAGCCTCTTACAGGCAACCGCTAGCCCCAGCCCCACTGCCACCTACTATCTGCTCAAGGCTGCTGAGCCGGCTGCACGTTACCGCGCCATTGCGCCACAGCCCTCGTTGCAGCAGCTAAAAGCTGTGGCACAGTTGCACCAGACGTACATTGTTGTTGAGCGTCCCGACGAAATCTGGCTGATTGAGCAGCACATTGCCCACGAGCGGGTTCTCTACGAGCAAATTGAGAGGGATTGGCAAGCCACTGAGTTGGGGAAACCACTGCTAGTGGAACAACTCACCCCTGCCCAAGTGGAGCGCCTACAGAAATGGGGGTTGGAGATTGTTCCCTTTGGTTCAGGCGTGTGGGCGGTGCGCAGCTTGCCGCAATTGTTGGTGCAACGGGAGGATGCCCTCGCCGCCCTAGAAGAACTGTTGCAGGTTACCGATTTAACTGCTGCCAAAGTGGCCGTTGCCTGCCGCAGTGCCATCCGCAACGGCACTCCCCTAACATTGCCACAAATGCAAACCCTTGTGGATCAGTGGTCGCAGTGTCGCCAACCCCACACCTGCCCGCACGGGCGTCCTATTTGCCTGCAACTGAGGGAGTCCTCCTTGGCGCGCTTTTTCCGACGCCATTGGGTACTGGGCAAAAGCCATGGCCTATGAGCGGCTGCTGCGATCCCGTTGAATGGCGTAGAGATGGGCGTAAAGTCCTCCTTGAGCAAGGAGTTCGTCGTGATTGCCCTCTTCGCAGATCGTGCCCTCCCTGAGAACAACAATTTTGTCCGCATCCCGCACCGTACTCAGGCGGTGAGCAATCACAATCATCGTGCGCGTTCCAGTAATGGCTCGCAGCGCCCGTTGAATGTCCCGCTCCGATTCGTAGTCGAGGCTGGAGGTCGCCTCGTCAAAAACGAGCACATCGGGATCCGCCAACAGGGCTCGGGCAATCCCCAGTCGCTGGCGTTGGCCTCCAGAAAGACGCAGTCCTCGTTCCCCCACGATTGTGCGGTAGCCGTTGGGGAGCTGGGCGGCAAATTCATCGACCCGAGCAATGGCGCAGGCTTCATAAACCGCATCCTCTGCCACGTCCGGATTAGCATAGGTGAGGTTCTCCCACAGGCTACCGTTAAAAACATCCACCTCCTGATGGACGATCGCCAACCGTTTGCGATAGGCGCGCACATCCAGCGTTTGAATGTCTTGACCATCGATGAGGATTTGCCCTTGATCCGGCTGGAAATAGCGAAAGAGCAGCTTAATCAGCGTGGACTTCCCCGAGCCGGAGCGACCCACGAGGGCAACGGTTTGACAAGGTTCAATGAGCAGGTTAATGTCCCGCAGAATCGGTCGCCCGGGCACATAGCTAAACCAGACGTGCCGGAAGTCCACTTTGCCGGAAAACTGCAGCGCCGGCACCTCCGCTTGACTAAGATCAATGCTATCTCGCCCCGTCGGGAGCTCCATAAATTCATGGAAACGCAAGACGGAAGCGTAACGGCGCGCAAACACCTCCGCCACTTGGGAGACCGGCGTAATTTCGGCGTAGGCCATGCTGGCAAGGGTGTAAATGGTGATAAAGTGCCCTAGGGAAACTCGCCCGGCAATCGTCGCTGCCAAGGAAAACCCCAACAGGCTAAACAAGCAGAACTGCACTAGGGTTCCTTGCCAAGTAATCAGGTGCATGTAACCGCGATGAATGCGGTCAATGACCATCTTGAATTCGCGATCTAACCGCTGCCGCTGGCGTTGCAGTTCGCGCGCTTCTGTGGCAAAGGCTTTGACCGTTTTAATGTTGGTAATAATTTCAGAGGTGCGGCTTTCAGTGTTTTCGATGTGGTTGTCGAGAATCTCTTCCTTTTGAATGATGCGTCGGAGGGTGCGCAGTGTCAGCACCAGAATGACGGTAAACGAGCCAATTAAGCCGAGGGCGATCGGCCAGTCGAGCCACCAGAGAATGACCCCAATCCCCAAGACCCGCACCAGCTTAGGGATCAGTTGCCCCGCCACTTCGGGATAACTCCAAGTGTGGTTGGAAATCCCCTTATTCAAGCGGTTCGCAATTCGTCCGGGGTTGTTTTCCTCAAAAAACTCCAAGGGCAGGGTGAGAATTTTTTCCACTGCCTTACGACTGTGATCGCGGCGGGCAGCTAAGGCAATCCACCAGTGGAACCACACCCCCAGCCAAGGTTGAATGGGCGCCCGAATCACCGTTGCCAAAAAGACAATAGCGGCGAGGACAGCTAAGTTGATCTGAAAGGTGTCGGTGATCCCCGTCAATTGGCTGACCCCGTGGGCGATCGCCAGCACCGGGGCATCTAAAGGTTGCTGCGACAGAAGATTGAGAATTTGGCCAATGGCATAGGGAACCAGCAGATCAACAAGTTCACACAGACTGGCAGCGGTAATACTCAATAGCGCGATCGCCCGGTAAGAGCGATAGTAGGCCAAAACGGAGCGAAAGGAGGCCATAACACTGAAACAGCATGACAAGTGTTCCAATTGTAACAAAGCTGTAATGATAGGCAGTTCCCATGTGGGGATGGCCAAAATTGGTTATGGTAGAGTGTTGCGAGCAGCGAATAGTAACGAGACAGCGTGGGACACATCCTGCTTTTAGAAGATGAAACCGAGCTGGCAGAACCCCTCGGGCGCGTGTTGCGCCAAGAAGGTTACCAAGTGGATTTGGCGCACGATGGAACAACGGCTCACACCTATTGGCAAACTCAACGACCCTACGATCTGCTGATCCTAGATTGGCTGGTGCCACCACCGACGGGGCTGGATTTGTGTAAGACCTTGCGCCAAGCGGGGGATGACACCCCCGTTCTCTTTTTGACGGCTCGCGACACTCTTGATGATCGCGTCTGTGGCCTCGATGCGGGCGCCGACGACTACCTCGTCAAACCCTTTGAGTTGCGGGAGTTACTGGCACGGGTGCGGGCACTCCTGCGGCGACGTCAGATCACCCCCAGTACAGTGCTGTGCTGGCAAGACTTACGCTTGGACGTGGAAAATCGACTGGCCTACCGCGGCCAACAGTGGATTAGCCTCTCTGAGAAAGAGGCGATGTTGCTAGCCCTGTTTCTGAGGCATCCTAGCGAACTCCTCAGCCATGAGTTCATTGCTCGCCAGCTTTGGCCAGACCAAAAAGCGGTCAATCGCAACTTGGTGGCCGCGCAAATTCGCCTGCTGCGGCGTAAAATTGAGCACGCTGGTGAAGCCTCCCTGATCCAAACGATCTACGGCCAAGGCTACCGCCTGCGTCCCTCGACGAGTGCCTAGTGTGACGACGCTCTCCCCTGTCAACTTGCCACCTGTATCCTTGAGTGCCCCTGAGCCAAATCAAATCCGTGAACAAGACCGGGCGGTGCACGACTGGTATCGCTTTGTCCTTTCGTTTCCCCCGCACCTTGTACAGGACTACATCAGCAAATTTGGCTTGGACAGCAACCACTGTCTCCTTGACCCCTTCTGTGGCACGGGGACTACCCTTGTAGAGGCCAAAAAACGGGGCATTCCCAGCGTGGGCATAGAAGCTAATCCCATGGCGTGGTTTGCCAGTAGCGTCAAGCTGGACTGGACACCCTCCCCTGACCAACTTCTAGGGGCGATCGCCACGGTGAGTGAGCAGGTGGCTCCGCAACTGGAATCCGTTGCTCCCCCTTACCGAACTCTCCCAGAGGAGCAGGAGGCTCTGCTGCTGAAGAACTCGATTAGTCCGCTCCCCTTGCACAAAACCCTTGTGTTACTGGATCACATTAAGCAAGTTGCGCCTGAGTGTCGTGGTCATTTGCAACTGGCTTTAGCAAAAGCCCTTGTTACCGCCATTAGTAACCTCCGTTTTCGGCCAGAGGTGAGTGTGGGGGCGGCCAAAAGTGATGCACCAGTGCTCAGCGCTTGGCAGGAAGAAGTGAACCGCATGGCCGCTGATTTAGCCATTTATCAGCCACTCCAAGGGGTGCCTAGTGGCGTGTATCTCGCCGATGCTCGGCACCTATTCAGCGTGCTGCCACCCCAGTCGGTGGATGCTGTCATCACTTCGCCCCCTTACCCCAATGAAAAGGACTATACCCGCACCACCCGCCTTGAGTCCGTGCTGCTAGGGTTTATCCAAACCAAGCAGGATTTACGGCGGCTGAAGGAGGGGTTGCTGCGCTCGAATACGCGCAACGTGTTCAAAGGTGATGGGGATGATCAATGGGTAGCCAACCACAAAAGGATTCAGCAGATTGCTGCAACGATTGAGGAGCGGCGGCTTGCCCTAGGCAAGACCAGTGGGTTTGAGCGTCGCTATACCCGAACGGTAAAGCTCTACTTTGGCGGCATGGCTAAGCACTTAGCTGACCTGCGGCGGGTACTGCGCTCAGGGGCACAACTAGCCTACGTGGTCGGCGATCAAAAATCTTACCTGCAGGTGATGGTGCCTACGGGGGAGCTATTGGCAGAGATCGCTGAAGGGTTGGGTTATGAAGTGGTGGGTATTGACCTCTTTCGCACGCGGCGAGCAACGGCCACCAAAGAACAAATGCGCGAGGAAGTGGTGCTCTTGCGCTGGCCGGGGCACTTGCCAACAGCACCTTATCCGTTTAGTCAAGAACCAATTTGATCCGCCACGCGTCGCCCTGAGACGTGAGGGAACGCCTGCCCTTTTTGCCCCAAGGCAGTGCGTTGGCACCGTAGAATGGACAATTGGAGAATGACAACACCGTAGGAAACAGCCGTGACGTATCAAGTGGGTTTATTGGGATTGGGAACAGTCGGCGGGGGAGTTGCCCAAATTCTCCAAGATCCCACTGGACGGCACCCCCTCCTCAAGGAGTTGGCGATCGCCCGCGTGGGGGTGCGGGATCTGACCAAACCCCGAGCGGTGAGCTTGGAACCGCCGTGTCTCACCACGGACCTCGAGGCCATTGTCACTGACCCCAACATTGATATTGTTGTTGAAGTCTTAGGGGGCATTGAGCCGGCTCGCTCGTTAATCCTCAAGGCGATTGCCCACGGCAAGCACATTGTGACTGCAAACAAAGCCGTGATTGCCCGCCATGGGGCAGAAATTTTTGATGCGGCCACTGCCCAAGGGGTTTATGTGATGCTCGAGGCAGCGGTGGCTGGGGGGATTCCCGTCATTCAAGCCCTCAAGCAAAGTTTGGGTGCCAACCGCATTCATACCGTCACGGGTATTCTCAATGGCACCACGAACTACATCCTCACCCGCATGGAACAGGAACGGGGCGACTTTGCCCCCATCTTGGCCGATGCCCAACGGTTAGGCTATGCCGAAGCCGATCCCAGTGCTGACATTGACGGTCTGGATGCCGCGGATAAAATTGCCATTCTCGCCAGTCTGGCTTTTGGTGGTCGCATTCCTCGAGATCAGGTTTATTGCGAAGGCATTCGCCAGATTGCTGCCGCCGATATTGCCTATGCGGAAAAGTTAGGCTTTCGGATTAAACTGTTGGCGATCGCTCACCAAGCCCCCGACCACCCCCTCGAAGTACGGGTTCACCCCACCCTTGTGCCCCTTGAGCATCCCCTTGCGGGTGTCAATGGTGTCTTTAATGCCATCCTGATTGAGGCTACTCCCCTTGGCCAAGTCATGTTCTCTGGTCCTGGTGCTGGCGCCGGTGCCACTGCCAGTGCGGTCGTTGCTGATCTCATTAACATTGCTGCTCTGCTTCCCCAAGGCCGTGCTAGCCACCCTTTGCTCACCTGCCAGCACGATCAGGTCGTCCCCCTGTTACCGATTGAGAAAGTCAACAGCCGTTTTTATGCGCGGGTGCGGGCGCAGGATCATCCGGGCGTGCTCGGTAAGTTAGGCACCTGCTTTGGCCAGCACAACGTCAGCTTAGAATCCTTGGTACAGATCGGCACCCACCAAGAACTAGCGGAAATTGTCATTGTCACCCATCAGGTGGGTGAAGGGGAATTCCGCCAAGCCATGGCTGAGATCAGTCGGATGCCGGATATTGAAGCGATTCCCTCGATTGTGCGGGTACTGGGAAGCTAAAATTTACAGTCACTTCCTTGGCAAAAAGAGCATCGATGTCTATAACTTGAGCACTCATTCAGCCCTACCTCTCTGCTCAGATTGTACAACAGGGAAATAGGGGAACACTGAGATCCGCGGCAAGAAGCCCTACCCTAACATTTCCCAGCAATCACCTTTCGGTAGTTCACGCGGTATCCCGCACCAGATCGTAGAGCAGCTCTGCCGGAATGCCGGCGGCCAATAACAGCTGCGGTAAACTGGGCAATACCCGTGAAGCGTGGCGGACAAAGGCATGGATCCATTGCTCTAGAGCCTCTACTTGTGGAGTTCCCAAGGGGCGATCGCCCGATAAACCCTGAAAGCCCTGTTCTAAGTTCAGCCGACTTAACCACGGTTCCTTGGGACGCGTTAGTAACCAATAGTTGCGCACAATCATCTTGCCAAGGTAACGCTCCGTTACTTCGGTGATGCGCTGTAGGTATTGAGCGTACTGGCGTAAGGTACTTGCGTTCGTGGGAGTCACTGTTGTGGGTTTTGGGGTTTCCTCACTGTGGCTAAAAAAGGTCGCTAATTCAGCAACGGTATCGTCGGCAACGGGTAAGTCACTGGCCACTAACTGGAAAATTTTCTTTTCAATTGTTTTTAATTGTTGAACTTTTTCTGGCTCATTAACTTTTATTTTTTGATATAACTCAATCAGAAACTCCAATTCATTGAGTTGCGGATAGGTTAAATAATCTAACTTTATGTAACGGTCGAGTAACTCCTCGGGTTGCTTTGCGAATGGTTGCGCCTGATCCCGAACTAGGGATTCTACGGCTGGATGCTCCGCTAGCAACCGACGGACGTAATAGCGGATGGTTGGGGACACATTCATAGGACATAATGCCTCAAAAACACACCATAAAAGTGGCGAAAAGTACCATCGACCAATTTCCCAGTGAGCAATTAGCTCTTGCTCTAAGGGGGATTAAATAACTTTTTGTTTATTCAGTAAGTGAGCAGATCTTAATACAAAGATTAACTATTCGTTTCTGAAAACTATTAGGTAGAGAAATTAGTTGAAACACACGGCAAAATAAAAATAAGTATTAATACTGAATCAACAACCGAACTGCATTAGTTATGCAACTGTTATAGATGCTGCCAATGGGCATCGTCAAGTATTCATTGCTACAAAGAGTGCTTTTGTGATGATGCCTTGACCTTCAAAGGGGATAATTTTTGCTGATTGCTGGAATAGTAAAAATTTGCTTAAGTTTAACTGCTGCGGCGAATGCGGGGGGGAGTGTAGGATGAGTAAGGCGTTACACTACACATTGGCTGCGGTATGCCCCGTCGTACAGATATTTCTAAAATTCTGATTATTGGTTCAGGTCCCATTGTTATTGGACAAGCCTGCGAATTTGACTATTCCGGCACCCAAGCGTGCAAAGCGCTGCGGGAGGAAGGTTATGAGGTGGTGCTCATTAACTCCAATCCGGCAACGATCATGACGGATCCGGAAACAGCGGATCGCACCTACATTGAACCGCTGACGCCGGAGATGGTGGAAAAGGTGATTGCTGCGGAGCGCCCAGATGCGTTGCTGCCAACAATGGGGGGGCAAACGGCCTTGAACCTTGCGGTGACGTTGGCGAAGTCGGGGGTTCTGGATCGCTACGGTGTGGAATTAATTGGGGCAAAGCTGCCCGCCATTGAAATGGCCGAGGATCGCAAGCTCTTTAAGGAGGCGATGCAGCGGATTGGGGTGGGGGTGTGTCCCTCGGGGTTGGCCAATACCCTCGAAGAGGCGCGGGCGATCGCCCAGCAAATTGGTGTCTATCCCCTGATTATTCGCCCCGCCTTTACGTTGGGGGGCACAGGGGGCGGCATTGCCTACAACCAAGAAGAATTTGAAGAGATTGCAGTGGCTGGTTTAGATGCCAGTCCGGTCTCGCAAATCCTCATTGAGCAGTCCCTCATTGGCTGGAAAGAGTACGAGCTAGAAGTCATGCGGGACATGGCTGATAACGTCGTCATCATCTGCTCGATTGAAAACCTTGATCCCATGGGGGTGCACACTGGCGACTCAATTACCGTCGCCCCAGCACAAACCCTCACCGATAAGGAGTACCAGCGGCTGCGGGATGCCTCGATTAAGATCATTCGCGAAATTGGCGTGGAAACAGGGGGATCCAACATTCAATTTGCTGTCAACCCGGAAACGGGCGAGGTCATTGTCATTGAAATGAACCCACGGGTCTCCCGCTCGTCTGCTTTGGCTTCCAAAGCCACCGGGTTCCCCATTGCCAAAATGGCCGCCAAGTTAGCCGTAGGCTATACCCTGCCAGAAATTCCCAATGACATTACTAAGAAAACCCCCGCTAGTTTTGAACCGACAATCGATTACGTCGTCACCAAAATTCCTCGCTTTGCCTTTGAAAAGTTTCCGGGATCGCAACCCGTGCTGACCACCCAAATGAAATCAGTTGGCGAAGCGATGGCCATTGGCCGCACATTTCAGGAATCGTTACAAAAAGCCTTACGCTCGTTGGAAACGGGGCGGGCGGGCTGGGGGTGCGATCGCCCCGAAAAACTGCCTAGCCTTGAGCAATTGCGGGGGAAACTGCGCACCCCGAACCCAGAGCGCATCTTTGCCATCCGCCATGCCTTTCTGTTGGGAATGACCGTTGAGGAGATCTACGAACTCACCGCCATTGATCCCTGGTTCCTGCGGCAGATGCAAGACCTCCTCGAAACGGAGAAATTCCTCAAGCGGACTAAGTTGGAGCAATTAACCGCTGCCGACTTCTGGCGTATCAAGCAGCAGGGGTTTAGCGATGCCCAGATTGCCTATGCTACCAAAACCACTGACGATCAGGTGCGGGCGTACCGCCAATCCTTAGGCGTGATCCCTGTCTATAAAACTGTGGATACCTGTGCAGCGGAGTTTGAAGCCTATACGCCCTACTACTACTCCACGTATGAGCAACCGAGTGAGCGGATTAATCTCGATACGGGCGAGATCGAACCAGTGCCCCCTGAGTCAGAAGTGCTACCGCCAGCCAAACCGCGGGTAATGATTCTCGGCTCGGGCCCCAACCGCATTGGTCAAGGGATTGAATTTGACTATTGCTGCTGTCATGCCTCCTACGCCCTCCAAGCAGATGGTTATGAAACCATCATGGTCAACTCTAATCCGGAAACGGTGTCAACCGACTACGACACTAGCGATCGCCTCTACTTTGAACCCCTCACTAAGGAGGATGTGCTCAACATCATCGAAGTGGAGCGTCCCGTCGGGATCATTATCCAGTTTGGCGGTCAAACCCCCCTGAAGCTGGCGCTGCCTCTGCAAACCTACCTCAGTGAGCACGGCGCAGCCCTAGGCACGAGCATCTGGGGCACCTCTCCCGACTCCATCGATATTGCCGAAGATCGCGAACGCTTTGAAAAAATCCTGCGGGAGCTGAAGATTCCCCAACCCCCCAATGGCACAGCCCGCAGTTACACCGAAGCCTTGGCGATCGCCCAGCGGATCAGCTATCCGGTTGTCGTGCGTCCCAGCTACGTCCTCGGTGGTCGAGCTATGGAGATTGTCTATTCCGATGCCGAACTCGAGCGCTACATGAGCGAGGCTGTTCAGGTTGAGCCCGATCGCCCCATCCTGATCGATAAATACCTAGAAAATGCCATCGAAGTGGATGTGGATGCCCTTGCCGATGCCACGGGAACCGTTGTTATTGGCGGCATCATGGAGCACATTGAACAAGCGGGGATCCACTCCGGCGATTCCGCCTGTAGCTTGCCCTGCCAATCCCTGAGTCCCCAAGTTCTAGAGACGATCCGCACTTGGGCCATTGCCCTTGCCAAATCCCTGAAGGTGATTGGCCTGATGAACCTCCAGTTGGCGGTCCAAGGGGATCAGGTCTATATCCTCGAGGCCAACCCGCGCGCCTCCCGCACTGTCCCCTTTGTCTCGAAGGCGATCGGCGTGCCGCTTGCTAAAATTGCTGCCCGGGTGATGTCCGGTAAAACCTTAGGCGAGCTCAACTTCCTTGAGGAAAAAATTCCTCACCACGTGGCCGTGAAAGAAGCGGTGCTCCCCTTTGAAAAATTTGCCGGTACCGATACTGTGCTCGGACCCGAAATGCGCTCCACGGGTGAAGCGATGGGGATTGACCGCGATTTTGGTACCGCCTTTGCCAAATCTCAGCTTGCCGCCAACCAAAAGCTACCTTTAGGCGGTACTGTGTTTGTCTCCATGAGCGATCGCGACAAAGCCGCAATTGTGCCCGTGGTGCAGGAATTGCAATCCCTTGGGTTTCAGATCATCGCCACCGAGGGTACCCGGAACGCCCTGATCGAAGCGGGTCTAGAGGGGATTGAGCTGATTCTCAAGCTACACGAGGGGCGTCCCAATGTCCTTGATGCCATTAAAAACGAGCAAATTCAACTAATTCTCAATACCCCCTCCGGGGAAGAAGCTCGCGCCGATGGTCGCCTCATTCGCCGTACCGCCTTGGCCTACAAAATCCCCATTGTTACCACGATTGCGGGTGCCAAGGCCACCGCAGCGGCAATCAAAACCCTGCAAACCTCAGAACTGAGTGTGCGTGCCCTGCAAGACTATCACTCTGCCTAATGCTCAACGTTGGGTTTGGGAACTATGTGGCTGCCAGTCGGGTGTTGGCGATCGTCAGCCCCGACTCTGCCCCCATCAAGCGCCTGATCATGGAAGCGCGGCAGCAGCAGCAACTCATTGATGTCACCCATGGCCGTCGCACCCGGGCTGTCCTAGTGTTAGATGGCTCCACCGTGGTTCTATCGGCACTACACCCCGAAACCTTAGCGGCGCGCTTGAGCCAGCCGCCCCACCCTTAGCTTATGCGGCGGGAAGGGTAGCGCGTCCCCACCGGAACGGTCAGCGTCGGGATGAGAGCCGCGTGACTACAAACTATCTAGAAATCGTGACAGACAAGTCTTTATCGCAATGCTGGTTTTATGCTGATATAAAAAAATGTTGAAAGCAGTTAAGGTCAGACTTTATCCCACCGACGAGCAGTCCATCACCTTGGCCAACCCACCGACGAGCAGTCCATCACCTTGGCCAAGCATTTTGGCTGTACTCGATGGCTGTGGAATCATTGCTTGTCTGTCATGGCTTGTCTGTCATGACGGAAACGTACAAGACGACAGGCAAGGGACTCTCTGCTTTCGACATGAAGAAACAAGTTCCCATCCTGAAAGCGGAGCATGAATGGCTGAAAGAGTGTTATTCTCAGTGCTTGCAGCAATCATTTTTGAATTTGTCTCAAGCGTTCCAGAACTTCTTTGAGGGTAGAGCAAAGTACCCCAAATTCAAATCGAAACGCCATCGACAGTCAATTCAGTTTCCCCAGAATGTCAAAGTAGTTTCTGAGTCTGCCATCAAATTTCCCGGATTGCTGGGAATAGTTAAAGCCAAGATTCACAGACCGATTGAGGGGACTATAAAAACCGTTACGGTATCCAAGAGTGCAGACGGGAAGTACTTTGCTTCTTTGCTCATTGATGACGGCACAGAAAAGCCTGCTCGCGTAAGCGCGTCCCCGCCTTCCAGCGAGGGAAAAGCAATAGGCATTGATTTGGGTCTCATTCACTTTGCAGTGACGAGTGATGGCTCAAAGTTCGACCATCCACGGCACTTGAGGAAGCATGAACGCAACCTCAAGCGCAAACAGCAAAAGCATTCTCGTAAAAGGGAGGGGAAAGCGAGGAAACGAGTTGCCCGCGTTCACAGCAAGATAGCCCGTTGTCGTGAGGATTTTCTACACAAGCTATCCCGCAAGAT